>JAAIGF010115626.1_pt1 | contig 308077 bp, 257 predicted proteins | sample 6487441 | NCBI WGS metagenome assembly JAAIGF01 (sample SAMN13974129, study PRJNA590717) | phyllosphere metagenome | biome: pepper field; feature: multiple bacterial spot infested pepper fields; material: pepper leaves; isolation source: leaves from pepper fields | host: Capsicum annuum ... | reverse complement strand
TTGACGTAGGCCGCTTCATCAACACCCGGCGGCACACGATTGACTAACAGATCGACTAAAAACTCTTCTTCTCCGGCGGGGGGAGTTTTCAACAATTCCACCAGTGCCGCCATTTGCGAAGCCTCTAGCGGTTTGGGTACGATCCCTTGTGCAGCCCGCTCGGCTACGTGCTTGCGATAATCTTCTAGCACGACGTTCTCCTCGCTCTCATTGTCTAATTATGCCCGGCGCTCAGTTCCAGGTTTAGGCTGATTATCAGCGTGTGGATAAGTAAGGTCAGAGTGCCCGGTCCAGCCCGTTGAGCATATCAGAGTTTGAATCGATTGTTAATTCGTTTACATAAAGGCAACATTTTATAAATACAGTGCCCTTTCAGAGGTATTACTGCGTTCAGAAGCATGAATCCGGACGTCCTGACTTCAGGCCAGCATAGCAGTTAGCGGCAAAATCAACCACCGGTTACCCCGCAGAAACGACAAGGAGAATAAAGAAAAACGCGCGTGCGTCGCTGGTGCCGGACGCGTGAGCGCACGTCCGGCGTTTGACGTCGTTACGACGGCTGGAAGTGATGGCGCAAAGCGTGCAACAGGGCGGGAAACGACGCCGACATATGGGACTGTTCGGCGTAAACATGCAGCGAAACCGTCAGCAGCGGCGTCGTCAGGCGCAGTTGCGTCGCCAGTTCCCGAATGCCATCCACCATACGCCGCTGGCCGCGGTGCTGGCGCAGCCAGCGTTGCCGCTCGTCAGGCAGCCGCTGCTCCCACGCTTCCAGCGATTGCTCGTGTTCCCCCACCGACAGCGCCAGGCTCACCGGCGTATTCAACGGCTGCGCATCTACGTGCTCGACAAACACGTGCTCGACAAACGCTTCGGCCTGCCGGGACAGATAGCCGCCGTTCCACCACACCGACGGGCTGGAGGCATAAAAATGCTGAAAACTGTCCGGCTGCTCAAGCAGCGTATCCACCGTGAATAACCCGCCGTAGGAGTGGCCGAACAGCGCCTGGCGCTGGCTGTCGATGTCGTAGCGTTGATGGATGAACGGTTTGAGTTCCTCCAGTAAAAAACGGCGAAAGCCGGCGGCATCCCCTTGCTCACCGGGGGGACGGAGCCCGCCCGCCGGGTCAGGTTCCGGAATCAGCCGTTCCACCGCCGGACGGTAGTCCCGGTCGCGTCGGGTCGGGCCGTCGTAATCCACCGCCACAATAACGCCCGGCGTCATGCCGCAACGCGGCTCGCGCATCGCCGTCAACAGCGATACCGCCGTGGCAAAGTAGCGCTCGCCGTCCAGCAGGTACATCACCGGCCAGCCCCGTTTGGGCGCCGGGCCGTCCGGCCAGGCGATCAACAGGCGGTAGTGCCCGCACGCCGCCGACGCAAACGTCTCGACTCGGGTGTTGGACAACTGGTACATATCGACATTCTCACTGATTAGTTACGGCATCGGCCGGCGTCAACGCGCCGGCCGTGTCACCGCTTATTGTCAGAAGTGGGTGTTGATGCTCATGTAGAAGGTTCTGCCAGACTCATTGTAGGTCGCCGCCCCGGCGCCGGCGATGTTAATGACGCTGCAACTGCCGTCGGACGCCACGGTACAACCGGCAGAGGCGTTACCGCGGCGGAACTGGCGTTTGTCGAACAGGTTGCTCACCCCGCCGGTCACGCTGACGTTCTTGGTGATGGCGTAAGTCGCGCTGGTTCCCACTACCGCGTACGGACTGAGTTCGTTCAGTTCGTCACCCGAGGCGGCAAGGCCGCGATAGTTGTATTTCTTCGGTTTCTGACGACCGTACCAGGTCAACGTCGACTGCAACGACAGATCGTCGGTCGCCTGCCAGCTCAACGAGGAGTTCAGCGTGAACTCCGGCGTCACCGACAGAATATCGCCGGTGCTCTTGTTCTTCGAACGCAGCATCCAGGTGATGTTGTTGTTCCACTTGATGTTTTCCGATACCGGCACGTTCAGGGTGCCTTCCAGCCCCTCGACCACCGCGCGGGGAATGTTCTCCCAGCGGTAAACATTGGTTTTGCCGTTGGTGGTGGTCCCCACCGGCGTCAGCCCGGATTCAATCTTATTACGGTAATCGTTGCGGAAATACGTCACCCCGGCTTGATAGCCGTCGCGTTTGAACTCGATACCGATCTCTTTGTTGACGCTGGTTTCCGCCTTCAGTTCCTCGTTACCGATCAGATAGCAGTTATTGCTGGCGCCGTTGATCAGATAGCAGCCCTGCCCGCGGCTGTAGAGCAGATAGTTAGGGTTGACCTGATACAGGTTGGGCGCTTTGTAAGCCTGGGCGATGCCCATTTTCAGGGTGAAATCATCGCCCAACCCCTGCGACAGGTTCAGACCGGGGCTGACCTTGCTGCCCGCCAGCGAGTGGTAATCAAAACGCAGCGCCGGAGTCAGCATAGTGCTTTGGGTCAGTTCGACGTTATCTTCGGCGAACAGCGAGAAAGTATGGGCCTTGATATCGCCGCTGCGGTTACTGCTGCCATAACCCGCAATCGTGCCGGTGGAGGACATGTCATACGAGGTAGAGCCGGGGTCCGTCATTCGTTGATCCGACGCTTCGATGCCCAGGGTAGCAGTCTGGCTGAAGTACGCCTCAAACGGGATATTCACCTCGCTATGGGCGGTCAGGGTGCCCAGTTTGACGGTGGTGTAGTCGTCGGGGGAAGAGAAAATCCCCTCGGTGCCGCCCGCCAGCCCTTCGCTGATGCGGGTGTTATGGGTGCGCTCGTATTGCAGATAAGACGTGGAACTCACGCCGTTGTCCCAGAAGCCGCGATGCGTCACGGCATAGGTCTGCCGGTACATGCGGTTAGTCTCTTTGCCGTAGTTGCTGGCGACATAGCTGTTGGTGTTGGTGTTTTGGGTATCGCCGGCATAGATATTGCCCTGACGGCTGGAGCCGACTTCAAACTCCAGCGACTGCTGTTTGGTGATATCCCAGCGCAATACGCCGTTGATATCTTTGTTGCGCACCCCTTCGCGACCAGACGGCACCGAATTGGCGTAGCTACCGGTTCGCGCCGATTTATAAGGCTCGTTGATGTCGGCGGCGTCCGCCTGCGTTTTGTTGAGGTTGCCGTACAACCGCAGGCTCAGATTGTCGCTCAACCCGCCGGACAGGCTGAAATCGGTGCGTTTGGTGGCGCCTTCCGCTTTATGCACCGGCGCATTGAAATAGGTATTCCAGCTACCGTGCCACTCCTCGCTCGGTTGTTTGGTGATGATATTGATCACCCCGCCCATCGCGCCAGAGCCGTAGCGCGCCGCCGCCGGGCCGCGCAGCACTTCAATGCGCTCCACCATGTCGGACGGCACCCAGTTGGTATCGCCGCGGCTATCGCGCTCGCCGCGCCAGCCGTAGCGCACGGCATTGCGGCTGGAAATCGGCTTGCCGTCCACCAGAATCAGGGTATTCTCCGGCCCCATGCCGCGGATATCGATCTGGCGGTTGTTGCCGCGCTGCCCGCTGGTGGAGTTGCCGGTCAGGTTAACCCCCGGTTGGGTGCGGATAATGTCGGACAGATCGTTGGCAGGAGGATGTTTGGCGATATCCTCGGCGGTAATCACCGATACCCCCGGCGCCTGACGCGTCTGCTCCGCCGCCGTCACTACCATCGTATCGCTCTGCGTCTGACCCGTATCGCCGGCCGAGGTGGTACTGGCTGATGTGGTATTAGCTGATGCCGTATTGGCCGCGGTTTTATTGGTCGCTGTTGTCGCGGTGGTTGCTGTTGTCGCAGAGGTTACTGTTGTCGCAGAGGTTACTGTGTCTGCCGCCCAGTTCAGGCTCGGGAAAGTCGCGCAACTTAACCCGATCAGCGTCGCCAGATAATGGCGTGGTCGTAGTGTTATCATCAAAGTCGCCCTGTATAAATTAAAGTCAGCAACGAAAGGTGCTACTGAGAAGTATTTGCATTACCATTCAGGCGCGATCATTGTTACATTTGTTGTTCGGGATGGGGTTTGTATAAACCGCAAATTGCTTTGCGAAAGCGGCAAAATGGCCTGAAATAACCAGACAGAGCAAGGGGAAATCATGCGTAATCATGTTCCGTCATCAGCATCCATTTATAAGAACCAGATTATGCAGATGTCCAGCCTGGTCTCCAACCATTACCGTTTCCTCGGCCCTCAGATGATTGATGAAACGCCGCTGCTGTTCGGCCATTTCAACGTCACGCCGCTGCACCGCGATTTGATTCTGCACACCGCCGACGTGATCAACCTGCACAGCATGCAAACCCAGACCACGCTGAACGGCGCGCTGAAGCTGGCGGTTGTCGTGAACGGCAACGCGCATATCAGCTATGGCGAACGGCGGCTGCATTTGGGCGAACGCCAGCCGGCCTCGCTGGTTTCGCTGACCGAACCCACGCTATTTAGCCGCTACGGCAAACGTGACGACTATGAGCGCACCGTTTCTCTGACCTTTAGCCGGGAATGGCTGTACGGCAACCTGATGGACAGCGTCGACGATTGGCAAGCCATCTATGATTTCACGCAGACTCACCTGGCCACTCATCGCTGGATGCCGTCGCGTCAGGCGCTGGCCGCCGCCTGGCAGATCCTTAACGCCGGCGACTGTCGGACGCCGCTGCAACGCCTGTATCTGGAAACCCAGTGCATGACGCTGATTATCGAAGCGTTCAGTTCGCTCACCGAGCAGGCGTCGATGAATAAACAGATGTCGGGGCTGCCGCTGCGCCACCGCCAGCGGATGCAGCAGGTGAAGGAGATGCTGGAAAGCGGCGAGGCCGATCATCTTGCCATCGCCGATATCGCCAAAAGCGTCAATATGAGCGAAAGCTCGCTGCAACGCTATTTCCGCCAGACCTTTGATATGACGGTGTTTGAATACCTGCGCAACTGCCGCCTGCAGCGCGCGGTGCTGGCGATGCAGCGGGAAGGCGTCGGTATCGCCCAGGCCGCCAGCCTTGCCGGTTACACCAGCCCGGCCAATTTCGCCACCGCCCTGCGGCGCGTCTACGGACTAACGCCGGGGCAGTTGAAGAATCGCGTTTAGCATCCCCGGCTGGCCACCCGACCCGCCCGGAAATGAAAAATCACTAGGCTTCGCGCGTCATTCGCGGCATTGTCTGTCATCATGTCCACCGCTCAATAACACGTACCGATATCGCCATGTCCGCCCATTCCAGCATCACCACCCAACTGGCGCGCCTGATCGTCGCCACCCAGCCGGATACCGCCGTCATCGACCTCGCCCGCGACGGGGTGACGGATTTTATCGCCTGCGCGCTGCCGGTCTGGCATGGTGCCGTAGCGGACAGCGGGCTCGCGCCGTTGAAATCGGTCTATCCCGGCCATGACAGCCAGACCCACAGCCTGCTGCTGGGCTACGCCGGTCACGCGCTGGATTTTGACGATTTCCATTCCGGCTTTCGCGGCCACCCCGGCACGGTTATCCTGCCGGCCCTGCTGGCGCTGGCCGGCGAGCAGCCGGCAATCACGGCAGAACGATTTCTCGTTGCCTATGTCATTGGCGTAGAAACCGCCGGTCGATTGGGGCTGGCCGCCGGCCCGCGCCATTACAGCCAGGGTTATCACAACACCGCTACGCTGGGCGCCGTCGCCGCGGCCGCGGCGATTTGTCGCCTGACAGGCGCCACGACCGACCAGACCGCCAATGCGCTGGGGCTGGCCGCTTCACAAGCCGCCGGGCTGCGCGCGCAATTCGGCTCCGCCATGAAACCGCTGCACGCCGGGCTGGCGGCGCGGGCCGGGTTAAGCGCCGCTCAGCTGGCATTGGCCGGGTTCCACGGCAACCACGATACCGTACTGGAGGCGTTTCTCGCGGCTCATGGCGACGGTCAGCATCACAGCGACGCGTTGATAACCGATTGGGGCAAACCGTGGCGCCTTGTTGCTCCCGGACTGACCTTCAAGCGTTACCCTACCTGCGGCGGCACCCACAGCGCAGCGGAAGCGGCGTTTATCCTGCGGGAACAATACCGGCAAGAACAGGGGTTGCAGGCACCAGGATTGCAAAAACAAGGACTGCAACGCCCCGGACAACCCTCAGACGACGTGTCCGCCGCCGTTGATCGCATCACGGTGACATTCCCGCCGGGCGGCGACGCCGCACCGTTTATCCGCCAGGCTACCACCGGCGTCGAAGGCCGATTCAGCCTCGAATACGTGATTGCCGCCGCGCTGCTGGAAGGCGAGCTGCGATTGGATCGTTTTACCGAAGGCCCGGTCGATCCCCGCATTGCCGCACTGGCTGACAAGGTATCGCGTCAGGCAGACCCCAGCGCCCCGCCGGATGAGCAGAATCCCGACGCCCGTTTTCACGACGTCAGTCTGTGGTTGAAAGACGGCTCGCGTCTTAACGCCAGAGTCACCTGGCGGCAAACCGCGGCCGTAAAAACCGATGTCGCCGCCAAACTGCGTCAGACGCTGAGCCTGCTGCCGCAGTTACCGGCCGACAACGTGCTCCAGCATTGTCAGTTGCGTACGCCCGGCTCACTGGCGGCACTGGTTCGGCTGCTGTCATAACAGCCGCCGGCACCTCGCCGCGATGCCATCAGGCTAGCGCGCCGCATTTCCCGGCGGCGATGCCAGCCAGCGATCCAGCCACTGGAACACCGCTTCCTGCTGCTCCTGATAGAACACATGGCCCAATTCGGGCCAGATACGGGTTTCCAACCGCTCGTCGGCATGCTGCGACTGCCACACCTGATGCATACGGTCGTACGCCGCCTGCACCGCCTGCTGCGGGAACAAAGTGTCTTTGCCGCCGTTGAAGAACAGCATCGGCCGCGGTGCGGCAATACTGGCGACATCCGGGAAATCAAGACGGGCAGGAAGCCCCGGATGCAACATGTAGAAAGAAGACTGACCGCGCAGCACGTTGTTGCCCGGCACCATCAATCCGTCATAGGTGCCGATCCAGGAAATGGCCGCCGTCGCGGCGGCCTTATCCGACAACGCCGCCAGTTGCCAGGCGCGGTAAGCGCCCATAGAGAACCCCACCACCCCGACCCGCTTCGGGTCGACCGAACGCAGCGAAGCCAGAAAATCCAGCGAACGCATGTCTTCATACGCCAGCGAGCCCGCCAGCGAGCGCCCCAGATTGAAGAAATTACTGGCCAGCGCCTGCTGCTGTTCGTACTTGAGCGGCCCGCGATCGCCCCACCCCAGCGCATCCACCGCCAGCACCACATAGCCCCGTTTTGCCAGTTCATCGCCGACAAACCGACCGCTGAAGTAACGGTCAGCCCAAGCGTTAGCGGAGGCTAAACGGGTGTCGTCGCCCCACGGCCGGATCATTTTTTCCTTACCGATATCGAATTTCGCGCCGTGATCATGCAGCAGCAACACCGCCGGATGCGGCCCCGGCGTTTTCGGCGTCAGCAGTAATCCGGGCACCCGGCTTTCATCGGTAAGGTTGAAGGCAACCTTCTGCGCCACATACGTGTCGCGATCCTGACTGTCGACAACCTGCGGCTCAAAAGCACGGTGGGAATCCGGCGTCAGCAGCAGCGAGCGCACCACCTGGCGGGCATGTTGCCGCCATTCGCCGAAATGCGCATAACGCCCGGACAGCCACGAGTCGGGATAGGTCAGTTGCTGTTTCAGTTGCGGGTAGAACGTGGGCAGCGCGTCATCAGTTACCGACGCCGTTGTATAGGAATGATCATTTGCCATAAGCGGGGCGCTCGCCAGACAGCACATCAGAACACAGAGGGTACGACGTAATCCGCGTCTTTTCATTATTATTCTCCAAAAATAAAACATCGTTTCTTTTCGGTGATTTGGATTGTAAATGAAGCAGATAACTCTGGCAGGAAGAGATCGGAATTCTGGGAGGCAGGTAAAAAAAAATCCGGCAACATGTGCCGGATAGACATTGAAATGGCAAGAAGCATCGCGCACCCCGCCGCTATCGCGACGGGGAAACGGATTATTTCTTCTTCGCTTTCGGGTTCGGCAGGTCGGTGATGCTGCCTTCGAACACTTCAGCGGCCAGACCCACGGATTCGTGCAGGGTCGGGTGAGCATGGATCGTCAGTGCGATATCTTCCGCATCGCAACCCATCTCGATCGCCAGGCCGATTTCACCCAGCAGCTCGCCGCCGTTGGTGCCGACAATCGCGCCACCGATTACGCGGTGCGTTTCTTTGTCGAAAATCAGTTTGGTCATACCGTCGGAGCAATCAGAGGCAATCGCACGGCCGGATGCCGCCCACGGGAATACCGCGGTTTCATAGCTGATGCCTTTTTCCTTCGCTTCTTTCTCGGTCAGACCGACCCAAGCCACTTCTGGCTCGGTGTAAGCGATGGACGGGATCACCTTCGGATCGAAGTAGTGTTTCTTGCCCGCGATGACTTCAGCCGCCACGTGGCCTTCGTGCACGCCTTTGTGCGCCAGCATCGGCTGACCGACGATGTCGCCGATAGCATAGATGTGCGGCACGTTGGTGCGCATCTGCTTGTCGACACGGATGAAGCCGCGATCGTCAACTTCCACGCCAGCCTGACCGGCATCCAGCAGTTTGCCGTTCGGTACGCGGCCGATAGCAACCAGCACCGCGTCATAACGCTGAGGTTCAGCCGGCGCTTTCTTGCCTTCCATCGACACGTAGATACCGTCTTCTTTGGCTTCTACCGCGGTCACTTTGGTTTCCAGCATCAGGTTGAATTTCTTGCTGATGCGCTTGGTGAAGACTTTGACGATGTCTTTGTCGGCAGCCGGGATCACCTGGTCGAACATTTCAACCACGTCGATCTGAGAGCCCAGCGCATGATACACGGTGCCCATTTCCAGACCGATGATACCGCCGCCCATTACCAGCAGACGTCCGGGAACGCTCTTCAACTCCAGCGCATCGGTGGAATCCCATACGCGCGCGTCGTCATGCGGAATGAACGGCAACTGAATCGGACGAGAACCGGCCGCGATGATAGCGTTGTCGAAGTTCACCGTGGTGCTGCCGTTTTCGCCTTCCACCACCAGGGTGTTCGGGCCGGTGAATTTACCAAAGCCGTTGACCACTTTGACTTTACGGCCTTTGGCCATACCAGCCAGACCGCCGGTCAGCTGATTGATGACTTTTTCTTTCCAGGTACGAATCTTATCGATATCGGTCTGCGGTTCGCCGAACACGATGCCGTGCTCAGCCAGCGCTTTGGCTTCTTCGATAACTTTCGCAACGTGCAGCAGTGCTTTGGAAGGGATACAGCCTACGTTCAGACATACGCCGCCCAGCGTGGAGTAGCGCTCGACCAGCACGGTGTCCAGACCCAAGTCTGCACAACGGAACGCCGCGGAGTAACCTGCGGGGCCCGCGCCAAGTACCACCACCTGAGCTTTAATTTCAGTACTCATCATGACCTCTTAATTAATTTCCGGCGGGTCTGTGACGTCATTATTGTGAGTCTTAACGCCCTCTTCCACCGGGACGTGTCTTTGCCGCGGTAGTTTACAAAATCGTTAACAATTTTGAAACAACAAGCGACTAACGATTTGTCCTTAATCACTGATAGCTGCAACAAATAACAGCTTATCAGAAAAAAGCCGGCCGTCAGGCCGGCTTTTCGATTACATCACCAGACGGCGGATGTCAGACAACGTATTGTTGATGATGGTAATGAAGCGTGCACCATCAGCACCGTCAATGACACGGTGGTCGAAGGACAGAGATATCGGCATCATCAGACGCGGAGTGAACTCTTTACCATTCCAGACCGGTTCCATCGCGGACTTGGACACACCCAGGATAGCCACTTCCGGCGCGTTGACGATCGGCGCGAAGTGAGTGGTACCGAGGCCGCCGATGCTGGAGATGGTGAAGCATCCGCCCTGCATTTCGCCTGCGGTCAACTTACCGTCACGGGCTTTCTTGGAGATAACCGTCAGTTCACGAGACAGCTCGACGATGCCTTTCTTGTTCACGTCTTTGAACACCGGAACCACCAGACCATTCGGGGTATCAACCGCCACACCGATGTTGATGTATTTCTTCAGCGTCAGACGTTGAGCATCTTCAGACAGCGAACTGTTGAAACGCGGCATCTGCTCAAGCGCAGCGGCAACGGCTTTCATGATGAACACAACCGGAGTGAACTTCACGTCCAGTTTGCGCTTCTCAGCTTCTGCGTTCTGCTGTTTGCGGAACGCTTCCAGATCGGTGATGTCGGTTTTGTCGAAGTGCGTAACGTGCGGGATCATGACCCAGTTACGGCTCAGGTTCGCGCCAGAAATCTTCTGGATACGGCCCAGTTCCACTTCCTCGACTTCGCCAAACTTGCTGAAATCGACTTTCGGCCACGGCAACAGACCCGGCAGAGAACCACCGGTAGCGCCAGCCGCCGGTGCGGACTCAGCACGTTTCACCGCTTCTTTCACGTAAGCCTGAACGTCTTCGCGCAGGATACGACCTTTACGGCCGGTACCTTTGACTTTCGCCAGATTGACGCCGAACTCACGCGCCAGACGACGGATAACCGGAGTAGCGTGAATGTAAGCGTCGTTCTCGGCGAACTCGCCTTTGCTGTCGGCTTTCGCAGCAGCAGGAGCGGCGGTCGGCGCGCTGGCAGCCGGTGCCGGTGCGGCAGCGGCCGGAGCAGCGGCGGCAGGAGCGGCGCCTTCTACTTCGAACACCATGATCAGCGTACCGGTTTTCACTTTGCTGCCGGTGCTGACCTTGATTTCTTTGACGGTGCCCGCGAACGGCGCCGGCACTTCCATGGAAGCCTTGTCGCCTTCCACGGTGATCAGCGACTGCTCGGCAGCCACTTTATCGCCGACTTTCACCAGCACTTCGGTCACTTCGACTTCATCGCCGCCGATATCCGGCACGTTGACGTCTTTAGCGCCGCTGCTCACTGCCGGAGCAGCCGCCGGGGCGCTGGCAGCCGGAGCCGGGGCAGCGGCAGGCGCAGCGCCGGCCACCTCAAACACCATGATCAGCGAACCGGTTTTCACCTTGTCGCCGGTCTTGATGCGAATTTCTTTCACCGTACCGGCGAACGGCGCCGGGACTTCCATCGAGGCTTTATCGCCTTCCACGGTGATCAGCGACTGTTCTGCCGCCACGGTGTCGCCGACTTTTACCATCACGTCGGTCACTTCAACTTCGTCACCGCCGATGTCCGGCACTTCGACTTCTTTGGCAGCGCTGGCGGCGGCCGGAGCCGCGGCAGGTGCTGGCGCAGCAGCAGAAGGTGCGGCAGCCGCCGCACCTTCTGCTTCAAAGACCATGATCAGTTTGCCGGTTGCGACCTTGTCACCCACCGCCACTTTAATCTCTTTAACCACACCGGCTTGCGGTGAGGGCACTTCCATGGACGCTTTGTCGCCTTCAACGGTAATCAGCGACTGCTCGGCTTCCACTTTGTCACCCACTTTGACCAGCACTTCGGTGACTTCAACTTCATCTGCACCGATATCCGGTACGTTGATTTCGATAGCCATTACTCTTTCCCTCTTATGCTACGCGCGGGTTAACTTTTTCAGGGTCGATGTTGAATTTCTTGATGGCTTCAGCCACCACGGATTTTTCAACTTCACCGCGTTTAGCCAGTTCGCCCAGCGCAGCCACGACCACGTAGGACGCGTCCACTTCGAAGTGGTGACGCAGGTTCTCACGGCTGTCGGAACGACCGAAGCCATCGGTGCCCAGTACGCGATAATCGCTGGCCGGAACGTAGGTGCGAACCTGCTCGGCAAACAGTTTCATGTAGTCGGTAGACGCGACCGCCGGTGCATCGTTCATCACCTGAGCGATGTACGGTACGCGCGGAGCTTCGGTCGGGTGCAGCATGTTCCAACGTTCGCAGTCCTGACCGTCGCGGGCCAGTTCCGTGAAGGAGGTAACGCTGTACACATCGGAACCGATGCCGTAATCCTTCGCCAGAATCTGCGAGGCTTCGCGCACGTGACGCAGGATAGAACCGGAACCCAGCAACTGAACTTTGCCTTTGCTGCCCGCCACGGTTTCCAGCTTGTAGATACCTTTGCGGATGCCTTCTTCGGCGCCCTGCGGCATGGCCGGCATGTGGTAGTTTTCGTTCAGCGTCGTGATGTAGTAGTAAACGTTTTCCTGCGCTTCGCCATACATGCGGACCAGACCGTCATGCATGATTACCGCAACTTCGTAAGCGAAAGCCGGGTCGTAGGAAATACAGTTCGGGATGGTCAGCGACTGAATGTGGCTATGACCGTCTTCATGCTGCAGACCTTCGCCGTTCAGCGTGGTACGACCGGAGGTCCCGCCGATCAGGAAGCCGCGCGCCTGCTGATCGCCCGCCGCCCAGCACAGGTCGCCAATACGCTGGAACCCGAACATGGAGTAGTAAATGTAGAACGGGATCATCGGCAGGTTGTTGGTGCTGTAAGACGTTGCCGCCGCCAGCCAGGAAGCGCCTGCGCCCAGTTCGTTGATGCCTTCCTGCAGGATCTGACCTTTCTGGTCTTCCTTGTAGTAAGCAACCAGTTCACGGTCCTGCGGGGTGTACTGCTGGCCGTTCGGGCTGTAGATACCGATCTGGCGGAACAGACCTTCCATACCGAAGGTACGCGCTTCGTCGGCGATGATCGGAACCAAACGGTCTTTGATCGACTGGTTCTTCAGCATCACGTTCAGAGCACGAACAAACGCGATGGTGGTAGAGATTTCTTTGGTCTGCTCTTCCAGCAGAGGACCGAAATCTTCCAGCGTCGGCAGATCCAGTTTTTCATCAAACTTCGGCTGACGGGACGGCAGGTAGCCTTCCAGCGCCTGACGACGTTCGTGCAGGTATTTGTACTCTTCGGAATCTTTGTTGAAGGTAATGAACGGCAGGTTTTCGATATCGGCGTCAGACACCGGCACATTGAAACGGTCGCGGAAGTAGCGCACGCCGTCCATGTTGATTTTCTTGACCTGGTGAGCAATGTTCTTGCCTTCGGCTGCGTCACCCATACCGTAACCTTTGATGGTATGAGCCAGGATAACCACCGGCTTGCCTTTGGTTTCCTGCGCTTTTTTCAGTGCAGCGAAGACTTTCTTCGGATCGTGGCCGCCACGGTTGAGCGCCCAAATCTGATCGTCGGTCCAGTCTTTGACCAGTGCGGCGGTTTCCGGGTATTTGCCGAAGAAGTGCTCACGCACGTAAGCGCCGTTTTTGGATTTGAAGGTCTGGTAGTCGCCGTCAACGGTTTCGTTCATCAGTTGAATCAGCTTACCACTGGTGTCTTTACGCAGCAGTTCGTCCCAACGACCACCCCAGATAACCTTGATTACTTCCCAGCCTGCACCACCGAAGATGCCTTCCAGCTCGTTGATGATCTTGCCGTTACCGGTGACCGGACCATCCAGACGCTGCAGGTTACAGTTGATGACGAATACCAGGTTGTCCAGTTTTTCACGGGTCGCGATGGTGATGGCGCCTTTGGATTCCGGCTCATCCATTTCACCGTCGCCCAGGAAAGCGTAAACCGTTTGTTTCGTGGTGTCTTTCAGACCACGATTATTAAGATACTTCAGGAACTTAGCCTGATAGATGGCGTTGATTGGACCCAACCCCATTGATACGGTCGGGAACTGCCAGAATTCCGGCATCAGCTTCGGATGCGGATAGGAGGACAAGCCGTTACCGTGAACTTCCTGACGGAAATTGTTCATCTGATCTTCGGTCAGACGACCTTCCAGGAACGCACGCGCGTAAACCCCTGGAGAAATATGTCCCTGGAAGAACACCAAATCACCGCCATCCTGTGCGTTACGGGCACGGAAGAAATGGTTGAAGCACACTTCATAGAAGGTGGCGGAAGACTGGAAAGACGCCATGTGACCGCCCAGCTCCAGATCCTTTTTAGATGCACGCAGAACTGTCATGATCGCGTTCCAACGGATGGTGGAACGAATACGGCTTTCCAGATCAAGGTTACCCGGATATGCGGGCTCATCTTCAACCGCGATGGTGTTAACGTAGTTGCTGCCAGCGCTGCCCGCAGCCACTTTCACACCACCTTTGCGTGCTTCGGACAGTACCTGATCAATCAGGAACTGAGCGCGCTCAACACCTTCTTCACGGATAACCGATTCGATCGCCTGCAGCCAGTCACGCGTTTCGATCGGATCCACGTCATTGTTCAAACGTTCTGACATGGTGTATTCCTTATCTGTTTCTAATCAGTGGATTTGTCTGGAGCCTGTCTTCCTGCGTTCTGTTCCTGCCGGAGAAAGCGCAGGAAGACAGGCCCTTCGTCTTGTTACCGCACACGACCGCCACCTGGCGGTCTAATCCTTGCGTTGCTGGAGCCGGCGCAACGAGCGTTCCCGCCGACTATGTTCCCGGTTAAGTTCCAGCAGTACTTCCTCAATAAATGCCAGATGGCGATGTGATGCTTCGCGCGCCTTTTCCGGCTCGCGGGCGACAATCGCCTCAAAAATCCTGGCACGATGGCTACTCACCTGCGTCAGGACTTCACGACTCAGATAAAGCAACTCAAAATTCTGTCTGACGTTCTGTTCGAGCATCGGTCCCATACAGCGTAACAGGTGCAACAGCACGACGTTATGCGTGGCCTCGGTCACCGCCACCTGATAGTGCATGACAGCCTCGGACTCCCCTTCCAGGTCACTGGATTCGCGCGCGGTTTCAATCTGGGCATGGCAATCGCGGATGCGCTGCAGATCTTCTTCAGTGCCGCGTAACGCCGCGTAGTAAGCAGCTATCCCTTCAAGGGCATGACGGGTTTCGAGGAGGTCGAACTGAGATTCGGGGTGATTACTCAACAGTTCCGCCAGCGGATCGCTAACGCTCTGCCAGAGGTTGTTCTGCACAAAGGTGCCACCGCCCTGACGGCGCAACAGCAAACCTTTAGCTTCCAACCGTTGAATCGCCTCGCGCAGCGAGGGACGGGAAACATCAAACTGTTTTGCCAGTTCGCGTTCCGGCGGCAGTTTCTCACCGGGGCGCAAGGTTCCCTCAAGGATCAGAAACTCCAGTTGCTGTTCAATCACATCTGACAGTTTGGGCTGACGGATCTTGCTGTAGGCCATGTAGATTCTTCCCGGCGAAAAAGCGCGGAGTCAATTGGTAATACCAATTTTAAAAACGTGACGCACAAAGTAACAAAGTATTCACCTTCTGTCCATACGGACGTTGTGCGAAATCACCAATCACCTCACTTTTTAACAAATGCCCATAATCTTGCGGCAAAAGCACGAATCGGTCAGTGGTATGACCATTCTTGAAGCCCGGACGTTTTAACTTTTTTGAAACCCTAATCAGGCAAAGCTGAACCGTTCAACCCGCAACATTTTGCATTTTTATACGAAATAAAAGAATAAAAAATCAAAATGATGATGGCCTGCCATCGTCTTATTCAGCAATATCCCTAACATATCGCAACTGTATGACATGGATAAGGCAACCTCGCCGGTTCCTGTCCTCGCCACGATAAAATAGCAACCTCATACCGTACAGATGACGGTGATCATGACATCACACTTTTATGTCGTATCTCGCAAGAAATCAGTGCAATTCTCTGCGCGTATCACTATTCTCTGACGCGCGATAGCGTTGGCGGCGATTTAGGTTTGTCAGCGTCGTAAATATAAAATTACACATACGTAAAAAGACAAACACCAGCCCGCGCCACACCGTCGGTGAACGGTTTGTCTTTTCATCGGCAGAGGGTAAAAGTATGCAAGATCAACAAGACGGTACGCTGCAACGCGGCCTCAAAAACCGTCACATACAGTTGATTGCTCTGGGGGGTGCGGTCGGTACCGGGCTGTTTCTTGGTATCGCGCAAACGATCAAGATGGCCGGGCCGTCCGTCCTCCTGGGGTATGCAATCGGCGGTCTGATCGCATTTTTCATCATGCGCCAGTTGGGCGAAATGGTGGTGGAAGAGCCGGTTGCCGGTTCGTTCAGCCACTTTGCCTATAAATACTGGGGTAACTTCGCGGGTTTCGCTTCTGGCTGGAACTACTGGGTGCTCTATGTGCTGGTGGCGATGGCGGAACTGAGCGCCGTCGGCATCTACGTTCAATACTGGTGGCCGGACATTCCCACCTGGGTTTCCGCTGCGGTGTTCTTTGTGCTGATTAACGCCATTAACCTCGCCAATGTGAAAATGTACGGCGAACTGGAGTTCTGGTTTGCGATTATCAAGGTAGTGGCGATTGTCGGCATGATCGCGTTCGGCGGTTGGCTGCTGATGAGTGGTCATGGCGGACCGGAAGCCACCATCACCAATCTCTGGGCGCAAGGCGGTTTCTTCCCCAACGGCGTCGTCGGTCTGGTTATGGCGATGGCGGTGATTATGTTCTCTTTCGGCGGGCTGGAACTGGTGGGTATTACCGCCGCAGAAGCGGACAAACCGGAAGAAAGCATTCCCCGTGCCACCAACCAGGTTATTTATCGCATCCTGATTTTCTATATCGGTTCACTGACCGTTCTGCTGTCGCTCTATCCGTGGGGTAAAGTGGTGGAAGGCGGTAGTCCGTTCGTGATGATTTTCCATGCGCTGAATAGTGAGCTGGTCGCCAATATCCTGAATATCGTGGTGCTGACGGCGGCGCTGTCGGTTTACAACAGCTGCGTCTACTGCAACAGCCGCATGCTGTACGGTTTGGCTAAACAGGGGAACGGCCCGCAATCGCTGCTGAAAGTCGACCGTCGCGGCGTGCCGGTGGTGGCGATTGGTATTTCCGCGCTGGCAACCGCGCTGTGTGTGCTGATCAACTATGTGTTGCCCGGCAAAGCGTTTGAACTGCTGATGGCGTTGGTGGTGTCCGCGCTGGTCATCAACTGGGCGATGATCAGTCTGGCGCACCTGAAATTCCGCGCAAGTAAAGAGCGCGAAGGGGTACAGACCCGCTTCAAAGCGCTGTGGTTCCCGTTCGGCAACTACCTGTGCCTGGCTTTTATGGCCGGCATCCTGGTGATCATGTATCTGACGCCGGGAATCCAGATCTCCGTCTTGCTGATCCCGGTCTGGCTGGCAGTGCTGGGCATCGGTTATCGTTTCAAAAAGCGTCGCTAATCCGTGACGCAACTATCATGGCCGCGTCGGCGGCCATGATGTTTTCATCTCGCCTCGCGTTATACCAACGTACCGTAAATAGTCAGCAACGCTACGACGACAACCAGCACCAGCGTTACCTTCTTCGCCAGCGACACCGCCGCCCTCGGTGTGGAAATCGGATCGCTATGCGTCTCCCGCTCCAGTGAAAATTGCGCCAGTTGCGTCAGTACCCAGTATTGGGAGGAACGCACGTCCGTCATGGCGGCAAACCAGGCCGGCAGCGCCTTCTCGCCATGCCCCAACAGCGCATAAGCCGCGCCGGCCAACCGCACCGGGATCCAGTCCAGCCAATGCAATAAAGTATCGACGCCGGAATTTGCCCGCTCCAGCGGCGTGTGATGCCGGGCCAGGCAGCACTGACGTGCGCGCAACACCGCGTAACCGACCAGCGCCACCGGGCCATAAGGGCCGGCAGCCACAAACCAGAACAACGGCGCCAGATAAAAGCGGAAATTCAGCCACAGCAACGCGTTCTGCAATTCCCTTAGCCGTTCACGTTCGCTGGCATCCAGCGGCAGGCCGTGAATCAGCGCCAGTTCCTCAGCCATTTCCCGGCAGGCATTCGCTTCGCCACGCTGGGCGGCCTGAATATAACGATGATAGTGCTGCCGCGTTTCCCCGGCGCCGATGCACAGCAACCCAACCGCAATCCATAAGAGCAACAGCGGCAAGCCAAACAGCCATCCGCTAAGCAGCCACTGCGCCGCCAGCACTATCGCCATTCCAACGATCGTCAGCAGCAAGGTCTGTACCAGCGATGGCGCGGAAAGATGACGGAACACCCGTTCCAGATGGTGATCCAGTTGCCAATGGTCGCCACGTTTAAACAACCGCTCCCACCCCAGAACCAGCAATAGGCTAAACAACGTCATCAGTGGTTACTCCCCTTGTTCCGGCTGTGTCTGCCATAACCGTTGATACCGCGCCCAGTCGAACATGGGACCGGGGTCGGTCTTGCGTCCCGGCGCGATATCGCTATGTCCGGTAATGTGTGCTGGCGTAATGCCATAGGTTGCGCTCAACAGACGGGTCACTTCCGCCAGCCGGGCATACTGTTCCGTGGTAAACGGCAGCGTATCGGTGCCTTCCAGTTCAATGCCGATGGCGAAATCGTTACAACGCTCCCGCCCTTCAAACTGCGACACCCCGGCATGCCAGGCTCGCTGACCGAACGCCACGTACTGTACGATTTCGCCGTCGCGGCGGATCAGGCAGTGCGCCGACACTCGCAGATGGCATATCGAGGCAAAATAGGGATGCTCTCCCCCATCCAGCGTACCGGTAAATAGTTGATCGATATAAGGCCCGCCGAATTCACCCGGAGGCAGGCTGATGTTGTGAATCACCAGCAGAGAAGGCGACTCGCCTTCCGGACGGTCGTCCTGATGCGGCGACAGAACGCGCCTGACGTCTGTTAGCCAGCCATGTTCCACTTTCATCAACGCTCCTTTAATCTGACCTGCCATTCAGCAAACTCTCGTCGCCCATCCAGCCTGTTTATATCCGGTCCAATCCGGACAAGGCGTTACGTAATCTAACCGACTGATCGCGCTCATCATGCGACCATCTTACCGCATCCATCATGTTCCTGACGTGTTAAAAAAACCATTCCGGCTCATCCGCCGACACCATGTCAGGATACGCACACAAATCATGATGTTCTTCTCTTCTTCTGGTATGCTGCGCCCCTTCTTTCCGACAGGCACCCGACGTGCGCGCCATAACAGGCAAACGTTTTCGTCACTGCGCATCGCCGGAAAGTTTTTCAGCACTTATGTTTCACAGTTTTGTTATCACGGTCCGAATCGCTATCCGCTGACCCGGCATGCATGCCAGGCGGCCGACAACGGTTCAGGCAATACAGAGAATCGCCATGAAAAAAATCCTTGCCGCCTGTGCAATCAGCACACTGTCATACAGTTTACCCACCCTTGCCGAGGGGAATTCCCCGCAATATCTCTCCGACTGGTGGCACCAGAGCGTCAATGTGGTGGGCAGCTATCACACCCGTTTCGGACCTCAGTTAAACAATGATTTGTATCTGGAATATGAAGCTTTCGCCCATAAGGACTGGTTTGATTTCTATGGCTATGTCGACGTGCCGAAAGTTTTTGGTGCCGGCAACACGCCAGATCGCGGCATCTGGGATAAAGGCTCTCCGCTGTTCATGGAGATCGAACCACGCTTTTCCATTGATAAACTGACCAACACCCAACTGGGCTTCGGGCCGTTCAAAGAGTGGTACGTCGCCAACAACATCATTTACGATCAAGGGCAAAATAACGACTCACGCCAGAGCACCTGGTACGTAGGTCTGGGAACCGATATCAATACCGGAACAGACCTGTCGCTGTCCGCCAATATCTATGCCAAGTACCAGTGGCAGAACTACGGCGCGCCGAATGAAGATCGCTGGGATGGCTACCGCTTTAAAATCAAATACTTCTACCCGATTACCTCATTGTGGGGCGGCAAGCTGACTTATATCGGCTTCACCAACTTCGACTTCGGTTCCGATCTGGCTAATAACGCCGGCCCGTCCCGCACCAGCAATGCGATTGCCTCCAGCCATATTCTGGCGCTGAATTATGATCACTGGCACTACTCGGTAGTCGCCCGTTACTTCCATAATGGCGGCCAGTGGGCCGATGGCACCGAGCTGGATTTCGGCCGTGGTCCGTTTAATGTCCGCTCCACTGGATGGGGCTATTATCTGGTGGCCGGTTACAACTTCTGATCCTCCACCATTGCGTATCCCGGTCACGGCCGGGATACCAAAAAGATAAAAGCAATACACTGAATTATATATACATTTAATGTAAACACCGCCTACTAACCAGCGGGTGGCACGAATTCCGGATTTCCGTCGGAGTAAAATGATGACAACACGTCGTTATAGTCAGGAACAGCGTCAGGCTGAACTGTTCAGCCGCATCGAGCAGGATATTCCCGTCAGCGTAAGTCTGGCATTGCGTGAAGACCTGGGTGGCGAAGTCAACCCGGAGCACGATATCACCGCACAGCTGTTGCCAGCGGAAACGCAGGCCAACGCGGTGATCATTACCCGCGAAGCCGGCGTTTTCTGCGGGCAGCGCTGGCTGGACGAGGTGTTTCGTCAGTTGGGAGGCCACATTGCCATTAACTGGCTGGTCCGCGACGGCGATGTCCTGACGGAAAACCAGCCGCTGTGCCGTCTGCACGGACCATCCCGCATACTGCTGACCGGTGAACGTACCGCCCTGAATTTCCTGCAAACACTGTCCGGAGTGGCAACCGAAGTCAGCCGCTATGTAGCGCAGTTGGCAGGTACCCCTACCCGATTGCTGGACACTCGCAAAACGTTGCCCGGCCTGCGCACAGCGCTCAAATACGCGGTACTGTGCGGCGGCGGTAGCAACCACCGCCTCGGCCTGTCGGATGCGTTTCTGATCAAGGAAAACCACATTATCGCCGCCGGCTCCATCAAACAGGCCATCGAGCAAGCCTTCCTGTTGCGTAGCGATGTGCCGGTAGAAGTCGAAGTGGAAACGCTGGATGAACTGCAGCAAGCGCTGAGCGCCGGCGCGGATATCATCATGCTGGACAACTTCACGCTGGAAGGCATCCGCGAAGCGGTAACGTTGACGCATGGCCGTGCGCTGCTGGAAGTGTCCGGCAACGTGACGCTGCAAACGCTGCCGGATTACGCCGCCACCGGCGTTGACTATATCTCGGTAGGCGCGCTGACCAAGCATGTGCAGGCACTCGATCTGTCGATGCGTTTCAGTTAGTTCTTCTCGCTCCATCATGGCTCAACTCCATCAGCCCGGCATCTCCGGGTTGGTGGCTATCCTGCTTCCTCTCTGCCTTTTTCGCTAATACATCTTTCGCTTTACCCCATCATTTTGCGAGCGAGCACGCCTGTTTTCTGCAATTACCAATCGTTGCACTCTCGGTTTTCGTAGCGGATTCCTGATTGAAAACATGGCCGTCGCCAGCCATGCCCCCTGCCGTTATCCTGCCGCCACCAGCCACACCAGGGAACCAATAACATGACACAACAAGGATTTTCACTGATTGAACTGATGGTGGTCATTGTCATCATCGCCATCCTGAGCGCGCTGGGGATCCCGGCGTATCAGGGCTATCTGCAAAAAGCCGCCATGACCGACATGCTGCAAACCATGAGCGCTTATAAAACCGCCGTAGATCTCTGCGGCCTCAGTAACGCGGGACTGGATGGGTGCAGCGCGGGCAGCCAGGGAATTCCAACGCCAACCACATCGCGTTATGTCAGCGCGGTCACGGTCAATCAGGGCATCATTACCCTGACCGGCCAGTCGACCCTGCAGGGGCTGAGCATCGTCATGACGCCGACGTTGGATGCGCAGAACGGCGCCTCCCGTTGGACGAGAGCCTGCCAGACCGGCGCCAACGCAGATAGTCTGCGTCAGGCATGTGAAGACGTCTTTCGTTTTGACGCTACAGGCGGATGATCATCATGACTCACAACGCGTTACAGCATGAACTGCAATTACTTTGTCGGCGCTACCACGCCCTGCTGCTGGATATGGATGAGCAGGTGGTTTCTATCGCCGTGTCAGGTCCGGTGGCAGAGGAACTGGTCGCCGCGCTACGTTTCGCCAGCCACCGGCGAGTTCTGGTCGAACAATGGCCTGCCGCACGACTGGAACAACAGCTCACGTCGCCGCAGGCCGAAGAAACCATCGCGCCTTATCAGGCCGATGCAACAACGCTCGACGAACCCGATGATGCACCGGTGGTCCAGTTCATCAATCAGACGCTGAAACTGGCGATCCAGCGGCGTGCCTCTGATATCCATTTCGAACCGTTGCCTGCCGGTTATCGCGTCAGATTACGTATTGACGGGGTCTTGCATGAAATCCCGCCGGCACCGGATTCTTTGGCCGGACGGCTAATCGCCCGGCTCAAAATCATGGGAAAACTCAATATCGCCGAGCGGCGTTTGCCGCAGGACGGCCAGTTCAGCCTGCGGCTGGATCAGTACGCCTACTCGCTGCGCATCGCCACGTTGCCGGTTCAGGGCGGTGAGAAAGTGGTGCTGAGAGTACTGCAGACACAACAGCAAGCTCTGGAACTGGATGCGCTGGGTCTGCCTGCCCGCGCGTTGCAGCAATTCAAACGGACGCTGAGTTTGCCGCAAGGGCTGATTCTGGTTACCGGCCCTACCGGCAGCGGCAAGACGTTCACACTGTACAGCGCCATTCGCTGGCTGAATGATGTCAGCCGCAATATTTGCAGCGTAGAGGATCCTGTTGAAATTCCGCTGGCCGGCATCAATCAAACCGCTATCCATGCCCAAAGCCAGCTGGATTTCGCCCGGGTACTGCGCGCCCTGCTACGTCAGGATCCGGACGTGATCATGATTGGCGAAATCCGCGATGCCGAAACCGCAGAAATTGCCGTCAAAGCGGCGCAAACCGGCCATCTGGTACTGTCGACCCTGCATACCAATTCCGCCGCCGACACGCTGGTCCGCCTGGGGCACCTGGGAATTCCCGGTTATCTGCTGGCTGCCGCGCTCAAGCTGGTGATAGCCCAGCGGCTGGTCAGGCGATTGTGCCCGCATTGCCGTCAGTTAGCCGGGGATGCCGCAACCTTGCCCGATAATCTGTGGCAAGGCCCGTTACGGCAATGGCGAGCGACAGGGTGCGAACACTGTTTCTCCGGTTACTACGGCCGGGCGGCGCTTTATGAACTGCTGCCAGTCACGCCAGCGCTTCAGCAGGCATTGGCTGGTTCCGCATCATGGTCCGATAGCGTTCAGGCACAGCCTCTGCAACGAGAAACCGGACTGCTATCCGCCGGGCTGTCACTGGTCCACGAAGGCATTACCTCGCTGGAGGAAGTCTATCGGGTGGTGGGTGACCGTATTGAATAAGGGCGAATGATGGCGGTACAAAAACTCTATTACTGGCAAGCGCTTCGCAGCAATGGCGAATTCTGCGCCGGTGAACGCATCGGCACTAACCGGGATGAGATTTACCAGTATCTGCTGGAGCTTGGCTACCAGCCGTTGCGCCTCAAAACCGGGCAATACCTAACGCCGCGTTACTGGCGCGGCCCTCAGCTATCAGTCATCATCCGGCAACTGGCGACATTGCTGCAGGCCGGGCTGCCATTGCTGGATGCATTGGACCTGCTGGGCCGCCAGCACGAAAAAGCAGGCTGGCGCTGCCTGTTGCAGGAAATTCGCCTGCAGGTGTCTCAGGGGCGAGCGTTATCAGAAGTATTAGCCGACTATCCCGCCGTTTTTCCGGTGATGTGCAGCTCGCTGGTGGCTGTCGGCGAACTGACCGGTAAACTGGATGACTGTTGCGACCGGCTGGCAAACTATCAGGAAAACCAGCGCCAACTAACCGGAAAAGTGGTCAAAGCCCTGCGCTATCCGGCCTTTGTGATAACAGTAGGGCTGCTCGTTGCGCTGCTGATGTTAACACTGGTATTACCGGAATTCGCCGGATTGTACGCCTCCTTTAATGCGCCGCTCCCCTGGCTGACCCGCATGATGCTGGGATTATCGGATACGCTGAGTCGTCACGGTACGCTGCTCGTCACTCTTCCCGTGGCGATATTACTGAGCTACCGGCAGATACGCCGACAAAAAGCAGAATGGCAAAAACGGGAGCAGCGGTTATTGTTGAAGCTACCGCTGCTATCCACACTGGTACGAGGCCATTGCCTGAGCCAAATCTTTCATACTCTGGCGATGACGCAGCAGGCGGGATTAACGCTGCCTTCCGGCCTGAGCGCCGCCGCGACGCTGAATAACCCGGTTTATCGGCAATCGCTCGCTGAGATCAAAAGCCAGCTTGAGCAGGGCATTCCGCTCGGACAAGCTATCCATGATGAGCCCTGGCTCTATCCGGCTCCTTGCCATCAACTCATCAGCGTCGGGGAGGAAACCGGCGCGCTGGATCAGCTGTTCGCCCGACTGGCAGGCTGGTATGAGAATCATACCCGGCAATTTGCGGATACACTGACGCAAACGCTGGAACCGCTGTTGCTGGTCATCGTCGGCGGGCTGGTGGGAACACTGGTTATCGCCATGTATCTGCCGATTTTCCAGTTAGGGAATGTACTGGCGGGCGCCTGAGCTCGCCAGTACATATACTCACCATGCTTTACTCGTCATACTTCAGGTCGCCGGTGCGCTGGCTTTCCTGCAACTCGAATATTTGGGGTATATCAGCAGGGGATCAACCGTTAAACACCCGGTTTTCCTGCTCGGCAACCCGAATGAAAGTAGTTCGTTTGGTCAGTTCTTTCAGCCGCGCTGCGCCCACGTAAGTGCAGGCGGAGCGAAGTCCGCCGAGAATATCGCGCACGGTATGTTCTACCGGACCGCGCAACGGCAAACGCACCGTCTTGCCTTCCGCGGCACGGTAATCGGCAACGCCGCCGACATGCCGCTCCATCGCCGAAGCGGAACTCATGCCGTAAAACAGCATCATTTTGCGGCCATCTTCCTCAATGATATCGCCGCCGCTCTCTTCATGGGCCGCCAGTAACCCACCCAGCATCACGAAGTCTGCACCGCCGCCAAAGGCTTTGGCGACATCGCCCGGCACGCTACAGCCGCCATCGCTGACAATCTGCCCGCCCAGACCGTGCGCGGCATCAGCGCACTCGATAACCGCCGATAACTGCGGATAACCCACGCCGGTTTTCACCCGCGTAGTACAGACGGAACCGGGACCAATACCTACTTTGACAATGTCCGCCCCTGACAATAACAGCTCTTCCACCATCTCCCCGGTTACCACGTTACCGGCACAAATCACTTTGTCCGGAAAGACTTCGCGTGCCTTCTGCACAAAATTGACGAAATGCTCCGAATACCCGTTAGCCACATCAATGCAGATAAATTTCAGAGCCGGCGATAACGCCAGAATCTGCGTCATTTTCTCGAAATCACCGTCAGACGTGCCGCTCGATACCATCACATGACGTAATACAGCAGCGGGCGTACTCTCGATAAACTGCCGCCACTCGGCTACCGAATAGTGCTTGTGTACGGCGGTCAGCAGCTCAAATGACGCCAGTACCCGCGCCATCTGGAACGTACCCACCGTATCCATGTTGGCTGCAATAATCGGGACGCCGGACCAGTCGCCGCCGGCATGCAGAAAGGTAAACTCACGCGTCAGCTCCACGTCTGCTCGGCTTTTCAACGTAGAGCGTTTGGGGCGGATAAGCACATCTTTAAAACCCAACTTGATATCTTCTTCAATACGCATGGTAAACGACCTGATGAAGTGAGAATGATGGTCAAGGAAGGAACGGGCGATAAGCGCCAATTCATAATGATCATACGCCCGAATAATCCGGCGGCAAGACTGCGATTTTCCCTCGATTTGGGCTAGAATCCGATAAATTTACCCAGCCATTTCCAGTTGATTACCATGGCATACATCGTCGCGCTGACAGGCGGCATAGGCAGCGGAAAAAGTACGGTTGCTCAGGGCTTTGCAGCGCTAGGCGCCAGCATTGTCGATGCGGACGTAATCGCCCGCCAGGTGGTTTCTCCCGGGCAGCCCGCGCTGGCAGCCATTGTTGAACATTTTGGCCGGGAGATATTACAGCCTGACGGCGCGCTGAACCGAAGCGCCCTGCGAGAACGCATTTTTTCCAGCCCGGAGGACAAACGCTGGCTCAACGCCTTGCTGCATCCGCTGATCCATCAGGAGACCCGGCGTCAGTTGGCGGCCGTCACCACCCCTTACGCGTTATGGGTGGTTCCCCTGCTGGTGGAAAATCAGCTTCAGGAGCAGGCGCAGCGTATTCTGGTGGTGGATGTTCCCCTGGAGACGCAATTGCAACGCACCATGGCCCGGGATGGCGTTTCCCGCGCTCAGGCGCAAAACATTCTGGCGTCGCAGGCCAGCCGTGAACAGCGGTTAGCCTGCGCCGATGATATTATCGATAATAATAGCAATCCGAGCGTACTCGCTCCGCGGATTGCCGCTCTGCATCAGCATTATCTGGCGCTGGCTACATCCGCAACTGACAGGACGACCCATAATGAGTGACGTTTCCTCAACAGTTCTTTTTGAATATCCGCTGAATGAAAAAATGCGTACCTGGCTACGCCTGGAGTTTCTGCTGCAACAGATGTACGACAACCACGCGTTAAAGGATATTGGCGTTGCCCTGACCTTCTTCCGCGCGGTGGCGGAATTGCTGGATATTCTCGAACGCGGGGACGCCCGCCCCGACCTGCTGAAAGAGCTGGAACGTCAGCAACAAAAACTGGCGCAGTGGGGCGAACTGCCGGAAGCGGACATTGAGCGCATTAACACGCTGCGTCAGAAGTTACGAAACCTGTCGGGCGAACTGATTGCCGCTCCGCGCATGGGGCAAGGGTTGCGTGAAGACAAGTTGATCGGTATGGTTCGGCAACGCCTGAGCCTGCCGGGCGGATGTTGCAGTTTTGACCTGCCCACACTGCATATCTGGTTACACCAGTTGCCAGAACAAAAACAGTGGCAAACCAGCATCTGGCTGGACAGTGTCTCGCCGTTGAAACGCTCGCTCGACAGCATACTGGAATTGATCCGCCATGCGGGCGCCTTCAAGGAACAAATCAGCCTTAACGGTTTCTATCAGGATAATGCGACCGACGCCGACCTGTTACGTTTACGGATTGGTCTTGAGCATCAGATCTATCCGCAAATATCCGGTCACAAGACCCGTTACGCTATCCGTTTCCTGCCGCTGGATAGCGATGGGCAAACACCTGCGCGACTGGCATTCGAACTGGCTTGTTGCTAAGCGAGAACTGTTTTCTGGAGATAACCGTGCCGAGGATAACGAGATGACCGTTGTAAAATGCCCCACCTGCACCAAACCGGTGGAATGGAGCGAAAATAGCCCTTATCGGCCGTTTTGCAGCAAACGTTGCCAGTTGATCGATTTAGGGGAATGGGCCGACGAGGAAAAATACATTCCCAGTGCGGAAGATGTATCCGACAGCGACGTCTGGAGCGAGCCGCAGCACTAATCCGGTATTGCTACTAATTCCGGTATTGCTACTAATTCCGGTATTGCTACTAATTTCGGTATTCGCTTATTGCCATTCTGCACCGCGATTCATGCCGGCTTCAGCGCATGAATCACCGGCAGTACGGCAAACCCCGGCTGGAATTTAGGCGATGCCCGCCTTCAGGCGACGAATCATCTCGGCGTTGGCGGGTGGAAATTCTGCTTCATCCAGTTCGTCAGCCGTCAGCCAGCGCGAGGGTTGGCCTTCACGACCATACGGCTCGCCGCGCCATTGCTCCACCAGGAAGAAATGCAGTGTAATCAGGCGTTCGCCTGCCGAAAACGTTTTGCTGTCCAGCGGTTTTGGATTGATCACCTCAATCCCCGCTTCTTCATGCAGTTCTCGCACCAGCGCCTGCTCCGGCGTTTCACCTTCTTCGACCTTGCCGCCGGGAAACTCCCATTTGCCGGCCATGTGCACCCCGGCCGGGCGACAGGCGATGAAGAACTCTCGCTGCGGATTCCGAATAATCCCCACCGCCACAGATAAAGTTTTTTGCATCATTATCCTTTCAACCAGTGAAAAGGCGGTCAATGACCGCCTTTTATTTGATATATCGCTACGTTACCGGCCTTATTTCTGCAGGCGACCGTGGCACTGCTTGTATTTCTTGCCGGAGCCGCACGGGCATGGGTCGTTACGACCGATCTTGCGATCGGCATAAGGTGAACCGGTAGCCGCTTCATCCTGATGGCTCAATTGCTGCTGGCGGGCCAGACGCTCGGCTTCTTCACGGCGCTGCTGTTCCAGCGCTTCGATTTCTTCCGGCATCCGCACCTGAACCTTACTCAGGGTGCTGATCACTTCGTACTTGAGGCCTTCCAGCATAGCAGCAAACATGGCGAACGACTCGCGCTTGTATTCCTGCTTCGGATCTTTCTGCGCATACCCGCGCAGATGAATCCCCTGACGCAGATAGTCCATCGCCGCCAGGTGTTCTTTCCACAGCGAATCCAGCGTCTGCAGCATCACGCCCTTCTCGAAGTTGCGCATGACATCGCTGCCGACCACTTCTTCCTTACGGCCATACACTTCCACCGCCTGCGCGTAGATACGTTCCCGCAGCGTCTCTTCGTGCAGATCAGGCTCCTTGTCCAGCCATTCGGCGATCGGCAGTTCGAGGTCAAAGTCATTTTTCAGACGCTGTTCCAGCCCCGGAATATCCCACATCTCCTCCAGCGACTGCGGCGGAATATGGGCATCGATGGTGACCTTGAACACGTCTTCACGAATGCTATTGATGGTTTCGCTGATATCAGATGCATCCAACAGTTCGTTGCGCTGAGTATAGATAGCGCGACGCTGGTCATTGGCCACATCATCGTACTCAAGCAGCTGTTTACGAATGTCGAAGTTGCGGTTTTCCACCTTGCGTTGCGCATTGGCAATCGCCTTGGTCACCCACGGATGCTCAATCGCTTCCCCTTCCTTCATCCCCAGTTTACGCATCATGTTGGAAACGCGATCCGACGCAAAAATACGCATCAGCGCATCTTCCATCGACAGGTAGAAACGGGAAGAACCCGGGTCGCCCTGACGGCCGGAACGACCACGCAACTGGTTGTCGATACGGCGGGATTCATGACGTTCGGTGCCGATAATGTGCAGACCGCCTGCAGCCAACACCTCATCATGACGTTGTTGCCATTCAGCTTTAATGGCGGCGATTTGGGCTTCGTCCGGATTTTCCTGTTGCGCCACTTCTGCCTGCCAGCTGCCGCCCAGCACGATATCGGTACCACGGCCCGCCATGTTGGTGGCGATGGTCACCGCCCCCGAGCGCCCGGCCTGCGCCACGATATCCGCTTCCATCGCATGGAATTTGGCGTTCAGTACGTTGTGTTTGATGCCGGCTTTAGTCAGCGCATGCGATACCACTTCGGATTTTTCGATGGAAATGGTCCCCACCAACACCGGCTGCCCCTTGGCGGTACGATCTCTGATATCTTCAATGATGGCGCCGATTTTTTCCTGCTCGGTCATGTACACCAGATCCGGCAGATCTTTACGGATCATTGGGCGGTTGGTCGGCACGACGATAGTATCCAGCTTATAAATCGAGCTGAATTCGAACGCTTCAGTATCTGCCGTACCGGTCATCCCGGCCAGCTTCTCATAGATACGGAAGTAGTTCTGGAAAGTGATCGAGGCCAGCGTCTGGTTCTCGTTGTTGATCTTGACGTTTTCCTTGGCTTCCACCGCCTGGTGCAAACCATCGGACCAACGGCGCCCCTGCATGGTACGGCCGGTATGTTCGTCAACGATAATGACTTCGTCGTCTTTCACAATGTAGTCGACGTCGCGGGTAAACAGCACATGAGCGCGCAATGCCGCCGTCACGTGGTGCATCAGCATAATGTTGGCCGGCGAATACAACGACTCGCCTTCTTCCATGATGCCGCCTTTCACCAGCAACTCTTCGATTTTGACCAGACCGCGTTCGGTCAGGTTAACCTGACGGGCTTTCTCGTCCACCGAGAAATGGCCTTCGCCGTGGAAAGTATCCGAATCCTCTTTCTCCTGACGGATCAGGTGCGGGATGATTTTGTTTACCCGCATATAAAGTTCGGAGCTGTCTTCCGCCGGACCAGAGATGATCAGCGGAGTACGCGCTTCATCGATCAGGATGGAGTCCACTTCGTCCACCAGCGCATAATACAGTTCACGCTGCACACGCTCTTCCGGGCTGAACGCCATGTTGTCGCGCAGGTAGTCGAAACCGTATTCGTTGTTAGTGCCGTAGGTAATATCGGCAGCGTAGGCTTCACGCTTGGCCGGCGCCGGCATACCCGGCAGGTTGATGCCGACGGTCAGCCCCAGGAACTCAAACAGCGGGCGGTTATTTTCGGCGTCACGCTGGGCAAGATAGTCGTTGACGGTCACCACATGCACGCCTCGACCAGTCAGAGCATTGAGGTACGCCGGCAGAGTTGCGGTCAGGGTTTTACCTTCACCGGTGCGCATTTCCGCGATGCAGCGTTCGTTCAGCACCATACCGCCGATCAGCTGTACGTCGAAGTGACGCATGCCAAAAACACGCTTACTGGCTTCACGCACCACAGCAAAAGCTTCCGGCAACAGCGATTCCAGTGTTTCGCCCTTCTTGATACGGTCACGAAATGCCTGAGTTTTCGCCTTCAGCTCATCATCGGAGAGTTTTTCCATGTCCGGTTCGAGGCGATTGATCACATCCACAATTTTGCGCATACGGCGCAACGCACGGTCATTACGGCTACCGAAAACTTTGGTCAATAACTTGATTAACATAGTAATTTTAATCTCAACAATGCCAGTCCATCGATGCTGGCACGACATCAGAAAAGGAATCTACGGCTACTTGCCATAGAGCAGCACACTATCGAAGTCAGGCGCGCGGCCCGGCACGAATGCCCTGGACCTGCGCCAGCCACAGGCCGGTATGATGAGAAGGTGAAAAATGAGTCGGCGCCAGATCGGCGCTGGCGGAAACGTGCGGTGTCGCTTCGCGCGTCAGCAGCGCATTCAGCGTTTCCAGCAATACCTGATGATGTAACCGGGAAGCCTCCGTCGCCTCAACCACGGTAACGGGTGGCGTAAAAGCAAACGACAGGTGACGAATCACCGTGCGGATGGCATGCTGATGCCAGAAATCATTACTGAATGGCGAACGACGGCGGGAATCTTTTAAGGCCGCCAGATCGGTGAGATTGAAATAAGATACGTTCGGACGACTGATCGCCGATGCGGAATTGGGTGCAGTAGAGGCATCACGTGATTCGGTGAAGTTGGCAGGCAGGCCGAGCGTCGCCGCGACCATCCCCAGCAGCAGGTGAGGCCAGAAATAACGTCTGCCAAATTGTCGCCAACGATTTAAAATACCAATCACAAGTTTCTTTCCGTCGGAGCCTGCGTTATGCGTGATAACCGTCCACAATCACTGGAGTCATTTTTCGATGGCGCATCGCAAGCCGGGTCAGGCCCGCTGCATGATATTCAACAACGTGCGCTCGCACTGTTGAAACTCAATCGAGCGGTGCACGCCCTGTTGCCAACAGCGCTGCGTTCATACTGCCGAGTGGCTAACTATCGTCATGGTCTGCTGGTACTGGAAACCGCCGGCGCCAACTGGCTGATGCGGTTACGTTATGAACAACCAGCCCTGCTTTCCGCTCTGCGCGCACAAATACTACCATCATTGGCGGCAATCGACATCAGGATTAATCCAGCGCTGGCCGCAAAAATGCATGAAAACGAGAAAACCCATGCTATTGCGCCGACAGATGAAACCGCTGTGACAACAACACGAATTCTCAGTGCGCAGAGTGCGGAGATATTAAAGGGGCTGGCGGAGCAAAGTCCGGAACGACTACAGAAAATATTAAAACGACTGGCTTCGCTGGCCGGAGAGAATACCAGCGAAAACCAGTCGTCATGATGTCATGTATTGCGGATCAGGCCAGAACGGTTGACGGCGCTTTGAAAGCCAGCGGCATTTCCGCTTCATCTTCAAAGGTCACGAATTCCCACGCTTCCTGTTTAGCCAGCACAGCCTGCAGCAGTTTGTTGTTCAACGCGTGGCCGGATTTGAACGCCGTGAACGCGCCAATGATGTTGTGACCGCACATGAACAGGTCGCCAATCGCGTCCAGCATTTTGTGGCGCACGAACTCATCGTCAAAGCGCAGACCGTCTTCGTTCAGCACACGGTAATCATCCACCACGATCGCACTATCGAGACTACCGCCCAGGCACAGACCGCGGGACTGCAGATACTCGATATCGCGCATAAACCCAAAGGTACGCGCGCGGCTGATCTGGCGCACAAACGCATCAGCGGAGAAATCCAGCTTAAAGCGCTGTGAACCGGCATCAATCACCGGATGATTGAAATCGATGGTGAAATCGAGGCTAAAACCGTTGAACGGCTTCAATTCTGCCCATTTGTCACCGTCTTCTACGCGTACAGGCTGTTTGATACGAACAAACTTCTTGGCACAGTTCAGTTCTTCGATACCAGCATCCAGCAGCAGGTAGACAAACGGACTGGCGCTGCCGTCCATGATCGGAATTTCAGGCGCATCTACGTCAACAACAATGTTATCGATGCCTAATCCCGCCAGGGCCGCATTCAGATGCTCCACCGTCGAAATGCGCACGTCATGCTCATTAACCAGGCAAGTACAGAGCATGGTATCACGCACGGATTTGGCATCAGCCGGAAAATCAACCGGTGGATTCAAGTCAGTACGACGATAGATGACCCCGGTGTTCGCCGGTGCAGGACGCATAGTCAGGGTGACTTTTTTGCCGGTATGAAGACCGACCCCTGTCGCCTGTACGATACGTTTTAATGTACGTTGTTTGATCATCGTATTATCTCGCATTCATCTGAACCTACGGCCTTAGCTTACACCAAGGCCGGCGGCACAGTTTAGCACAAAGAGCGGAGATTCCAACCTAACCTTAGTCAGCCTGCTTACGCAGGAAAGCAGGAATATCGAGATAGTCCGGCTCTTTATTGGTTTGCACGCTCTGGTCATTCACCACTTTGGCCGCAGGTTTTTCCTGCGTCAGCGGCGCCATGCCATGTTGCTGATAGCGGTGGTCCATAACCGGCTGGCTGCTTTGCTTGTTGGTAACCAGCGTAATTTCCGGACGTTTGTCCATGCCGATACCGGTGGCGACCACGGTCACCCGCAGTTCGTCGTTCATATCCGGATCCAGCGACGTACCAATCACTACCGTCGCATTATCGGATGCAAACGCGCGAATGGTATTACCAACAGTCTCAAATTCATCCAGACGCAGATCGAAACCAGCGGTAATGTTAACCAACACGCCGCGCGCGCCGGAAAGGTCGATATCTTCCAGCAGCGGGCTGGAGATAGCCATTTCCGCCGCCTCTTCCGCACGGTCTTCACCGCGAGCCACGCCGGAACCCATCATGGCGTAACCCATTTCGGACATCACGGTGCGCACGTCGGCGAAGTCGACGTTCATCAGACCCGGACGGGTAATCAGCTCGGCAATACCCTGCACCGCGCCTTTCAACACGTCGTTAGCCGCGCCGAACGCGTCCAGCAGGGAGATGCCGCGCCCCAGCACTTTCAACAGTTTATCGTTGGGGATGGTGATCAGCGAATCAACGTGCTTGGACAGCTCCGCGATCCCCTGCTCGGCAAACGCCATGCGTTTCTTGCCTTCAAAATTGAACGGCTTGGTCACCACGGCAACCGTCAGGATACCCAGATCCTTGGCGACTTCCGCCACCACCGGCGCTGCGCCGGTACCGGTGCCGCCGCCCATACCGGCTGCGATGAACACCATGTCCGCACCTTCCAGCGCAGAACGCAGTGCTTCGCGATCTTCCTCGGCGGAATTGCGGCCCACTTCCGGGTTGGCGCCAGCGCCCAGACCTTTGGTAATACCGCTACCGATCTGGATGGTCTGGCCGACCGCCGTTTTGCGCAGTGCCTGAGCATCGGTGTTAACCGCAAAGAATTCAACACCTTCGATGCGTTCACGCACCATGTGTTCGACAGCGTTGCCGCCGCCACCACCGACGCCGATGACTTTAATCACCGCGTCGTTGGTTAACTCCATTGGTTCAAACATAGTTTCTCTCCGTCTTGTGCCTGTGTTACTTCAAGATCAAAAAAGTCGTGCTAAATGATCTCTTTTGATAACCGTCAAAATTCTTTTCTCAGCCAGCTATTCAGGCGTTTAAACCAGTTGCTGACTGAGGCGCGTTTCTCAACCTCGTGTTCGCCACTCAGATGAGACTCTTTGCCGTAATGCAGCAGCCCCACTGCTGTCGAGTAATAGGGCTCCTGCGCATAATCCGTTAATCCGGTGATATTCAGCGGCTGGCCGATGCGCACCTGCGTGTGGAACACGCGCTGCGCGCAGGCCGCCAGACCGTCAATCTGCGCCGCACCGCCGGTCAGCACGATGCCGGCCGCCAGATGATGCTTCACACCCTGCTGGCGCAGCTGTTCCTGCAACTGCAACAGCTCGTCATTCACCAGATTCAATAACTCGGTATAGCGAGGTTCAATCACCTCCGCCAGCGTCTGACGCTGCAGACTACGCGGCGGACGACCGCCGACGCTCGGCACTTCTACGGTTTCATCTTTGCTGACGATGGAACCGAGCGCGCAACCGTAACGTACCTTGATCGCTTCCGCATCCGTGGGCGGCGTGCCAAACGCATAGGCTATATCGCTGGTGACTACGTTACCAGCATAAGGAATCACTTTTGTGTGACGCAGCGCGCCGCCGGTATACACCGCCATATCCATGGTGCCGCCGCCGATATCCACTACGCACACGCCCAGTTCGCGCTCGTCTTCGGTCAGCACCGCATAACTCGATGCCAGCCCGGCGAAAATCAGTTGATCCACCTTCAGACCGCAACGCTCCACCGCTTTAACAATGTTCTTCGCCATGTCGTTATGACAGGTGATCAGGTGCACCTTGGCCTGCATCCGCACGCCAGACAGCCCGACCGGATTTTTAATCCCTTCCTGATAATCGATGGCGTATTCCTGCGGGATCACATGCAGAATCCGGTGCTCATCACGGACCCGGACAGATTTGGCCGTATGCACCACGCTTTCGACATCGTCCTGCGTAACTTCTTCTTCGGAGATAGGCACCATGCCGATCTCGTTCTGGCAGCTGATGTGCTTACCGGACAACGCCAGATACACGGATGAAATCTGGCAATCAGCCATCAGTTCGGCCTGATCGATGGCGCGCTGAACGCACTTGACCACCGATTCCAGATCGTTAACGCCGCCTTTATCCATGCCCCGTGACGGGCAGCTTCCCACACCGATGATATTGATCATGCCATCTGGCAGAACTTCACCTACCAGCGCAGCCACCTTTGCTGTACCGATTTCCAGCCCAACTACCAGTTTTCTGTCCGTCGACTTGATCATTGCTGTTTAGCCTGTGCCTGATTTTGTTGCTGATTACCGTTCTTTTGCTGATCAATGTCTTTTTGCTGATCAATAAATGCCGGGCTCCAACCTACCGCTGCGCCGGTTTCATAGCGCAAATCCACGTAGTTAACCCGCTTGTTTTCATTCTGGGCCTGCCGCTGCAACAACGGATAGATCTCCAGAAAACGCGCCAGACGCCGACTTCTGTCATCACGTCCCAGATCGAGGCGGATATCATCGTCCAACCCAACCTGCCATGAATGGCGCGCGGTCATCGCCACCATCTTCACCGTGAACTTGCCTGCCGCCAGTACCTGGTTCATCTCGCGATACCCCTCCAGCACGTCTTCTTCACCGCCCTCCGGACCGTACAACATCGGCATTTTTTTGTTGCCGATGCGCTCAGCCGGCACGCTGAAGGTGTTACCCTCGCTGTCAACCATGAGCTGGTCATTCCAGCGCGCAAACGGAACGTATTCAACCAGATGAATCTTTAATTCGTCCGGCCACTGCTTACGTACGCTGGCCTGTTTAATCCAGGGCAGGCGCTCGATCTGCTGCTGGATGACATTCACATCCTGCGTCATGAACGTCCCCGGCGAGCCCAGCGACAAAATCGCCTGGCGAATATCGTCATTGGTGGTGTAGTGTCGCTCGCCGGTCACCACCAGTCTGGACAGCGGCAGACGGCTGGCATCTTTCATCCAGCCCAGCACCATCCAGCTTCCCCACAGGATGGTGCCGGCCACCATCAGCAGGAAAAAAATCCCCGCCAGCTGACTGCCATTGCTGCGTCGCGCGCCCTTTTCCTGCTCACGTCCGCGTGTATTCAACGCCGCCTGCGACATACTAATCAGCCAACTCCACAACAGATACGCGGCGGTAACCGTTGTCTGTCTGGACTGAGCGCGAAACGTCGGCGCACCGAACCTCAGCCGGCCATCGGCCGGTTTCATCGTGGTCAGCGTGGGTGCGTTTCATCACTACCATCACGTGCTCAGTCATCCTGTTCTCAGTCTTTGGTCTTCGCCTGCAGACGATTTTCCGCCAGCCGACGCGCCAGTTTGCCAATGTTGCCGGCGCCCTGAACCAGCACCAGATCATCGCCCTGCAGCGCCTGCGCCAGCAGTTCAGGCAGCGTCTCCACATCCGGCACCATGATCGGGTCGATTTTGCCGCGTCCGCGAATGGTGCGACACAGCGACCGGCTGTCCGCTCCCGGAATCGGCGCTTCGCCGGCCGGATACACATCCAGCATCAGCAGCACATCCACCTGGGACAGTACGTGCGCGAAGTCATCGTACAGATCCCGCGTGCGGGTATAGCGATGCGGCTGAAAAATCATCACCAAGCGTTTATCCGGCCAGCCGGCGCGCGCCGCCTTGATGGTGGCGTCCACTTCCGTCGGGTGGTGCCCGTAATCATCCACCAGCATGGCGCTGCCGCTTTTGCCGTTGACCGGCTGTAGCGGGAATTCGCCCAGAAAATCAAACCGACGCCCCGTTCCCTGAAAGCGCGCCAGCGCTCGCAGAATCGCGTCGTCGTCAATACCTTCTTCCGTCGCCACCGCTACCGCCGCCGCGGCATTCAGCGCATTGTGGCGGCCCGGCGCGTTCAGCGTCACATTCAGCAGCGGTTTGCCCTGACGCGCCAGCGTAAACAGCCCCTGCGCCCCGACCTGCCGGTAGTCAGCCACCCGCACATCCGCATCGTCGCTGAAACCATAAGTGGTGATGTGACGCCCCACTTTCGGCAACAGTTCCCGAATCACCGCGTCATCCAGGCACATCACCGCATGGCCGTAAAACGGCAGGTTATGCAGGAAGTTGATGAACGTCTGCTTGAGGTTCTCAAAATCGCCCTGATACGTGTCCATATGGTCGGCTTCGATGTTGGTCACAATCGCCACCATCGGCTGCAAATGCAGGAACGACGCATCGCTCTCGTCCGCTTCCGCAATCAGGTAACGGCTCGACCCTAACCGGGCGTGCGTCCCCGCGGCTTTGACCAGCCCGCCGTTGACGAACGTCGGATCCAGCCCCGCTTCGGCGTAGATACTGGTCACCATCGCCGTGGTCGTGGTCTTGCCATGTGTCCCGGCGATGGCGATGCCATGACGAAAGCGCATCAATTCTGCCAGCATCTCTGCCCGGCGAATCACCGGAATACGGGCCTCATGTGCCGCGATAATCTCCGGGTTATCCGCCGTAATCGCGCTGGATACCACCACCACGCTCGCTTCGTTCACATTTTCCGGGCGATGGTGGAAATAGATCTGGGCGCCCAGATCGGTCAATTGCTGCGTCACGGCGTTGGGCGCCAGATCAGAACCGCTGATCTGATAGCCCTCGTTAGCCAGGACTTCGGCGATACCGCCCATGCCGGCACCACCGATGCCAACAAAATGGATGTGCCGGACGCGGTGCATCTCGGGCACGATTGAACGCAGTTTCGCCAGTTCTTGAGTATTCACTATCTTCTATCGCAACCTACATCAACGCCGGCTATTGCCGGCCATTATCATTAATTCCGGACAGCGTGAGCCGCCCGCTGCATCGCCGCCGCCGCGACTTCGGCCGCCACCCGTTCCGTCGCATCGGGAATCGCCACGGTTCGGGCTTTTTGCGCCATATCGCGTAACGTGGCGCGATCCCAGGCCGACAACACCTCGCTTATCGCGTCCACGCTGAGGTCGGCCTGTTCGATAATCTTTGCGGCGCCCGCCTGTTCCAACGGCAACGCATTCCAGTACTGCTGCCGATCCTTATGCTGGAACGGCACAAACAACGCCGGCAACCCGGCCGCGGCAATCTCGCTGACGGTTAGCGCGCCGGAGCGGCACACCACCACATCGGCCCAGGCATACGCCGCCGCCATGTCGTCGATAAACTCGGTAATCCGGTGCTGCGGCTGGCTGGCTTGCGCATAAGCAGCCTCTACTTCCGCCTGAGCGCCTTTGCCGGTTTGGTGCCAGATGGTAACGGCGTCATGCAGCCGCGCCGCTACGCCGGGCAGGGTTTGATTCAGCACTCGCGCGCCCTGGCTTCCGCCAACCACCAACACCCGCACCGGGCCGCTGCGCTCAGCCAGTCGTTCCGTCGGCGACGGCAGCGCCAGCACATCGGTACGCACCGGATTTCCCACCACATCCGCGTGAGGAAACGCCCCCGGGAATGCCTGTAATACTTTTTTGGCGATGCGCGACAGCCAGCGGTTGGTCAACCCGGCGATACCGTTTTGCTCGTGCAAAACCACCGGGATGCCGCACAGCCAGGCAGCCAGACCGCCGGGGCCGGACACATAACCGCCCATCCCCAGCACAACGTCCGGCTGATAGCGGCGCATAATCGCCTGCGCCTGCCGCACCGCCCGGAAGATACGCACCGGCGCCAGTAACAATGCGGTCAATCCTTTGCCGCGCAGACCGGAAATACGGATAAAGTCGATGTCGATGCCGTGTTTCGGCACCAGATCCGCTTCCATCCGGTCGGCCGTGCCCAGCCAGCGCACCTGCCAGCCCTGCGCCATCAGATGATGCGCCACCGCCAGACCGGGGAACACATGCCCGCCGGTACCGCCGGCCATCACCATCAAACGCTTGCCTTCGCCACTCATCGGGCACCTCTCGTAAACGCCTGCGCTTTGGTCAGGCGCGTTTCATAATCAATTCGCAGCAACAACACGATAGCCGTCGACATAATCAACAGACTGGAACCGCCGTAGCTGATCAGCGGCAATGTCAGCCCTTTGGTCGGCAACATGCCCGCGGCCGCGCCGACATTCACCAGCGTCTGAAAACTGAACCAGATACCAATGGAGCAGGCCAGAAAGCCCGAAAAACGCTGATCGATTTCCAGCGCCCGTCTTCCTATCGACATCGCCCGAAAAGCGACGAAGAATATCATTAACAACGCCAAAACCACACCGATATAGCCCAGTTCCTCCCCCAGAATGGAGAAAATGAAGTCGGTATGCGCTTCCGGCAGATATTCCAGTTTCTGGATGGAATTGCCGAGCCCTTGCCCCCACAGTTCGCCGCGGCCAAACGCCATCAACGACTGGGTCAACTGATAGCCGCTGCCGAACGGGTCGTCCCACGGATTCCAGAACGACGTCACGCGGCGCACGCGGTACGGCTCTGCGATAATCAGCAACCCGACGGCGAAGATGCCACAACCGATGATCGCCAGGAACTGCCACAGTTTTGCTCCGGCCAGAAACAACATCGCCAGCGTGGTGATGAACAGCACCACCACCGTACCGAGGTCCGGCTGAGCCAGCAGTAGCACCGCCAGCACCACCATCACGCCCATCGGCTTGCAAAAGCCCCAGAAGTTATTTCGTACCTCTTCGACTTTGCGCACCATGTAGCTGGAGAGGTAGCAAAACAACGACAACTTCGATAACTCTGCCGGCTGAATACGCAGCGGACCGAGAGAAATCCAGCGTGACGCCCCGTTAACCGAGCTGCCCACTACCAGCACGATCAACAGCATCACTATCGACGCCAGCAGCAATACCACGCTGTAACGCTGCCAGACCTCCATCGGTACCCGCATGGTGACCAGCGACAAACCAAACGCCAGCCCCAGATACAGCGCATCGCGCTTGGCGAATAAAAAGGGATCGCTGGCCAGCCGCTGCCCGACCGGCATCGACGCCGAGGTCACCATCACAAAGCCGATCACCGCCAGCCCCAGGGTCAACCACAGCAGCGTCCGGTCATACAGCACGGTGCTGAGGTTGTCGCTTTCACGCGTCCCCATCACCCAGCTTTTCAGACGTTCGACTATGCCGGCCCCGATAAAACGCATTATCCCAGCTCCTCCGCCAGGCGAGCGAACTCGTCGCCGCGCTGTTCGAAACTGCGGAACTGATCGAGACTGGCGCAAGCCGGCGACAGCAACACCATGTCACCCGGCTGGGTGCGGCCGGCGATAAGACGCATCGCCTGCTCCATGGTTTCGGTCTGCTCGGCGATTTCCGGACGCAGCGCCGCCAGTTGCCCGCCATCACGGCCAAAGCAGTACAGACGAATGCTGTCGCCCTGCAGGTAACGCAGCAACGGAGAGAAATCCGCCGATTTCCCGTCGCCGCCCAGCAGCAGATGCAGCGTGCCATCAACATGTAGCCCGCTCAGCGCCGCCTCGGTGCTGCCGACATTGGTAGCCTTGGAATCATTGACCCAGCGCACGTCATGACGCGCCAGCACTAGTTGGAAACGGTGCGGCAGGCCGGTAAAGGTAGTCAGCGCGATCAGGGCCGACGAGCGGGGAATGCCCACAGCGTCCGCCAGCGCCAGCGCAGCCAGCGCATTGGTGTAGTTGTGCTGACCGACCAGTTTGATTTCGCGGGTATTCAGCACCCGCTCGCCTTTCACCCGCAGCCAGGTTTCACCCTGCTGCCGGTTCAGGTGGTAATCGCCCACATCCACGCCGAAACTCAGGCAACGCGCGTCGGCGCCGCGCACCGGCATGGTCAGGGCGTCGTCCGCGTTCACAATGCAGACTTTGGCGTTTTCATAAATGCGTAATTTGGCGGCGCGGTACTGCTGCAGCCCCAGCGGGTAGCGGTTGGTATGATCCTCGGTGACGTTGAGGATCGTGGCGGCGGCGGCGTGCAGGCTGTAAGTGGTTTCCAACTGGAAGCTCGACAGCTCCAGCACATACAGCTGGCTTTCCTGCTTGAGCAGCTCCAGCGCCGGTACGCCGATGTTGCCGCCTACGCCGACGGCCCAACCGGCCGCACGCGCCATTTCACCCACTAGCGTGGTAACGGTGCTTTTACCGTTGGACCCGGTGATAGCGACGATCGGCGCCTGCGCTTCGCGACAGAACAGTTCGATATCGCCGATAATTTCAATGCCGGCTTCCGCCGCCTCGCACAGGATCGGCGTCGCCAGCGCGATACCCGGACTGGCGACGATTAAATCGGCGGACAGCAGCCACTCATCATTAAGGCTACCCAGATGACGCTCAACGGACTCAGGCAGTTTATCCAGGCCCGGCGGACTAATACGGGTATCCACCACGCGCGGCACCACCCCGCGTGCAAGGAAAAAATCAACACAGGAGAGCCCTGTCAGCCCTAACCCGATAATGACAACCTTTCTACCCTGATAGTCCATTTTTTACCGTACCTTGAGCGTTACCAGACCGATGAGCATCAGCATCAGCGAAATAATCCAGAACCGCACGATCACCCGCGGCTCCGGCCACCCCTTAAGTTCGTAGTGATGGTGGATCGGCGCCATACGGAAAATCCGCTGGCCGCGCAGCTTGAAGGAACCCACCTGCAAAATCACGGACAGAGTTTCCACCACAAACACCCCACCCATGATCACCAACAGGAACTCCTGACGCAGCAGCACCGCGATGGTGCCCAGCGCGCCGCCCAGCGCCAGCGATCCGACATCACCCATAAACACCTGCGCCGGATAGGTGTTAAACCACAGAAAACCGAGACCGGCGCCGACAATCGCGGTACACACCACCACCAGCTCGCTGGCATGCCGGATATACGGAATGTGCAGGTAGCTGGCAAAATTCATGTTGCCGGTCGCCCAGGCCACCAGCGCGAAACCGACCGCCACAAACACCGTCGGCATGATGGCCAACCCGTCCAGACCATCGGTGAGGTTGACGGCGTTGCTGGTGCCGACAATCACGAAGTAGGCCAGCACGATGTACATCAGGCCCAGTTGCGGCATCACATCCTTAAAGAACGGCACCACCAGCTGCGTCGCCGGCGTATCCTTGCCAATCGCGTACATGGAAAACGCGACTGCCAGCGCCAGTACCGACTGCCAGAAGTACTTCCAGCGGGCAATCAGCCCGCGGGTGTCCTTACGCACCACCTTGCGGTAGTCATCCACAAACCCGACGATGCCGTAACCCACCAGCACCAGCAGCACGCACCAGACATACGGGTTAGCCAGGTTGACCCACAACAGCACCGAAATAATGATCGACGCCAGAATCATCACCCCGCCCATAGTCGGCGTGCCGCGCTTGCTGAAATGGGACTCCGGCCCTTCGTTACGCACCACCTGACCGATTTGCAGGCGTTGCAGCCAGGCGATCAGATGCGGTCCCATCCACAGGGAAATGATTAACGCCGTCAGCAGGCTGACAATGGCCCGGAACGTCAAATACGAAAAGACGTTAAAGCCGGAATAAAACTTGACCAGATGCTCGGCCAGCCAAACTAACATGTGGCATTCTCCTGTAATGCGTGTACTACCTGTTCCATCGCAGCGCTGCGTGAACCTTTAATTAAAACGGTAATGGTATTGTGCTGTGCCACCAACGCCCGCAAACGGGCGATCAACGCAGTTTTATTGTCAAAATGCTCGCCTGCGCCGCTGGCGTCGCCGATAAGCGCGCTCAGCACGCCTACGCTCAATACTTTCTCAATGTTTGCCTTGCGGGCCGCCTCGCCCACCTGACGGTGACACGCCTGCGCATTCTGGCCCAGTTCGGCCATATCGCCGACCACCATCACCCGGTAGCCCGGCATCTCCGCCAGCACCTGCGCCGCCGCGGTCATTGACCCGACGTTGGCGTTGTAACTGTCGTCCAGCAGCAATTTTCCAGGCGCCAGCGCAATCGGGAACAACCGCCCCGGCACAGCCTGCAATTGCGCCAGTCCGGCCTTCACCGCAGCCAGCGAGGCGCCCACCGCCAGCGACAGCGCCGCCGCCGCCAGCGCGTTGGCGATGTTATGCCGCCCCGGCAGCGGCAGGGTCACCGCGATATTGCCTGCCGGCGTATGCAGCACGAAATCGGTCCCACGCTCGCTGATGCTGACATCGCTGGCGTAAAAATCGACGCCCGCGCGCGCCTGCGGCGAAAAGCGCCACAGGGTTTTCCCGGTCAGCGCATCGTGCCAGCGCGCCTCATCGTGGCTGTCGGCATTGAGGATCGCCACGCCCTGAGCCGGCAAGCCGCTAAAGATTTCGCCTTTAGCCTGCGCCACGCCTTCGAGCGAACCAAATCCTTCCAGATGAGCGGCGGCCAGGTTATTCACCAGCGCCGCTTCCGGGCGCACCATCGCCGTGGTGTAAGCAATCTCGCCGATATGGTTGGCGCCCAGCTCAATCACCGCGTAATCATGCTCAGGCGTCAGGCGGAACAGCGTCAGCGGCACGCCGATATCGTTGTTGAAATTACCGGCGGTATACAGCACGTTGCCGCACTGACGCAAAATCGCCGCGGTCATTTCCTTGACGGAGGTTTTTCCCGATGAACCGGTCAGCGCCACCACGCGCGCCCGGCTTTGCTGCCGCACCCAGCCCGCCATCGTACCCAGCGCCAGACGCGTATCATCCACCACCAGTTGCGGCACTTCTATTGGTAAGTGCTTACTTACCAATAACGCGGCCGCCCCATGATTAACGGCATCCGCCGCGTAATCATGAGCGTCAAATTTTTCCCCGCGCAACGCGACGAACAGACAGCCGTCGGTGAGTTTACGGGTATCCGTGGACACCTCGCTGATAATCAGGTCTTCCCCCACCAACCGGGCGCCCAGCACATCAGCCAACTGCCGCAACGAAACGCTGATCATACGATAACCCCCAGCAGACGCGCGACAGTAATGCGATCCGAATAATCCAACCGCTCATTTCCTACCAACTGATAGTCTTCGTGTCCTTTGCCTGCGACCAGCACCACATCATCGGCGCCAGCCTGCATCACCGCGCTGGTGACGGCTTCCGCCCGACCGGCAATCACCTGCACCCGGCCCGCATCCAGCAATCCGCTCAGGATATCGGTCACAATCGCCTGCGGGTCTTCGCTGCGCGGGTTATCGTCGGTAACAATCACCCGATCCGCCAGCTGTTCCGCAATCGCGCCCATTAGTGGGCGCTTACCTCTGTCGCGATCGCCACCGCAACCGAATACGCACCACAGTACGCCCCGGCAGTGCAAACGCGCCGCCGCCAGCGCTTTTTCCAGCGCGTCCGGAGTATGGGCGTAATCCACCACCACCGTCGGCCGGCCGCCGGCAAGAAAAACTTCCATTCGACCGCAGACCGGCTGCAGCGCAGAGCCGGTCTTCACCAGCTGTTCCAGCGAATAGCCCAGCGACAACAGCGTCGCCAGCGCCAGCAACAGGTTACTGACGTTGAACTCGCCCATCAGGCGGCTATTGATCTCACCGGCGCCCCAGCTGGAGTCGAATTGCACGGTGAAACCGCTGTCGTGATAATCGATACGGGTGGCTTTCAGCCAGTGCGCCCGGCCGGCATCGACCTCGCCCGCCACGCTCACCGCCACCGCTTCCGGCAGGCGGCTTAACCAACGACGGCCAACGTCGTCATCGGCGTTAATGATTTTCTGCCCGACCTGATGCTCGGCGAACAGCCGCCATTTGGCCGCTTCGTAATTCGCCATGTCGCCGTGATAATCAAGATGATCGCGACTCAGGTTGGTAAATACCGCGGCGGCGAACGACAGCGCCTCCACCCGGTGCTGCACCAGCCCATGCGAAGACACTTCCATGGCGGCGAAATCCGCCCCTTGCTCCACCAACTGACTCAGGATCTGCTGCACATCCACCGCCGAACCGGTAGTGTTTTCCGACGGCACCACATGCCCCAGCAAGCCGTTGCCGACGGTGCCCATCACCGCGCTGGTTTTGCCCAGCGCCTGACTCCACTGCGCCAGCAACTGGGTGGTGGTGGTCTTGCCGTTGGTGCCGGTAACGCCGATCAGTTGCAACGAGGCCGATGGCTGGCGATAAAAGCGCCCTGCCAGCGCGGATAAACGCTGGTTCAGGTTACCCAGATAAATCACCGGTACGCCGTGCATTTCAGTCAGGGTGCCATCGGGCGTGGCATCATCCGCCTGTGCGACAACCGCCGCGACGCCCTGCGCAATAGCCTGCGGAATATAGTGCCGCCCATCCGTCTTGTGGCCGACTATCGCCACAAACAGATCCCCGGCAGCCGCCACGCGGCTGTCTAATGTCATTTCCCGCAGCGCGCGCTCCGGGGCATCGGTCACCCACGGAGCCAGGACATCGCGCAAGTTACGATCTGTCACCTGAACCCTCTTTTCTGTTGATTACAAACTCGCTTTTTTCACCCGTCGGCAACGCATCCGGTTCGATATTCATGGTGCGCAGTACGCCGCCCATGATCGCCCCGAAGACCGGCGCCGACACCGCGCCACCGTAGTATTTCCCCGCCTGCGGGTCGTTAATGACCACTACCAGCGCAAAGCGCGGGTTACTGGCCGGCGCCACCCCGGCGGTATAGGCGATATATTTGTTGATGTACTTGCCGTCCGGGCCGACCTTTTTCGCCGTACCGGTTTTAATCGCGATGCGATAGCCTTTCACCGCCGCCTTGGTGCCGCCGCCTCCAGGCAGCGCCACGCTCTCCATCATGTGCACCACGGTACGGACAATCTGTTCGGAAAAGACGCGCTCGCCCGGCACCGGCGGATCGACTTTGGTGATGGATAGCGGGCGATAAATGCCGAAGCTGCCGATGGTGGCGTAGACACGCGCCAGTTGCAGCGGGGTCACCATCAGGCCGTAGCCAAACGAAAACGTCGCGCGCTCGATATCCGACCAGCGTTGGCGATTGGGGTACAGACCCAGACTTTCCCCCACCAGCCCCAGATTGGTGGCTTTGCCCAGACCAAAACGGGAGTAAGTGTCCACCAACGCGGAAGCCGGCATCGCCAGCGCCAGATGCGATACGCCGACGTTACTGGACTTCTGCAGCACGCCGGTCAGGGTCAATTCGCTATAACGCGCCACGTCCTTGATTTCATGGCCGTTGATGTAATACGGCAACGTGTTGAGCACCGCATTTTCCTTGACCACGTTGCGCTGTAGCGCCGTCATCACCACCATCGGTTTCACGGTCGAACCGGGTTCGAAAATATCGGTGATGGCGCGGTTACGAATCACGTCGGTCGGCGTACCGGTCAGGTTATTCGGGTTGTAGGAGGGACTGTTGGCCATCGCCAGCACTTCGCCGGTGTTCACATCCACCAGTACGGCGGTGCCCGATTCGGCCTTATTGAACGCCACCGCGTTGTTCAGCTCGCGGTACACCAGCGCCTGCAGGCGCTCATCGATACTGAGCATCAGGTTGTGCGCCGCCTGACTGTCCACCGAGGAAATGTCTTCGATGACCCGCCCAAAGCGGTCTTTACGCACGGTACGCTCGCCGGGGCGGCCGGTCAGCCAGCGATCGAAGCTCTTCTCGATGCCTTCAATCCCCTGGCCGTCAATATTGGTAAAACCAATCAGATGCGACGTTACCTGACCGGAAGGATAGTAACGACGAGATTCCTGCCGCAAATTGATGCCCGGCAATTTCAGTTTGTGGATGTATTCGCCGATCGCCGGGTTCACCTGGCGGGCAAGATAGACAAAACGGCCGTTCGGGTTGGCGTTCACCTTAGAAGCGATTTGGTCCAGCGGGATTCCCAGCGCATCCGCCAGCGCCTTCCAGCGGGTATCCAGTGAAATGCCGCCATGATCGTTGACGTCTTTCGGGTCGGCCCAGACCGCGTTAACCGGCACGCTCACCGCCAGCGGGCGACCGGCGCGATCGCTGATCATGCCGCGAGCGGTCGGAATCTCCTGCACGCGCAGGGAACGCATGTCGCCTTCACGCACCAGCTTGTCGGGCGCGATCACCTGCAGGTACGCCGCACGCAACATCAACCCGACCATGCACAACAGAATACCGCCGCAAAGCAACGCAAAACGCCAGCTGACAAAGCTGGCATGTTCTTCCTGACGCTTCAATTTTCCCGGTCGCGCTGCTCTCATAATTTAGGCGATACCTGTCAATTCATTGTTGTTTAACCACAATATTTTCCTGTGAAGGATCAACGTGCACCATATGCAGTTTCTCGGTGGCGATCTGCTCGACGCGGCTGTGATCGCCCAGGGCATTCTCTTCCAGAATCAGGTTGCGCCACTCGATATCCAGCGCATCACGTTCCAGCAACAGCCGCTCACGCTCCGCCGTCAGCAGGCGCGTGCGGTGCGCGGTGGTCACCACCAGAATGGCGGACACCAACACCGCTATCAGCAGCAACAGCGGCAGTTTTCCGTGTCGCAGCAGATCGTCGCCAATCACGCCGCCCAGCGAATGGCGCTCGTTCCCGATCACGACGGCAGTCTCTCGGCAAAGCGCAACACCGAACTGCGCGCGCGCGGATTTTCCGCCACTTCGTCATCAGGCGGCATCATCTTGCCCGCCGCCTTGAGCGTCTGGCCGCCCTGGCTACGCAGTTGTTCTTCCGTCAGCGGCAGACCAGCGGGCACCTGCGGCCCCCGGCTGTGCTGGCGGATAAAGCGTTTCACAATCCGGTCTTCCAGCGAATGGAAGCTGATCACCGACAAGCGTCCTTCCGGCGCCAGCACCTGCAGCGCGCCGTCCAACGCCCGCTCGATCTCTTCCAGTTCGCTGTTGATATAGATACGAATGGCCTGGAAGGAACGGGTCGCCGGATGTTTGTGCTTCTCGCGAATAGGGCTGGCGGCGGCGATCAATTCCGCCAGCGCTTTGGTACGGGTCAACGGTTCGACGCGGTTACGCTCCACAATGGCGCGCGCGATGCGCTTGGCGAAACGCTCTTCGCCGAAGGTTTTCAGCACCCAGGCGATGTCTTCCGCTTCCGCTTTCATCAGCCATTCCGCCGCTGACAGGCCCCGAGTGGGGTCCATGCGCATGTCCAGCGGCCCGTCGCGCATAAACGAGAATCCCCGTTCGGGATCGTCGAGCTGAGGCGAAGAGACGCCCAAATCCAGCAGGATGCCGTCGATTTTGCCGGTCAGCCCGCGATCGTCGACATACTCAGCCAGTTCGGAAAAAGGTCCGTGAATGATGGAAAAACGCGCATCATCAATGGTATTGGCGACCGCGACAGCTTGCGGATCGCGATCGATGGCCAACAAACGGCCTTCCGGCCCAAGGCGGGACAGAATGAGACGGGAATGGCCACCCCGGCCAAACGTACCGTCAATGTAGATACCGTTGCTGCGAATGTTCAGGCCGTTGACGGCTTCATCCAGCAACACGGTGGTATGTTTAAACGTTTCTGCCATGACTATAGTGATAAGTCCTGCAGCCGCTCAGATAAGGGCTCCTGAGTTGACTGCTCAGCGTCAATATCTTCCTTGACTTGTCGATACCAGGTCTGTTCATCCCACAGTTCAAACTTGTTGAACTGGCCGACCAGCATCACTTCTTTCGTAAGACCCGCATGCTGCCGCAGCGTAGATGCAATCAGTATCCTTCCGGCGTTATCCATCTGGCATTCGCTGGCATGCCCGAGTAGCAGGCGCTGAACACGGCGTTCAGCGGGGTTCATACTCGACAGGCGAGAAAGTTTCTGTTCGATAATTTCCCATTCGGGTAGCAGGTAAAGCAGCAGGCAGGGCTGATGAAGGTCAATGGTGCATACCATTTGCCCTTGAGCTTCCTCGTTCAGTAAGTCCCGGTAACGGGTGGGAACGGCAAGCCGTCCTTTACTGTCGAGGTTGACCAGTGTCGCCCCACGAAACATGACAGTATTTAACCCTTCATGACCTTTTTCACCACTTTGCCCCACAAATCCCCACTCTTGAGAGTTTACGGAGGGGATGAAAAGCTTGTCAAGCCAGCACGGATGCGCCCGGGCATTATTTCCCGCCGAATCAGAGAGTGAAAAAACCGCAAAAAAACCACCACGAAGAAATAATGAGGATTAACGCTGTGATTATTTAAGGAAAATTAATGGCTCTCGGGGAGGCGCATAAAGATATAGGATTTTTCATTCGGTGCAATATTATTTTGTCTGTCACAGTTCGATACGTATTTCTTAAATCTTCATACGATATCGAAATATTTTTATCGACTGATTTTTAAGCACTTTTAAAAGTCATTTTTCCTGCCTGCACAAAATATGACGGGGAAAATGAATTTATTGGACGCGGGATCCCATTTTTTTGACCTGAACCACACTGTCGGTTACTTCAACTCAGGTTATCTATTCATGTCTGAAACATTAACCCGCTGTTTCATCAGTGTCAGAAAGAATAACTGGATTTATTTCCAGTATTGTTCACATTCACTTGCACTTTACCGTTCCGCAACTTTTTCATTCCAAACCACGCCGTTTCCGGTCGGCTTTTCCTGCTGTCGCCAGCATCTCATTAATTGGTTGTTTTATATAAAATTAAATACCCAACTCATGATAATCGAATGAAAAAGACGATTTGCAACCATAAAGTTGCGCCACTGAACAAAAAACGAGCAAAAATAAGTTTTTTAAGCTAGTTAAAACGCGATAAATAGTTATGTAGACTACAAATAAAGCAATAAAGCAAAACTAAACACCAATAAAGTACGCCACAAGCAACGTTATTATCCTTCACTATGGAGCCATACAATATGTTTTCCCCCGTTTCCCGCGTGCGTGGCATCGTTGCCGATACCGTTGCTATGGTGGTGTATTGCTTCCTGACCGGCATGGCGATTGAAATCCTGCTGTCCGGCATGACCTTCCAGCAGTCGCTCTCTTCCCGACTGCTGTCGATTCCGGTCAATATCGTCATTGCCTGGCCCTACGGCCTTTATCGCGATCGCATCGTCGCCCTGGCGTTACGCCTGAACGCGGATTTACGCTGGGGAAAAAATATGGCGGATCTGTTTGCCTATGTCAGTTTTCAATCGCCGGTTTATGCCGCCATTCTGCTGACGATTGGCGCCGAGCCGTCGCAAATCATGAAGGCGGTTGCCAGCAACGCGGTAATTTCCATGTTCATGGGCGTGGCGTACGGTTATTTTCTGGAATATTGCCGTCGCCTGTTCCGGGTCGGCGCTCCGGCTCGTCCGCAAATTGTCAGCCATTAATCCAGCGCAACAAGCGGCTGTGGAATATATCCGTCCTACTTCACGTTGCTGGTGTGTTGGCTGCGTTCGCTCACCCGAATCACTTACCTGAGTAAGCTCATCACGATTCACTCACTTGCCGTCTTCCTGCAACTCGAATTATTTTGGGTATAAATATAAAAGAAGAGAAAAGCGGGGGAAAAAATAAGAATTATCCGATGCGGCGTGGAACAGAAAATTATTCCAGCGCCGCATGCTATCGTTCAGAAACGACTTACCGATCAGAAACGACTTGCGATCCGCAACGGCTTACGATCAGAGGCGGCTTAGAAAACCGCGGCGATAGAGATTACGACGAATACGGTATAAACCCGGTTTCGGTTTACGCGGCTCATCCAGACTCGCCAGCACCAGCTCCAGCACCCGCTCCGCCACCTCACGATGGCGCTGCGCCACCGCCAACACCTGGCATTCCAGGAAATCCAGCAATTCATTATCGCCGAATGTGGCGATAGCCAGATTGTTCGGCAGGCGTCCGCTCTGTCTGAGCGTCACGTCCATCACCCCTTGCAGCAGCGGGAACGAGGTCGTAAACAACGCCTGCGGCATCGGATTGGTTTTCAGGTATTCCTCAAACACCGCCGCCGCCGCGCTGCGTTCATAGCTGTTGGCATAGATGTAATTCACCTGACGCGGATCTTCCTCCCAGGCGCGTCGGAATCCCTGCTCGCGCAGGAAACTGACCGACAACTCCGGCAGCGCGCCGAGGTACATCACCGATTCCGCCGGCACCTTGCGCAGCTCCTGCGCCAGCATCTCCGCGTCTTCCATATCCGCGCCGACCACGCTGGTGAAATGCTCGCGATCCAACGCCCGATCGAGCGCGATCACCGGCAGGGGATCATTAGCCCAGCGCTGGTAAAACGGATGTTCCGGCGGCAGCGCCGTTGAGACGATAATCGCATCCACCTGACGTTGCAGCAGATGCTCGATGCAGCGCATCTCGTTATCGGGTTGATCTTCAGAACACGCAATCAGCAATTGATAGCCGCGCTGACGAGCCTGACGCTCCAGATAATTGGCGATACGGGTATAACTGGTGTTCTCCAGGTCCGGAATAACCAGCCCGATGGAACGGGTGCGTCCGGCGCGCAGACCGGCTGCGACAGCGTTCGGATGGTAGTTGTGCTCCCTGACTACCGCCATCACTTTCTCAACGGTCTTATCGCTGACGCGATATTGTTTCGCCTTACCATTAATAACGTAACTGGCCGTTGTACGCGAAACCCCAGCAAGACGCGCGATTTCATCCAGTTTCACTGGCAACCCCTTAATAAGCCGGACAAAAAATAAATAATGAAACGATAACCATGAATTAACCGTGGATATGATACCGATCTAAGCGCAGAAAACACTGACGGGCAACCGCTTTTATTATTTACTTCAATCAGGATCAGAAAAGCCCGGCGTCATGGCCGGGCCAGATATTACCATCAGAAAAGCCAGTATTGCTGTATGAAAATCAGCAAACCATCAGACAAATGGCCGAATTTCAGCACGGCGTCAGCGCATGACGCGATCGCCGCGCGATACGCCCACGATGCCTGAGCGCGCGACTTCAACAATTTCCGCCACTTCGCGCACGCTATTGAGAAACGCATCCAGCTTCTCGCTGGTTCCCGCCAGTTGCACGGTATACAGCGATGCGGTGACATCGACGATCTGCCCGCGGAAGATTTCCGCGCTGCGCTTAACTTCTTCACGGCCGTAACCGGTAGCCTGCAGCTTGACCAGCATCAGCTCGCGTTCAACGTAGGCCCCTTGCCCCAGCTCGCTGACCCGCAACACGTCCACCAGCTTGTGCAGTTGCTTTTCAATCTGTTCCAGCACTTTTTCGTCGCCCACCGTCTGGATGGTCATCCGCGACAGGGTTGGGTCGTCCGTCGGGGCGACGGTCAGACTTTCAATGTTGTAACCGCGTTGAGAAAACAGGCCAATCACGCGCGACAGAGCACCCGATTCGTTCTCCAGCAATACCGACAAAATACGACGCATGATCAGGTCCTCTCCGTTTTGCTTAACCACATCTCATCCATCCCGCCGCCGCGGATCTGCATCGGATAGACATGCTCGCTGCTGTCCACCCGCACATCCACGAACACCAGACGGTTTTTCTGTTCCAGCGCCGCTTTCAGCTTCGGCTCCAGCTCATCCGGAGTATCGATGGTGATGCCGACGTGACCGTAAGCCTCCGCCAGTTTGACGAAATCCGGCAGGGATTCCATGTAGGAACTGGAGTGACGGCCGGAGTAGATCATGTCCTGCCACTGTTTCACCATACCGAGGAAGCGGTTGTTGAGGCTGACCACCACAATCGGCAGGTCATACTGCAACGCCGTGGACAACTCCTGAATATTCATCTGGATACTGCCGTCGCCGGTGACGCAGATGACCGTTTCCTGCGGCAATGCCAGCTTGATGCCGAGCGCGGCGGGCAGGCCGAAGCCCATAGTGCCCAGGCCGCCGGAATTGACCCAGCGGCGCGGCAAATCAAACGGGTAGTACAGCGCGGCGAACATCTGGTGCTGCCCCACGTCGGATGCCACGTAAGCCTTGCCTGCCGTCAGACGATGCAGGGTTTCGATCACCGCCTGCGGTTTGATGGCGTCGCCGTCGGTGTTGTATTTCAGGCACTGACGCGCGCGCCACTGTTCGATGCGCAGCCACCAGTCGCGCATCGCGTCGAATTGTTGTTGCGCTTCCCCTTGCGCCAGCAGTTCCAGCATCAGGCCAAGCACCTGACGGGCATCGCCGACGATCGGGATATCCGCCGCCACGGTTTTGGAAATGGACGCCGGGTCGATATCGATATGCAAAATGGTGGCGTTCGGGCAGTACTTGGTCAGGTTATTGGTGGTTCGGTCGTCAAAACGCACCCCGACGGCAAAAATCACGTCGGCGTTGTGCATCGCCATATTGGCTTCATACGTGCCGTGCATGCCGAGCATACCGAGACTCTGGCGATGCGTGCCCGGAAAACCGCCCAGCCCCATCAGCGAGCTTGCCACCGGCAGGTTGAGTTTTTCCGCCAGTTCGCGCAGTTCCTGATGGCAATTGGCGTTGATCACGCCGCCGCCGCTGTAAATCACCGGACGCTCGGCGGCCAGCAACGTCTGCAACGCGCGTTTGATTTGGCCTTTATGGCCCTGTACCGTCGGGTTGTAGGAGCGCAGGCTGACCTGATCGGGATAGGCATAAGGCAGTTTTTTGGCCGGGTTGAGAATGTCTTTCGGCAAATCCACCACCACCGGGCCGGGGCGGCCGGTAGACGCGAGATAGAAGGCTTTTTTCAGCACGGTGGGAATGTCTTCGGTCTGTTTGACCAGATAGCTGTGCTTCACCACCGGGCGGGAAATCCCCACCATGTCGCACTCCTGAAAGGCGTCATAGCCAATCAGCGAGGTGGCGACCTGACCGGAAATCACCACCAGCGGAATGGAATCCATATACGCCGTGGCGATGCCGGTAATGGCGTTGGTGGCGCCCGGGCCGGAGGTGACCAGCACCACGCCCACTTCGCCGGTCGCTCTGGCGTAACCGTCGGCCATATGCACCGCGCCCTGCTCGTGGCGCACCAGAATGTGTTCTATGCCGCCGACGGTGTGCAGCGCATCATAAATATCCAGCACCGCGCCGCCCGGATAGCCGAACACATGTTTTACGCCCTGATCGATCAGCGATCGAATCACCATCTCGGCGCCTGACAACATCTCCATGGGTTTGCCTCTTATTTTATTGTTCAGATGCGAATTGTTCAGATAGCGGGTCGCTTCTGTATTGACAGGGAACACCCCGTGCTCATTGAGACGGCGTCTGGTGAATGAAGACGCAAAGCGGGGATTCGGTTTCCAATCACACGCCGGCCTCATCGCCCAACACCGCCCGGGTTTTTACATATAACTTATTAACATAACGCCGGATTATGAAGCAGGCAAACGCCGCGCCGCCGCTGGGAGTGACGCGATTATGGTAAATCAACTGTTAAAAGAGAGAGCAAAGAGATAAAACGCTGGGGAGTGACCACAGCGTTAAAAAATATCCCGCCGTGGTCAGGCATTACAGAGTGAAATATTGACGATAAAATTGCGATGCAGCGCGATGATTTGCCACCGATACGTCTGCTAGTCGGCGTACATGGCCTCGATTTCCAGCTGATAACGCTGATGAATGACCTTGCGGCGGAGTTTTAATGTCGGGGTCAGTTCGCCTTCTTCCTGACTAAACGGCGCAGGCAGCAGGGTAAATTTCTTCACCTGTTCAAAACGCGCGAACTCTTTTTGCACATCGCGCAACCGCTGTTCAAACAGCGACAGGATATGGTTGTGGCGCAACAACTCCAATCGATCCTGATACCCCAGATTGATCGAGCGGGCATACTCCTCCAGCGCCTCAAAGCAAGGGACGATCAGCGCGGAGACGTACTTGCGGGCGTCGGCGATCACCGCCACCTGTTCAATGAAGCGATCCTGTCCCAACGCGCCTTCCAGATGTTGCGGCGCAATATATTTGCCGCCCGAGGTTTTCATCAGATCCTTAAGGCGTTCGGTGATGAACAGGTTGCCATTGGCGTCCACCTCGCCCACATCGCCGGTTTTGAACCAGCCATCCGGCGTAAAGGCGGCTTCCGTATCCTGTGGGCGGCGATAGTAGCCGCGCATCACGGTGGCGCCGCGCACCTGGATTTCATTTTGTTCGCCGATGCGCACATCGATGCCCGGCAGCGGCGTCCCGACCGACCCCAACCGGTAGTGGTCGGCTTCCCAGCAGGACACGGTGGCGCAGGTCTCCGTCAGGCCGTAACCATAAACGATACGGACGCCCATCGCCTGGAAAAAGGCGATGATATTGTCATCCAGACGCGCACCCGCCGCCGGCAGAAAACGGACCTTTCCTCCCAGCAACTGGCGCAGACGCGACAGCACCAGCCGATCGGCAAGACGATACGTCAGCGCGTTCCACACTCCGGCGCGTTTCCCATCCTGCCGGCGTAAAAACCGTTTATGGCCCTGGGCGATCCCCCAGTGAAACAACGTGCGCCGGTGCCACGGCGCCTGCGCCACTTTCTCATGGATGGCGCTGAACACTTTCTCGTAGAAACGCGGCACCGCGCACATAACGGTAGGGCTGACCGCCGCCATCGCCGCACGGACCTGATCGGTGTCGCGCAGGTACACGTTCTGCGCGCCGCGGTGCATGATGAAGAAGCTCCAGGCGCGTTCGAAGACATGCGACAACGGTAAAAAGCACAGCGATACGTCCTGTTCGCTCGTCTGCAGCCGCCCATCATGCAGCACCAGTTGGGTCGCCATGTTGGCATAATCCAGCATCACCCCTTTGGGCTCGCCGGTGGTGCCGGAGGTGTAGATCAACGTAAACAGATCGCTCAGGTCCCGATCGGCCACCCGTTGGCGCAGCACCGGCTCCCACACCGACAACTCCGCCTGCGCTTCAAATTCCTCCAGCGATACCGCGATGTCGCAACCGCGACGGCGAATCTGCTCATCCAGCAGAATAATGGTGCGCAGTTGCGGACAGCTGTCGCGCAGCGACATCAGCAGATCAAACTGCGCCTGACCGCCGACAAAAACGGTACGGATATCCGCGTCATTCAGAATGAACGACGCCTGCGCCGCCGCGCTGGTGGCATACAGCGGTACGGTAATCGCCCGCAGGTGCAGCAACGCCAGATCCGCCAGCGACCAGGTGATGGCGTTGTCGGAAAAGATCGCCACCCGTTCCTGAACATCAACGCCCAGCCCCAGCAAGCCGCAGGCAATGCGGCGGATACGCTCGCCTACCTGGTGCCAGTCGAGCTGCTGTTCCTGTTCAGGCGCCCATTCGCGAAACGCCAGCGCGTTAGGGCGCTGAGCAATTTGCTGCTGAATACGGTGAACCAGATGGTAGTGCGAGAGTGAATTCGTCTTCATGCGCGTGCGAGCCTGGCAATCTCAAAAATGGGCGTAAAAATTGGGCAGGCAGTCTACCGCGCCCATCAACAGCCTCAAAGCGCTTTCCGCCGCTTTTCAGCCGGGAATGTGACGGGTAAAACACACCGGATACGGCTACCGTATGCGATCCCGAGGTTGACATCAATGCGGGAATCAAGTACCAATAAAAGCAGAAATGAATTTTTAATCGATTTGGACAACGAAACAGCATGTTTAACTTCGCTCAGCTACTAGGCCTACTACTAAACGCATCTCACGTGCGCGGTATGCCGGTGGGCGAAATCCAGAGCTGATTTCACGTCACACCTCATATAAAAAACCCGCGCCGTTGCGCGGGTTTTTTTTTACTCGCCGGGCGCCCAAGCAAACAGAACAAAGGAACCAGACCGATGAACCAACAAGTTATTATTTTCGATACGACGTTGCGTGACGGTGAGCAAGCGCTGCAGGCCAGCCTGAGTGTGAAGGAAAAACTCCAGATCGCGCTGGCGCTGGAAAGAATGGGCGTCGACGTGATGGAAGTGGGTTTTCCGGTGTCCTCCCCCGGCGATTTCGAATCCGTACAGACCATCGCCCGCAATATCAAGAATAGCCGCGTCTGCGCCCTCGCCCGCTGCGTCGAGAAAGATATCGATGTCGCCGCCGAATCCTTGCGCGTCGCCGAGGCATTCCGCATCCACACCTTTATCGCCACCTCGCCGATGCATATCGCCACCAAGCTGCGCAGCACGCTGGATGAGGTGATTGAACGCGCGACCTACATGATCAAACGCGCCCGCAACTACACCGACGACGTGGAGTTCTCCTGCGAAGACGCCGGCCGCACCCCGATCGAAGATTTGAGCCGGGTAGTGGAAGCCGCGATCAACGCCGGCGCCCGCACCATCAACATCCCGGACACCGTCGGTTACACCCTGCCCCACGAATTCGGCAACATCATCGCTTCCTTGTATCAGCGCGTTCCCAACATCGATAAAGCCATCATTTCCGTGCACACCCACGACGATCTCGGTCTGGCGGTGGGCAACGCTATGGCGGCGGTGCACGCAGGCGCACGTCAGGTGGAAGGCACGCTGAACGGTATCGGCGAACGCGCCGGCAACTGCTCGCTGGAAGAAGTGATTATGGCGATCAAAGTGCGCAGCCAGTTGATGAACCTGCACACCGGCATCAATCATCAGGAAATCTACCGCACCAGCCAGACAGTCAGCCAGATCTGCAACATGCCGATCCCGGCCAACAAGGCGGTGGTGGGTTCCAACGCCTTCGCTCACTCTTCCGGCATCCATCAGGACGGCGTGCTGAAGAACCGCGAAAACTACGAAATCATGACGCCGGAATCCATCGGCCTGAAAGAAGTGCAGTTGAACCTGACTTCCCGTTCCGGTCGCGCCGCGGTCAAACACCGCATGGAAGAGATGGGCTATAAAGAAGGCGACTACAATCTGGATACCCTGTACGCCGACTTCCTCAAGTTGGCCGACAAGAAAGGCCAGGTGTTCGATTATGACCTGGAAGCGCTGGCGTTCATTAATAGTCAGCAGGAAAGCACCGAGTTCTATCGTCTGGACTACTTCAGCGTTCAGTCCGGCTCCAGCGTGATGGCGACCGCGTCCGTCAAATTGTCATGCGGCGAAGAGACACTGTCTGAAGCCGCCACCGGCAACGGCCCGGTAGACGCCGTGTATCAGGCCATCAACCGTATCACCGGCTACCCGATTACGCTGGTCAAATACCAGTTGTCCGCCAAGGGACAAGGTAAAGAAGCGCTCGGTCAGGTGGACATAGTGGTGGAATATCAGGGACGCCGTTTCCACGGCGTGGGTCTGGCGACCGATATCGTGGAATCCTCCGCCAACGCGATGGTTAACGTATTAAACAACATCAAACGCGCGCAACTGGTTGAAAAAGAAGTGCAGCGTTTGCAGCAACACAACAAACACAACAGTCAGGAAACAGTGTGATGAGCAAGAGTTACCATATTGCCGTCTTACCCGGTGACGGCATCGGCCCGGAAGTAATGGCTCAGGCGTATAAAGTATTGGATGCGGTTCGCCAGCGTTTTGGTCTGCGCATCACCACCAGCGAGTACGACGTGGGCGGCATCGCCATCGACCGTCAGGGCACGCCGCTGCCGCAGGGCACGGTTGAAGGTTGCGAGCAGGCGGACGCCATTCTGTTCGGTTCGGTCGGCGGCCCGAAATGGGAACACCTGCCGCCGGCGGAACAACCGGAGCGAGGAGCGCTGCTGCCGCTGCGCAAACACTTCCGTCTGTTCAGCAACCTGCGCCCGGCGCGCCTGTATCAGGGGCTGGAAGCCTTCTGTCCGCTGCGTAGCGACATCGCCGCCAACGGCTTTGACATCCTGTGCGTGCGTGAACTGACCGGCGGCATCTACTTTGGTCAGCCGAAAGGCCGCGAAGGCAGCGGCATGTACGAACGCGCCTTCGACACCGAGGTGTATCACCGTTTCGAAATCGAGCGTATTGCCCGCATCGCTTTTGAGTCCGCGCGCAAACGCCGCAGCATCGTCACCTCCATCGACAAGGCCAACGTACTGCAAAGCTCGATCCTGTGGCGCGAAATCGTCAGCGAGATCGCCCGCGACTACCCGGATGTCCGTCTGAACCATCTGTACATCGACAACGCCACCATGCAGTTGATCAAGGATCCGTCTCAGTTTGACGTGCTGCTGTGCTCCAACCTGTTCGGCGACATCCTGTCCGACGAGTGCGCGATGATCACCGGTTCGATGGGCATGTTGCCGTCCGCCAGCCTGAATGAACAAGGTTTCGGCCTGTACGAGCCGGCAGGCGGTTCCGCGCCGGACATCGCCGGCAAGAACATCGCCAACCCGATCGCCCAGATCCTGTCCGCCGCGCTGCTGCTGCGCTACAGCCTGGGGGCTGATGACGCCGCCACCGCCATTGAGCAGGCGGTCAATCAGGCGCTGGCCGAAGGTTACCGTACCGGCGATCTGGTCAGCGGCGGCAACGCCGTCACCACCGATGAAATGGGCGACGCCATCGCCCGATTTGTAGCAGAAGGGGCCTAATCATGGGTAAGACCTTATATCAGAAACTGTTCGACGCGCACCTGGTGCACGAGGCGCCGAATGAAACCCCGTTGCTGTATATCGACCGTCATCTGGTGCATGAAGTGACTTCACCGCAGGCGTTCGACGGCCTGCGCGCCATGGGCCGCAAAGTCCGTCAGCCGGGCAAAACCTTCGCCACCATGGACCACAACGTGTCCACCCAGACCCGCGACATCAACGCCAGCGGCGAGATGGCCCGCATCCAGATGCAGGAACTGATCAAGAACTGCGCCGAGTTCGGCGTGCAGCTGTACGACCTGAATCACCCGTTCCAGGGCATCGTGCACGTTATCGGGCCGGAGCAAGGCATGACGCTGCCGGGCATGACCATCGTCTGCGGCGACTCCCACACCGCCACCCACGGCGCGTTCGGCTCGTTGGCGTTCGGCATCGGCACCTCGGAAGTAGAGCATGTGCTGGCGACGCAAACCCTGAAACAGGGCCGCGCCAAAACCATGAAGATTGATGTCGCCGGCGACGCCGCCACCGGCATCACCGCCAAAGACATCGTGCTGGCGATCATCGGTAAAACCGGCAGCGCCGGCGGCACCGGCCATGTGGTGGAATTCACCGGCAAGGCGATTGAAGCGCTGAGCATGGAAGGCCGCATGACCCTGTGCAACATGGCGATCGAAATGGGTGCCAAAGCCGGTCTGGTAGCGCCGGACGACATCACCTTCGCTTACCTGAAAGGCCGCCAGTTCGCGCCCACCGGCAGCGACTGGGACGCGGCGGTGGAATACTGGAAAACCCTGCGCTCCGATGCCGACGCGCATTACGACGCAGTAGTGACGCTGAACGCCGCCGATATCGCCCCGCAGGTGACCTGGGGCACCAACCCCGGTCAGGTGATCGCCGTCGATCAAATCATCCCGGCGCCGGAATCCTTTAGCGACCCGGTGGAGCGCGCCTCGGCGGAAAAAGCGCTGGCTTATATGGGCCTGCAGCCGGGCGTGAAACTGACGGAAGTGGCGATCGACAAAGTATTCATCGGTTCCTGCACCAACTCTCGTATCGAAGATCTGCGCGCTGCCGCCGCCATCGCCAAAGGCCGTAAAGTGGCCGCCGGCGTGCAGGCGTATGTCGTCCCCGGCTCCGGTCCGGTCAAGGCGCAGGCGGAAGAAGAAGGTCTGGATAAAATCTTTCTGGATGCCGGCTTCGAATGGCGTCTGCCCGGCTGCTCCATGTGTCTGGCGATGAACAACGACCGCCTGAATCCGGGCGAGCGTTGCGCCTCCACCAGCAACCGCAACTTTGAAGGGCGTCAGGGCCGCGGCGGCCGCACCCATCTGGTTAGCCCGGCTATGGCGGCGGCGGCGGCGGTTACCGGTCGTTTCGCAGACATTCGTGAACTGAATTAAGAGAGGCAATCCATGGCTAAATTTACCCAACACACTGGTTTGGTGGTGCCGCTGGATGCCGCCAACGTCGATACCGACGCGATTATCCCGAAGCAGTTTCTGCAAAAGGTGACCCGCACCGGTTTCGGTCAGCATCTGTTTCACGACTGGCGTTTTCTGGATGACGCGGGCCAGCAGCCCAACCCGGATTTCGTGCTGAACCAGCCGCGCTACAAAGGCGCCAGCATCCTGCTGGCGCGCGAGAACTTCGGCTGCGGTTCTTCCCGCGAGCACGCGCCGTGGGCGCTGACCGATTACGGTTTCAGGGTGGTGATCGCCCCCAGCTTCGCCGACATTTTTTACGGCAACTCATTCAACAATCAGCTGTTGCCGGTCAAACTGAGCGAATCCGATATCGACTCCCTGTTCAAACTGGTGGCGAGCCACGAAGGCATCACCTTCACGGTGGATCTGGAAGCGCAGCAGGTGAACGCGGGCGACAAAACCTACTCGTTCGATATCGACAGCTTCCGCCGTCACTGCATGATCAACGGGTTAGACAGCATCGGCCTGACGCTGCAGCACGAAGCGGCCATCTCCCGCTACGAGCAGCAACAACCGGCATTCCTGCGTTAATTCGGCCTCGCCGTTTGGCTGCCTGCCTGACAACGAGCACAAAGCCCACTTCGGTGGGCTTTTGATTACAGACAAACCGCGTAAGTGCAAGGTAAAGAGGTTTTCGGCGTCAAAAACTGTGCTGAGGTGGGCGACTTCGCCGGGTGAGCGACAGGACGTCGCGAAAGCCCGTGCCGCGCCGGGAGCGCGTCACGGGCGGCCCGAACAGCGAAGGCGAACGCCGAAGGGACCGCGGTAGCGGCGCAGTTTAGCCCCCAGCCAGTGGTCAAGGAGAGGCGGCGTCTGAGCCTCTCCTTGTCGTGCGTGCGATGACGTTGCAAAGGAACAACCGTCGTTATCACGCACGAAACTTCTCACTGATCTTGCATAAATTCGCCAGCAACAAAACAACACGGTTGTTTGTCAACAACCTCAGTGTGGACGCGGACCGCGGCTCCAGTAAGCCATAAAAGTGATGGACTCCTGCGTCATGCCTTTTTCTCCCAACAGGTAACGGCGCAGTGCTTTCACCGCTGACGATTCGGCCGCTACCCAGCCGAAGAACTGACCTTGCTGGGCATTTGCCCGCTCCCACATGATTTCGCCATCCGGAATCTCAGCCACCGTTACCGCGCCAGCGTGAGTGTTTTCCGGCAGACGTACCGACTGACGCGCCGCGTCCAGCAAGCGCTCGCCATAGCTCGCGCCGGTACCTTCGCGCGGTAGCCACACCACCTCGGCGAACGCCAGATGGCGATAGTCGATGCAATCCGCCTGCAACGGTACTTCGATAAAAGCCTGCACCTGCGGCGGGTTATCCAGTTGCGATAACTGTTCCAGAATGCCTTTGATCGCCGGCAGCGCGGTTTCATCCCCCATCAGCAGCACCTGACGGGTATTTTCCGACAGTACCCATTCATAGCCGCCGTTATCGCCGGCAAAATCGCCGCGCGGCGCCACTACCTGCAATTCTTCGCCAGGCTGCGCGCTCATCGCCCAGGCTGAAGCCGGGCCTTCGGTGCCGTGCACCACGAACTCCACCACCATTTCTCCGGCGACGGTATCCAGACTGCGCAGCGTGTAGGTGCGGGGAATCGGGCGTTGCGCTTTGGGCATTGCCTGCACCAGCTTGTACCACTCGCCGACATCCGGCAGGCGCGGCGGCGTGCCGTCCTCGGCAGGCAGCAATACTTTAATTCGTTGATCCGGCGAGCAGATTTTCATCTTCTTCACCGCTTCGCCGCTGAATACACAACGCATCAGCGATGGGGTAAGCAATGTCTTGTGGGCCAACGTAACATCAAACACTTTATATTCCTTTACCCCAGCCATAACTCGCCTCTACCTCTCTGCTTGTGACTCTCCGGCAACGTGCCGCCTGTTAATGACTTGTGCCGATAACGGCCTCAAACCCCGCACAGTTTTATCATTTACTCACGATAATGAGAAACATTATTGACTCAATTTCTATTCTCATACCAATCATCGCCAGCCACCTCCGGATTGCCTGCGGGATCACGGTTTTGTCCGCCGCTTTTCGCCTATTCTGATTATTCGTTACTCACGAGATAAGGAGACCTCATGACACGCGTTATCCGGTGTTATCGCCTGAGCCTCTCCGGCGATTGTCGCCCCTGGTTCAACATCGACCACCGTCTCACCAACGATTTCCCACGCCCGTTTCATGCCTGATTCAGCTTTGCTCTGATTTTTCCCTTTTATTTCAATTTATTTTTGACGTCATACCGCGGCGGCTACGTCTGCCGACGGGCGTCATGGAGATATCGCATGAAACGCATTCCTGAGCCTTTTCGCATCAAAATGGTAGAAAACATCCGTATGACCACCCGCGACGAACGGGAACGCGCCCTGCAGGAAGCACGCTACAACCCGTTTCTGCTGCGCAGCGAAGATGTTTATATCGACCTGCTGACCGACTCCGGCACCGGCGCCATGAGCGACCGCCAGTGGGCGGGGCTGATGATGGGCGACGAAGCCTACGCCGGGTCGCGCAACTACTACCACCTGTGTGATCAGGTGAAAGCGCTGCTGGGTTATCCGTTCACCATTCCGACCCATCAGGGGCGCGGCGCGGAGCAAATCCTGTTCCCGTGTCTGATCGCCAAAAAACAGCGCGCCGGCGGCGGCAAGAAACCGGTGTTTATTTCCAACTTCCATTTCGATACCACCGCCGCCCACGTGGAACTGAACGGCGCGCGCGCCATCAACGTGGTGACGCCAAAAGCCTTCGATACCACCACCTATTACGACTGGAAGGGCGATTTCGACCTTGACCTGCTGCAAACCACCATTGAACAGCACGGCGCAGACAACGTGGTGGCGATCATTACCACCGTCACCTGTAACAGCTCCGGCGGCCAGCCGATCTCGATGAGCAACATGCGCGCAGTGTATCGCATCGCGCAGCAGCACGGGATCCCGGTAGTGATCGACTCGGCCCGGTTCTGCGAAAACGCCTGGTTTATCAAACAGCGCGAAGCCGGCTATGAAAACCGTTCGATCAAAGAGATCGTCCACGAGATGTATCAGTACGGCGACATGCTCACCATGTCGGCGAAAAAGGATCCGATGGTGAACATCGGCGGCCTGTGCTGTTTTCGCAGTGACGAAGAGCTGTTCAATGAGGTGCGTATTCGCTGCGTGCCGATGGAAGGCTTCGTCACCTATGGCGGCCTGGCCGGGCGCGACATGGAAGCGTTAGCCATCGGGCTGGAAGAAGGCATGAACGAGGACTATCTGACCTACCGCATTGGTCAGGTGACCTACCTCGGCGAGCGCCTGCGCGCCGGCGGTATCCCGATTCAATACCCGGTAGGCGGGCACGCGGTGTTTGTCGATGCCAAAAAGCTGTTGCCGCATATCCCGGCGGAACAGTTCCCTGCGCAGGCGCTGAATAACGAGCTCTATCTGGAAGCGGGTATCCGCAGCGTGGAAATCGGCTCATTGTTGCTGGGGCGGGATCCGGACACCGGCGAGCAGAAACCGTCGCCGCTGGAACTGCTGCGCCTGACCATCCCGCGTCGGGTGTATACCAACGACCACATGGATTACATCGCCGACTCGCTGATCGCGCTGAAGGAAAGAGCCGGCAGCATCAAAGGCCTGACCTTTACCTACGAACCGCCGGTATTACGCCACTTTGTCGCCCGCCTGAAACCGGTGGAATAACGCTCCGCCATAAAAAAAGCCAGCGGAATACTCCGCTGGCTGGTGAACAGCACCATTACTCAGAACACTGCGGCGGTTTCCCGCCGCTGTTCTCACTCTCATTCGATGTCGCCGCCGGCCTTACAACCAGCGACGATAGTCTTCCTCATCCATGTCCCGGATCTGCCATTGGGTAACCTGCAGCAGCAACGCCATCCGCTGGGCGGCGGTGAGTGCGCCCCATCCCCGGCGGCATCCCCGGCAGAGCCAGTGATGATAAAAGCGGAATAACCGGCACATATTGCCTCCCCTTCGCGGCGGTTCACGTACTGAACCATTCACTGACTGAAAGTATCCGCGTAATATAGGGAAAAATATATTGATGAGCTTGAGCCACGGAGTTCCTCTTTTATGTCCTCGCCACGCCTGCAACAACAATTCATCCGGTTATGGCAATGCCTGCAAGGTCAGGATACCGACACCACGCTGCAGGAACTGGCGCTGCTGCTCAACTGCTCCCGCCGTCATATCCGCTCTCTGCTGAACGCCATGCAACAACAGGGTTGGCTCACCTGGCAGGCGGAAGCCGGGCGCGGCAAACGCTCGCGCCTCGGCTTTCTCTACACGGGGTTAGCCCTGCAACAGCAGCGCGCCGAAGACCTGCTGGAGCAGGACCGCATCGACCAGTTGGTGCAACTGGTGGGCGACAAGGAAACCGTGCGCCAGATGTTGCTGTCCCACCTCGGGCGTAGCGTGCGGCAAGGGCGCCATCTGCTGCGTATCCTGTACTACCGGCCGATGCACAACCTGTTGCCCGGCAGCGCGTTGCGGCGTTCGGAAACCCACATCGCCCGTCAGATTTTCAGCGGGCTGACCAGCCTAAATGAGGAAAATGGGGAACTGTTGCCGGATATCGCTCACCACTGGCAGGCGCTGTCGCCGCTGCACTGGCGTTTCTATCTGCGCCCGGCCATCCGTTTTCACCACGGTCGGGAGCTGACCATGGAGGACGTGATCGCCTCGCTGTCCCGGCTGACGGCGCTGCCGCTGTTCTCACACCTGAGCGACATCGCTTCCCCCACGCCGTTCGTGCTGGATATCCGGCTCAGCATGCCGGATGACTGGCTGCCGTGGCTGCTCGGCAGCGTACCGGCGATGATCTTGCCCAAAGAGTGGCAAACGCTGCCGGACTTTATGCGCCAGCCCATCGGCACCGGGCCGTATCAGGTGGTGCGCAACTCGCCCAACCAGTTGAAAATCGCCGCATTTGACGACTACTTCGGCTACCGGGCGCTGATTGATGAAGTCAGTATCTGGGTGCTGCCGGACGCGCCGATCATTCCCGCCTGTACGGTTACATTGCAGGGAGACGACACCACGGACAATGAACTGGAGAACCGGCTGGAAGAAGGCTGCTATTTCCTGCTGTTCGACCGCCGTTCGCCGCAGATGGCGGATCCGGAGATCCGTCACTGGCTGTGTCAGGTGTTAAGCCCGGTGGCAATGCTTGGCCTGGCCGATAGCCCGTACCAGAGCGACTGGTCCCCCGCCTATGGCCTGCTGCCGCGCTGGCATCACAGCCCACCGCGGGCGGTACGGGAAAAACCGGTTGGCCTGACCCACCTCACCCTCACCTGCTACCGTGACCATCCCGAATACGCGGTGATAAGCAGCATCATGGGCCGGCTGCTGGCGTCGCACGGCGTCACGCTGACGCTACGCTGTCTGGAGTTCGATGCCTGGTGTCAGGGCGACGACGCCAGCGATCTCTGGCTTGGCAGCGCCAACTTTTATCTACCGCTGGAATTTTCGCTGTTCGCGATGCTGTACGAGCTGCCGCTGCTGCGGCACTGTCTGGGCGATGACGAGCTGGAACACACCGCGCGTCAGTGGCGTCAGAGCGAGCTGTCGCTGGCGGAATGGTGCCAGTCGCTGGTCAGCCGCCAGCAACTCCACCCGTTGTTCCACCACTGGTTGCGGTTGCAGGGGCAGGCCAGCATGCGGGGGCTACGCATGAACACGCTGGGCTGGTTCGATTTCAAATCCGCCTGGTTTGCACCGCCGAACCCGACGCCATGAGCGCTCGTCGCCGGTCATGGCGCTTTTCCTGATGTGACAAACACTTTACAATACCGCCGTTCTCAACGGGGTGCGGTCAACGCGCATAGGCGTTGCATCGCTGAGAAAATACCCGTCGAACCTGATCCGGTTAATACCGGCGAAGGGATTTGAGACTGCATCCCGCTTGCTCAAAGACCTTTGCCGCCTTCAACAATTGGAGCGCAAAGTGTTAAAGAAATTACTGTCCTGCCTGTTACTGCTGTCCGCCCCTGTGTTCGCCAAACCGACCCTGACGGTCTACACCTACGACTCGTTCGCCTCGGAATGGGGCCCCGGTCCGGGCGTCAAAACCGCGTTTGAAAAAGAGTGCAACTGCGAGCTGAAATTCGTGGCGCTGGAAGATGGCGTCGCTCTGCTCAACCGCCTGCGTATGGAAGGCAAAAATACCCCGGCGGATGTGGTGCTGGGGCTGGATAACAATCTGGTACAGGCGGCAACGCAGACCGGCCTGTTCGCCCCGCATGGCGTCAACACCAGCGAGTTGACGGTGCCCGGCGGCTGGCATAATGACACCTTCCTGCCCTTCGACTATGGCTATTTCGCCTTCGTCTACAACAAGGACAAACTGAAAAACCCGCCCAAGAGCCTGCGCGAACTGGTGGAAAGCGAGCAGCCGTGGAAAGTGATCTATGAAGATCCGCGCACCAGCACGCCGGGTCTGGGCCTGTTGCTGTGGATGCAGAAAGTCTATGGCGACAAGGCGCCGCAAGCCTGGCAGAAACTGGCGGCCAAAACCGTCACCGTCACCAAAGGCTGGAGCGAAGCCTACGGCCTGTTCCTGAAAGGCGAAGCCGATCTGGTGTTGAGCTACACCACCTCCCCGGCTTACCACCTCATCGCCGAGAAGAAAGACAGCTACGCGGCGGCCAATTTCAGCGAAGGCCACTATCTACAGGTCGAAGTAGCCGCGCAATTGGCCGGCAGCAAAAATCTGCAACTGGCGGCGCGCTTCCTGCAGTTTATGGTCAGCCCGACCTTCCAGCAGATCATCCCGACCACCAACTGGATGTACCCGGTTGTCAAAACCGAGCTGCCCGCGGGCTATAACACCCTGTCGTTGCCGGCTACCGCGCTGGAGTTCACCTCGCAACAGGTGGCCGAGCAGCGCGCGAATTGGGTACAGGCATGGCAACGCGCCGTCAGCCGCTGATTCCCGGCTGGCTGTGGCCGGGGCTGCTGGCGGCCGCGCTGCTGACCGGCACCGCGGCGCTGGCATTCGCCGCGCTGTGGCTGGACGCGCCCGGCACGCCCTGGCGATCGCTGTGGGATGACAGCTACCTGTGGCATGTCATTCGCTTCAGCTTCTGGCAGGCGCTGCTGTCGGCGCTGCTTTCCACGCTGCCCGCGCTGTTTCTGGCGCGGGCGTTGTACCGCCGCCGCTTTCCCGGCCATCGCCTGCTGCTGCGCCTGTGCGCGATGACGCTGGTGCTGCCGGTGCTGGTGGCGGTATTCGGCATCCTCAGCGTCTACGGCCGCGAAGGCTGGCTGGCGCGCCTGCTGATGCAATTCGGTATCGAATACCGTTTTTCGCCTTATGGTTTGCAGGGCATTCTGCTGGCCCACGTCTTTTTTAATCTGCCACTGGCGACCCGGCTGTTTGTGCAGGCGCTGGAAGGCATCGCCACTGAGCAGCGCCAGTTGGCGGCCCAGCTCGGCCTGCGCGGCTGGCACTTTTTCCGGCTGGTGGAGTGGCCGTGGCTGCGCCGTCAGTTGTTGCCCGCCGGCGCGCTGATTTTCATGCTGTGTTTCGCCAGCTTCGCCACCGTACTGGCGCTGGGCGGCGGCCCGCAGGCCACCACCATCGAACTGGCGATCTATCAGGCGTTGAGCTTCGACTATGACCCGGCGCGCGCCGCGCTGCTGGCGCTGTTGCAGATGGCGTGCTGTCTGGGGCTGGTGTTGTTCAGTCAGCGGCTGAGCCGGCTGCTGGCGGTGGGAGCCAGTAGCCGCCTGCGCTGGCGCGATCCGCAGGACAGCGGGTTCAGCCGCGTTACCGATACGCTGCTGATTGCGGCAGCGTTGCTATTGCTGTTGCCGCCGCTGCTGGCGGTGGTGGCGGACGGCCTGAACCGTTCGCTGCCGGATGTCTTGCGCCAGCCGGCGTTATGGCAAACGCTCTGGACGTCGCTGCGCATCGCGCTGGCCGCCGGCGCGCTTAGCGTAGTGTTGACGTTGATGCTGCTGTGGAGCAGCCGGGAATTGAAACTGCGCCGGCGGGGGCTCTCCGCCCAGTTGCTGGATATAAGCGGGATGCTGATTCTGGCGATGCCGGGGATTGTGCTGGCGTCCGGTTTTTTCCTGCTGTTTAACCGCACCATCGGATTACCGGCTTCTCCCTACGGACTGGTGGTGTTGACCAACGCGCTGCTGGCAATCCCCTATGCGATGAAAGTGCTGGAAAACCCGATGTATGACACGGCGGCGCGTTATAGTCTGTTGTGCCAGTCGTTGGATATCCGCGGCTGGCACCGTCTCAGAGTGGTGGAACTAAAGGCGCTGCGCGCGCCCATCGCCCAGGCGCTGGCCTTTGCCAGCGTGCTCTCGGTGGGCGATTTCGGCATCATCGCCCTGTTCGGCAACGAACAGTTTCGCACCCTGCCGTTTTATCTCTATCAGCAGATTGGCGCTTATCGCAGCGCCGACGGCGCGGTGACGGCGCTGCTGCTGCTGATGTTGTGTTTTATGCTGTTTACCCTGATTGAAAAACTGGCAGGCCTTAATGATCGCGCTCGATAAGTTGACCTATCTCTACCAACACCTGCCGATGCGCTTCGATTTACAGGCGCAGCCCGGCGAGCGTATCGCCATTCTGGGCCCAAGCGGCGCGGGAAAAAGTACCTTGCTCAGCCTGATCGCCGGTTTTCTGCCAGCCGACGGCGGCCGCTTGCAGCTTAATGGACAGGATCACCGCGCCACGCCGCCGGCAAAACGCCCGGTGTCGATCCTGTTTCAGGAAAACAACCTGTTTCCCCATCTGACGCTGGCGCAGAATATCGCGCTCGGCCTGCACCCCGGGCTGAAACTGAATGCGGAACAGCGAGATACGTTGCGCGATATCGCCGGCCGCATGGGACTGTCGGAGCTGCTGGAGCGCCTGCCGTCGCAGGTTTCCGGCGGTCAACGGCAACGGGCGGCGCTGGCGCGCTGCCTGATCCGCCGGCAGCCGATCCTGCTGCTGGACGAGCCGTTCTCGGCGCTCGACCCGGCCCTGCGTCAGGAGATGTTATCGCTGGTGGACGAGATCTGCCGGGATCGCCAGTTGACGCTGCTGATGGTGTCTCACCAGTTGGAAGACGCCGCGCGTATTGCGCCGCGCAGCGTGCTGGTGGTGGACGGCCGCATCTATCACGACGGCCCGACCAACGAACTGGCTAGCCATCCGGATGCGGCGCGGGTGCTCGGTCTGGGATGACAGTTCGGTCTGAAATGACAAAGTGAAACCCTTACCAAAAAAATGTGATCTATCGCACGATTTTGCTTTTTCAGCGTAACGGAGCCTTGTCTGATTTTCCGCACTCATGGTTAGATGAAGACGCTGATTAACCCAAACGAATATAAGGTTCTCCGTGAAACACGCCGCCTCTACTTTCGCACTACTAAACAACACCGCGCTGCTTGACGCGGTCGTCGTCGTGCGCGTGGTGGTCGTGGTCGGCAGCGCGCCGTAACGGGTTCCGAATCAAGCCTAGATTCCCAAACCCCGCCGGCGCAAGCCGAGCGGGGTTTCTTTTGTCCACCCTCCCCGCTCCTCCTGACACCGGCTCTGATAAAGGATATGACTATGCGTTATACAGGAGCTGAGCTGATCATCCGTCTGCTGGAACAGCAAGGCATCACCACAGTGAGCGGCATCCCGGGCGGCGCGGCGCTGCCGCTGTACGATGCGCTGGGAAAAAGCCGCACCATTCGCCACGTACTCGCCCGCCATGAGCAAGGAGCCGGATTCATCGCTCAGGGTATGGCGCGCGCCAGCGGTAAAGCCGCGGTTTGCATGGCGTCCAGCGGCCCCGGCGCCACCAATCTGCTCACCGCCATCGCCGACGCCAAACTCGACTCCATTCCGTTGGTGTGCATCACCGGCCAGGTGCCGTCCGGCATGATCGGCACCGATGCCTTTCAGGAAGTAGACACTTACGGCATCTCGATCCCGGTCACCAAACACAACTATCTGGTGCGTGACATCAGCGAACTGCCGCAGGTCATCAATGACGCCTTCCGGCTGGCGCAGTCTGGTCGCCCCGGCCCGGTCTGGGTAGACATCCCCAAAGACGTGCAAACGGCCACCATCGAACTGGCGGAGCTGCCCGCGCCGGCCGAACTGACCCCTGCGCCAGCAGTGGATCAGGATGCCATTCGCGCCGCCGCCGCGATGATCAATCAGGCCAAGCGACCGATCCTGTATCTGGGCGGCGGCATCATCAGCGCCGGCGCACATCAGCAGGCTATCGACCTGGCGGAACGCACCGGGCTGCCCACCACCATGACGCTGATGGCGCTGGGCGCCATGCCGGTGGATCATCCGCTGTCGCTTGGCATGCTCGGCATGCACGCCGCCCGTTACACCAATATGATCCTGCAACAATCGGACTTACTGATCGTACTGGGCGCCCGCTTTGACGATCGCGCCATCGGCAAAGCGGAAGAGTTCTGCCCGGATGCCCGCGTGATCCATATCGATATCGATCCGGCGGAGTTCGGCAAGATCCGTCAGCCGCACGTGGCGCTCCACGCCGATGTGGCGCAGGCGCTGGATCAGTTGCTGCCGCTGGTTGACCGTCAACCACGCGCCGACTGGCTCGCTCAGGTGCGCGCGCTGCAATGTGAATTCCCATTCAGCATGCCAAACGCCGACGACCCGCTCAGTCACTACGGGTTGATCCGCGCCGTGGCCGAGCAACTGGACGATCAGGCCATCATTACTACCGACGTCGGTCAGCATCAGATGTGGGTGGCGCAGGCGTATCCGCTGCGACGCTCACGCCAGTGGCTGACCTCCGGCGGTTTCGGCACGATGGGTTTTGGCGTGCCCGCAGCTATCGGCGCCGCGCTGGCGGAACCACAGCGAACCGTGGTCTGTTTTTCCGGCGACGGCAGCCTGATGATGAACATTCAGGAAATGGCTACCGCCGTGGAAGAGAACCTGAACGTAAAAATCGTGCTGATGAACAATCAGTCGCTGGGGCTGGTGCACCAGCAGCAGGATCTGTTCTACCAGCAGAATTTTGTGGCGTCCGACTACCGCTATCAGACCAATTTTCTGGCGATTGCCGCCGGATTCGGCTTCGCCACTTGCGATCTGAACGCGGCGGATAATCCGCAAGCCGCCCTGCGCGACGCACTGCAACGACCCGGCCCGACGTTGATCCACGCCGCTATCGATATCAACGAAAAAGTGTTCCCGATGGTACCGCCGGGTGCCGCCAACATTGAGATGATTGGAGATTAAATCATGCAGACCCCATCCATTACCGCACAGGTCACGCTGGAACTATCGGTACGCAACCATCCGGGCGTGATGTCGCACGTGTGCGGGCTGTTCGCCCGTCGCGCTTTCAACGTGGAAGGCATCATGTGTATGCCGCTGCCGGGCAACGAGCAGAGCCGCATCTGGCTGCTGGTGAAAGACGATCAACGCCTACCGCAGATGATCAGTCAGGTGGAAAAGCTGGAAGATGTACTGCAGGTGACCCGCCACGGCGAAGAGATGCGTATCTTTGATCAGGTCGCGGAGTTTTACCGCTGAGCCGCAGGGGCCATACCGATTCCTGGTATGGCCCTCGACCCGGATTCAACCAATCAGAATTTGCCACAGCAGGCGACGGTACACCGGCATCAACGGATGCTGCCACAACTGCCACAGACTGGCGGCGGCGATAACCGAAACCAGCGGCGCCATCCAGTACAAACGGGCAGGCGTCAACCAACCGGTTGATTCGGCTTTTGCTCCACGACGCGCACGCCACAGACGCCACACCAACCAGCCCGCTCCCCACAGCAGGATAGCCGTGATTAACAGCAGCCATTTAAAACTGCCGCTGTCGGCCTGCTTGGGGATATCGATCGCCACTCCGGCCAAAATGCCGGGCATCAGATAAACCGGCGGCCAGGTGAGACAGCCGATGATGTTCGGCAACGCAAAGCGCCGGGGCGACAACTCCAGCATTCCCGCCACCATCGGGATCAGCGGACGAGTCGGGCCAAAAAACCGCCCAATCAGAATGGTCGCCATATTGTGCTGATGCAGCATTTTTTCGGTGCGATACAGGTAAGCGCGGTGCTTTTGCAGGAAAGACCAGTTATGCAGCCGATCCTTGAAACGCCAGCCAATGAAATAGGAAATCCAGTCTCCCAGCAGGCAACCGATAATGCCCATGCCCCAGGCCGGGTAAAGCCCCATATTGCCACTGCCGATCAATGCGCCCAGCGACGCCATCATCAGCGTGCCGGGCAACAGCAGCCCCACCAACGCCAGCGACTCCAGAAACGCCACTAGCAGTACCGCCGTCAGCGAATACGCTAACGATTGAGTGATCAGATGCTCCAGCCAGGCTTCCATAAATCTCTACATTTCTGCTTTTTTATGAACAAAGATAACGGGATGATAGCAGGAAACGGCGGGAATATGGCAGATAGTAGTAAAAACGCAACTGACGCGAGGTTCATCATTACCGGACGGCCACTTCCTTGAAGCTGCGCCATTTTGTTGTTATAAAAGCATCACTTTAAGAAAATAAATGGATTGATTCATGGAAGAAGCCAGGATTGCTTTTCCTGTTGGCAAGGGGCAGGTTAACAGGGCTGAAGACGTAAAAACCGTTCAACAGTTGCTGAATAGCCGGTCAAACGGAACACTGAGCGTTGATGGTATTGTCGGCATCAGAACACAAACCGCGATTACTCAATTTCAACGCCAGATATTAGGAATGGGTACGCCTGACGGCATCGTCTCCCCACACGGACCCACACTGAGAAAATTAAACCACCTTCACACCCGACGCCCGGCAACCTCTCAGCCTTCTTTCTCTGACAATTCTGGCGACAGCGTTTCCGAAGAGCTCTACCTGAATGCGGCCAGAGAGCTGAACTGTGAAGTGGCGGCAATTAAAGCGGTTGTGATGACCGAAACCGCGCTAAATAGCGCGTTTCTCAGTCCGGGAAAACCCAAGATACTTTATGAACGACACTACTTTCGTCGTCTGACACAAGGTAGATACGACCGGTCACATCCGGATATATCGGGTTCTCGTTATACATCCTATGGTTTAGAAAGCCAACAATATGAACGACTTGAAACAGCAATGATACTGGATCGACGAGCAGCGTGGATGTCAGCCTCATGGGGGGCATTCCAGATTATGGGGGAGAATTATAGAACCGCAGGCTTTGATGATATCGAAAGTTTCGTTTCTGCAATGAGAAGTATTGACGGTCAGGTGTTCGCTTTCATTAATCATGTAAAAAATACCCCTATTCTACTTTCTGCATTAAGGCATAAAGACTGGGTAAAATTTGCACGATCTTATAATGGTGTGTCCTACGCAGAAAAGCACTACGATGTTAAAATAGCAAATAATTATCAAAGATTAACTAATAGGTAATATTATATGAAGAAGATAGCATTAGCTTCACTATTAATGACACTACTGGTTTCGTTCCATTCGAATGCAACTATTAATTTAATAAAAAATGAAGATAAAACTTTATCAAGTGAAATAATAAAAGAAGGAAATAGCAAGGGAATTATTGAGATAAGCATTCAAGACAATCAACAGTTTGATATTACTGATGATGGAAAATACATCGGAACAATAATACCTGCAAAAGGGTTTCATAATAATTATGATCCATTATGCTTTATTGGCTGGTCAACTGATAAAAAAACAATATCAAAAATTATCCCATCAATAGGGCAAGGGTATTTTGAGCTTTCCCTCTGTTCAAAACTTGATGCAATAGGAAAAATAGAGGAAAAAGGAAGAGCCTTTATTGGTTTTGTATACACTGTAGGGTTGAGAGACAGGTATGCTCAAAACTACTTTCTCATCGAACTGAATAAAGAAAAAACAACTATAGAAGATAAAAGTCAACTTATTGAAAAATTTCAAAATGACTCAGAAAAAAAGAGTATAGCCGATCTCAGAAGAGATATAAAGAAAATCGATGAGAAATAGCATGAAGAAATTACTGGTAATAATGATATTATCAATATCACTTCAAGCGCATGCATCAATTACATTAATGCCGATTGATAGCAATAATCTATTATCATTAGTATCTCTAAAATCTCAGTCCTTGGAAATAGACCAGATAAAAATACATAAGGGTCAATCTTTTAACATCATTGAAAATGAGGAATATATAGGTACATTAATTCCTGCTAAAGGATATTATAAAAAATACAACCCGATGTGTTTTATTGGTTGGTCTGTAGACAAAAAAAACATTAGTAATATCGTTCAATCTATTGGCCAGGGTGATTTTGAAAACTCAATCTGTCTAAACCTTGATGCTGTTGGAAAAATAGAAGTTAGAGAAAAAACATATATAGGATTTGTTTACACAGTTGGTTTGAGAGATAGACGAGCGAAAAACTATTTCGTGCTAGAGTTAGATAAAGAGAAAAGAACAATCATAGATAAAAGTACAATTGTTGATACTCTACAAAATAATGGTGAGAAAAAAAGCATTGCAGCGCTACGAAAATATCTTGAAAATTTCGAGGAAAGACAAGAGTGAGAGCAACATAGTGATATTCACAATGATAATTTCATTACAATCTTATGCATCGATTAAAAAGTATTGCTGCAATCAGAAAACATCTTAAAAAAATGATGGAAAAGAAAGAATGAAAGCTCTGTTGACAATACTCATATTGATAATTCCATTGAATTCATACTCTACTATTAGACTAACTCAAAATGATGATAGTAGCATATTGAATAATTTAATAAAAAAGGGGAAATCATCAGAAATAAGCCGTATAAAAATACAGAAAGATCAGACTTTCGACATCAGCGAAAACGGGAAATACATAGGCACTATCGTGCCCGCTGAAGGATATTACAACAACATTGAACCACTCTGTTTCATTGGATGGTCTTCAGATAATAAAAATATCTCAGATATAAAAATTTCTATCGGTCGGGGATTTTTTGAAACAGTGACCTGCCTGAGTCTCGATGCGATAGGAAAAATTGAAGTTAAAGGAAAAACGTTCATTGGTTTTGTGTATACCGTGGCATTGCGTGACAGAACATCGCAAAACTATTTCTTACTTGAATTAGATAAAGAAAGAAAAACAATAACCGATGTAAGCAATACAATTGAAAAGCTACAGTTTTATTCTGAAAAGAAAAGCATCATTGATCTTAAAAAATATCTTGAAGAAAATCCGCAAGCTGTGAAAAGCTAAAAACACTAAATTTAAAATTAATTATCTGGCACCTAATATCACACGATGATGCCAGATAATAACACAGGAAGAACTGCCAATTAAAACGACTGACTTTCCCAAATACAATATGCACTGGTTCCAGCTTTGATATGTTCGCACAGCATGTTTTTATAAGTAAAAGAGATAAATTCTTCTGGTTGATATTCGTTGTGTGTTATCGAACTGGGATAATGCATTCTGATATTTTTTACTTTTGCATCAGTCAGTTTCATTGAAAAATATTGCTCCATCCCTCCATTTTCTGAGGTTCGGTAGAAAATGAAGGTACAGGTTAAGTATTCATTTTCGTTTAACGCGCTTAGCAATAGCGGCGTCGATTTATCGATTGGTTTTCTAATTTCAACAGGTTGATATGCAACATTATCAATGCGCTCTGCCGCATTGTTTAACTCATAGACAAAAATTTCATTCTCATGACCTTTCTGCCATTTATTCCCCATTGAGTCATAAGATCCACACCCTGAAGAAACCAGCCCCTGGTTTTTACCTTCTATTTTCAGATAAATGATATTGGCCATAAAATTCCCTTTAATTCAATATAATTGATGGTGTAAAGCATAAGCAAAGCAATAAGGCAATTATAATAATTTAATTTATCTTATCTATCCATAAGTCTAATCAATAAAAATTGCCCTATCGACGACGCATTAATCCAGGTTTCCCCGCTTTATGCAAAGCAGGGTCCCGTGTAAGCGTCATCGGCACACCATCATCTATCCCCCCAAATACATCCTTTTCACCTCTGGGTTGGCGAGAATGTCTTGCGCCGGACCGTGCAATGCAATACGTCCGTTTTCCAGCACATAGGCGCGATCGGCGATTTTCAATGCGGCGGTGGCGTTCTGCTCCACCAGCAGGATGGTGATGCCTTCCCTCTGCAACTGCTTGATGGTTGAAAATAATTCGCCTACCACCTTCGGTGCCAGCCCCAGGCTTGGCTCGTCCAGCATCAGCAACACCGGTTCGCTCATCAGCGCGCGGGCGATCGCCAGCATCTGCTGTTCGCCGCCGCTCATGGTGCCCGCCATCTGGCTGCGCCGCTCTTTGAGACGCGGGAACAGCGCGTACATTTTGTCGCGCAGATAGGCGAAATTGACCGGGTTGTTGTAGGCGCCCATGCGCAGGTTTTCCTCAATGGTCAGATTGGTGAACACCTTGCGCCCTTCCGGCACCAGCGCCAGCCCTTTACGCACGATCTGATGCGTTGGGCTGTGGGAAATATCTTCGTTGAGGAAACCGACCGTCCCGGTGGATTTCACCAGATTAATGATGCCGTTAAGGGTCGAGGTTTTCCCAGCGCCGTTACTGCCGATCAGGGTGACGATTTCGCTGTTGTTAACCTCAAGATCGATGCCTTTTAGCCCCTGAATCAGCCCGTAAAACACCTGCAGATCGCTGGCTTTAAGCATAATCGATGTCCCCCAGATAGGCGGCGATCACCTCGGGGTGATTTACCGCATCCTGCGGCGTACCGCTAAATAGCGGTTTGCCGTAATCCAGCACCATCACTCGTTCGCACAGTGTGTTGACGAACGACATATCGTGCTCGATCAGCAGCACCGTCAGGCCGTAGTCGGCGCGCATGCGGAAAATCAGCTGCGCCAGCTCGGCCGTCTCTCGTGGGTTCATGCCGGCAGCCGGCTCGTCCAGCAGTAAAAGCTTGGGCGAGGTCGCCAGCGCGCGGGCAATCTCCACCTTGCGCTGGTTGCCGTAGCTGAGGTTGGTGGCCAGCGAATGCGCGTGTTCGGCGATGCCGATGTATTCCAGCAACGCCATGCCGGTTTCCCGCGCCTGTCGCTCGGCGCGGAAAAAGCGGCCGATACGCAGCGCCGCCTCCAGAAACGAGTACGGGATAAAGCGATCGAGACCGATCAGTACGTTCTCCAGCACCGTCATCGACGGAAACAGGCGGATATTCTGGAAAGTACGGGCGATACCGCGGTTGACCACCTGATTGGGTTTCAGCCCGGCCAGCGTCTGCCCGTCCAGCCAGACGGCGCCGCCGGTCGGTTTATAGTTGGCGGTGATCACGTTGAACATCGTGGTTTTACCGGCGCCGTTGGGGCCGATCAGCCCAAAGATCTCCGCCGGATTGATAGTAAAGCTGACGCTATCGATGGCGCGCAGGCCGCCAAATTGCATGGTGACGCCCTCAACACGCAATAACGGGTTATTTTCCATTCGCGCTTCTCCTGCGGATATCCCAGACTTCCTGCTTGCCCAGCAGCCCTTCACGGGCGAACAGCATGATCACCAGCAGCACCAGCGAAAACACCACCATGCGCAGCCCCGGATGCGCGCCCAGATCCTGGCCGAACAGCGTTAGCGGTTGATCGAGGAAGCGCAGCCACTCGCCGCTGCCGATCACAATGATCGTGCCGAGCATGGCGCCGGTGGTGCTGCCCAGCCCGCCGAGTACGATGATGATCAGCAACTGGAAGGTCAGCATGAAGTCGAACAGATCCGGCGAGATGATGGTCAACAGCGACGCCAGCAGCCCGCCGCCGATCCCCTCAAAAAAGGCGCTGGTGGCGAAAGCGCAGGTCTTGATGCGAAAGGTATTGATGCCCATCGCAATGGCGGCGTCTTCATCGTCACGCACCGCTTTCATGGCGCGGCCATATTTGGAGTACACCACCTGCAGGATGAACAACACCGCCGCCAGCGCAATGAAACCGCACCAGTACAGAATGTGACTGACCTGCGGGATCTCGTTCAGGCCGATGGCGCCGTTGGTGAATTGTGGATTGTTGATAGCGAAAATCTTGATGATGAAGCCGAACCCCAGCGTGACGATCGCCAGATAATCGCCGCGCACGCGAAATACCGGAAACGACAGGCACACCGCCACCGCCGCCGCGCATACGCCGCTGATGATCAGCGCCGGCAGAAACGACGCATGCACCGCCAGAATCAGCGGGCTGGGCGCCGTCATCTCGAACATGTTGGTTTTGGCGTCTGCGCTCAGCAACAGCAGCGCGGTAATATAAGCGCCGATCGCCACAAAACCGTTAGGCTCCAGAGACAATTGCCCGGTCACGCCGTTAATCAGGTTATAGCTGACCGCCAGAATCATAAAAATGAAGATGTTACAGAAGATGCGCACGATATAGTCGTCGAACAGCGTATCCAACCCGGTCAGCGCCAGCAAAGCCAGCGCAAACACAGCAAGGTACCCCAGCCACATCGTCGGGGAAGTCTGCGGCATTCTCATCAGAAACGGCTCCTTTCCAGTCGTTCGTCGCCCATGATGCCCACCGGTCGGAACAGCAGCACCAGAATCAAAAACATGAAGGCAAAGGCGTCTTTATAGCCGCCCAGTTCCGGAAACATCGCCACAGCCACCACTTCGGTGAACCCAAGGATAAAACCGCCGATCACTGCGCCGGTGACGCTGCCGATGCCGCCCAGCACCGCCGCCGCGAAGGCTTTCAAACCGATCAACACCCCCATCAGCGGATCGATTGAGGGGTAACTGATGGCGTAGAACACACCGCCCAGCGCCGCCAGCGCGCTGCCGAGGGCGAACACGAAGGCGATGATCTGATTGGCGTCGATACCCATCAGCCGCACGGTGTTGACGTCAAACGCCACCGCGCGGATCGCCATCCCCTGCCGGGTGCGATACAGAATGCACAGGATCACCGCCAGCAGCGCCAGCGTCATCAACGGTACGATCCAGGCCACATTGGTGACGACGATCGGCCCGAGATTGATGGTCTGATTAAAGAACGGCGGCGACTCGAAGTAGCGCGGGCTACCGCCGAACACCACATTGAACAGGTTCTCCAGAAAAAAGCTGACGCCGATGGCGGTGATCAACATCGAGATCTTCGACGCCTGCCGCAGCGGGCGGTAAGCGATTTGATCGATGGCGATCCCCAGCAGCGCGGCGATGAGAATGGCGAGAATCACGGCGGCCCCGAAAGGCAGCCCGAGGGAAGTAAAACCGAGCAGGGCCATAAAAGCCCCGACCATCATGATATCAGCATGAGCAAAGTTGATCAGCCGCAGCACGCCGTACACCATGGTGTAGCCGATAGCGATCAGCGCGTACATGCTGCCAAGGCTCATGCCATTGACCACTTGCTGTAAGAAAACGGCAAGATCCATCATGTCATCCTTTACTGTTAGGCGGCGCCCCGCCTTTTTATTCGCGGATGCCGCTGGCGGCGAGGGTTCCGCGCGGCAGGGCGCCAGCCGTGAAGTGTGGTAGACCAGACCAGCGGCGAGTCACGCAGCGGCGCGGAAAAAATAGGGCATCCGCTTTCTGCATTATCGGGCTTGTCCATCGGCTCCTGTGAACCCGCGTCCTGCGCGTTGATAGCGGCATGTCGGCCGCGGGCACCGCCGATTACGGATTGATCACCGTTTTAAACACCATCTCGCCGCCTTTCACCTCGTTGATCACCGCCGGACGAATGGCGTCGCCGTCTTTCAGGGTCAGGGTGCCGGTGATGCCGGTGAAGTTGCTGGTGGCGCGGATCGCCTTGTTGACGCAAACGCGATCGTGCGGATCGCTACAGGTGTTCATGGCGTTGACGATCATCTTGTAGGCATCCGCCGTCATCGCTCCCCAGGTGTGGGTCGGTTCCTTGTATTTGGCGGTCCAGGCTTTGATGAACTTTTCCCCTTCCGGCGTCTGCTCTTTGGCGTTCGGCGAGTAGTAGTCGGTGGTCATCCACCCTTCCACCGCGTCCTGTCCCATTTTGAAGAACACCGGGTCCGCCGCCAGACCATCGCCGCCGACCACCGGCACCTTCAGCCCGAGCTGTTTGGCCTGCACCGCGATCAGCGCGCCTTCGGTGTAGTAAATCGGCATATAGATCACATCCACATTGTGAGATTTGATGGTGGAGAGCTGGGCTTTGAAATCCTTACTGCCGCCGGGCGCCTGTACTTCAATCGGAATGGTGCCGCCGTTTTTCAGGAACTGGGTGCGGAACGATTTGGCCAGCCCGACCGAATAGTCATTACTGCTATCGAACATGATGGCGGCTTTCTTCGCTTTCAGATCGCGCGTCGCCAGGTTGGCGCCCACTACGCCCTGAAAACTGTCGGAGAAGCAGACGCGGCTGACGTACTCTTTGCCTTTGGTCACCCGGTCGTTGGTGGCGGTCGGCGAGACGATCGGCGTTTTGGTATCTTCCGCCATCTTGGTCATCGCCATAGTATTGGTGGAGGTTACCTCGCCGATCACCGCGTCCACCTTATCGCTGGACACCAGTCGCTGCATGGCGTTGGCCGCTTCCACTTTGTCGCTCTTGTCGTCAATCACCACCAGCTTGATGGTGTCGCCATTCTTCAGTTTGGTTTCGATACCGTTAATCAGCTCCAGTCCTTTCAGGGACGGCTGACCGTAACCGCTCAATGCACCGCTCAGGGGCAATACCACGCCAATCTTGATGTCATCCGCCCACGCCCCCACTGAAGCCAGTGAAGACGATACGGCTACCGCTGCGACAGTAAATCTGAAAAATTTGTTCTTCATGATCGCCTCTTCAAAAATAAACATCACATTTCAGCTATGAAATGACGCTGTATACAGGGTGATAAAAAGAAGATCTGTGTGACAGGATATCCAGGCTGTTCACCGGGGAAGAGGCAGCAATAAATATGCCAAATACACAAAAATAATTAATGTATTAATAATCAAAACGTAAAAGAAAAAGATATGAATAATTTCTAGCTCAGCTGATTAACCGTTAACGCTCATGCACCAATTCGTCACCGCCATGCTTTTTATTAGTGCGAAAACGGCGTAATTTTTCACAGATAAATCAACCAATAGCAAAACATGCCATATTGGTGCTCATGTATTTCCCCATAAATGTATTATTCTCTGTTTATCCTTTTTCGGCCTGCCGGTTTCAGCGATTATTTCTGGAATAATTTCGTTTTCGTCGTTTTATTCTGAGTTGTTTTATTCTGAATGGAATACGCTCAGGTTAAATAAATAAACGTTTTTAACAATGACGCAACGCGCCAGGCCAGCCATCACGATGCAGGGGAATAGCGCTGGACAAATACTGTATGCATATACATAATTTACTGCATTATTTCATTTATCCATCTGACTACACGCCATGACCCTTTCACCACCGCGTCAGGGATTCGTATTGACCCGCCACTGGCAGGACACGCCCGCCGGGGTTCAGGTCGAATGCTGGCTGGCGACCGATAACGGCCCCTGCCGGGTCAGGCTATCGCCGCAGCAGGCCGTGGCGTTTGTGCCGATGCGGCATCAGGCACAGATTACCCAGCTACTGAGCGGTGAAAGGAACTGGCAACTGCGGCCGCTGGCGCTGAAAAACTTCCACCACGAACCGCAACTCGGGCTCTACTGCCTGCAATATCGCCAATTGCTGCGTCTGGAAAAGAAACTGCAGGAAGCGGGGATTCCGGTGTACGAGGCGGATATCCGCCCGCCGGAACGGTTTCTGATAGAGCGCTTTATTACCGCCCCGGTCTGGTTCAGCGGCGAAGAAAGCGCCGATGGTTTGATCGACCAGGTCAGGCTGAAGCCGGCGCCCGACTATCGCCCGCCGCTGAAAACCGTGTCGCTGGATATCGAAACCAGCCGTCACGGCGAGCTGTACTGCATCGGTCTGGAAGGCTGCGGCCAGCGTCAGGTATTTATGCTGGGGCCGGAGAACGGCAACGTCGACGATGCTGGCGATCTGACGCTGGAATACGTCGCCAGCCGCCCGCAACTGCTGGAAAAACTCAACCAGTGGCTGCAAACCCACGACCCGGATGTGATCATCGGCTGGAATCTGGTGCAGTTTGACCTGCGGGTGCTGCAACAGCACGCCGAGCGCTACCGCATTCCGCTACGGTTCGGGCGCGGCGGCCAGGAGCTGGAATGGCGCGAACACGGCTACCGGCAAGGGCACTTCTTCGCCGGCGCGCCGGGCCGGCTGATCGTGGACGGTATCGAAGCGCTAAAATCCGCCACCTGGAACTTTGCCTCGTTCAGCCTGGAATTTGTTTCCCAATCGCTGCTGGGCGAAGGCAAGGCCAGCGATAATCCCTATCAGCGGCTGGAAGAGATTGAACAACGCTTTCAGCAAGACAAGCTCGCGCTGGCGCGCTACAACCTGAAAGACTGCGAACTGGTAACGCGCATTTTCGAGAAAACCCATCTGATGCCTTTTCTGCTGGAGCGCGCCAGCGTGACCGGGCTGGCGGCGGACCGCAGCGGCGGTTCAGTGGCGGCGTTTACCCACCTGTACCTGCCGCGTATGCACCGGGCCGGGTTTGTGGCGCCCAATCTCGGCGAAGTGCCGCCGGAAGCCAGCCCCGGCGGCTACGTGATGGATTCCCGCCCCGGTCTGTACGATTCGGTGCTGGTGCTGGACTACAAAAGCCTGTATCCCTCGATCATCCGCACTTTTCTGATCGACCCGGTCGGTCTGGTAACCGGTTTACAGCAGCCGGATGAGCAACATGCGGTGGAAGGCTTTCGCGGCGCCTGGTTCTCCCGCCGGCACCATTGTCTGCCCGCCATCGTGGAAGGCATCTGGCATGAGCGCGACCTCGCCAAGCAGGAAAACAACAAACCGTTGTCGCAGGCGCTGAAAATCATCATGAATGCATTTTACGGCGTGCTGGGATCCAGCGGCTGCCGCTTTTTCGATCCGCGTCTCGCCTCCTCCATCACCCTGCGCGGCCATGAGATCATGCGCCAGACTCGCTCTCTGATTGAAGCCAAAGGCTATCAGGTGATTTACGGCGATACCGACTCTACCTTCGTCTGGCTTAAGCGCGCTCACCGCGAAGATGAGGCGGATGCTATCGGCCGTGAACTGGTGGCCTATATCAACGACTGGTGGCAACAGCACCTCCACCAGCAGCACGGGCTGAACAGCGCGCTGGAGATGGAGTACGAAACCCATTTTCACCGTTTTCTGATGCCCACCATCCGCGGCGCCGAACTGGGCAGCAAAAAACGCTACGCCGGCATGACCATTACCGGGCAAGGCGAGCAGATGGTGTTCAAAGGGCTGGAAACGGTGCGTTCCGACTGGACGCCGCTGGCGCAGCAATTCCAGCAACAACTTTACCAGCGCATCTTCCACCACGAACCGTATCAGGAATGGGTGCGGGAGTACGTGGCGAAGACGCTGAACGGCGAACACGACGACCTGCTGGTGTACCGCAAACGCCTGCGTCACAAACTGAGCGACTATCAGCGTAACGTGCCGCCGCAGGTTCGCGCCGCCAGAATGGCCGACGACTACAACCGCCAGCATGACCGGCCGTTGCAATACCAAAGCGGCGGCTGGATAAGCTACGTCATCACGGTGAATGGTCCGGAACCGCTGGAGAATCGCCGCTCGCCGCTGGATTACAGTCACTACGTGGAAAAACAGTTACAACCGGTGGCCGATGCGATACTGCCTTTCATTCACGATGATTTTGCTACACTGATTACCGGACAGATGGGGCTATTTTAACAATCCGATGGTGCCTGACAGGTGACGAACAGGCTACCATCCAGTACCATAGCGCCCTTTCAAAAATATCAGGCGTGAGTCCACGTCTGTCTGTTAGACAGCGGTCAATTAAATATACCCTAAATAATTCGGGTTGCAGGAAGGCGGCGACGCAGCGAATCCCCGGAAGCTTACTCAAGTAAGTGACCGGGATGAGCCAAGGAAGCCAACGCACCTGCAACTTGAAGTATGACGGTTATAACCGGAATACCCGGGGCGTTCCCCACACCCGCATCACAGGCTGTGCCCGACATCACCACTGTCGCGCAGGGCGGGTCAGGTATTGCCGGACGCAGGGGTCGGCGGCCCTCTGTTCAGACATTCTCCGACAACGACGAGTATCGAGCTTAGAATTTATGCCTTTTACACTTGGTCAACGCTGGATCAGCGATACAGAAAGCGATTTAGGATTGGGTACGGTAGTGGCGATGGATGCCCGCATGGTCACTCTGCTGTTTCCGGCCAGTGGCGAAAACCGTCTCTATTCAAGAAATGACGCCCCCATTACCCGTGTCATGTTCAATCCCGGCGATACCGTCACCAGCCACGAAAGCTGGCAGTTACGGGTGGAGGACGTGCGTGACGAGAATGGTCTGCGCACCTATATCGGCCAGCGGCTGGACACCGATGAACCCGCCGAACTGCGGGAAGTGTTCCTCGACAGCAAGCTGACGTTCAATAAGCCGCAGGATCGGCTGTTCGCCGGTCAAATCGACCGAATGGATCGCTTTGCGCTGCGTTACCGCGCGCACCGTCACCAGCTCGAACAGGCGTTGCAGCCGTGGGGCGGACTGCGCGGCATGCGCGCCAGCCTGATTCCGCACCAGTTGCATATCGCCCGCGAAGTGGGCCAGCGCCATGCGCCGCGCGTGCTGTTGGCGGACGAAGTGGGGCTGGGCAAAACCATTGAAGCCGGCATGATTATCCACCAGCAGTTGCTGGCGGGCCGGGCGGAACGCGTGCTGATCGTGGTGCCGGAAACATTACAGCATCAGTGGCTGGTGGAGATGCTGCGCCGCTTCAACCTGCTGTTCTCGCTGTTCGACGACGAGCGCTACGCCGAAGCCCGCCTTGACAGCGACAACCCGTTTGAAACCGAGCAGTTGATCATCTGTTCGCTGGATTTTGTACGCCGCAACCCGTCCCGTTTCGAACAACTGCTGGACGCCGACTGGGACCTGCTGGTGGTGGACGAAGCGCACCATCTGGTATGGAGCGAAGCCGCGCCCAGCGCCGGATACAAGGCGGTCGAGCGTCTGGCGCGCGCCATCCCCGCGGTGCTGTTGCTGACCGCGACGCCGGAACAATTGGGTCAGGAGAGCCACTTTGCCCGTCTGCGGCTGCTCGATCCGAACCGTTTCCATGACTACCACGAGTTTATCGCCGAACAACAGCAATACCGCCCGGTGGCCGACGCGGTCACCCTGTTGCTGAGCGGCAACAGCATCAACGACAGCGATCGCAACGCGCTCGGCGACATGCTGGGCGAGCAGGATATCGAGCCGCTGCTGAAGTCCATCGCCAGCGGCAGCGACGACAGCGCCGCGGCGCGTCAGGAACTGATCACCATGCTGATGGACCGCCACGGCACCAGCCGCGTGCTGTTCCGCAACACCCGTCAGGGGGTGAAAGGCTTCCCGAAACGCGAACTGCATCAGATCAAGCTGCCGTTGCCGACGCAGTACCAGACGGCGATCCGCGTGTCCGGCATCATGAATGCCCGTAAATCCGCTGAAGATTGCGCGCGCGACATGCTCTATCCGGAGCAGATCTATCAGCAATTTGAAGACGACAACGCCACCTGGTGGAGTTTCGATCCGCGCGTCGAATGGATGCTGGATTTTCTGACCAGCCACCGCGACGAGAAGGTGCTGGTGATCTGCGCCAAAGCAGCCACCGCGCTGCAGCTGGAGCAGGTGCTGCGCACCCGCGAAGCCATCCGCGCCGCGGTTTTCCACGAAGGGCTGTCGATTCTGGAGCGCGACCGCGCCGCTGCGTACTTCGCTTCCGAAGAGGAAGGCGCGCAGGTGCTGATCTGTTCCGAGATCGGTTCCGAAGGCCGCAACTTCCAGTTCGCCAGTCACCTGATCATGTTTGATCTGCCATTCAACCCGGATCTGCTGGAACAGCGCATCGGTCGACTGGATCGTATCGGCCAGAGCCGCGATATCCAGATTCTGGTGCCCTATCTGGAAAACACCGCTCAGGCGCTGCTGGTACGCTGGTACCACGAAGGGCTGGATGCGTTCGAGCATACCTGCCCGACCGGCCGCTCGATTTACGACAGCCACTACGAGCAATTAATCAACCTGCTCGCCAAACCGTCCGAACAGACGGGACTGGACGAGTTCATCCACACCTGTCGCCAGCAGCATGACGCGCTGAAGACCCAACTGGAACAAGGCCGCGACCGCCTGCTGGAGATGCATTCCAACGGCGGCGAACAGGCGCAGGCGCTGGCCGAAGCGATCGCCAAGCAGGATAACGACGTCAATCTGGTGAATTTCGCCCTCAACCTGTTCGACATCATCGGTATTCATCAGGACGACCGCAGCGATAACCTGATCGTGCTGACGCCGTCCGATCATATGCTGGTGCCGGATTTCCCCGGTCTGCCGCAGGACGGTTGCACCATCACCTTCGACCGCGATCAGGCGCTGTCCCGCGAGGACGCGCAGTTCGTCAGTTGGGAACACCCGCTGATCCGCAACGGTCTGGATCTGATCCTGTCCGGCGACACCGGCAGTTGCGCCGTGTCGCTGCTGAAAAACAAGGCGCTGCCGGTCGGCACCCTGTTGGCGGAACTGGTATACGTGGTGGAAGCGCAGGCGCCGAAGAAATTGCAGTTGACTCGCTTCCTGCCGCCAACGCCGATTCGCGTGCTGCTGGACCGCAAAGGCACCAATCTGGCGGCGCAGGTGGAATTCGAGAGCTTCAACCGCCAACTGAGTTCGGTCAATCGCCACACTTCCAGCAAACTGGTGAATGCGGTGCAGGACGATGTGCATGACATGCTGCAGAAAGCCCAACCGTTGGTGGAAGCGCAGGCGCAAGCGCTGATCGCCGACGCGCAGCGCAACGCCGAAACGCAGCTGCGCCGCGAACAGGAGCGGCTGGAAGCGCTCAAGGCGGTCAACCCGAACATCCGTGACGACGAACTGGAGGCGCTGGCAGAACAGCGCGAACAGGTGCTGCTCAACCTGCAGCAGGCCAACTGGCGTCTGGATGCCATCCGTCTGGTGGTGGTGGCGCACCAGTAAGCCCCATCGGTTGTCTATATACTTCGCGGCAAGATCTTCTTGCCGCGATGCCGGAGCCATTCATGGAACCCTACAACCCGCCCCGCGATCCCTGGCTGCACATCCTGTATCAGGATCAGCACATCATGGTGGTGAACAAACCCAGCGGATTGCTCTCCGTTCCCGGCCGCGCCGAGGAACACAAGGACAGCATCATGACCCGCATTCAGGCCGACTTTCCCGCAGCCGAATCCGTCCATCGTCTGGACATGGCGACCAGCGGCGTGATGGTGGTGGCGCTGACCAAAGCGGCGGAACGGGAATTGAAACGCCAGTTCCGCGAACGGGAACCGAAGAAATCCTACATTGCCCGCGTCTGGGGCCATCTGGCGTCGGATGACGGGCTGGTGGATTTGCCGCTGATTTGCGACTGGCCGAACCGCCCAAAACAGAAAGTCTGTTTTGAACAGGGTAAACCCGCTCAGACCGGTTATGCCGTGTTATCACGGGACGGCGACGGCACCACCCGTGTGAAGCTGATGCCGATCACCGGCCGCTCGCACCAGTTACGCGTCCACATGCTGGCGCTGGGCCACCCGATTCTCGGCGACGGCTTCTACGCCCACCCGCAGGCAAAAGCCATGGCGCCCCGCTTGCTGCTGCACGCGCAGGAGCTGGCGATCACCCATCCGGCTTTTAACACGCCGATGCATTTTCGCTGCGAAGCGGATTTCTAGCGCACGTGCCCGGGCGCTAAATCGGGTTCGCAGAAAACGACGATTCCTGCCAAACAAGTGCTAACAGGAGACGGTCAAAGGACAAAGGGAAGAGGATCAGCGGGAAAATTTGTTGATTTTGAGAAACTCATAGGCGGCCTGAATATCCTGCGCTTTGCGCTTGGCCATTTCAATCATGCGCGGCGACAGGCCCTTGCCCATCATCTTATCGGGGTGGTGTTCGCTCATCAGTTTACGATAAGCCCGTTTCACCGTGGCGGCGTCATCGCTGCTGCGCACTCCCAGCGTGCGGCAGGCGCTCTCAACCGTCGGCCCGTGCGACGACACAGGCGGCCGCTGGCCGTAAGACTGTCCGCCATACGACTGGTTTCGCCGCTGGTAAGATTTGTTGCCCTGACGCGATGACTGATTGCTGTTTTGTCGGGACTGATAATTACTGTTCTGCCGCGACTGATGGCTGCCCTGTCGTGATTGATAATTGTTGCCCTGCCGCGACTGGTAACCGCTGCTGTTGTTCTGTTTTGATGACTGGTGGTTGCCGCGTTCCATATTACGCATGAACAACTCGAACTGTTCGCGGGTCACGCCCAGTTCATCGGCGAACAGATACAGCAACCGCCGCTCGCTAGGGTGCAGCGCGCCGTCCACAAACGCCACCTGTAGCTGAATCTCCAGAAACATCCGGATCAAATCAAAGCGGCCGATACAGGCGTCACGCAGTTTGCGCAGTTTGCCGCGTACCGGAAACTGGCTGGCTTTGCCTTCGCGAAACGCCTGTTGCGCGGCATTGCGCGCCTCGCCATGCAGTTCCAGCCGGTCCATCATGGTGGTGGCGATACGGATATCGGACTCCGTCACCCGGCCTTTCGACTTGGCCAGATGCCCCATCGCCTGAAAGGTTGTCAGACAAAACAGCGCCTGGCGGGTGGCTTGTGCGGAAAAAAAGTCGCGCTGACGGGATGCACGGGCTCTGTCAAGCAAATGACCCAACAACAGTCCGATTATCAACCCGCCGACACCGGCGCTGGACGCAATCCCCAGCGCTAGCCCCAGCAACTTTCCCCAATACCGCATATACTCCTCAAATCCCCATGCCGTCGGCCAAAAATTGCTTTATCATACCCGTCATTTATCTTTGCTCCTAACGGCAACGCATAGAAAATGGCGGGGATTTTGCACTGGCGCCACGCCGGTGGCTGATATAGTCTCTGACCGTTTGCCGGCATGATGCCCTTGATGACGGAACACCAGATACCGCGTATGAAAAAAAGTTTTCCAACCCTGCTGGCCTCATTAATTTGGTCGGCGCTGTACAGCCAGCACGCGCTGGCCGATCTCGCCTCTCAGTGTATGTCGGGCGTCCCCGTATATAATCGTCCGCTGGTTAATGGCGACACCAGCCAGTTGCCGGTGCACATCAAAGCCGATCAATCACAGGCTAATTACCCGGATAGCGCCGTTTTTACGGGTAACGTCAACGTCGAGCAGGGCAACCGCGTGCTCACCGCCGATCAAGTACAGCTGCATCAGAAGCCGCAGCCCGGTCAGGCCGACCCTATCCGCACCGTCACCGCCATCGGCAACGTGCATTACGATGACAACCAGGTCATCCTGAAAGGTCCGCGAGCCTGGTCCAATCTCAACACCAAAGATACCGACGTGGAAAACGGCGACTATCTGATGGTGGGCCGTCAGGGGCGCGGCGATGCCGACAAGATGAAGCAGCGTGAAAATAACCGTTACACTATTCTGGATAACGGCTCGTTTACATCCTGTTTGCCCGGTGATGATAGCTGGAGTGTAGTCGGTTCGGAAGTGATCCAGGACCGGCAGGAAGAAGTGGCTGAAATCTGGAACGCCCGCTTCCACATCGCCGGCGTACCCGTGTTCTACAGCCCTTACATGCAACTGCCTATCGGCGATAAGCGCCGTTCCGGTTTCCTGATCCCCAATGCCAAATACGGTAACCGTAATGGTTTTGAACTGATCACCCCTTATTACTGGAACATCGCCCCCAACTACGATGCCACCATCACGCCGCATGTGCAGACCAACCGCGGCATTCAGTGGCAGAACGAGTTCCGTAATCTGTCCCGCTTCGGTTTCAGCGTGGTCGAATTCGACTGGCTGCAAAACGACAGACAGTATAAAAGCGATGTGCTGTCTGGAAAGTCAGGCTACGCGGCTGATGATAATTACAACCGTTGGCTGTTCCACTGGATGCACAGCGGCGTTGTCGATCAGGTCTGGCGTATCAACGTCGATTACACCAAGGTCAGCGATCAGAACTATTTCACCGACCTGGACTCGGTCTACGGTAACACCACCGACGGTTACGCCACCCAGAAGTTCAGCCTGGGTTACGCCACCCGCAACTGGGACGCCACGCTGTCGACCCGCCAGTATCAGATCTTCAGCAACCTGGCTAATCGGGACGTGTACCGGGCCATGCCGCAGTTGGATATCAACTTTGCCAAGAATGATATCGGCCCCTTCGATTTATACCTTTACGGTCAGGCGGCGAAATTTACCAACGTCAACCCGAACATGCCTGACGCTACGCGGCTCCACATTGAGCCGACGCTGTCGTTGCCGCTTTCCAACGGCTGGGCCAGCCTGAATACCGAAACCAAGCTGATGGCCACCCACTATCAGCAGGAAAATCTGGATACTTATAGAAACAACCCCAATAATTCAGCAGAGCAACGATTAGAATCACAACGATTGAAAGACAACGTCAACCGTGTGATGCCGCAGTTCAAAACCGACGGCAAGATGGTGTTTGAACGCAACATGGATTGGGCCAAAGGCTACACCCAAACGCTGGAGCCGCGGGCGCAATACCTGTACGTGCCGTACCGCGACCAGTCTACGATCCGCGCTTATGACTCCACGCTGCTGCAGGCGGATTACGCCGGCCTGTTCCGCGATCGCACCTTCAGCGGTCTGGATCGCATCGCGTCCGCCAATCAAGTCTCGACCGGCGTCACCACCCGTTTGTACGACAGCACGCTGGAAGAACGTTTCAACGCCTCGCTGGGGCAAATTTATTACTTTGAACGTCCGCGTACCGGGACTGCGTCCACCATTGACCAGAACGATGACCGTGGCAGCCTGAGCTGGGCAGGAGACTCTTACTGGAAGTTCGCCGACAACTGGGGTATCCGCGGCGGCGCGCAGTATGACCAACGCCTGAAGGATTTCACGCTCGGCGACGCCGTGCTGGAATACCGTGGCGGCGGCGAACGTATGTTCCAGTTGAACTACCGTTTCGCCAGCTCGAAATATATTCAGGCTATGTTGCCGACCGTGACCAACCCTGGCTTCCAGCAAGGCATTTCCCAGATTGGCGCCACCGCCAGTTGGCCGTTGACGGATCGCTGGGCTATCGTGGGCGCTTACTACTACGATACCAAGGCCAACCAACCGGCCGACCAGTTGCTGGGCCTGCAATACAATACCTGCTGCTGGGCGGTGAACGTCGGCTATGAGCGCAAAATCACCAAGTGGGATAGCAACACCAATCAAAGCGTTTACGACAACAAGATTGGCTTCAGCTTTGAACTGCGCGGCCTGAGCAGCAATTACGGTCTGGGTACGGAAAAAATGCTGAAAAACGGTATTTTGCCTTACCAGCGCGCGTTCTGATGAGGTAACGCCGGGAACTCTGGCGGCAATAAACGTCTAATGACCGGTAGCGATTAAACATTTAACCCGCCCTGGCGGATAAAATTAACGGGAAAGGTATGAAGAACTGGAGAGCGCTTGTTCTGGGGCTGGCACTGAGTGCCAACATGGCGTTTGCGGCGCCGCAGGAGGTCAACAAGATCGCCGCGGTCGTCGACAACAGTGTGGTTCTGGAAAGCGATATCAATAGCCTGCTGCAGTCCGTCAAGCTGAACGCGCAAGAAGCCGGTCAACAGTTGCCGGACGACGCCACGCTCCGTCACCAGATTCTGGAGCGCTTGATCATGGATAACATCGTCCTGCAGATGGCGCAGAAGATGGGCGTTCAGGTAACCGACGAGCAACTGGATCGTTCCATCGCCAACATCGCCGCGCAGAACCGCATGAGCGTGGACCAGTTGCGTAGCCGCCTGGCGGCCGAAGGCGTCAGCTTTGATACCTACCGCAACCAGATTCGCAAAGACATGGTCATTGCCGAAGTGCGCAACAGCGAAGTGCGCCGTCGCGTCACCGTGCTGCCGCAGGAAGTGGATTCGCTGGCCCAGCAGATTGCCAGCCAGGGAGCGAGCGGTCCCGAGGTTAACCTGAGCCAGATTCTGATCCCGCTGCCGGAAAACCCGACGCAGGATCAGGTCGACAAAGCGGAAAGCCTGGCTAATCGTCTGGTGAAAGAAGCCTCGCAGGGCGCCGACTTCGGCAAACTGGCCATCACCTACTCCGCCGATCCGCAGGCGCTGAAAGGCGGACAAATGGGCTGGGGCCGTCCGCAGGAATTGCCGTCACTGTTCGCCGAACGTCTGACCAATCCGCAGAAAGGCCAGGTTATCGGGCCGATCCGCTCCGGCGTCGGTTTCCATATTCTGCGCGTCAACGACACCCGCGGCGGCGATCAGTCCGTATCGGTGACCGAAGTTCACGCCCGTCATATTCTGCTGCGTACCTCGGTGGTAATGAACGATGCGCAGGCCAGAGCCAGACTGGAAGACATCGCAAGCCAGATCAAAAGCGGCAAGTTAAGCTTTGCCAACGCCGCCAAACAGCTGTCGCAGGATCCGGGCACCGCCAATCAGGGCGGCGATCTGGGCTGGTCATCGCCGGACATGTATGACCCCTCATTTCGTGACGCGTTGACCCAATTGAAGAAAGGCGAAATCAGCGCGCCGGTGCATTCCTCCTTCGGCTGGCATCTGATTCAGTTGCTGGATACCCGTCAGGTGGACAAGACCGACGCCGCCCAGAAAGATCGCGCCTATCGCATGCTGTTTAACCGTAAATTCGCCGAGGAAGCGCAAACCTGGATGCAGGAAAAACGCGCCGCGGCTTACGTGAAAATCCTGAATGGGCAGAACTGATGCCGACTGAAGCGCTGGTGCAGCGAGTGGTGATCACCCCCGGCGAACCCGCCGGGATTGGTCCTGACCTGGTGGTGGCGCTGGCCCAGCAAAACTGGCCGGTGGAACTGGTGGTGTGCGCTGACGCAGAGCTGCTGTTGAGCCGCGCGCTGGCGCTGAAACTGCCGCTGACGTTACGTGAGTACCAGCCGCACCAGAGTGCGCAGGCGCAGGCCGCCGGGACGCTGACGCTGCTGCCGGTCGCCGCCGACGCCACCGTGGTGCCGGGGCAACTGAACGTGGCGAACAGCCGCTATGTGCTGGACACGCTGACCCGCGCCTGCGACGGTTGCCTGAACGGCGACTTCGCCGCGCTGATCACCGGGCCGGTGCACAAAGGCATCATCAACGAGTCAGGGATTCCGTTTTCCGGCCACACCGAGTTTTTTGCCGAGCGCAGCCACTGCCGGCGTGTGGTGATGATGCTGGCGACCGAGGAGCTGCGCGTCGCGCTGGCGACCACGCATCTGCCGTTAAAAGACGTCGCGGACGCCATCACCCGCGACAGCCTGCATGAAGTGATCACCATTCTGCATCAGGACTTGCAGCGCAAGTTCGGCCTCGCCCAACCGGTCATCTACGTCTGCGGCCTGAATCCGCACGCCGGCGAAGGCGGCCACATGGGACGTGAAGAACTGGATGTCATTATTCCGGCGCTGGATGAACTGCGTCAGTCCGGTATCCAGTTGGTCGGCCCGCTGCCGGCCGACACCTTGTTCCAACCCAAGTATCTCGAACACGCCGACGCCGTACTGGCGATGTATCACGATCAGGGCCTGCCGGTGCTGAAATATCAGGGCTTCGGCCGGGCCGTCAACATCACGCTGGGGCTGCCGTTTATCCGTACTTCCGTCGACCACGGCACCGCACTGGAGCTTGCCGCCAGCGGTCAGGCCGATCCGGGCAGCTTCCGCACCGCATTAAATCTCGCTATCCACATGATTGCTAACCGTAATGAATAATCGCGTCCATCAAGGCCACTTCGCCCGTAAGCGTTTCGGCCAAAATTTTCTCAACGATCAGTTTGTGATCGACAGTATTGTTTCCGCCATCCACCCGCAGCCGGGTCAGGCAATGGTGGAAATCGGCCCCGGTCTGGGGGCGCTCACCATTCCGGTCGGCGAGCGTATCGACCGCTTTACCGTGGTGGAACTGGACCGCGATCTGGCCGCCCGGCTGGAGGTTCACCCGACGCTCAGGGACAAGCTGACCATCATCCAGCAGGATGCGATGACGGTGGATTTCGCCGCGCTGGCACAACAGGCGGGACAACCGCTGCGGGTTTTTGGTAACCTGCCGTATAATATTTCGACACCGCTGATGTTCCACCTGTTCGGCTATACTCAGGCTATTCGCGACATGCACTTCATGTTGCAGAAAGAGGTGGTAAACCGGCTGGTGGCGGGGCCGGACAGCAAGGCTTATGGCCGTATAAGCGTGATGGCGCAGTACTATTGTCAGGTGATTCCGGTGCTTGAAGTGCCGCCGACGGCTTTCAAACCGGCCCCGAAAGTGGATTCCGCAGTGGTTCGTCTGGTGCCGCACACCACGTCGCCTTATCCGGTGGTGGATACCCGTATGTTGAGCCGGATTACCACGGAAGCCTTTAATCAGCGACGCAAAACGCTGCGCAACAGTCTGGGCAACCTGTTCACGCCGGAGCAATTGACCGCGCTGGAAGTGGACCCGAACGCCCGGGCGGAAAACGTCACTATTGCGCAATACTGCCGTCTGGCCGAATGGCTGACCGCGCACCCCACATCGCAGGAATAAGCTGGAGTTGTCGTCATGATGAACGCGCCCCGAGTGTGTATACAGGTTCAGAGCTTCTATGTAGAAGCGCAGTCCCAGCCAGAGGAAGGGCGCTTCGTGTTCGCTTACACCATCACTATCCGCAATCTGGGTCGTCATGACGTCAAACTGCTCAGCCGTTACTGGATGATTACCAACGGCAACGGCAAACAAACCGAAGTACAGGGCGAAGGCGTGATCGGCCTGCAGCCCGTGATTCAACCGGGCAATGAATTCCAGTACACCAGCGGCGCCATTCTGGAAACGCCGATGGGCACCATGGAAGGCCATTACCAGATGATAGATCATCAGGGTGAAACATTTCAGGTCCCCATTACGGTATTCCGCCTGGCCATTCCCTCACTGATACACTGAAAGACTATGGCTACCTATCTTATTGGCGACGTTCACGGCTGCGCCGTCGAACTTAAAGCGCTGCTGGCGCAAGTCGCCTTTGACCCCGAGTATGACACGTTATGGCTGACCGGCGATCTGGTCGCCCGCGGCCCCGATTCGCTGGACGTGCTGCGCTATGTCCGTTCGCTGGGCGATGCGGTGCGCATGGTGCTCGGCAACCACGATTTGCATCTGCTGGCGGTGTACGCCGGCATCAGCCGCAACAAACCCAAAGATCGTCTGGACGCGCTATTGTCGGCGCCGGATGCGGACGACCTGATCAACTGGCTGCGCCGTCAACCGCTGTTACAGGTGGACGACGAGCGTAAACTGGTGATGTCTCATGCCGGCATCACGCCGCAGTGGGATCTGGACACCGCGAAAATGTGCGCGCGGGAAGTGGAAGCGATCCTCAGCAGCGACAGTTACCCGCTGTTTCTGGACGCGATGTACGGCGACATGCCGAACCACTGGAGTCCGGAACTGAGCGGGCTGGCGCGTTTGCGGTTCAGCACCAACGTATTTACCCGTATGCGTTACTGCTTCTCCGGCGGTCAGCTCGACATGCTGTGCAAGGAGCCGCCGACACAGGCGCCGTCGTTGCTGAAACCCTGGTTTGACCTGCCGGGACCGGTAGCGGCCGAATACGCGATTGCGTTCGGCCACTGGGCGTCGCTGGAAGGCAAAGGCACGCCGGCAGGCATCTACGCGCTGGATACCGGCTGTTGCTGGGGCGGTGTTCTCACCTGCCTGCGCTGGGAAGACCAACGCTACTTCACCCAACCGTCGCTGATGGCGCCGGATACGGAAGCCTTCGCCATCTGATGTAACCGGCGGTTCTGCCGCCGGTCATATTGCCTCTCGCGTGTATCTCGCGCCGTTACGCCCCGATCACGCCGCCGCCTTCACGGGTGATCATGATGACTGAGGAACGGGGCCGCACACTGTTATTCGGGAAATGCGAATCCCCTTTTTCTCCGGGATGCTGCACATTGACGAACATCGTACGGTAGTCGGACGTGAACGCAATGCCGGTCAGTTCGCAGGATTTCGGGCCGACCATGAACCGACGGATCTCGCCGCTGGTCGGGTCGCCCGCCAGCATCTGGTTATTCCCCTGCCCGGCAAAATCGCCCTTGTTGCTGTAATTGCCGTCGGTCAGGATCCACAGACGCCCGTCGTGATCGAACCCCAATCCATCCGGGCTGTTGAAACTGTTTTCCGCCGTGATGTTCGGCGTACCGCGATTAATGCCATCCGGATGCGCCACCGGATTACCGCACAGCGCGTACATGTCCCAGTCGAATACGTCCGCCGTCGCATCGCCGTTTTCGTTCCAGCGAATGATCTGGCCGTAGACGTTATTCGGCCGTGGATTGGCCGCATTGATCGGCATACCGTCCTCGCCGCGCTTGCTGTTATTGGTCAGGGTACAATAGGCGCGGCCGTCATGCGGGTTGACCGCAATCCACTCTGGGCGATCCATCCGCGTCGCGTTCACCTGCGAGGCGGCTTTGCGGGCAAAAACCAGCACCTCCGCCTGATCGCGGAACCCGTTTTCCGGCGTCAGCCCGTTCTTGCCGAACTCCAGCGCTACCCAGCGCCCTTTGCCTTTCAGCGGCGTGCCGCCCGCATCGCCGTCAAACTGCGCCACATACAGTACGCCGTCATCCAGCAGACGTGCGTTGGCCGAGGGATTAGCGTGATCCACCTTGCCGTTGGAAACGTATTTGTAGATGAACTCGCCGCGCTCATCATCCCCCATGTACACCACCAGATGCCCATTCTTCGCCACCGTCACCGCGGCGTTCTCATGCTTGAAACGCCCCAGCGCGGTACGTTTTACCGGGGTCGATGCCGGATTCAGCGGGTCGATTTCTACAATCCAGCCATGCCGGTTAAATTCATTGGGGTGCTTCGCCACATCGAAACGCTCGTCAAAATCCACCCAGTTGCGTTCCGGTTCATGCACTTTCAGCGTATAGCGCTTCTGTTCCGGCGTGGTGTGGTAATCGGCCTGCCGGGTGCCGAAATAGGTATCGAAATTCTCTTCACAAGTCAGATAGGTGCCCCACGGCGTTTTGCCGTTGGCGCAGTTACCGAAGGTGCCCAGCACGTTCATGCCCTGCGGATCCGCCGCCGTTTTCAGCAACGCATGACCCGCCGCCGGGCCGCTGAAGGTCATAACCGTATTGGCGGTAATGCGACGGTTATAACGTGAAGGGCGTTCCACTTCCCAGCGCGCCGAATCGGCTACGCGTTTCACCGCCACGACCGACACGCCGTGCGCCGCCTGAGATTTACGCACATCTTCCAGGCTGGCTGCTTTGGCGCCGCCGTGCGCAAACAGGTATGGCTCGTTCACATATTCGTTGTTGATAGCCATCACGCCGTGACGGTCATCAATCGGGAAAAAACTCATGCCGTCGTTGTTGTCGCCAAACTGCTTTTCCTGATCGATGGCGCTGTTCTTGCCTTCGGCATGAAACGCCGGCGCGCCGTCCACCAGCGGGTCGCCCCAGGAAATCAGCACCTCGGCCCGGTAGCCGGGGGCAATGGCGATATGATCATCGGCAGAGGCGGCAATGCCCTTGAAACCCAACAGTTTGCTACCCGGCGGCTGACCTTCCGCCAGCCCCGTTGCCGGAAAAGACCAGATACCGCCGCCGAGAAAACCGGCCAGTCCCAGCGCCCCCGCATTGCCCAGCAGTTTGCGGCGGGCAGGATTGCTCAGGCGGTCGACATTCAGCTCATCAGTGCTCAGGTGCTCAATCTTGTCGGTCATGTTCGACTACGTCCTCTTGCTTTCGTTCTGGTTCCAGCGCCGTTACCGTCCGGTGCTGAGGCGATGATAAAAAACCAAAGCAGATACTACGCAATGATTGTGACCAGTTAGTTACATGTGGATACATTAGGATAACAAAAGAAAAACCCGCTCGATGAGCGGGTTTGATATCGGAAAAGCAGCGGCAATCAGCGGCGTTCGAGGATCTCGAAGCAATAGCTGTGGGAGTTTTGTTCGTCCGCGTCATGGAACTCGCTGAAGGTGGAAACCCACTCGTCCGGCTCGTAATCCGGAAAATGGGTATCGCCTTCCACCTCGGCGTCAATGTGGGTCAGATAGAGACGGCTAGCCTGCGACAGCATCTGCTGATAGATACTGCCGCCGCCGATCACCATCACCTCATCCACGTCGCCGGCCGCCGCCAGGGCTGCGTCCAGCGACGCCACCCAGGTCACACGGTCATCGTCGCCCGGTTGACTGCTCACCACAATATTCAGCCGCCCCGGCAGCGGCCGACCGATGGAGCGGAACGTGTTGCGCCCCATAATCACGGGTTTGCTGAGTGTATTGCGCTTAAACCACGCCAGATCGGCCGGCAAATGCCACGGCATGGCGTTCTCCATACCGATCACACGATCCACTGCCAGTGCGGCAATCAAACTAATCACCATGGTAAAACCCTGCAGGCTACAAAATTGGTGCCACTATACGGAAAGCCCGTTCATGCGTCGATATGATTACCGGGCCGCCGCCCAATATTTAAGAGAACACCGAATCCTTATACCCCCGGCCGTTTGCGATAAATCCAGATCCCCGGCAACGACAGCCCGATGGAGAGCGCGCCGACGATAAAACTGGCCTTCAGGAAGTTGGTGATCAGCGTTTGCATCAACGCTTCGCTGTACCCCTGATGGGAAAGCTGCACCACCGAAATCATCGCGGTATAGGCTGAAATGCCGGGGAACATCGGGATCACAGCCGCGACGGTAAACACTTTGGGGTGCGCCAGAAACCAGCGGGACCAGCGAATACCGATGATGCCCACCATGATCGATGCCACGAAGGTCGCCCATTCGATGGGAATACCGAAGTGAATCATCAGAAAACGCGCGCTGTGCCCCAGCCCGCCCAGCAACGCGCAGTAAGGCAATGCCTTCACCGGCACGTTAAATACCATGGCGAACCCCACCGCCGGCACCGCGGCCAGCACCATGTCCTGAATCAGCGCCCAAATCAGTTCAATGCCCATCCGTGCAGCCCCCATACCGCCATTGCCGTTACCACGCCAATACAGGTCGCCAGCGTCAGCAGACTGGCCATCGTCCAGCGCGCCAGCCCGGTGTTGACATGGCCTTTGAACATATCCGCCACCGCATTAATCAACGGGAAGCCGGGCACCAGCAGCAACACGCTGGCGGCCATCGCCACGGAGGAACTGTGCTCCAGCCCAGGAACTCGCATCAGCAACCCGGACGCCGACGTCGCCACAAAAGCGGTAATACAGAAGTTAATCAATGGATTGAGATGCCGGCCGGTCAGCACCTGCCGTACATACATCGCCATGCCGCTGGCAATCAGCGTGACCAGAAACGCATCCCAGCCGCCGCCGTTCAGACGGCTGAAGCAGCCGCACGACAGCGCCACGATCGTCACCATCAGCCAGCGCGGATAACGCAGCGGTTTGATATGACTAAAGCGCTTTGCCACCCCGTCCACATCCAGCAGCTTATGTTCAGCCATGATTACCACATGCTGCACCTCGGTCACCACGTGCATATTGATGCCGCGATCCACATTTTTACGGGTGGATGTCAGGCAATGCCCCTGCATGATGGTGGTCAGCACAATCGCGTTAGCCGAAATCGAGCTTTCCACACTGTCCATCCCCAGCGCAACGCCGAGCCGCGACGACAGTTGCTCGACCAACATACTTTCCGCGCCATGCTGCAACAGCAACAGCGCGCACTGAATACACAACCGGGTGATATCCCGCTGCTGTGTGGTTTCATTTACCATTTACTTTCCCGTCCCCTGCCCGAATACAACCACTATAAGCGCGGTTTTTATAAGTTTATTAACATTTCAAATCGATGATTGATAGTGCGAAAAAATGCCACCGGCGGTATTATGCCCACCTTTTTCCGTCGGTTCCTTGATTGTCATTCTGAATCCATCATGCTTGAAACCTCTTTATTCGTTGCGACCATCGCCGCGCTGGGGATGATCTCTCCCGGTCCGGACTTCTTTTTGGTGATCAAAAATGCGGTCCGCTACCCGCGTCTGGCCGCCATGATGACCGCTGTCGGCGTCATTGCCGGCGTCGCCACCCACATGGCCTACTGCGTCGCCGGGCTGGCGGTGGTCATCACCACCACGCCCTGGCTGTTCAGCCTGCTGAAATACGTCGGCGCCGCCTACCTGATCTGGCTGGGCATTCAGGCGCTGCGCTCGCGCGGCGGCAACAAGCTGGACCTGTCCGGTCTGGCGCCGCAGCGCGTCGGGCTGTGGAAAGCCTTTATTCAGGGCTACCTCTGCAACCTGCTGAACCCGAAAGCCACGCTGTTTTTCCTGGCGGTGTTTACCCAGGTGTTGAGCCTGAATTCCAGCTTTGGCGAAAAACTGTGGTACGCCGGGATCATCTGGGGACTGACGCTGATTTGGTGGCCGCTGCTGGTTATCCTGATCCAGAGCGAGCCGGTACGTCGCGGCCTGACCAAAGCCCAGAAGCTGATCGACAAACTGCTTGGCGGCGTGTTGATCACCCTCGGTATCAAAGTCGCCTTAAGCTAAACGCGCCCCCTGTATACAGACGAAAAAAAACCGGTCAGACGCAATTGACCGGTTTTATCTTTCACATAACCGTGCCGGAACCGGCACGGTTTTTTTGTACCGTTACCCCTGAATACGGGCATGCATTTCCTGAACGGAAATCACCTGCTCGGTTGGGTCGGCATTCAGCGACATCGCCGTGGCGAAACCGCCGTTCATGGTGGTGTCGTAGTGCACCTTATACTGCAGCGCGCTGCGGCGAATCAGTTTGGAATCCTCAATCGCCTGACGGCCGGCCGTGGTGTTGACGATGTAGGTGTATTCGCCATTCTTGATGCGATCCTGAATGTGCGGACGGCCTTCATGCACCTTGTTCACCAGACGCGGGTTGATACCGGCTTCGCCCAGCACCACGGCGGTGCCGTGGGTCGCGTCCAGTTCAAAACCGTGCTTGAGCAGTTTAGCCGCCAGATCCACCACGCGCGCCTTGTCGCCTTCTCGCACCGACAGCAACGCACGGCCGGTTTTCTTCATCGGCGAGTTGCTGCCCAGCATCGCTTTGGCAAACGCTTCGGCGAAGGTACGGCCCACGCCCATCACCTCGCCGGTGGAGCGCATTTCCGGCCCGAGGATCGGGTCTACGCCCGGGAACTTGTTGAACGGCAGCACCACTTCCTTGACGGAGTAGTACGGCGGGATCACCTCTTTGGTGACGCCCTGCTGCGCCAGCGTCTGCCCAACCATCACACGGGCCGCCACTTTCGCCAGCGGCACGCCGGTCGCCTTGGAAACGAACGGTACGGTACGGGCGGCGCGCGGGTTAACCTCAATCAGGTACACTTCGTTGTTCTTCACCGCGAACTGCACGTTCATCAGGCCGCGCACGGAGAGTTCGAACGCCAGTTTTTCTACCTGACGGCGCATCACGTCCTGAATGTCTTTGCTCAGGGTGTAAGCCGGCAGCGAACAGGCGGAGTCGCCGGAATGTACGCCAGCCTGCTCGATGTGTTCCATGATGCCGCCAATCAGCACGCGCTCGCCGTCGCAGATAGCATCAACGTCCACTTCCACCGCGTCGTCCAGGAAACGGTCCAGCAGTACCGGCGCATCGTTGGACACGCTGACCGCGGTCTGGAAGTAACGGCGCAAATCGGCTTCGTCATAAACGATTTCCATCGCGCGGCCGCCCAGTACATAAGACGGACGCACCACCAGCGGATAGCCGATGCCGACCGCTTTTTCCACCGCCTGATCGATGGTACTGACGGTGGCGTTAGCCGGCTGCTTCAGGCCAAGACGGTTGACCGCCTGCTGGAAGCGCTCGCGGTCTTCCGCGCGGTCGATGGCGTCCGGGCTGGTGCCGATTACCGGCACGCCGGCGGCTTCAAGCTGGCGCGCCAGTTTCAGCGGGGTCTGGCCGCCGTACTGCACGATGACGCCTTTCGGCTGTTCGATACGCACGATCTCCAGCACGTCTTCCAGCGTTACCGGCTCGAAGTACAGGCGATCGGAGGTGTCGTAGTCGGTAGATACGGTTTCCGGGTTGCAGTTGACCATGATGGTTTCATAGCCGTCTTCGCGCAGCGCCAGCGCCGCGTGCACGCAGCAGTAATCGAACTCGATGCCCTGGCCGATACGGTTCGGACCGCCGCCCAGCACCATGATCTTGTCGCGATCCTGATTCGGATTGGCTTCGCACTCCTCGTCATAGGTGGAGTACATGTAGGCGGTATCGGTGGCGAACTCGGCGGCGCAGGTGTCCACGCGCTTGTAGACCGGGTGCAGGTCGTATTTGTAACGCAGCTTGCGGATTTCACCTTCAGACACGCCGGCCAGCTTCGCCAGACGGGCGTCGGCAAAGCCTTTGCGTTTCAGCAGACGCAGGAATTCCTTCGTCAGACCGTTGGCGCCCTGCTCGGCTACCTGCTCTTCCAGACGCACCAGCTCTTCGATTTGCACCAGGAACCAACGGTCGATGTTGGTCAGGTTGAATACGCCGTCAACCGACATCCCGGCGCGGAACGCATCCGCCAGATACCAGATACGGTCGCCGCCGGCGTCTTTCAGCTCGCGGCGGATTTTGGTCAGCGCTTCCGGGTCGTCCAGATCCACTTTCGGATCGAAGCCGGTGGCGCCCACTTCCAGACCGCGCAGCGCTTTCTGCAGCGATTCCTGCTGGGTGCGGCCAATCGCCATCACTTCACCCACGGATTTCATCTGCGTGGTCAGGCGATCGTTGGCGCCGGCGAATTTTTCAAAGTTGAAGCGCGGGATCTTAGTGACCACGTAGTCGATGGACGGCTCGAACGACGCCGGGGTGCGGCCGCCGGTGATGTCGTTCATCAGCTCATCCAGCGTATAGCCGACTGCCAGCTTGGCGGCGATCTTGGCGATCGGGAAGCCGGTGGCTTTGGAGGCCAGCGCCGAAGAGCGGGACACGCGCGGGTTCATTTCGATGACGATCAGACGGCCGGTTTTCGGATTAACCGCGAACTGCACGTTGGAACCGCCGGTTTCCACCCCGATTTCACGCAGTACCGCCATCGAGGCGTTACGCATGATCTGATATTCCTTGTCGGTCAGGGTTTGCGCCGGCGCCACGGTGATGGAGTCACCGGTGTGGATCCCCATCGCGTCGAGGTTTTCGATGGAGCAGACGATGATGCAGTTATCGTTTTTATCCCGCACCACTTCCATTTCATACTCTTTCCAGCCGATCAGCGATTCGTCGATCAGCAGTTCCTTGGTCGGCGACAGATCCAGACCGCGGGTGCAAATCTCTTCGAACTCTTCACGGTTGTAAGCGATGCCGCCGCCGGTGCCGCCCATAGTGAAGGACGGGCGGATAATGCAGGGATAGCCCACGTCCGCCGCCACCGCCAGCGCTTCTTCCATCGTGTGCGCGATGCCGGAACGAGCGGTTTCCAGGCCGATTTTCTTCATTGCGATGTCGAAACGGCGACGATCTTCCGCTTTATCGATGGCATCGGCGGTAGCGCCGATCATGGTCACGCCGAATTCTTCCAGCACGCCCTGACGTTCCAGCTCCAGCGCGCAGTTCAGCGCCGTCTGGCCGCCCATCGTCGGCAGCACCGCATCCGGGCGCTCTTTTTCGATGATTTTGCGCACCACTTCCCAGTGGATCGGTTCAATATAGGTGGCGTCGGCCATCTCCGGGTCGGTCATGATAGTGGCCGGGTTGGAGTTCACCAGAATCACGCGGTAGCCTTCTTCGCGCAGCGCTTTACACGCCTGAGCGCCGGAGTAGTCAAACTCGCACGCCTGACCGATCACGATCGGGCCGGCACCGAGAATCAGGATACTTTTTATGTCTGTACGTTTTGGCATTTTTCGCTCCTGCGAACCCGTTTACTCACCGCCGCGCCGGCGTTTTCGCCTTGTACTTTTATCGCAGCGTGACTAAACGGATTCTGATTATTTGGTATGGCTACGGTAAGACTCAATCAGCTCGATGAAGTGATCGAACAGCGGCGCGGCGTCATGGGGGCCGGGGCTGGCTTCCGGGTGACCCTGGAAGCTGAACGCCGCTTTATCGGTGCGGTGAATGCCCTGCAGCGAACCGTCGAACAGCGACTTGTGCGTCGCGCGCAGCGTGGCGGGCAGAGACGTCTCATCTACCGCAAACCCGTGGTTTTGTGCGGTGATCATCACCCGATTGCCGTCCAGATCTTTGACCGGATGGTTGCCGCCGTGGTGGCCGAATTTCATTTTGATGGTTTTCGCGCCGCTGGCCAGCGCCAGCAACTGGTGGCCCAGACAGATGCCGAACACCGGAATCTCGGTTTCCAGGAAGGCTTTGATCGCGTTGATGGCGTAATCGCACGGCTCCGGGTCACCGGGGCCGTTGGACAGGAAAATGCCGTCCGGATTCAGTTTCAGCACGTCTTCCGCCGGGGTTTGCGCCGGCACGACGGTCAGGCGGCAGCCGCGATCCACCAGCATACGCAGGATATTGCGCTTCACGCCATAATCGTACGCCACCACGTGGTACGGCAGTTCACTCTCTTCTTTCGCCGCCGGCAGCTCGCCTTCCAGCGTCCAGCTGCCCTGCAGCCAGCTATAGCTGGAACGGGTGGTGACTTCTTTCGCCAGATCCATACCTTTCAGGCCGGGGAAGGCTTTGGCCTTTTCCAGCGCCAGCGCCGCATCCGGCGCATCGCCCGCGATGATGCAGCCGTTCTGCGCGCCTTTTTCACGCAGCAGTCGCGTCAGTTTGCGGGTGTCGATATCCGCAATCGCCACGATGTTGTTGCGCTTGAGGTAATCAGACAGGCTTTCTTCGCTGCGGTAGTTGCTGGCAATCAGGGGTAAATCGCGGATAACCAGGCCCTGAGCATGAACGGCGGGGGATTCTTCATCGGCTTTATTGGCGCCGACATTACCGATATGGGGATAAGTAAGAGTGACAATCTGGCGGGAATAGGAAGGATCAGTGAGGATTTCTTGATAACCGGTCATTGACGTATTGAAAACCACTTCCCCCACTGCCGTTCCCTCTGCCCCAATGGCCCGACCGTGGAATTGGGTTCCGTCTTCCAGAACCAATAGCGCTGACTTAATCAAAACACCCTCCAAGGAATAAAAAATCATGTTATTTGCATATTAATTCAGATTTGACGTACTAAATCAATGCAAAAACCACCTGTAAGGCAAATTTTTGGCAAATTGCGCGCATTTTAATGAGGCCCCTGACCGTTGTCTAGCCAAACCGGATTTTTTTTCACTATTTTATGGCTTCAGGAGGCAATATGCGGTAATACCCGCAAAAACATACATCAACTATCGGAAGTAAACGGTTGCCAGCGCCAATGAGTAATGAAATGATTAAAATCACGCCAAAAACGGCAACCGGAATCGTAAATGGCTAACACACACCTGAGAAAAAGACAGATAACACCGATAAAAATCGGTTTTGATAAAAATTAAAGACCAAGATAATATTTTTACATAAAAATAATGGCGCTAATTTTAGCGCCATTAAAATCAATAGATTAAAAACAGGAAAATATTTTCCCGTTATAAATCATCAAGCCCAAGCACATCTCTCATATCAAAAAGACCATGATTACGAGAGCTTACCCACAATGCGGACCTGACTGCGCCATTTGCAAACGTCATTCGGCTGGAAGCCTTGTGCGTTATCTCTATACGCTCACCGACATCCGCAAACATAGCGGTATGTTCGCCCACGATATCGCCGGCCCGAATGGTGGCAAAACCGATGCTTTTCGGCTCACGTTCGCCGGTATAGCCTTCACGTGCATAAACCGCGCATTGCTTCAGATCGCGGCCCAGCGCCCCGGCGATCGCTTCGCCCATCGCCAGCGCGGTGCCCGACGGCGCATCGACTTTGTGGCGGTGGTGCGCTTCAATGATTTCAATGTCCGTGTAGTCGCCCATCACTTTGGCCGCTTTTTCCAGCAGCTTGAGCAACACGTTCACCCCAACGCTAAAGTTGGCGGCAAATACAATCCCAATGTCGGCGGCGGCCTGCTGGATCGCGGCTTTACCCTGATCGTCAAACCCCGTGGTGCCAATCACCATCCCTTTACCGTGCTGACGACAAAAAGCCAGGTGGCTCAGCGTGCCTTCCGGACGGGTGAAATCGATAAATACATCGAAATCGTCAACGACCGCCTCAAGGCTGCTTTGTACGGTGACATCCGTTTTACCTGCGCCGGCCAGTTCTCCCGCATCGCTGCCCAGCAGCGACGAACCTTCACGTTCCAGCGCAGCACCCAGCACTACGCCATCCATCTGCAACGCAGCCTGAATCAACTGCCGTCCCATGCGGCCACCCGCTCCCGCGATGGCGACGCGGATTTGTGCATCACGCATATTCGTACTCTTTATCTGTTGATGAATGAGAAAACGTTATCAGGTTAACCAGCCCGGCCAAGGGCTGCCAGCCGAAAACGCCAATAATTAGAAATTTATGACAAAACAGCGGGGATATCAGTAAAAGCTATCGATTAGCCAGAGCCTTCCGGCCGCCGCGGTTATCCACCGCCGGCGAGTAAACTGCCCCCGCAGGTATTCATATCGCCAGCGCCTATTCATGACGCTGGCCGACGGCGCATCGTTACGAGACAGCTTAGGGCGCCAGCGCCAACACCTGCGCCACCCAGACGCGGAAACCGTCCACATCCAGCGCTAACGCCACCTGTGCGTTGGCCGGGCGATTCAGCCGATGTTGAAGATCCACCACTGTGGTGCCCGCGGTGTACTCGCCCCGGGTTTCCACCGCCACAAAACAGTGTTCCAGAGTAAACAACGCCGGTTTCACCAGATAAGCAATAGCGCATAGATCATGCATACGCAAACCGGTCGCCATGCTGCCGCTGCGGTAGTGACTGAACAACGCATGAAGCATGGCGCTCGTTTGGTTAAGCACCGGCAACGTTTCCAGGTAATCCGGCGCCAGCACCGCGTTATTGGTGACGTCCAGACCGCACATCACAATGTCGATTCCGCTGTCGAACACCCGCCCTGCCGCTTCTGGGTCAATCGCGATATTGAATTCCGCATTCGGCGTAAAGTTACCGCGTCCGGACGAACCGCCCATCATCACCAGACGCTTGATGTTGTTTTTACATTGCGGGTATTGGGTCAGCAGCAGTGCGACATTGGTGAGCGGCCCAATGGTGACCAGCGTTACCGGCTCGGCGCTGCTGATCAGGCATTCATACATCGCCTGCACGGCGGGCTTTTCCAGCGCTACCCGGTCATGCGCCACAAAGTCGTACCCCGCCATCCCGGACTCGCCGTGGACGTAGGCCGCATCACGCAACGCGCGCGTCAGCGGCGTCGCCGCGCCTTGTGCGACCGGCACCGTCGAGCCCCAAAAATGCAGCAGTTGCAGCGCATTGCGGGTGGTTTTTTCCACATCCACATTTCCCGCCACCGTGGTGACGAGCTTCAGCTCCAGTTCAGGCGCGAACAAGGCGGCGGCGATAGCAACGGCATCGTCAATGCCCGGGTCGGTATCCAGAATAATGGGGATTCGGTTCATGAGCTTGCTCCCAAAAAAATGCCAGGCGATTTTCATCGTCTGGCATCTTCTCATAATGATAAGGCGAACGTGTTATTCCACTTCACGAACGTCCATACGCAGTTCCTTCGGCACTTCAAACACGATGCTCTCTTCGCGCCCCTGCATCTCCATCGCGATCTGTCCGCCCATGTTCTGCAGGCGTTTGATCACCTGCTGAACCAGCACGTCCGGCGCGGAAGCGCCAGCCGTAACCCCGACACAGACGACATTCTTCAGCCACTCTTCCTGAATATCATCAGCGGAGTCAATCAGATAAGACGGTTTGCCGACGCGCTGCGCCAGCTCGGCCAGGCGATTGGAGTTGGAGGAGTTTTTCGAGCCGACCACCAGCACCACGCTGGCTTCCGCCGCCAGATTACGCACCGCTTCCTGACGGTTGGTGGTGGCGTAGCAAATATCGTCCTTGCGCGGCCCGACAATCTGCGGGAAACGCGCCCGCAGCGCATCGATCACCGCCGAGGTATCATCTACCGACAAGGTGGTCTGGGTCATGAAGCAAAGGTTGGATTCGTCTTTCACCCGCAACGCCCAGACATCCTCGGGACCTTCCACCAGATACATGCCGCCGTTCGGGTTGTTGTACTGGCCCATGGTGCCTTCCACTTCGGGATGCCCGGCATGGCCGATCAGGATCGCTTCCGTTCCCTTTCGGCTGGCGCGCGCCACTTCCATATGCACTTTGGTCACCAGCGGACAGGTAGCGTCGAAAACGGTCAGTTCCCGGCTTTTGGCTTCCGCCCTCACCGCCTGCGATACGCCATGCGCGGAAAAAATCAGAATAGCGCCATCCGGCACGTCTTCGATTTGCTCGATGAAGATGGCGCCGCGCTCGCGCAGCCCTTCCACCACATAGCGGTTATGCACCACTTCATGACGGACGTAAATCGGCGCGCCGTAGACTTCCAGCGCCCGCTCGACAATGCTGATGGCGCGATCGACGCCAGCGCAAAATCCACGGGGATTAGCCAGCAGGATTTTCATGCGTTGCCTCCGTCTGAAGGGGGATGAATCTCCAGTACTTCCACGTCAAACGTGATGGTGTGCCCGGCCAGCGGATGGTTGAAATCCACCGTTACCGACTCTTCCGTCACGTCGCGGATAATGCCCGGCATATCGTTACCGGCCATGCCGCTGAACAGCATGATGGTGCCCACTTCGGGCACCCCGGTCTGCGCAAAGTCGCGACGCAAAAAGAACTGGATCAGGTCCGGATTCGAGGGACCGAACGCCGACTCCGGCGGCAGACTAAACTGGCGCCGGTCGCCGACCCGCAGGTCCAGCAACTGGGCCTCCAGCGCTGCCGACAAACTGCCGTCGCCCAGCCGGAACATCGCCGGCTTGCCGCTTTCGCGCGTCGCTTCCGCCACGGAACCGTCTTCCAGCATCAGCGTAAAATGCACCAGCACTTCACCGCCGTTTGTCACGAATTCCGTCATGCGTTATTTACCTTCCGCCTGCTTTTTTTGCGGAGAAGCCAGAAACCCCTCCAACACAATCAGCAGTGCGCCGACCACAATCGCGCTATCCGCCAGATTAAACGTCGGGTAATGCCAGTTGCCGACATAAAAATCCAGAAAATCGATCACATAACCATGTACCAGTCGATCGGCCAGATTGCCGATCGCGCCGCCGATAATCAGCGAATACGCAATATTATTCAGCTTCTGGCTGGCGCTGGAACGATGCATCATCGCCAGCAGCGCCACAATAATCACCAACGCGATCACGGCAAACAGCCAGCGCTGCCAGCCGCCTTTGTCCGCCAGGAAGCTGAACGCCGCGCCATAGTTATGGGCGTAGGTAAAATTGAAGAATGGCACCAGCGATACCGATTCGCCCAGCTGAAAGTGGGTCATCACCCACTGTTTGCTGCCCAAATCGACCACCAGTACTAGTGCGGCCAGCCACAGCCAGCGCAGACCCGTTGCTCCAATAGATTTACTCATCAGACAAATTTACGCTCTTCGCCATTGCCGCCAACATTGGTCGCACAGCGACCACACACCTCTGGATGCGCGGCATCGCTGCCGACATCCGTTTCATAGTGCCAACAACGCGGGCATTTCTCCCCGTCGGCCTTACTAAGGACAACTTTCAGGCCGGGTAATTCACTCTGCTGGGCATCCGCCGGCGCATTTTCGTAATGTTCCAGACGCGCTTTGGAGGTTAACAAGGCAAAGTGCAGTTCGCCTTGCAGGCTGTTGAGCTGCGTAAACAGTGCGTCGTCGGCATATAACGTCACCGCGGCTTCCAATGAACCGCCGATGCGCTTGTCGTTACGCGCCTGCTCGATCACCTTGTTCACTTCGCCGCGCACGTTCAGCATGTCGGCCCAGAAGGCATCGTTCATCGGCTCGCTGTCGGCCAGCCCGAACAAACCGTCATACCACTCTTCGGTGAAGACAAACTGCGCGCGCTCGCCCGGCAGATAAGCCCAGATCTCATCCGCAGTAAAGGAGAGGATCGGCGCCATCCAGCGTACCAGCGCTTCGGCAATATGGAACAGCGCGGTCTGGCAACTGCGGCGCGCCACGCTGTCGTGCTTCGCGGTGTACTGGCGGTCCTTGATGATATCCAGATAGAACGACCCCATCTCGATGGAGCAGAACTGCATCAAACGCTGCACCACACGGTGGAAATCGTAGCTCTCATAGGCTTCGACAATTTCGTCCTGCGCGGCTTTGGCGCAGCCCACCGCCCAGCGATCCAGCACCACCATGTCTTCCGGTTTCACCGTATGCTGCGCCGGATCGAAGCCATTCAGGTTGGCCAGCAGGAAACGCGCGGTGTTACGGATACGGCGATAGGCGTCGGCGGAACGCTTGAGGATCTCGTCGGACACCGCGATCTCGCCGGAATAATCGGTAGAACCGATCCACAAACGCAGAATATCGGCGCCCAGCTTATCCATCACGTCCTGCGGGCTAACGGTGTTGCCGATGGATTTCGACATCTTGCGGCCCTGACCGTCCACGGTGAAGCCGTGGGTCAGTACCTGACGGTACGGCGCCTTGCCTTTGATAGCGGTAGAAATCATCAGCGAGGACATGAACCAGCCGCGATGCTGGTCGGAACCTTCCAGATACATATCCGCCGCATGGCCGCTGAATTCCGGACGCACATCTACCACCGAAGCGTGGGTCGATCCGGAATCGAACCAGACATCCAGCGTATCCGGCACTTTTTCATAATCGGCGGCGTCCGCGCCCAGCAGGTCAGCCGGGTTCAAATCCCACCATGCCTGAATGCCGTCCTGTTCGACGCGTTTTGCCACCGCTTCGATCAATTCGGTCGTGCGTGGATGCAGCGCCTGCGTCTCTTTGTGAACGAACAGCGACATCGGCACGCCCCAGGTACGCTGACGGGAGATACACCAGTCAGGACGGTTCGCCACCATGGATTCAATGCGCGCCTGACCCCAGTCCGGGATCCACTGCACGCCCTTGATTTCGGACAGCGACTGCTTACGCAGACCATTCTGATCCATGCTCACAAACCACTGCGGCGTGGCGCGGAACAGGATCGGCGACTTGTGGCGCCAGCAGCAAGGGTAGCTGTGCTGCAGTTTTTCATCATGCAGCAGCGCGCCGCGCTCACGCAGCAGCTCGACAATCTTGTCGTTGGCTTTGAACACGAACAGGCCATCCAGCCCCGGGAACGTGCCCGGCAGATAGCAACCGTTCGGCCCGACCGGGTTGGCGATTTCCAACTGGTATTTCAGGCTGATGACATAGTCGTCAGGGCCGTGGCCGCCGGCGGTATGTACCGCACCGGTACCCGCGTCCAGCGTAACGTGATCGCCCAGGATGGCGGGCACGTCGAAACCCATGAACGGATGACGGAAGCGCAGCAGTTCCAGATCGCTGCCTTTGACGGTGTGACCCAGACGGGCGCTGACGTCGCTCCCGGCAATGCGTTTAGCGACCGCGTCGGCCAGCCCTTCGGCAACAATGATGGCTTTGCCGGCCACCTGAATCAGCACGTAGTCAATCTCGGCGTTCAGGGCAATGGCGCGGTTGGCCGGCAACGTCCAGGGGGTGGTGGTCCAGATGACCAGCGCGACATCGCCGTTTACCGCATCGGCGGTCAGGCCGAATTTCGCCAGCACCGCCGCGCGATCGACCGCGTTGAACGCCACATCAATCGCCGGAGAAGTTTTGTCGTAATACTCCACTTCCGCTTCCGCCAGCGCGGAACCGCAGTCGGCGCACCAGTGCACCGGCTTGGCGCCCTTGTGCAGATGGCCGTTTTCGATGATGCGGCCCAGCGCACGAATAATGTTGGCTTCGGTTTTGAAATCCATCGTCAGGTACGGACGATCCCAGTCGCCCAGCACGCCCAGACGGATAAAGTCTTTCTTCTGCCCGGCAACCTGCTCGGCGGCATACTTGCGGCACTCTTCGCGGAACTGCGCGGCGCTCACTTTCTCGCCCGGTTTGCCCACCAGTTGTTCTACTTTCAGTTCGATCGGCAGACCGTGACAGTCCCAGCCCGGCACGTACGGCGAATCATAGCCGGACAGCCCTTTGGACTTGATAATAATGTCTTTGAGAATCTTGTTAACCGAGTGACCAATGTGAATGTTGCCGTTCGCATACGGCGGGCCATCGTGAAGGATAAAGGTTTTTTTACCCTTCTTGGCGCCACGAATAATCCCGTACAAATCCTGCTCATACCAACGTTTCAGCATGTCAGGTTCGCGCTTGGCCAAATCGCCACGCATCGGGAACCCTGTTTCCGGCAAATTCAGGGTAGTTTTATAGTCACTCATTCGCTTCTCGATTTCGTTTTCGGCTAGAGAAAAATTAGACCGGCGCCTTCAACCCGAAGAACTCACGGGCGGCCACCACATCGTTGGCGATTTGCTGCTTCAGCGCATCCAGCGAAGCAAACCGCTGCTCACTACGTAATTTTTTACACATCACCACATCTATATGTCGGCCATACAGATCCAGCGTTACATCCAGCAGATGCACTTCCAACTGCTGACGTTTGTCTCCGGTCACGGTCGGGCGGGTGCCGATATTGGCCACGCCGGGTAACGGCGCGTCGCCCAATCCATACACCTGAACCGCATACACGCCGCTGACCGGCGATACCTGGCGCTTGAGAGGCAGGTTGGCCGTTGGAAAACCGATGGTGCGACCCAGCTCGTTGCCGTGCACCACCCGACCAGAAATACTGAACGGGTGTCCCAGCAATTCCTCCGCCAGGACCAGATCGTCCTGCGCCAGCGCTTCGCGCACCGCGGTGCTGCTCACCCGCTTGCCGCTGCTGCAGAAAGTGGTGGTGCTAATCACCTCGAAATTCTGCTCGGCGCCGGCTTTCTGTAATAACAGGAAATCCCCCTCCCGGCCAGCCCCGAAGCGGAAGTCATCCCCCACCACCAGAAACTTCACCCCCAGCTTTTCCACCAGCAGACTGGAGATAAAGGTATTGGCATGGTTAGCGGCAAAGCTGGCGTCAAACGTCACGCACAGCAGGTAATCCACGCCGGCCTGCGCCAGATATTTCACCTTGTCGCGCAGGCGGGTCAGCCGTGCCGGCGCTTTCTCGGCGGCAAACAGCTCCAGCGGCTGAGGTTCGAAAATCATCACCATCACCGGCAACCCGCGTGCCTGCCCTTCCTGCTTCAGGCGTTCAAGCAATGCCTGATGTCCGCGGTGGACACCGTCAAAGTTACCAATAGTTAGCACACAGCCGTAATGGCAGGCCTGAAGATTGTGTATACCGCGAATTAGCTGCATAACTGGCTCAAAACAGTGGAAATCGGCGGATTATACCTTGTACAGCGAGCAAGGTTAACCCGCGATTCATGCCTTTTGTGCCGGCCCGGCGGATTTCAGCATCCCGCTTCGATGAGAATTTTTCATATACCGAAAATCGGGCGCATCGCCGGGCGTGCGGCTTTTAACCCGTAATCAAACGCTTGACGCCACAAAGGCGGCAAACGGTGAATTTATGACGCGAAAGGCTGTATTCCCGACGCTTAAGCTGTTAAAATCCCGCGCCATCACAACGTAACAAGCGCTGGCGTACAAACGGCGCTTATTTGCACAAATCCATTGACAAAAGAAGGCTAAAAGGGCATATTCCTCGGCCTTTGAATTGTCCTCGATAGAATATATTTGGGAGTTGGACCTTGGCTAATATCAAATCAGCTAAGAAACGCGCCGTACAGTCTGAGAAGCGCCGCAAGCACAATGCAAGCCGTCGCTCCATGATGCGTACTTTCATCAAGAAAGTGTATGCGGCCATCGCCGGTGGCGATAAAGAAGCTGCACAGAAAGCATTTAATGACATGCAACCGATCGTGGATCGTCAGGCCAGCAAAGGTCTGATCCACAAAAACAAAGCTGCTCGTCATAAATCCAATCTGACTGCGCAGATCAACGCGATGCAATAATCACGTTTACGTGATGAATCGCTGAAAAAACCGGCTCAGGCCGGTTTTTTTGTGCCTGCTCGAAAGTGAAATTGTTTCATTCGCAAAACAGGGAAGAGAAATCCGCATTGCAGACGCGCTGCACCGCCGGATGCTGAATCATACGTTCCGCGAAAATGACGTAATACTCGTCCTGAATGTTGTCGAGGCGACCGATTTCCATAATGTCGTCTTGTGCGGCCATCTCGCGGGCATGCAGCGACGGCGCGACGAAAACCGCGTCATGGTTCATACCGAAAGCGGTCATCAGCGCCGCGTCATCAAACTCGCCCATAATGTCCACCGGCAGATTCTGCTCGCTGAACCAGTTGAGTAACTTGCGGCCCAGCATGGTGCGGCGCGCCGGGATCAATAGCTTACGCTGCGACAGACAATCGGGGAAAGGCAGACTCGGCCCCGGTCGGCGACAGTAAAAACTCACGCCGCACTCGCCGAGCTTGCGGGAAAACAGCCCCGCCTGCTGGCCGGAATCGACCGGGCAATCCGACAGAATCATGTCCAGCTTATGCTGACTCAACTGCTCGATCAGCATCTCATGGGTGGACTCGAAACAGCGCAGGTGAATCGGCGTCTGTTCATTCACCACCGTTTCCAGCACCCGGCTCACCAGCCGTTTGGACAAGGCATCCGCAACGCCGACATCAAACAGCAGGCTGGACTCCTTGCGGTAATTCACGATATCCAGCATTTCCTGGCTCAACGCAAACATCTTGTCCGCATAGCGGAACACCAGTTGCCCCAGTTCGGTCGGTTCCAGACCGCGCCCTTTACGTTTGAATAGCTTGCCCTGCAAACGTTCTTCCAGCGACTTGATCTGCCCGGTAATGGTCTGCGGCGTCAGGAACAACCGTTCGGCGGCGCCCGCCACCGAACCGGTCTTGCACACCTGCCAAAAATAATAGAGATGATTGAAGTTGATGTGCGACATACGATCGTTCCCCCTTCTCTCTCGTGCACGCCTTAGCGTTGCGCGGCAGGCAATACCGAACGCAACGTCAGGTAGCCCAGCACCGCCGTCGTGAGCGACGTCAGCAAGATCGCCAGTTTGGCGTACAGGATGTCCTGCGCGGCCACCTCGCCAAACGCCAGCAACGTAATGAAGATAGACATGGTGAACCCGATGCCGCACAGCACCGATACCGCCATCACCTGACGGAAATCCACGCCGCACGGCAACCTGCCCAGCCCAAGGCGGATCACCAGCCAGCTAAACAATGACACGCCAATCGGTTTACCCAGCAATAACCCGCTGGCGATGCCCAGCGTCAATGGCGACAGCAAGTGTTCGACGGCGACGCCCTGCAGCGTAATGCCGGCATTGGCAAAGGCAAACAGCGGGATCACCAGAAACGCGATCCAGCTTGCCAGCCCATGTTCCAGCGTACTGGCGGGCGAGGGGTGGCCCGCCGGAGCGCGCAGCGGAATAAAGAAACCGACAATCACGCCGGCCAGCGTGGCATGCACGCCGGATTTCAGAATGCAGACCCACAACACAATCCCGACCAGCAGATAAGCAGACGTTTTCATCACCTGCTGGTGATTCATGTACGCCAGTAAAGCGATCGCCGCCAGCGCGCCCGACAGCGCCAGCCAGTGCAATTGCTGGGTATAGAACAGCGCGATAATCACGATCGCCCCCAGATCGTCAATGATCGCCAGCGCCAGCAGGAACACCTTCAACCCTGCCGGCACTCGTTTACCCAGCAGGACCAGAATGCCGACCGCAAAAGCGATATCCGTCGCGGTAGGAATCGCCCAGCCTGAACGGGTTTCCGCTTCAGCGGCGTTAAACAACAGGAAAAACAGCGCGGGAACCAGCATCCCGCCAAAGGCCGCCACCACCGGCAGTATCGCCTGCCGCCGGCTCGCCAGCGCGCCGACCACCAGTTCGCGTTTCACTTCCAGACCGACCTGCAGGAAAAACAGCGCCATCAGGCCGTCATTGATCCACAACAGCAGCGGCTTGTTAATTTCCAGCGCGCCAATGCCCATCACCACCGGTATCTCCAGAAAGGACTGATACCACGGCAATGTGGCCGGTATGTTGGCGACCAGCAGCGCCAGCAGAGTCGCGGCAATCAAAATCATTCCGGCGGCCGCTTCCAGCCCGGTCAGATAGCGGAACAGCTTTATCACGTTTCTTCTCCCTTACAGCATCGGCGGGCATCACTCATCACTGCCCGATAATGGATAGCAAGGTTAAGCCACACCACTCATCGTTAAAAGCAGTTTTAAACTGGATTAATACTCGAAAAGACCGAATCGGTGGATAACGGCAATAAAAAAACCGGCCAGGATAAACCGGCCGGTTTTTATCACCGCGTCACGGTGGTAATCAGGATCAGCGCGTCAGGTCGTCAAAGAATTTCTTCACACCGTCGAAGAAACTTTTGGAGCGCGGACTGTTGCTTTCGCCAGTCGGGCCACCAAAGCTCTCCTGCAATTCCTGCAACAGCTGTTTTTGACGATCGCTCAAATTGACCGGGGTTTCCACCACCACCCGGCACAGCAGATCGCCCTGAATGCCGCCGCGTACCGATTTCACGCCCTTGCCGCGCATGCGGAACAGTTTGCCGGTTTGCGTTTCCGCCGGTACTTTCAGCATCACGCGCCCGTCCAGCGTCGGCACTTCAATTTCACCGCCCAACGCCGCCATAGCGAAGTTGATCGGCACTTCGCAGTAGAGGTTGTTGTCTTCGCGCTGGAAGATCGGGTGCTCGCGCACCTGCACTTGTACGTACAGATCGCCGGCCGGGGCGCCAAATTCCCCCGCCTCCCCTTCACCCGCCAGGCGGATGCGATCGCCAGTGTCCACGCCGGCCGGAATCTTGACCGACAGCGTTTTGCTTTTCTCAACACGCCCGTGACCATGACACTTCGTGCAAGGATCTTTGATGATCTTGCCGCGGCCATGACAGTGCGGACAGGTCTGCTGCACGGTGAAGAACCCCTGACGCATCTGCACCTGTCCGTTGCCGTGACAGGTTGGACAGGTCACCGCGTTGCTGCCCGGTCTGGCGCCGCTGCCATGACAAACGTCGCATTCCTGCAGCGTCGGGATACGGATCTCTTTGGTGACGCCGCGTACCGCTTCTTCCAGCGTCAGCTCCATGGTGTAGCGTAAATCAGAGCCGCGGCTCGCGCGCTGACGGCGACCGCCGCCAAAGATATCACCGAAAACATCGCCGAAAATATCGCCGAAATCAGCGCCGCCGAAACCACCTGCGCCGCCACCGCCGCCCATACCGCCCTGCTCAAACGCGGCATGTCCATACTGATCGTAGGCCGCGCGTTTCTGAGCATCGGTCAAAATCTCATAGGCTTCTTTGACTTCCTTGAATTTGGCCTCGGCGTCTTTGTCGCCCGGATTGCGATCCGGGTGATATTTCATCGCCAGCCGTTTGTAAGCCTTTTTGATTTCACGCTCATCCGCGTCTTTCGCAACGCCCAGAATCTCGTAGTAGTCTTGCTTCGCCATTCTTTTTTCCTGCCCTCAACATGCGTGCACGGGCGCAGAGTTTCCCCGACGCCCGTGCTGGTTGCCAGCAACAGTATGAGCTACCGCTACTGCGCCCGCTTAAGGGCGATTATTTCTTGTCTTTGACTTCTTCGAACTCGGCGTCAACGACATCATCATCCTGACGGGCTGCATTGTCGGCGCCGGCAGCACCGGCCTGAGCCTGTTGCTGCTGAGCGGCTTCCAGCAGTTTGGTAGACGCTTCCGCCAGCTTCTGGATCTTCGCTTCGATGTCCGCCTTGTCTTCGCCTTTCAGCGCGGTTTCCAGCGCTTTCAGCGCCTCTTCGATAGCGGTCTTGTCGGCAGCGGCCAGTTTGTCGCCGGTTTCTTCCAGCTGTTTGCGGGTGCTGTGCAGCAGGTGGTCGCCCTGGTTGCGCGCCTGCACCAGCTCTTCAAACTTACGATCCGCTTCGGCGTTGGCTTCAGCTTCACGCACCATCTTCTGGATTTCGTCTTCGTTCAGGCCGGAAGACGCCTTGATGGTGATGTTCTGCTCGCGACCGCTGTTCTTGTCTTTAGCGGAAACATGCAGGATACCGTCGGCATCGATGTCGAAGGTGACTTCGATCTGCGGCATACCGCGCGGCGCCGGCTGAATACCGTCCAGGTTGAACTGCCCCAACGATTTGTTATCGTGGGCGCGCTTACGCTCACCCTGCAGTACGTGGATCGTCACCGCGGACTGGTTGTCTTCCGCCGTCGAGAACACCTGACTGTGCTTGGTCGGGATAGTAGTGTTCTTGGTAATCAGCGGAGTCATCACGCCGCCCATGGTTTCGATACCCAGAGACAGCGGAGTAACGTCCAGCAGCAGCACGTCTTTCACGTCGCCAGCCAGCACGCCGCCCTGCACCGCGGCGCCAATCGCCACCGCTTCGTCCGGGTTCACGTCTTTACGCGGTTCTTTACCGAAGAAATCGGCAACTTTCTTCTGCACCAGCGGCATACGGGTCTGGCCGCCGACCAGAATCACGTCGTGGATTTCGGAAACCGACAGCCCGGCATCCTGCAACGCCACTTTCAGCGGTTCCAGAGAACGGGTTACCAGATCTTCAACCAGCGATTCCAGTTTGGCGCGAGTTACCTTGATGTTCAGGTGTTTCGGGCCGGTGGCGTCCGCCGTGATGTACGGCAGGTTAACATCGGTCTGCTGAGCGGAAGACAGTTCGATCTTCGCTTTTTCCGCCGCTTCTTTCAGACGCTGCATCGCCAGCGGGTCGTTACGCAGGTCAAAGCCCTGCTCTTTTTTGAATTCGTCAACCAGGTAGTTGATCATACGGCTGTCGAAGTCTTCGCCGCCCAGGTGAGTATCACCGTTGGTCGCCAGCACTTCGAAGGTTTTCTCGCCGTCGACATCATCGATTTCAATGATGGAGATATCGAACGTACCGCCACCCAGGTCGTATACAGCGATAGTGCGGTTGCCGACGCCTTTGTCCAGGCCGTAAGCCAGCGCAGCCGCCGTCGGTTCGTTGATGATACGTTTGACTTCCAGACCGGCGATACGGCCGGCGTCTTTGGTCGCCTGACGCTGGGCGTCGTTGAAGTATGCCGGTACGGTGATGACCGCTTCGGTGATGGTTTCACCCAGATAATCTTCCGCCGTCTTCTTCATTTTTTTCAGGACTTCAGCGGAAATCTGCGGCGGAGCCAGTTTCTGGTCTTTCACTTCCACCCAGGCGTCGCCGTTGTCGGCCGGCAGGATTTTGTACGGCATGATGTTGGTGTCGCGCTGTACTTCTTCATCCTGGAAACGACGACCAATCAGACGCTTGATGGCGAACAGCGTATTTTTCGGGTTAGTCACCGCCTGACGTTTAGCCGGTTGGCCAACCAGAGTTTCACCATCTTGCGTATAGGCAATAATAGAAGGCGTGGTGCGATCGCCTTCGCTGTTTTCCAGTACCTTAACCTGCGTACCGTCCATAATCGCTACACAAGAGTTGGTTGTACCCAAGTCGATACCAATAATCTTACCCATCTAAACATCTCCACTTAAAAGTCATATCCGGTGTGGTGGTTTAACCTACTATGCGGGCGAAATGTTGCTTTTCAACACCCCGAAATCGTCTTTGTCTTTTCGGTCAAACCGCTTTGATGACTCTAAGATGGGGACGACAATTCCTGCATCAAGGGGCACTAACCAAAAAAAACTGCATCTTCCCGGTTTTTGATCAAAGTATTCGCATCCTATCTGGTTGTATCGCCCATTCCCGCCCGCTATGATGCCGCGCTCGCCGCAGAAAAGGGATTGACCCGGCCTGACAGCGGGTACCGGCGACGCTCCGTTTACCTCATGGGAACGCCCGCCGGGCAAACCTTGAGACACAACAACACATTGACCATTTTGTTATTGCAGAGGATGTATGCACGCGAAAACGTTGGCGAATCCGGGCCCACTGGGACTGATGGGCTTCGGGATGACCACCATTCTGTTAAACCTGCACAACGCAGGCTTTTTCCCACTGACTTCCATTATTCTGAGCATGGGAATCTTCTACGGCGGCATCGCCCAGATCCTGGCCGGTCTGCTGGAGTATAAGAAAGGCAATACCTTTGGCGTGACTGCCTTTACCTCCTACGGCGCGTTCTGGCTGACGCTGGTCGCCATCATCATGCTGCCGAAAATGGGCCTGGCGGAAGCGGCCGACGCGCAGTTCCTCGGCGTGTTCCTGGCGCTGTGGGGCATCTTCACCCTGTTCATGTTCTTCGGCACCCTGGGCGCCAACCGCGCACTGCAGTTCGTGTTCGCCAGCCTGACCGTGCTGTTCGCCCTGCTGGCGATCGGCAACATCACCGGCAACCACGCGCTGCTGACCTTCGCCGGTTATGAAGGCATTATCTGCGGCGCCAGCGCTATCTACCTGGCGATGGCCGAAGTGCTCAACGAACAGTACGGCCGTACCGTACTGCCGATTGGCGCTCGCGGCGCGCACTGACGGAAAACCGTTTAGAGCGGCACCAACGCAAAAAGAGAGGCGCATCAGGCGCCTCTCTTTTTTTGTCCGGATGCCCGCGCGAGTCTACACTCCGGCCGGAGAACCGACCTGCTCAGCCTGTGCTTCCACCTCGCGGTGAGTCTGGCTTTGCAGATAAACGCCCAGCACCAGCCCCAACGCGCACAACGCCAGCACATAGAAGGCCGGCGCCAGCGGCGTCCACTTCATCATCAGCGTAACGAAAATGGGCGTCATGCCGCCAAAAATGGCGTATGCCACGTTATACGAGAAGGAAATGCCGGAGAAACGCACCGCCGCCGGGAACGCCCGCACCATCACGTAAGGCACCGCGCCCACCACCCCGACGCTCAATCCCGCCAGCGCATAGCTGATAAACAGCAGGCTATGGCTCTGCGCGGCATGGGAGTAAAACAGCCAGCTGCACGTCGCAAACAACAGACTGCCGATGATGAAGGTGCGCCCCACGCCAATCCGGTCCGCCGCCAGCCCGGCGATAATACAGCCGACCATTAACGCAACGGTGGCCAGACTGTTGGCCTGTAACGTCAACGCCGCCGGGATACCATGCAATTTTTGCAAATACACCGGCGCCATCAGAATCACTACCACAATTCCAGCGGACAACATCCAGGTCAGCAACATGCTGACCAGTATCGCTTTCTTATGACGTAACACGATTGTCTTGAGCGGCAGTTCGTCCGCCAGCGCTTTGTGCGCCTGCATCTCGCGGAAAATCGGCGTTTCCTGCAGCCAGCGGCGCAAATACAACGCGATAAGTCCGAAGATACCGCCGATAAAGAATGGGATACGCCAGCCGCCGGCGACGATCTGCGCGGGCGGCAGCAAGGTATTAAGCAGCGTGGCGATCATCGAACCGAACAAAATCCCCAGCGTCAGCCCGGCGGTCAGCGTGCCACAGGCGATGCCGATACGAGAGCGGGGAACGTGTTCCGCGACAAACACCCAGGCACCCGGCACTTCACCGCCGATCGCCGCGCCCTGCAGCACCCGCATCAACAGCAGCAGCAAAGGCGCCGCGATGCCGATGGAAGCATAGGTCGGCAGCATCCCCATTCCCAGTGTGGGCAGGGCCATCAGTAAGATGCTCAGGCTGAACATTTTTTTGCGACCGACCCGATCGCCAAAATGCGCCATCACGATACCGCCCAGCGGGCGAGCCAGATAGCCGGCGGCAAAGATGCCAAAGGTTTGAACCTGCCGCAGCCATTCAGGAATATCCGACGGAAAAAACAGATCGCCGATAACAGCGGCAAAAAAAACGAAGATGATGAAGTCGTAAAACTCCAGCGCGCCGCCCAGCGCCGCCAATGAAAGGGTTTGATAATCGTGTCGATTCAATCGACGGTGTTGTTCGCCAGCCATAAATCACCGCACAATGCCAGTACAATAAGAAAATAATTTCAAATCGCTGTGTAAATGAAACCTTACTATAGCGGCAGATTTTTGACACACCAGCACCGGACGATGGTTATCAACAAATTGCGTTAACTTCAGCTTTTTATATCGCGTATCGCACTCTTGGGGCGAAAAGCTGCTACTACGTCCGGATTGGTTTCGATATAAGGTCCTTCCAGCAGTTGGATGCAGTAGGGAACACTGGCGAAAATCCCCGGTACGATGACCTGGCCGGACGCATCTTTCAGGCCGGTCAGGGTCTCGCGGATGGATTTCGGCTGCCCCGGCAGGTTGAGGATCAGCGCCTGTTTACGGATCACGCCAACCTGACGCGACAGAATGGCGGTGGGAACAAACCGCAGGCTGATCTGCCGCATCTGCTCGCCGAATCCCGGCATTTCCCGATCGGCCACCGCCAGCGTGGCGTCCGGCGTCACATCCCGACGCGCCGGGCCGGTGCCGCCGGTGGTCAGCACCAGATGGCAACCGCACTCATCCACCAGTTCGCACAGCGTCTGCTCAATCAGCGGCTGTTCATCCGGCACCAGACGAGTTTGCACGTCGAAGGGGGTGGTCAGTGCTTCCGCCAGCCATGCCTGCAGAGCCGGAATGCCTTCATCCTGATAGACACCGCTGGATGCGCGATCAGAAATGGATACCAAACCAACACATAGACTGTTCATAAGCACCTCTTGTTTATCAAAAAATTTATTCTATCAGTCTGATTAATAATCCGAAGCGTTAAATCCGTTCAAAAATCCGCTCGCTAATGCGACAATGTTCGAAATCTGCGCGGTTCCACAAGAAAATACGTTATGACCGTGCACAATATCTAACGATTCAACGAGTTAATTCTCGCTCATCGATTAATGTTTCTGACAATAACAATAATTAAGAGTCTACCTCAGCCAGCGTGATTGTCGCAGCCAGATTGAACAAGGAAAGTGAACGGAAACCACAACGTTAATCACGACTGTGCGAATTCCGGGCACCATTCGGTTCAACCCGGTAAGCGAAATCTCCGAGCGGAGCAGACTCGGTAAGTAAGACCGATTGCCGGGCAACGGCGCATCATCGGGAAATGCAGGAAAAGTGAATGAATTTTATTAAAAATCACATTGTCAGATTGCTTGCCAATCCGGTTTCCGCTTTTGTTTTGTTTGGCCTGTTCTCGGTTGCTCTAACCAGCCTGTTGTTGCTGAACTCCCGCCAGAAAGACTGGCAGGAGGAAAAACGCAATTTCGACAGCATCATCCGTCTGTACGAGTCCTATAACACCAGCGGCGAAATCGCTGAAAGCGACCATTTCTACAAGGTCGGCAACTCGATGTTTTCCCGGGTGCGCATTATGGCGTTCAACACCCGCGACGTCGGCCACGAATGCATCAACCGCCTGTCAGAACTGAATCTTTCCCTCAACGACATGGCGATAATCCGGGTATGCCAGAATCTGCTGCCGTCCGCCGGTAACCCGCCGGAAAAGGAGCAGCTCACCACCGTCATGCCGATTCTCTCACCTACCGACAAACTGATCGGCTTACGCATACGCGTCACCACGCTGGGCTCCTCGCCCGGCTTTGGCAACATTGCCACCACCTCGGCGGAAGTCATCACGCTGGCCTGCATCAGCCTGATGGTTGCCGTCATGGGCAGCCTGCTGTCGCTGGTCGCAAAAAAATATCTGATTGAGCTGCCGACCACCGCCCGTTACGACGATCTGACCGGCTTTCTGCGCCGGGATGCGTTTTACCAGTCAGCCAACCGCGCGTTGAAAGCGGCGCGTCATGAAAACAAGCCGCTGTGCGCCATGCTGATTGATATCGATCACTTCAAGCAGGTCAACGACACGCTGGGACACGCGGCGGGCGACGAAGCGCTGAAAGCGGTGGCGGACGTTATTCGGCATTCGTTTCGCCGTCATGACATCCTCTGCCGTCTGGGCGGCGACGAGTTTGCCGTCATATTGCCCAACATCTCGCAGGAAAATGCCGTACGCGTAGCGGAGCGCGTCAGAGAGGGAATCCATGAGCTCGGCCATGCCTCAACATCCATGTCGCCGGGAATTACCGTCAGCATCGGGCTGGTGACCGTCGAGTCGCCGGATGAAGGGCTGGATGAAATCATCCGCCGCGCCGACGTTAACCTGTATCTGGCGAAAAGAACCCGCAACTGCACGATCACCACCCCGCTCGCCCGGCCTCTGCAAGGCGACGCAGAAACAAAAACGGCCAGCGCCAGCTGACCGTTTTCCACACGAAAAAGACGTCGCGTCTTACAACAGCGCGGCGATCATTTTTTCCAGTTTTTCCTGGTCTACCGCAAACTTACGGATACCGTCGGCCAGTTTGTCCACCGCCATCGGATCCTGATTGTGCTGCCAGTAGAATTCGGACTCGGTCAGTCTGGCCGGACGCGCTTTCACCTCACCGCTGTAAGACAGTTTGTGCGCCACGTCGCCCTGGCTTTCCGCCAGTTCTTTGAGCAGCGCCGGCGCAATGGTCAGGCGATCGCAACCAGCCAGTTCCAGAATCTCGCCGACATTGCGGAAGCTAGCGCCCATCACTACCGTTTCATAACCGTGCTGTTTGTAATATTTGTAGATGTCGGTAACGGAGATGACGCCCGGATCTTCGTGCGGCGCAAACTCTTTCTTGTCGCTGTTGGCTTTGTACCAGTCCAGAATACGGCCCACAAACGGGGAAATCAGGAACACGCCCGCTTCGGCGCAGGCACGCGCCTGAGCAAACGAGAACAGCAGGGTCAGGTTACAGTTGATGCCTTCTTTTTCCAGCTGCTCGGCGGCGCAGATCCCCTGCCAGGTGGACGCCAGTTTGATCAGGATACGGTCGTTGCTGATGCCGGCATCGTTGTACAGCTTGATCAGGCGTTTCGCTTTGGCGACGCTGGCTGCGGTGTCATAGGAAAGACGGGCGTCCACTTCGGTGGAGATGCGCCCCGGAATCAACTTGAGAATTTCCAGACCGATATTAACCGCCAGTTTGTCCGTCGCATCGACAACCTGCTGCTCGCGTTTGTCGCTCTGCGCGCGGGCCCAGGCCACAGCGTCATCAATCAGCGCACGGTATTCCGGGATTTGCGCGGCATTCAGAATCAGGGAAGGGTTGGTGGTGGCGTCCTGCGGCTGGTAAAGCTTCATTGCCGCGATATCGCCGGTATCCGCCACCACAGTGGTGAATTGGCGTAGGGAAGTCAGTTTATCCGTCATGTTGGCCTTTCTCATTGTTTGTGCATGAACTGGTGGCAGGAACTGTCGCCAGAGCCTGATAATAACACGCGCCCAAGCCCGCGCAAGCGGACCAGAAAAAAACCGCACGCAGGAAACAAAACCTTTTTTTCAATTAAAAATCAATAGAATAAACATCATTCATTTTTCTTTTACCCCTGCTTTTGATGAAAAATCACACGAGAGCCTAAACCACGCTGATTTATCACGCCTGTCACAGCCATCGCCCCTTTTTTACCGGCTTTTGCTACAGTAAGGCCATTCAAGACACCAACGGGATACGTTTATGCTGATCACCCTTTCACCTGCCAAAACGCTGGATTACACCAGCCCGCTGCCCACGCAACGCTACACGCAACCCGCTCTGCTGGAGTATTCCCAGCAACTGATGCGGCACTGCAAACAGCTGACCCCGGCGAATATCGCCTCGCTGATGGGTATCAGCGATAAGCTGGCGGACCTGAATGCAGCCCGTTTTCAGGAATGGCACCCGGAATTTTCGCTGGATAACGCGCGTCAGGCGTTGCTGGCGTTCAAAGGCGATGTCTATACCGGGCTGGCGGCGGAGGATTTCAACGAGGCGGATTTCGATTTCGCCCAGCAGCATCTGCGTATTCTGTCCGGCCTGTACGGCGTGCTGCGGCCGCTGGACCTGATGCAGCCTTACCGGCTGGAAATGGGTATCCGGCTGAAAAACGACGCGGGCAACGACCTGTATCAGTTCTGGGGCGATACCATCACCGACACGCTCAATCAGGCGCTGAAAGCGCAGAACGACGATATTCTGATCAATCTGGCGTCCGACGAATACTTCAAATCCGTCAAACCGGCCAGACTCAAGGCGCGGCTGATAAAACCGGTCTTTCTCGATGAGAAGAATGGCAAGTTTAAGGTGATCAGCTTCTACGCCAAGAAAGCGCGCGGCCTGATGAGCCGCTTCATCATTCAGAACCGCCTGACCACGCCGGAGCAACTGAAAGACTTTGACAGCGAAGGCTATTACTTTGACGCCGCCAATTCCTCGGCAGACGAACTGATCTTCAAGCGCCGCGAACGCGACGCCTGACAAAACGGGTTATCCGCTCCATAAACGAACACGGCCGGAAAGCGGTTTCCCCCTTTCCGGCCGTAATACGTGCAGAAGTAATACGTTGCAGAATTAGCGCGGCAGTTCCATCAGGAATTGACGCAGCTGCGCGAAGTCCGGCGCGAAGTGGTGCGACAGCAGCGCCAAATCGGCGCGTTCGGCCAGCGCCGCCGGCAGCGGCAATGTCTTAGCGAGAATCGCCTCGACGCTCTCCTTGAACTTCGCCGGATGGGCGGTGCCCAGGAACAGGCCGTATTCGCCCGGCTGCAACTGATCGCGCAGCAGGCGGTAAGCGATCGCCGCGTGCGGCTCGGACGTGTAGCCCAGCGCCGCCAGTTCCAGCATGGTGGCTTTGGTGGTCTCATCGCTCACCGCGCCGAACGCCAGCTCTTTCAGTTGCCAGTTCTTGCGGCGGAACAGCTCTTCCACACGCGGCCAGTTGTTCGGCTGGCTCACGTCCATCGCATTGGACAACGTCGCCACGGTCGGATTCGGCTGCCAGGCGCCGCTTTGCAGAAAACGCGGCACCGTGTCGTTGGCGTTGGTGGCGGCGATAAAGCGTTTCACCGGCAGGCCCAGCGATTTCGCCAGCAGGCCGGCGGTCAGGTCGCCGAAGTTGCCGCTCGGTACCGATATCACCAGTTGATTGCGAGCTTCCTGCGGCAACTGCGCCACCGCTTCGAAATAGTAGCTGATCTGCGCCAGCAGACGGCTGATGTTGATGGAGTTGGCGGAATTCAGCCCTATCGCACGTTTCAGCTCTTCATCATCAAACGCCTGCTTCACCAGCGCCTGACAGGCATCGAAATCGCTGTCGACGGCGATGGTGTGAATGTTGCCGCCCAGCGTACAGAACAGTTTTTCCTGCAACGGACTGATCTTGCCGTTCGGATACAGGATCACCACCCGCACGTTCTTCAGGCCGTAGAACGCATGCGCAACCGCTGCGCCGGTATCGCCCGAGGTGGCGGTCAGGATCGTGATCTGCTGATCGCCCGCGACTTCCGCCAGCATCTGCGCCATCAGGCGGCCGCCGAAGTCCTTGAATGCCAGCGTCGGGCCGTGAAACAGCTCCAGCGCGGCGATGTCTTCGCTCACCGGCACTACCGGCGCCGGGAAGCGGAAAGCCGCTTTAACGCGCTGGTAGACGGTTTCATCAGACATCTCATCACCAATGAACGCCGACAGAATACGGCTGCTGCGGGTGACAAAATCCTGTTCCAGCAGTTCATCAATCGCCGTGCGGTCGAATTCCGGCAGCTCCAGCGGGAAAAACAGGCCCTGATTGCTCCCCAGCCCTTTGCGGATCGCTTCGGCGAAATTCACCTGTTCATTGTGATCTTTCAGATTGTACAGTTTCATGCGTTATCCCAATTGTCGCGCGCCTGCGGTATCCAGACGGCAAATATGAACAAAACCTTCGTCGTTCTGCAGATAGTTTTCCCGCAGCCAGCTTGCCAGACGCTCTGCCGAGCCCATGTTGTTGCACACGGAGAACAGCGTCGGCCCGGAACCGGAAATACCGCAGGCCAGCGCGCCCAACTCGTTGGCCGCCTGGCGCGCTTCGGCAAAGCCGGGCAACAGACGCGTGCGGTAAGGCTCGGCGATGACATCTTTCATCAGGGTCGCCGCCAGCGCCGCCTGGCCGGTATGGCAGGCGTGGATAAAGCCCGCCAGATAGCGGCCGTGGCTGATGCAATCCTGACGACGGTACTGCGCCGGCAGGATCGCCCGCGCTTCAGCCGTGGACACCTTGATGCCCGGATAGGCCATCACCCACAACCAGTCGTCAAATCCCGGCACCGGCTGACTGACGATGCCCATCTCTTCCACCATCAGTTGAATACCGCCCAGGAAGCACGGCGCCACGTTGTCGTAATGCACGCTGCCGGAAATGCGCCCTTCCAGTTCGCCCATCAGCGTCAGCAGGCGGGTGTCGTCCAGCGGTTTGCCGCAGAATTCGTTCATCGCCATCAGGCCGGCTACCACCGAACAGGCGCTGGACCCCAGCCCAGAACCGATCGGCATGTTTTTTTCCAGCGTCATGGCCACCGGCACGGTCTTGCCGATTTCCTGACAGAAACGTTCCCAGCACTGATAAACGATGTTTTCTTTCGGGTTGTCCGGCAGCTTGCTGACAAAACGCCCTTCGTTGTGCAGGCTGAACAGTTCGGCTTCCCGCACGGTTACGCAATCGCCCAGCAGGGTGCCGTCCACCGGCGATACCGCCGCGCCCAGCACGTCAAACCCCACGCTCACATTCCCGATGGATGCCGGGGCATAAATCTTCACCATTCTCACACTCCCACCTTCCACGACAGCGTACGCAACAGGTCTGCAAACACCCCGGCCGCCGTCACATCATTGCCCGCCCCGTAACCCCGCAACACCAACGGCAACGGCTGGTAATAACGGCTGTAAAACGCCAGCGCGTTCTCGCCGTCCTTCACCTTGAACAGCGGATCGTTGCCGCCCACCGCGCTGATCGTCACCTGGCACTTGCCGTCGTCGATCTTACCGACGTAGCGTAACACTTTACCTTCCGCACGCGCCGCTTCAACCCGACGGGCGAATTCGGCGTCCAGCTCCGGCAGGCGCGCCAGAAAGCTGGCGACATCGCCCTGCGCGTATTCCGGCGGCAGCACGGAATCGACCTGAATGTCGTCCAGCTCCAGTTCATAACCCGCTTCACGCGCCAGAATCAGCAGTTTGCGCGCCACGTCCATACCGGACAGATCGTCGCGCGGATCCGGCTCGGTAAAGCCTTTTTCTTTCGCCAGCAGCGTGGCGGCGGACAGCGACATGCCTTCATCCAGCTTGCCGAAGATAAAGGACAGCGAACCGGACAGAATACCATTGAAGCGAATCAGCTCATCGCCGGCGTTCAGCAGGTTCTGCAGGTTCTCGATCACCGGCAGACCGGCGCCGACGTTGGTGTCGTACAGGAACTTGCGACGGGATTTGGCCGCCGCCTGACGCAACTGGTGGTAATAACGCAGCGTGCCCGTGTTGGCTTTCTTATTAGGCGTGACGACATGGAAGCCGTTCGCCAGGAAATCGGCGTATTGATCGGCAACCGCCTGACTGGAGGTACAGTCGATGATGACCGGGTTCAGCAAGTGATACTCTTTCACCAGACGGCTGAGCGCAGCCGGGCTAAACGGTTCACGCGCCCGCGCCAGCTCGTCGCGCCAGCGATCCATTGGAATACCGTGCACGTTGGTCAGCATCGCTTTGGAATTGGCGATGCCGCATACCCGCACGTCGATGTGTTTTTGTTTCAGCCACGGCTGCTGGCGCTGAATCTGCTCCAGCAATGCGCCGCCGACGCCGCCGACGCCAATCACGAACACGTCCAGCGCCTGATTGGTGTTGAATAGCATCTGATGCGCCACCCGTACGCCGGTGGTCGCTACGTCATTGTTCACCACCACCGAAATCGAGCGCTCGGACGAGCCCTGGGCAATCGCCACGATATTGATGTTGGCGCTGGCCAGCGCGGTGAACAGACGGGCCGACAGGCCGCGCAGCGTACGCATACCGTCGCCCACCACGGAAATGATCGCCAGCCGTTGCACCACGTCCAGCGGCTCCAGTACGCCTTCTTTCAGTTCCAGATAGAATTCGTCTTCCAGCGTTTTGCGCGCGCGCGGCAACTCACTCTGAGACACGCAGAAACTGATGCTGTACTCGGAAGAGGACTGGGTGATAAGCACCACCGAGATACCGGCGCGGGACATGGCGGCGAACACGCGCGCCGCCATCCCGACCATCCCTTTCATACCAGGGCCGGAAACGTTGATCATCGCCATATTGTTCAGGTTGGTGATGCCTTTGACCGGATACTGGTTATCGTTGCTTTCCAGACCGATCAGCGTGCCGGGCGCCTGGGGATTTTCGGTATTCTTGATAAGGCAGGGAATCTGGAACTGGGCGATGGGGGCGATAGTGCGGGGGTGGAGAACTTTGGCGCCGAAGTAGGACAATTCCATCGCTTCCTGATAGGACATCGACTTCAGCAACCGCGCATCCGGCACCTGACGCGGGTCACAGGTGTACACGCCGTCGACGTCAGTCCAGATCTCACAACAGTCGGCCCGCAGACACGCGGCCAGCACCGCCGCCGAATAGTCAGAGCCGTTGCGGCCCAGCACCACCAGTTCGCCTTTATCATTGCCGGCGGTAAAGCCCGCCATCAGGATCACATGGTCAGCGGGGATCGCCTGCTCATCAATGCGGCGGGTGGATTCAGCGATATCTACCGTGGATTCCAGATAATGGCCCTGCGCCAGCAGGCTGCGCACCGGGTCGATGATCGATACCTGATAGCCGCGCGCCTGAAATACGGCTTCCATGATGGCGATGGACAGCTTTTCACCACGACAAATGATAGCGGCGTTAACGCTGTCCGGGCACTGCCCCAGCAAAGCGATGCCATGCAGCACCTGTTTGAGCTGGGAAAACTCTTCGTCCACCCGGGCTTTCAGCCGGTCATAGGCAAAACCAGGCTGGGATTGCGCCAGTCCCTGCAGCAAATCGGCAAAAATGACTTCCGCTTCGGTGATATTTGGCTGGATATCCTGTTTAGCCACGGTTTTTTCAATCATGGCCACCAAGTGATTGGTGATCTTCGCCGGTGCCGACAGCACCGTAGCGACCTGTCCCTGACGTGCATTGCTTTCGATGATATCGGCAACACGCGCAAATCGTTCTGCGTTGGCTACCGAGGTCCCGCCAAATTTCAACACTCGCATTTTTGTCTGTTCTCCTGAATTTTCAGTTGCCAAAAACGCCGGGAGCGTTTTTGAAAGCCATTTGCAACGGCCTTATAAGGTTGGCGGGCAGCAATAAACCCGCGATAACGGTAAAAAAAAAGCCCGCACTGTGAAGTGCGGGCTTTTTCTGGATTCATCTGTACGCGTCAGCCCGCACCGTTACTCGTCGTACCGGTGGTAATAATAATGGTGGTGGTAACCAGGCTGATGTGATGCATTGCGTAACGTTCTCGTAGAGCGAAAAATTATCTGTCCTATTAGTTATGGCAATCGCCCTGCTAAGTCAACGGATTTCTTCATTCCTCCCTCCACTTTACGCCGGTGACGGCGGATAAAGTCACTATGGAAAAACAAAAAACCCAAACAATGATTCAGAAAAAGCGGCCAGTCATGATGATTCGCCAGAGAATCCTCATTTTCCCTGATCTTCTGCCGATAGCGCTTTTTCCACATCATGCAGCAGCCTATGCAGCATAGCGCTGTCACGTTGCTCCAGTAATCCGAGCCGCTGTTGCAGCCAGTCGCGCAGTTTTTCGTCCTGCTGCGCGCCGACCCGAACCAGCAAACGCGCAAACCGCTCGCGCAACGCCGCCAGTTGTCCGGACTCAGCCTGCGTCGGCTCGGCCGCGGTCACCTGCATCAACGACGCCAGTTGATAACAATACACCATCACCGCCTGCCCCAGATTCAATGACGGATAATCCGCCGCCATCGGCACGCCGGTCAGGATGTCCGCCAGCGCCAGCTCCTCATTGGTCAGCCCGGAATCTTCGCGGCCAAACACCAGCGCCGCAGAACTGACCCATTGCCGCTTTTCCTCCAGCACGCTCAGCAACTGCGCTGGCTCACAGTAGTAATGAAAACGGGCGCGGCTGCGGGCGGTGGTCGCTACCGTGAACTCAACATCCGCCAGCGCGTCGGCCAGCGTCGGGAAAACGTCGACCCCATCAAGAATATCGCCGGAGCCATGCGCCACCCAACGCGCCGACGGCTCAAGATGCGCAGTGCTGTCGACAATCCGCAACCGGCCAAACCCCATGGTTTTCATGGCGCGCGCCGCCGCACCGACGTTTTCGGCCCGGGCGGGCGCCACCAAAATGATATAAAACTGCACACAACCTCCCAGCACGCACCTGGCAGGTGCGCTGACGAATAAAATGTAGCGATGATTTACGCTGGAAAATAAGTCCCTACCGGGATTTGACGCATCCCGCCAGATGGCCTGAAATCGTAGCCGCATTGACGCGCCGCCGAATGACGCGACGGAAATGGAAACGCTTCAGCTATCAGCATTTATTATGCCGTGGTGAATATAAAAATGTTAAATTGTGATAGATAGCGGTATTCGTGGTGCGTTTTCCACAAATTGCTAACGTGCTACAATGAAATTTGATATATGTCAATGGAACCGTAGATTTGCCAGTCGGCGAAATCAGTGCTCACTGTTATGTTGCTGTTAATAAGGTTAAACTGTGCGCCACAATAGGCTCTGTTGCAAAACCTCATCGCCACCTGTTATCAGGCTCGCGTCGGGTGGAAACAAGTGCTTCAAAACGTATTTACGTACTTGAGTCAGTCGGCGAAAAAACGGTGAACACGATTTCCCAAAGCGCCCGAGAGAACCAGGACTTCTGTACTTTCGAATCTCTATATTAGTTGGCAATTTTAGGTAGCAAACATGCAGACCCCCCACATTCTTATTGTCGAAGACGAGTTGGTAACTCGTAACACCCTCAAAAGCATTTTTGAGGCCGAGGGATACGTTGTTCACGAAGCCACCGACGGCGCCGAGATGCATAACATCCTGTCCGAACATGACATCAATCTGGTCATTATGGATATTAACCTGCCGGGCAAGAATGGCTTGTTGCTGGCGCGTGAACTGCGCGAGCAGGCAAGCGTGGCGTTGATGTTCCTGACCGGGCGCGATAACGAAGTCGACAAGATTCTAGGCCTGGAAATCGGCGCAGACGACTACATCACCAAGCCGTTCAACCCGCGTGAACTGACCATCCGCGCACGCAATCTGCTGTCCCGCACCATGAATCTGGGCGGCGGCACCGAAGAGCGTCGTCTGGTGGAAAGCTACCGCTTCAATGGTTGGGAGCTGGATATCAACAGTCGTTCGCTGGTCAGCCCGAACGGCGAGCAGTACAAACTGCCGCGCAGCGAATTCCGCGCTATGCTGCACTTCTGCGAGAACCCGGGAAAAATCCAGTCCCGCGCCGAACTGCTGAAGAAAATGACCGGCCGCGAGCTGAAGCCGCATGACCGTACGGTAGACGTCACCATCCGCCGTATCCGCAAACATTTCGAATCCACTGCCGATACGCCGGAAATCATCGCCACCATTCACGGCGAAGGTTATCGCTTCTGCGGCGATCTGGAAGACTGATTCCCGGCGCGGTCATCACGCGCCAATATCCAATATGTAGAAAGCCGGGTTTGCCCCGGCTTTTTTATTTCTGAGATGTTGTTTATTTCCGGGATAGATCGCCGTTACTTGCTCCAGGGCAGAATCGGCACCGCGCTGAGCGCGTTTTTCGGCGACCCTTCTACTATACGATCGGAATAGGTCAGGTAAACCAGCGCATTGCGTTTTGCATCGTAAAAACGCACCACCTGCAGTTTCTTGAAAATCAGCGACGTGCGCTGCTGAAACACCACGCTGCCTTTTCCCTTGCTACTGGTGATCTTATCGCTCAGGGTAATCGGCCCTACTTGCTGACAGGAAATGGCGGCATCCGACGTATCCTCCGCCAGGCCAAGCCCCCCTTTGATGCCACCGGTTTTGGCTCTGCTCAGATAACAGGTCACGTTTGCCACATCCGGATCGTCAAACGCTTCCACGATGATTTTGTGGTCTGATCCCAGCAGCTTAAAGACCGTATCCACCGATCCGATTTCCTCAGCCCAGACTGACGTTGCACCGCAGAGCAGGACCGCAGCCATCAACACAATTCGTCTTTTCATCATTGCCTTTCTCTCACTTTGTCGCCGCCATGGCGTAGTTTCTGTGGTTCAAAGACCGTTTGTCGGATAGATTTCTTTAGCAGCCTATGTTAATCAGATTCTTTATTCATCAGGCATAAAAATCTTGGTAAGTGCCCCAGGGAAAAAGTTGCTATTATGCCGGGCTTATACGCTTAGCTCTCGGTGTGTTCTATGAGGACGATCTATGGATCAAGCCAGTATCATACGTGACCTGCTCAACTGGCTGGAGGGTCATCTTGACCAGCCTTTATCGCTGGATAATGTCGCAGCCAAGGCCGGCTATTCCAAGTGGCATTTGCAGAGAATGTTCAAGGACGTAACGGGTCATGCCATCGGTTCATACATTCGTGCCCGTCGGCTCACCAAAGCGGCTGTCGCACTGTGTCTGACCAGTCGCCCGATTCTTGATATCGCCTTGCAGTACCGTTTCGATTCACAACAGACGTTCACCCGGGCGTTCAAAAAGCAGTTTGCCCAGACGCCGGCATCCTATCGTCGGGCGGATGACTGGAATACTTTCGGTATCCATCCACCGATTCGTCTCGGCGCTTTTACCATGCCGCAACCGCACTTCGTCACCTTGCCGGAAACGCAGTTGGTTGGTCTGACCCAGAGCTATACCTGTAATCTGGAGCAAATTACCTGTTTTCGTACCGAAATACGCGTCCATTTCTGGCGGCAGTATTTGGGAGAAGTGAAACAGGTCCCGCCGGTGCTGTACGGTCTGCATCATTCTCGCCCAAGCAAGGAGAAGGATGATGAACATGAAGTGCTGTATACCACCGCGCTGGAACCACACCATGTTCCGGAGGGCGTGCATCCCGGCGAACCGGTGGTATTACCGAGCGGCGACTATGCCATGTTTATTTATGAAGGCCCGGCGGATGATTTGCAGGATTTCATCATCACCCTCTACGACACCTGCCTGCCGACTTATAAACTGACACGCCGCAAAGGTTTTGATGCTGAACGCTTTTACCCCAAAGGCCACAAAGAAGCTGAACCGCCCAAAATCATCCGCTGCGAATACCTGATTCCAATTCAGCGTTAACGCTGCAATTCATCCAACGCCGGAGCGTCAAGATGGGAGACGTCTCCGGCGGTTTCTACTATCCATCCAGGCGCCAGCCAGGGGCTCTGTTGATAATCAACACGAGACAATGAACAGTTGCGCAGCCGCAAGCGGCGCTCCGCCCAGGCCGGTAATCCCAACAACGTACTCAGCAGGCAGCCCAGCGCAATACCGTGACTCACCAGCAGTGGGCGGCTGCCTTCCGGCAACGCCAGGCACTTTGCCAGCACGCTCTGCATACGCAGAGCCAATTCCGACATGGACTCGCCGTTGGGGATACGGCCATCGCGGGTGCCATCCACCAACTGTTTACGCCAGCGCTCTTCTTCAAGGCTCAGCGAATCAATCAGCCTTTCCTCCAGCACGCCCATGTTCAGCTCTCTCAAAGCCGGCTCCATGATCACCGGGCAGTCGCCGCAAGCCTGCGAGATAATGTCGGCAGTGCGGCGGGTCCGCCCCAGATCGCTGGTAAAAATATGGGTAATCCCCAGTTTCCTGACCCTTGCAGCAACCAGCCGGGCCTGATGCTCGCCACCCGAGGTCAGCGGACTGTCCGACTGCCCCTGAATGCGTCGCGCCACGTTCCACTCTGTTTCACCATGGCGAACAAGATATACCTGTAACATGATTTTTTTCCGTTATACTGCGTCAAATTAACTACAAGGTAGGGAAACATTATGTACCATGTTGTCGCTTCTACGACCAACCCGGCCAAGATTAACGCCATCACTTTAGCATTTGCCGACGTTTTTGGTGTGGATAATTGCCGCATCGAAGGGGTTGATGTAGATAGTGGAGTTCCCAGTCAACCGTTAGGTTCCGTCGAAACCCGAACGGGCGCCAGGAATCGGGTGATGAGAGCGCGGCAGGTCCGTCCGGAAGCTGATTTCTGGGTAGGCGTGGAAGCCGGCATTGAAGAAAGCATGACGTTCGCCTGGATGGTGATTGAAAATGCGGTCATCCGCGGTGAATCCCGTTCAGCCAGTCTGGTATTGCCAGAAAGCATTCTGCAGGGAATTGGCGAAGGCCGCGAACTGGGTGATGAAATGGCCCGTCTGACCGGCATTCAGGATATCAAACGTCAGGGTGGCGCGATTGGCGTATTCACGGATGGCAAACTGTCCAGAACCAGCGTGTATTATCAGGCGTTGCTGCTGGCGCTAGTGCCGTTTCATAATCCGGTTTATCAGCACCCGATTCATGCGCCGTCCGTTTGATTGCTTCCCGAACGCTAGCCCTTCTTCTCCGGTAGCAATTGCTCCTCCAGCCAGACTTTCAGCCTGGCCGGGGCGGATTTGAGGCTGTTGGAACCTCGGGTGATGGTCGCAATGCCCGCACCCAACTCATTTTTCAGCTCACGCTGGCTCATCTCGCCGCGCATCAATTCCTGAATAATACGTACCCGAGTTCCCAGCGCGGTTCGCTCATCCGGCGTTAACAGCAGTTGCAGCAGCGGTTGCTCCAGCCCTTCCGCCATCGCCTGTTGGAACAGGCTGACAAACGCCTGCCAGTTTTCATCGTCTTGTTCGGAAAATACCGGATCATGAAGTGAAGGTGATGTCATAACGGCCGCCATACTATTTAACTAGTACATCAGCATAACATACTCTTCATGATGAAAAAAAGCGTAACAAATAGGATAAACGCCCGCCTTAACGAGACGGGCGTGAGGTAACGACTGCCAGCATGATGAGATTTTTCTTCACCTGCGTAAGGCGGGGAATGCGTATATCGTGCAATCCCCGCTAACGGTCAGTAACGCCGCTGCCACTCGTTGTCCATCAGCAACGTCGTCGGGCGCTGTTGCATCAGGCTACGGTAGAAAACGTCGTAGGCCAGTACATTTTTGACGTATCCCCGCGTCTCGGAAAACGGAATACTTTCCACAAACGCGATGGCGTCGATCCGACCGTCGCTGTCTTTCAACCAGTTACTCACCCGCGATGGCCCGGCGTTGTAGGCAGCGGATGCCAGAATGCGGTTCTGACCGAACGATTGATAAACATAATCCAGATAGCTGGTGCCAAGCTGGATATTCATCTGCGGATCCAGTAACTGGCTGCTGTTGGTATAGCTGGCGATATTAAACATTTCGGCAGTGTGCTGCGCGGTGGCGGGCATCAGTTGCATCAGGCCGGCCGCTCCCACGGCGGAATGCGCTTGCGGGTTCCAGGCGCTTTCCTGACGGGCAATCGCCATGGCATAACTCTGGCTGATGCCCTTACCTTGCGTCGCCCGGCGGAAATCGTCATTCCATGCCAGCGGGAAGCGTTCCTCCAGATTGTCCCAGAGTTTCGCCACAATCGTAGCCTGAACACTCAGGTCATACCAATGCTGTTCGAACGCAAGACGCGCCAGCGCTTCCTGCTGCGGACGATCCCGGCTAGCCACTAGCCCCGCCCATTCGGAACGAGCCAGACTTTCCAGTCCCCAGAACATCAGCTCGCGTACCCGCGCCACTTCCGGTAACTGCCCAATCGAGCGCTCCGGTTTGGCGGCAATCATAATGGTCAGCGGATAGTTCACATTGAGCTTCTGCGCGGCGGCCATCGGGTAAAAACCGCGAATCGTCATCAATTCGCGCAGTTGATTCTCGCCTTCCTGCTTTTGCCCTTGTTCGATCAGCAGTATCGCTCGCCAGTAGCGCCACTCATCCTTTTGCTGCACGTCGGCCGGCAAGCGCGCCATCCACTGCTTCAGCCCAGGCCGATCCCCCTGACCCAGCGCCATACGGACGCGTCGCTCCAGCAGCGGCGCCGAGGCGCTACGCAGAATTACGGCATCACGCCAGAGCGCCTGCTCCTCGGTGGTATCGCTGCCCATCAGACGCCAGGCGATGTCATCTTCCATGCTCTGGCGTTCCTGCGGGCGCATTTTCTGCAGGCGAATCAACTGCGGCAGCAATGCCCGCGCCTCATCCGGATCCTGACGGGCAATGCGGCTGAACGCCGATAATACCGCTCTCCGGGTAAAATCCGTCGGGCCGACAGAGCGGGCGAAGCGCTCGATCGTTTTAGGATTGCTTTGCAATCTCAGCAACGCATCGGTGATGGTCTTGTAATCTGCCGGCAATTGTCTGGAAAGATGATTCACCAGACCTGCGCTGCCCGCATCCATCGCCAGTCGCATCCGTTCAAGAACCATTAACGACGTCAATCCGCCTTGCTGCTGCCAGGCAGAGAATAGCTTGTCACAGGTCGGCGGCAATGAACGACCGGTCAGCCAGATTTCGCGGGTCTGCTCCCAGACGCCTTGCGGTTGCCCCACCATGACTTTGGCATACAGATAGTTGCAGAGAGAGGCGACCGGCTTGGGTTGCTCCGGGCTGAACACCAGCAGCCCATTCCAGTCCTGACGACGAGCCAGTTCATTGATAAAGCTGTTATTGAGCGTACGCACCGCAGGCAGTGTCGGGTGCGAAGCCATAAACTGTTTGACCTGCGCCTCGCTGACCGTCGATAAATCCTGCGTCAGCGCTCGGTATTCCAGATAAGGGTAAAGCGGGTAATCACGTAGCGTCGGCATTAATTGGGAAACCACATCCATCTGGTTATTATCCCACGCGGACTTTATTTGCTGATAACGCTGCCGCTGCTCATCCAGAGAATCCGCCAACGCCTGGCACGATACCCCAATGAGACACAGTGCGGCGGCCACATATCGCCAATACCCTAATTTGAACATAACTGCCCTGACCTCACTCGTTATCGTTTCCGCCATTACCGCCGAACGCCGTCATTAATGTTCACGGCCATCGTTCATACCCGTGACGGCTGCATTGCATTGACTAACGTTGTTTTTTTCAAACTAAATCAGTGTGGCATATCCTGCCCGGCAACGATACGCCGAAAGCAGCTTAAAACAGAACGAAATTCGCAGCGTTAACATCCTTTTACCAGAGCGCCCGCAGTTTCGGCTGATATTCGTCCCAATGGTTCCATCATGGGTGGAAGCTGCATCGCAGAGTCAACAACACGATGACGGGATGGCTGGGATCATGCAGCGAAAACAGCTAAACTCCGTCAACAGTAAATTCCTTTTGCCGGCGGGGCGTCAGCGCGCTTCCGGTATCATGCCCCTACAGGCGCCATGCTTTAATGGCATAACGCTAAACTGGACAGAAAGAGGCTCAGAGCAACGTGGCTCAATACGTTTACACCATGCACCGCGTCGGCAAGGTTGTTCCGCCGAAGCGTCATATCCTGAAAAATATTTCCCTCAGTTTTTTCCCGGGCGCCAAAATCGGCGTGCTGGGTCTGAACGGGGCGGGTAAATCCACCCTGCTGCGCATCATGGCGGGGATTGATAAAGACATCGAAGGCGAAGCCCGCCCACAGCCGGGGATCAAAATCGGCTATCTGCCTCAGGAACCCCAGTTAAATCTGGAACATACCGTCCGTGAAGCGGTTGAAGAGGCTGTCAGCGAAGTGAAACGCGCGCTGACCCGTCTGGACGAAGTCTATGCCGCCTATGCCGACCCGGATGCCGACTTCGACAAGCTGGCGAAAGAACAGGGCGAGCTGGAATCGATTATTCAGGCCCACGACGGCCACAACCTTGATAACCAGCTTGAGCGGGCCGCCGATGCGCTGCGCCTGCCGCCGTGGGAAGCGAAAATCGCCAACCTCTCCGGGGGCGAACGCCGTCGCGTCGCAATCTGCCGCCTGTTGCTGGAAAAACCGGACATGCTGCTGCTCGACGAACCCACCAACCACCTGGATGCGGAATCGGTCGCCTGGCTGGAGCGTTTCCTGCACGACTACGAAGGCACCGTAGTTGCCATCACCCATGACCGTTACTTCCTCGATAACGTTGCCGGCTGGATTCTGGAACTGGACCGCGGCGAAGGGATTCCGTGGGAAGGCAACTACTCGTCCTGGCTGGAACAGAAAGACCAGCGTCTGGCACAGGAAGCCTCCACCGAAGCCGCTCGTCGCAAATCCATCGAGAAAGAGCTGGAGTGGGTGCGTCAGAATCCGAAAGGCCGTCAGGCCAAAGGCAAAGCGCGTCTGGCTCGTTTCGACGAACTCAACAGCGTCGAATACCAGAAACGCAACGAAACCAGCGAACTGTTCATTCCGCCTGGCCCGCGCCTTGGCGACAAAGTGCTGGAAGTGCAGAACCTCACCAAATCCTACGGTGACCGGGTGCTGATTGATAACCTGTCGTTCGCCATCCCGAAAGGCTCCATCGTCGGGATTATCGGCCCCAACGGCGCCGGTAAATCGACCCTGTTCCGTATGTTGTCCGCGCAGGAACAACCGGACTCCGGCACGATCTCGCTGGGCGAAACAGTGCAACTGGCGTCGGTGGATCAGTTCCGCGACAAGATGGACGGCAGCAAGACCGTATGGGAAGAAGTCTCCGGCGGTCAGGACATCATGCGTATCGGCAATTTCGAGATTCCGAGCCGCGCCTATGTCGGCCGTTTCAACTTCAAAGGCGTCGATCAGGGCAAACGTATCGGGGAACTCTCCGGCGGCGAACGTGGTCGCGTACACCTGGCAAAACTACTGCAGGTTGGCGGCAACATGCTGCTGCTTGACGAACCGACCAACGACCTGGATATCGAAACCCTGCGCGCGCTGGAAAACGCCCTGCTGGAATTCCCCGGTTGCGCCATGGTGATTTCCCATGACCGCTGGTTCCTGGACCGTATCGCCACCCACATCATCGACTATCAGGATGAAGGTAAGGTGGAATTCTTTGAAGGCAACTTCACAGAATACGAAGAGTACAAGAAACGTACTCTGGGTGCGGAAGCGCTGGAGCCGCATCGTATCAAGTACAAGAAAATGGCGTGACAGTCCGTCTGCCACCTGTCACGGTCAAGACGCCGTGACAGCAAAAGCCCGCCAACCAGCGGGCTTTTTCATTGTCAGCGTTAAACCACCTCCTGGGAGGTGGTAACTGTTTTGACCATTTTCATTCGATCGCATTTGATTCCATCAGATATGTGGCCTGCTGATGACCGCCACACATCACTGCAATCAGAACGTTTCCCAGTTCTGGTCGTTACGGCCTGATCTGCCCGCACCAAGAGCGGCTACCGCCGGCACCGGCTGAGCGACCGGCCGGGATGGCAACGAGGCGCGGACCGACTCGTTTTCCTTGTGGTGTCTCAGCTTGAAGACCGCCACCGCCTGAGTCAAACGTTCAGCCTGTGATTCCAGCGAGACGGCGGCGGCCGAAGCCTCCTGCACCAGCGCGGCGTTCTGCTGGGTTGTGCCTTCCATCTCCAGCACGGCCTGATTCACCTGACCGATGCCCCGGCTTTGCTCATCAGACGCTGAAGCAATTTCCCCCATGATATCCGTCACGCTGACTACCGCTTTCACAATCTCTTCCATCGTACTCCCGGCTCTGGCAACCAGTTCCGAACCGGTATCCACCAGCCTGCCGGATTCGCCAATCAGAGATTCGATTTCTTTCGCCGCCTGCGCACTACGTTGCGCCAGACTACGCACCTCTCCGGCAACCACCGCGAAGCCCCGGCCCTGCTCGCCAGCGCGTGCAGCCTCTACGGCGGCGTTCAGCGCCAGAATGTTGGTCTGGAAAGCAATGCTATTGATAACACTGGTAATTTCAGAGATTTTCTTCGAGCTGGACGAAATATCCCCCATCGTCTTCACCACATCCTGAACGATATTGCCGCCCTGCTCCGCCTTACCGGAGGCGTTGCGCGCCAGCTGGCTGGCATGGTTGGCGTTATCCGAGTTCTGTTTCACCGTGGAGGTCAACTCTTCCATGCTGGCCGCCGTCTGCTCCAGCGCCGCCGCCTGTTGTTCCGTGCGGGAAGAAAGATCGACGTTGCCGGCGCTGATTTCGGAAGCGCCCTGATAAATAGAGTCAGCGCCTTCACGAACCACCGTCACGGTGTTGGTCAACGACTCCTGCATATGCTGCAGGTTTTGGCCCAGAATACCGATTTCGTTACGCCCCAGATTTTCGGCCGGCTGCGTCAGGTCACCCTGCGCAATTTTCTGGATACGGGTAATCAGCACATTGACCGGCACCAGAATCGCCCGGCGGATCACCAGATAAGTCAACGCTGCCAGCAGAATAGACAGAATGAACGACACGCCCATCAGGATATTCCCCAGACGAGCATTATCAGAAGCCAGCGTATTAATATTGTTCGCATGGTCCGTCAGGTATTTCACTTCCTTTCGTACCTGCACGGCATAACTGGTATCCAGCTGGCGCGCCAGCGAGGTTTCCAGCTCAATGGTGCTTTCGAATTCGCCGTTACGCACAAACTCCACCATCGGCACCATTACTTTGTCCCGATAGGCGGTGTAATTGGTGGTCAGGTCAGCATCCAGCGCCTTCTCTTCATCCGACTTATCGGTACGAGCCATATAGTCATCAAAGCGTTTCTGCGAGCTTTTGATGCGCTCCATGCCTTCATTGAAAGCCTGATTGTAGGAATCCTTATCACCAATACGCGATGCGGCTACAGCCTGCACCAGCAACTGGCGGGAAACACGGAAATTGTCCATGCTGCTGCTGATCCCGGCACGGATCTCGGACACCAGATTAGCCCGCCCCAGAGAGGCATTACTCTGTTTGAGAAAATAACTGGCAGTACCAATTGAGAGGGCAAACAGAATCAGAATAATAGTTAACAGCGTGATAAAGAGCGTCACAAGACGAATGTTATTTATGGAAGAGATATTCCCTTTTTGTTCTGCCATTCCGATTTCTCACTTTCACTACAGGATGCTGATCACTTCCGCCGCGTCAACAGCAGAAGCACGTATAGCTTTGCGCCATTCACTCTTTCCTGACAAACACCGACCACTGCACGTAAGCGCCTAAAAAGGCAACAGACGTCACACAGGAGCAGGAAAACAAAACAACATTTTAATTTAATTGCATTGTTGTTTCTTTAAAAAAGAAAAACCGTGATGACTGTAGCATGCTCTGCTGATAAGTGGTCAACAGAAACGGTCAGGTTCCTTTTTCTGGCCGAGTTATTCATGCGTGGCAGGGACATAAACCGGAAAAACCGCGTTTGCAGCCAGAAGATGCAAGATTTGAAGCTATGAAGTTATTCAGGTTTCACGGTTTCAAACCGCTGAGGTTTAAAAACCACCAGGTTTGAAGCCATTAAGGCAAGCAATAACGTTCTCTGACGAGGCAGACGGGCAGCGTGTAATCACGCGTGATCAAATCTCCGGCTCCGTGGAGAACGAGATACAGCTTAACGAGCAGAATAATCACACAATGCCTCAAAACTCAGGGCAAAATCAATAAAGCAGTTCAGGGCGGGCGAATTCAGTTTGCGTCCGGGATAAATCAGATACAGATCGTTGGTATCCGCCCGCCACCCAGGCAACAGGCAGACCAGTTCGCCACTGTCCAACTGCTCTCGGCACAGGAACTCCGGCAACAACGTAATGCCGCCGCCGGCCAGCGCGCAGGCTCGGGCATACAGCAAATTATCGGTAATATGCGACTGCGGCAGTCGCCAGAGGAAATACTCCGCTTCATGGTGAAAACCCCACTCCGGCCAGGCTCGATGTGCAATACACCGGTGCGACTGCAATTCACGCGGATGCGCGATCGGCGCGGAGCCAGCCAGATACCCGGCCGACGCGACCAGATAATGCGGCACCCGCCCCAGCGAGCGGCCAATCAGGGAAGAATCCTGCGGCTTGCCGGTGCGCAGCGCGGCGTCAAATCCTTCCTCCACCAGATCGATTACCCGGTCGGCAACAATGATATCCAGCGACACCGCTGGAAAGCGCGACTGAAACTCCGCGGTCAGGCGCGCCAGCAGGGTGGCCCCCAAGCCGGCCGGACTGGTGATCCGCAAACGCCCGCTGGGGTTATCGCGCAAATGCTGCATCGCCATCTCGGCGCGTTCGCTGGCTTGCCGCATCTCCCGGCAATGCACCAGATAGCGTTCGCCGGCAAAAGTCAGGTTGAGCTTGCGGGTGGTGCGGTTAAACAGCCGTAGCCCCAGCGACTGCTCCAACTGGCTGATGCGCAGGCTAAGGCTCGACTTGGCCATGCCCGCCTGTCTGGCGGCTTCGGTAAAACTGCCGCATTCCGCCACCAGCGTAAATAGCGCCATATCCTGTAATTGTTTGAACATAATTGTTCTCCATAGCCGAACACTTCGTTAGTAATTGTCCATCTTATCAGCACTATCGACAGGTTCTACACTGTTATGCAGTCCAACACGTAACAATGGAAAAACGCATCATGACAGTAAAAGCAATAGCCGTTGACCCCAGACAACCCGAGAACTTCGTAGAAATCACCGCCGAATTACCGCAACCCGGCGAGCACGACCTGCTGGTAGCCGTAAAAGCGGTATCGGTTAACCCGGTAGATACCAAAGTTCATGCCGGGTTGCGTCGGGACGGCCTGCAACATCCGCGCATTCTTGGGTGGGACGCCAGCGGCGTGGTGATCAAAACCGGCTCAGCGGTAAGCGGTTTTCAACCTGGGGACGAAATCTGGTATGCGGGCGATATCACCCGCCCCGGCAGCAACAGCACGCACCAACTGGTCGATGCGCGTATCGCCGCGCATAAACCCGCCACGCTGGACTGGGCTGAAGCAGCCGCCCTGCCGTTGACGGCCCTAACCGCCTGGGAAGGATTATTCGAGCATCTGAAAATTCAGGACGCGGCTAAAGGTAAAACGCTGCTGATTATCGGCGGCGCCGGCGGCGTCGGTTCGCTGGCTATTTCTCTGGCAGCGCAGCGCAGCGAAGCGACGATCATCGCTACCGCTTCCCGTCCCGACTCCGCACAATGGTGCCGCGACCGGGGCGCGCATCTGGTAGTGGATTATCGCCATCTGGTGGATGAATTGAAAAAGCAGAATATTGAGCAGGTCGATTACATTTTCTGCCTGAATGACACCGACGGCCATTGGGATGCCATCAGCCGGTTAATCGCACCGATGGGGCACATCTGCACCATCGTGGAAAACACCCGGCCGTTGGACCAGAACCAACTTAAGCTGAAAAGCGCGGCGCTGCACTGGGAATTCATGTTTACCCGCAGCATGTTCACTACGCCGGACATCGCGCGTCAGGGAGAAATCCTGCGCGAGGTGGCGCAACGGGTGGATAGCGGCGAATTGCAGGGCACCCTCAGCCAGACGTTTAACGGACTGACGACGACAACGCTGAAACAAGCGCACGATGCCGTACTGGCCGGTCATATGCGCGGCAAGGTCGTGATCACGCTGTAGCGCCAAACCAGCGTAAAAAAAGCCAGCCCGGTGGGCTGGCTTCCTCATCAAGCCGAATCATCGGTTACAACCGGCCGGCACTCGCACTTAGTACAGCAAACGGGCGCGAATGGTGCCAGGGATGGATTTCATCAGTTGCAGCGCGGTGTCGGCGCCGTCGGTTTCCACATCGATAACCACATAACCGATTTCCGGGCTGGTCTGCAGATACTGCGCCGCAATGTTGATGCCCTGCTCGGCAAAAATGTGGTTAATCTGCGTCATGATACCCGGGCGGTTTTCATGAATGTGCAGCAGACGGCTGGCGCGGTCGCTGTGCGTCGGCAGCGACACTTCCGGGAAGTTGACGGCAGACAACGTGGAGCCATTGTCGGAATACTTCACCAGCTTACCGGCGACTTCATCACCAATGTTCTCCTGTGCTTCTTCAGTAGAGCCGCCGATGTGCGGCGTCAGAAGCACGTTATCGAACTCGCACAGCGGCGACAGGAACGGATCGCTATTGGTCGCCGGTTCCTGCGGGAACACGTCGATAGCCGCGCCGGAGAGGTGCTTGCTGGCAAGCGCATTGCTCAGCGCCGGAATGTCCACCACGGTGCCGCGCGATGCGTTGATCAGGATAGAACCCGGCTTCATCAGCGCCAGTTCCTCGGCGCCGATCATATTCTGGGTGCTGTCGGTTTCCGGCACATGCAGGCTGACCACATCGCTCATGTTCAGCAGATCGGACAAATGACGTACCTGTTGGGCGTTGCCCAGCGGCAATTTGCTTTCGATATCGTAGAAATAAACGTGCATCCCCAGGCTTTCGGCCAGAATACCCAGTTGGGTACCGATGTGACCGTAACCAATAATGCCCAGTTTCTTACCACGCGCTTCAAAGCAGCCAACCGCCTGTTTGTGCCAGATACCACGGTGAGCTTTGGCGTTGGCGGTCGGAATGCCGCGCAGCAGCAGCAGCAATTCGCCGATCACCAGTTCGGCCACGGAACGGGTATTGGAAAAAGGCGCGTTGAAGACCGGAATACCGCGTTTGGTCGCGGCCGGCAGTTCAACCTGATTGGTGCCGATGCAGAAACAACCAACGGCCACCAGTTTCTCGGCAGCGGCGAAAACCTCTTCCGTCAGATGCGTGCGCGATCGAATCCCCACAAAGTGCGCATCGCGAATCGATGCTTTCAGCGCTTCCGGGTCAAGCGCCCCCTTATGGTATTCAATATTGGTGTAACCTGCGGCGCGCAGATTCTCCAGCGCATTCGGGTGTACACCCTCCAGCAGCAGAAACTTAATCTTGTCTTTTTCCAGTGATACCTTTGCCATTTCCCGACCTTATTTTCAGACTTCAGATATGACGGTTTGCAAACCGGTCTCTGCAAACATAACAAAAAATACGCAAGCGGCAATACAAACGATTGCCTGCCCATTTTTTCGCGCCACCTCGCTCAGCCGGTTTCATGGCAAAAAATACTGCCAACCACCAGCCGAACCACACAGGGATGATGCGAAATAAGAAAAACTGATATTAAGTACCAAAAATGAGCCGTTAAGAATAGCCGGATTTTTTAGATAAAAAAATCCGGCCGCCGTTAGCGTCACCGGATGTGGGCAAGAAACAACAACAAGTTATTTCAGGCGAACCGTTTTCACCCCGTCGGATGAGCCTACCAGCGCGACATCCGCGCCGCGATTGGCGAACAATCCTACCGTCACCACGCCGGCCAGCCCATTGATACGGTTTTCCATCGCCACCGCATCGGACAGATCCATGTTATGCACATCCAGAATGATGTTGCCGTTGTCGGTAATCACGCCGTCGCGGTATACCGGCTGCCCGCCCAGCTTGACCAGTTCGCGGGCCACGTAGGCACGCGCCATCGGGATCACTTCCACCGGCAGCGGAAAACGTCCCAGCACATCCACCTGTTTGGACGCATCGACAATACACACAAACTGACGAGCGATCGCCGCCACGATTTTTTCCCGGGTCAGCGCCGCGCCGCCGCCCTTGATCATCTGCATGTGCGGGTTGATTTCATCCGCGCCATCCACGTAGACATCGAGCACATCGACGTCATTGCAGTCAAAGACCGGGATCCCCAAACTTTTAAGCTTGGCGGTGGAAGCGTCCGAGCTGGAAACTGCGCCTTCGATCTGATGTTTGATCGAACCCAGCGCATCAATAAAGTGGGAGGCGGTGGAGCCGGTGCCCACGCCAACAATAGTACCGGGGCGAACATAGTCGAGTGCGGCCCAGCCAACGGCTTTTTTCAGTTCATCCTGCGTCATGGTGTGCTTGTGCCTGTAGCTACGAAAACGTGTGCGTATTATAGGGCATGGCATGCTCAAAAGCAGAGGGTTGTACCCTGAGCGCGGCAATATTTCAGCTTCCGTGCGCAGAGTCAGGCGATTTTTTTCGGCGGTGCATCACAGAAATGTGGCATATTGCCGAAATGGTTTTTACGCAAAGGAATCTTCACCTTCATGAAACGCCCGGACTATCGCACCCTTCAGGCGCTGGACGCCGTGATCCGTGAGCGAGGCTTTGAACGCGCCGCACAAAAACTCTGTATTACACAGTCCGCCGTCTCGCAGCGCATCAAACAGCTGGAGAACCTATTCGGCCAGCCGCTGCTGGTGAGAACGATTCCGCCGCGTCCGACCGAGCAAGGGCAGAAGCTACTGGCGCTGTTGCATCAGGTGGAATTGCTGGAAGAAGAGTGGCTGGGCAACGAAAATAGCAGCGAAACGCCGCTGTTGCTGTCGCTGGCGGTCAACGCCGACAGCCTGGCGACCTGGCTGCTGCCCGCGCTGCAACCGGTGCTGGTGGATTCGCCGATCCGGCTGAATCTGCAGGTGGAAGATGAAACCCGCACCCAGGAGCGCCTGCGCCGGGGTGAAGTGGTGGGCGCGGTGAGTATTCAGCCTCAGCCGTTGCCAAGCTGTCTGGTGGATAAACTGGGCGCGCTGGACTACCTGTTCGTCGCGTCGCCGGGATTCGCCAACCGTTACTTCCCGAACGGCGTGACCCGCTCCGCGTTGCTGCGCGCGCCGGTGGTGGCGTTCGACCATCTGGATGACATGCATCAGGCGTTTTTGCAGCAGAACTTCGATCTGCCGCCCGGCAGCGTACCCTGCCACATCGTTAACTCGTCCGAAGCCTTCGTTCAGCTCGCTCGTCAGGGCACCACCTGCTGTATGATCCCCCATTTGCAAATCGAGAGAGAACTGGCCAATGGCGAGCTGATCGACCTGACGCCGGGACTGTTCCAGCGCCGCATGCTGTACTGGCATCGTTTTGCGCCGGAAAGCCGGATGATGCGGCAGGTCACCGACGCCCTGCTCACGCATGGGCGTCAGGTTCTGCGCCAGTCCTGACGTTAAAAACCGCAGCCCTATTCAGTCTATTTTAGGGCTGCGCCGCGCCCGGCTCAGGGGGCGCGTTGCAGTTCAAACACCACATCCACCTGATCGTCAAAGTGAATGGTCTGTTGTTCGTAGGTCTGAGAGACTTCGCTTTGCGCCACCATGTCGGCGGTTTTGAACATGCGGGCGACCGGCACCGGCTGATAATTGGCGACGTGATAGCGGATGCTGTAGACAGGCCCCAGCGTGGCGTTAAACCCGCTAGCCAGCGACTGCGCCTGCTGCGTTGCCTGTTCTATCGCTTTTTTGCGCGCCTGCTCGCGGTAGGCGTCCGGATTGGCGACGCCCAGATCCACCGCACGAATCTCGTTAAGACCGGACTTGAGCGCGCCGTCCAGCAGTTCGTTGAGTTTGTCCAACTGGCGTAATGTCACCTCCACCTGGCGCACCGCCCGGTAGCCTTTCAGCACCGAACCGCCGTTTTTCAGGTAGTCGTACTCCGGCTGCGTGCGCAGGTTGGCGGCGTTAATATCTTTTTTATCGATACCGCTTTTATCAAGAAAAGCAAAGTATTGCGCGACCCGTTCATCCACCTGCTTTTTGGCGTCGGCCACATCCTTGGATGAAACGCTGACTTCTATCGCCAGCCGGGCGATATCCGGCGTCGCATCGACGCTGGCGGTGCCGGAAGTCACGATGTGCGGCCCGCTGGGTAATTCATTGCCGGCCTGAACCGTCATCGACGACAGACCAATACCAAGCAGAGTGGTCAGTGCCAGAACTTTCAGCTTCACGTTATCCCCTTTGCATGTGAGTGAATGACAAAGCCTACCGCGGGCAGGCTCCATTCAATATAGGCGAATGTCCGAATACCGGTTAAGAATGACGTAACCGGATGAAAACCGGACGAAGACGCTTACGCCGACGGCGTAAAGCCCAGCTCGTGAGAAATGTTCCGGGCGGTTTCCTGCAACGGCGCGACCAGCGCATCAATGCCGATCTGCTGCAAACGCGCCATCGACAGCGAAATGGAAACGGCATAAACCACCCTGTGCTGAATATCAAACACCGGCGCGGAAATACAGGAGACGCCCAGTTCATTCTCTTCCCGATCCATTGCCAGCCCCTGGCGACGAATCTCCGCCAGTTCCCGCTCCATGTCGGGTAGTTCGATGATGGTATTGTCGGTCAGCGGACGAATGCTGTCCTGATGGGTATGCCAGTATTCGGCCGGGTAGTCATCTGCGCCATAGGCCATGAAAATCTTGCCCATCGCCGAACTGTGCAGAGACATATGCTGGCCGATATAAGCACGGGTACGCATCATGCCGGTGGTGGGTTCCAGCTTGTAAATCAGGATGGCGTGGTCGTCTTCACGGGTTGAAAAATTGACGGTCTCGCCCACCGTCAGGTTGAGTTCTTCAAGGTGCGGCGCCGCCACGTGCAACACATTCAGCGACGAAAGCGCCTTCTGCCCGATAGCGATGAACTTGGTGGTCAGGCGATAGCTGCCCGGCTGGCGTGCCGGCGCTACATAACCGCACCCGGCCAGCCCTTGCAACAAACGGTGGACGGTGCTTTTGTTCATGCCGGACAACTCGGCAATCCGCGCCAGCGGGCACCCGTTGGGGTAATCGCTCAGTATTTCGATCAACTGCAAACCGCGAAACAGGCTTTGGCTACCCAGCGGCTTTTCCGCCTTCCCCTCTTCATCAATGCTATGTTCATTTATCACGTCTGATCTTCCTCATCATAACGCCCGCCAGGACATCAACCTCTGACGGGACGGGGACCATCATGAAACAGCATTTTATGTGATGCAATAGAGGAAACCGCCTCCGCACCGTCATCAGGTGCCGACCGGAGGCGTGTTGTTACAGCGTAGGCGCGCCCTGGGAGCCCGTCTGCGCCGAAGAAGCGGCCTGATGCAGGTGCACGTCCATCTGCGGGTAGGGAATACCGATACGGTGTTCATCCAACGCGCGTTTGAAGCTTTCCAGCAGGTCCCAGTACACCGCTGCCGCATCGCCGTTGGTGGTCCATACCCGCACGACGAAATTGAGCGAGGAAGCACCCATTTCATTCAAACGAATGGTGACGCCCTTATCCTGCTGGATGCGCGTATCCGCCGCCACAATGTCGCCCAGCACCTTTTTCACCACATCGATATCCGCGTCATACGCCACGCCGACAATAATTTCGGTGCGGCGATCCGGCTCACGGGAACTGTTGGTGATATTGCCGGCGATAATCTTGCCGTTCGGCACCACGATGACTTTACCGTCGGCGGTCAGCAGCGTGGTGGAGAAAATCTGCACCTGCGTCACCGTACCGGCGACTCCGCCCAGATCCACCGATTCGCCGGTACGAAACGGCCGGAACACCACCAGCAGCACCCCGGCGGCAAAGTTCGACAGCGAGCCTTGCAACGCCAGACCGACCGCCAGGCCGGCGGCGCCCAGTACGGCAATGACCGATGCGGTCTGCACCCCGACCCGGCTTAACGCCGCGATCAGCGTAAAAGCGATGATACCGTAGCGCACCAGCGCGGACAGAAAATCCGCCACCGTGACGTCGATGCCGCGAGCCACCATCAGCCGGTTTATCGTGTTCGACATAATGCGGGCGATAAGCATCCCGATGCACAGGATCACCAGCGAAGCGACAATATTCACCGCGTACTGCAGCAAGATATGTTGGTTGTTTACCAGCCATGACTGCAGGCGACCCATGCTTTCGGCTACGTTGAGTTCTTCCATCTGTTCGCTCCTGTTAGCGTTATTAGCGTCATCTGTGCGCAGATAAAATTAAGGCTCCCGTAGGAGCCTTAGTCAAACCATACTGAGAAAATTACAGCACGTCGATCGCGTTCAGTTCTTTAAACGCTTTTTCCAGACGAGCGACCATGCTCGCCTGACCGGCACGCAGCCAGACACGCGGGTCATAGTATTTCTTGTTCGGCTTGTCGCTGCCTTCCGGGTTGCCCAGCTGGCCCTGCAGATAGCCTTCGTTTTTCTTGTAGTAGTTCAGGATGCCTTCCCAGGTCGCCCACTGGGTGTCGGTGTCGATGTTCATCTTCACCACACCGTAGCTGACCGCTTCGGCGATTTCTTCCGCAGAAGAACCGGAACCGCCGTGGAATACGAAATCCAGGCTGTTGTGCGGCAGGTTGAATTTTTTGGACACGAATTCCTGAGAGTTGCGCAGGATTTTCGGCGTCAGTTGAACGTTACCCGGCTTGTACACGCCGTGTACGTTGCCGAAGGACGCCGCGATGGTGAAACGCGGGCTGATGGCGTTCAGTTTTTCGTAGGCGTAAGCCACGTCTTCCGGCTGGGTGTACAGCGCGGAGTTGTCCAGATGGCTGTTGTCCACGCCGTCTTCTTCGCCGCCGGTGCAACCCAGTTCGATTTCCAGCGTCATGTCCAGTTTGGCCATACGCGCCAGATACTTGCTGCAAATCTCGATGTTTTCTTCCAGAGATTCTTCAGACAGGTCGATCATGTGGGAAGAGAACAGCGGTTTACCCGTGGCGGCATAGTGCTTCTCGCCGGCGTCCAGCAGGCCGTCCAGCCACGGCAGCAGTTTCTTCGCGCAATGGTCAGTGTGCAGAATCACCGGCACGCCATAATGCTCAGCCAACTGATGTACATGGTGAGCGCCAGAAATCGCACCCAGAATTGCCGCCTGCTGACCTTCAGCTTTCAGACCTTTACCAGCGGTAAATACAGCGCCGCCGTTGGAGAACTGAACGATTACCGGCGCGCGCACTTTGGCTGCGGCTTCCAGAACGGCGTTAATAGAGTCGGTACCGACACAGTTAACCGCCGGCAATGCAAAGTGGTTTTCTTTGGCAATTGCGAATACTTTCTGAACGTCATCACCCGTGATGACACCAGGTTTTACGAAATCAAAGATTTTAGACATGTCACGTGTCCTGTTTCGTTGGCCGTGGAGGGTTAGAGATTTGTCTGTTGCTACTTACCGACATAACCGCGATTGTGCCGGCATCATTACACTTTACTGCACGATTTACTTGCTGGTTGCCCGGCCGCTGACCGGGCAACCGGAAGCGGGCGTGTTTCCCGCTTCGGATAACGGATTAAAACCGCTTACTGACGAGCGCGCTCTTCCAGCATTACCACCGCCGGCAGTTTTTTACCTTCCACGAACTCCAGGAAAGCGCCGCCACCGGTAGAAATATAGGAGATCTTGTCGGCAATGCCGAACAGATCGATCGCCGCCAGCGTATCGCCGCCGCCTGCGATGGAGAACGCGTCGCTGTTGGCGATGGCATTGGCGATGATTTCCGTACCTTTACGGAAGTTCGGGAATTCGAATACGCCGACCGGGCCATTCCACAGAATAGTTTTGGCGTTTTTCAGAATTTCAGCCAGACGCTCTGCGGACACATCGCCCAGGTCCAGAATCTGTTCATCATCTTTAATGGCGGCAACGGATTTCAATGTCGCCGTGGCAGTTTCGGAGAATTCCGTAGCAACGCGAACGTCGCTTGGTACCGGAATATCACAGGTTTCCAGCAGTTTCTTCGCTTCCGGAATCAGTTCTGCTTCATACAGCGATTTACCGACGTTATGGCCCTGAGCGGCCACGAAGGTATTGGCGATACCGCCGCCGACGATCAGCTGATCAGCGATTTTGGACAGCGAGTCCAGCACGGTCAGTTTAGTGGAAACTTTAGAACCGCCTACGATAGCGACCATCGGACGGGCCGGGTTGCCCAGCGCTTTGCCCAGCGCTTCCAGTTCGTCGGACAGCAGCGGACCGGCACAGGCGATCGGCGCGAATTTGCCCACGCCGTGGGTAGAAGCCTGGGCGCGGTGCGCGGTACCGAACGCATCCATCACGAACACGTCACACAGCGCGGCGTATTTTTTGGACAGGACTTCGTCGTCTTTCTTCTCGCCTTTGTTGAAGCGGACGTTTTCCAGCACAACCAGTTCGCCTTCCGCTACGTCAACGCCGTCCAGGTAGTCTTTCGCCAGACGCACCGGTGAAGACAGGCGATCTTTCAGGTAGTTCACGACCGGCAGTAGGGAGAATTCTTCGTTGTACTCACCTTCGGTCGGACGGCCCAGGTGGGATGTCACCATCACGCGGGCACCCTGCTTCAGGGCGATTTCAATGGTCGGCAGGGAAGCGCGGATACGGGCGTCAGACGTCACTTTGCCATCTTTAACCGGCACGTTCAGATCCGCACGGATCAGCACGCGTTTGCCAGCCAGATCCAGGTCGGTCATCTTAATTACAGCCATGGTGAATCCTCTTGTTGATTCTCTTTAAAGTTGCTTGAGTGAGGCGTCGGTCTCCCGGCGCCGCCTATCAGAAACCGCAGGCCGCCATCGCCCGAGTTGTATCCAACATCCGGTTGGCAAAGCCCCATTCGTTATCGCACCAGACCAGCGTCTTGATCAGATGCCCTCCGCTGACCCGGGTTTGCGTTCCATCCACAATCGCGCTATGCGGGTCATGGTTGAAATCCACGGAAACCAACGGCAAATCGGTATAGTCAACTATACCACGAAATGTATTCTGCGCTGATTGACGAAACAGCGTATTGATTTCACTTACGTTTACCGCGTTTTTCACACTGACGCTCAGGTCAATGGCCGTCACATTGATGGTCGGCACCCGCACCGAAATCGCCTCAAAACGGTCTTCAAATTTCGGAAAGAAACGGGTAATACCCACCGCCAGTTTGGTGTCCACCGGGATGATCGATTGGCTGGCCGCACGGGTGCGCCTCAGGTCATGGTGATAAGCGTCAATCACCGGCTGGTCGTTCATCGATGCATGGATCGTGGTGACGGTGCCGCTCTCGATGCCGTACGCATCGTCCAGCAGCTTGATAATCGGAATAATACAGTTGGTGGTGCAGGACGCGTTGGACACCAGACGGTGAACCGGCTGCAAATCCGGATGGTTGACGCCGTACACGATGGTGGCGTCGAGATCCGGCGCGCCGGGGTGGGAGAACAACACTTTCTTCGCCCCCGCCGCCAGATGGGCTTCGCCATCGGCGCGACTGCCATATACCCCGCTGCAATCCAGCACGATATCGACGCCAAGCTCCCCCCACGGCAGGGAACGAAGGTCCGGCTCATGCAACAGGCGGATAGTGTCATCCCCTACCGACAAACGATCGCATTCCTGACGCACATCCCACGAAAAGCGGCCATGACTGCTGTCGTATTTAAGCAGGTGGGCAATCCCTTCGGCGTTGGCCAGTTCGTTAATCGCCACTACCGCAATCTCGGCCCGCCGACCGGACTCATACAACGCGCGCAGTACGCTACGACCTATGCGACCAAAACCGTTTATCGCAATACGGATTGTCATGAAATTCCCTGTGTAGTGATAAAAGCATCGCGCATCATAGAATAATCAGTACGTCGTCAGGAATAAACCGCTTGTTGCGCGCGGTGGGCTGCGAACCGAACCCTATTGGGATCCCGACGGCCAAATGCTGTCACACCAACAACTGAAACGCTTCAGCTAGCATAAACGAATTGCCGGTCAAAGGAAATATGGCGACAGGGCGGATGACAGAAGAGTGATCTGCGTCAAAAAATTACCGCACGGTTTGCTACCAAAAAGCTGACGGGATCAAAAAAGGCCGGGAGACGATCCCGGCCTTACAAGAGAAGCTAACGAAGCGATGTGCTTATTTCAGCAGCGCTTTCGCCTTCGCTACCACGTTGTCGGTGGTGAAGCCAAATACGTCGAACAGTTTTTCTGCCGGCGCGGATTCGCCAAAGCTTTCCATACCGACAATCGCGCCATTCAGACCGACATATTTGTACCAGTAGTCAGCGATGCCGGCTTCGATCGCCACACGGGCAGCCACAGCAGACGGCAGTACCGCTTCACGGTAGGCTGCATCCTGTTTGTCGAACGCATCGGTAGACGGCATGGACACCACGCGCGCCTTAACGCCTTCGTCGGTCAGTTTCTGCCAGGCGGCAACCGCCAGTTCCACTTCAGAACCGGTCGCGATCAGAATCAGCTGCGGCTGGCCGCCGCTGTCTTTCAGCACATAGGCGCCTTTGGCGACGTCCGCCAACTGCTGAGCGGTACGATCCTGCTGCGCCAGGTTCTGACGAGACAGGATCAGCGCCGTCGGGCCGTCTTTGCGCTCAATGGCGTATTTCCAGGCCACCGCGGTTTCTACCTGATCCGCCGGGCGCCAGGTGCTCATGTTCGGCGTCACGCGCAGGCTGGCCAGCTGTTCCACCGGCTGATGGGTCGGGCCGTCTTCGCCCAGCCCGATAGAGTCGTGGGTGTAGACATAGATGCTGCGCACTTTCATCAGCGCCGCCATACGTACCGCGTTACGGGCATATTCAACGAACATCAGGAAGGTCGCGGTGTACGGCACGAAGCCGCCGTGCAGCGAGATACCGTTGGCGATAGCGGTCATGCCGAATTCGCGCACGCCGTAGTGGATGTAGTTGCCTGCCGGGTCTTCATTCAAGGCTTTGGAACCGGACCAAATGGTCAGGTTGCTCGGCGCCAGGTCGGCGGAACCGCCCAGGAATTCCGGCAACAGCTTGCCATAGGCTTCCAGCGCGTTTTGCGAGGCTTTACGGCTGGCGATCTTGGCCGGATTGGCCTGCAGTTGTTCGATCACCTTAGCCGACTCCGCCTGCCAGCTAGCCGGCAGTTCACCGCTAACGCGACGGGTGAATTCGGCAGCCAGTTCCGGATAAGCGCTGGCGTAAGCGTTGAACGCCTGTTGCCAGGCCGCTTCTTTGCTCTGACCGGCTTGGCGGGCATCCCAGGCGGCGTAGATATCAGCCGGGATTTCAAACGGACCGTATTTCCAGCCCAGCTGTTCGCGGGTGGCGGCCACTTCGGCGTCGCCCAGCGGCGCGCCGTGGGAATCGTGGGTGCCGGCCTTGTTCGGCGAACCGAAACCGATCACGGTTTTGCACAGCAGCAACGACGGTTTGTCGGTCACGCTCTGCGCTTCTTTGATGGCGCGCTGGATAGCGTCGGCGTCGTGGCCGTCAACATCGCGCACTACATGCCAGCCGTAGGATTCGAAACGGGCGGCGGTGTCATCGGTAAACCAGCCTTCGATGTGGCCGTCGATGGAAATGCCGTTGTCATCGTAGAAGGCGACCAGTTTGCCCAGTTTCAGGGTCCCGGCCAGCGAACAGACTTCATGGGAAATCCCTTCCATCATGCAACCGTCACCCAGGAACACATAGGTGTGGTGGTCAACGATGTCATGACCCGGACGGTTGAACTGCGCCGCCAGCGTGCGCTCGGCAATCGCCATACCGACTGCGTTGGCGATCCCCTGGCCCAACGGGCCGGTGGTGGTTTCCACGCCCGGCGTATAACCCACTTCCGGGTGACCCGGCGTTCTGGAGTGCAGCTGGCGGAAGTTTTTCAGTTCTTCAATCGGCAGATCGTAACCGGTCAGGTGCAGCAGGCTGTAGATCAGCATGGATGCGTGGCCGTTGGACAGCACGAAGCGGTCACGGTTGGCCCAGTGCGGGTTGGCCGGATTGTGGTTCAAATGGTCACGCCACAGGACTTCGGCGATATCCGCCATACCCATCGGTGCGCCCGGATGACCAGATTTGGCCTTCTGCACGCCATCCATACTCAACGCACGGATAGCATTGGCAAGTTCTTTACGAGAGGACATGCTTTACTCCAGATCGGATTGAACAGTTGCCTGTCGAACATAAAACATATTAATCAATGTGTTAGCTCAAAAAGGCAAAGAAAAGATATCCACAAATGTACATGAAAACCCAGCCGATTGCACATGGAACAGCAAGCGGAAAAAACGCACGGATCTGCTGACATGCAGGCCGGATAGCAGGCTTTTCGCTTTATCAGGGCGGTTTTATTCGTTCCAGCTCACACGATGTAGCAGCTTTGCCTGTTTACGCCCGCGATTTTTCATTACATTTGGGCGGTATAATTTTGCACGGATATAATCGCAGCACTCACCGGGGCGGCGGTTCGTCTGGCTCGGGGCGATCGCGTCCGCTAAACAATCACGCGGCATCCATCAGAAAGATTGATAAAAAAAGGCATCCCCAGGGATGCCTTTTGGTGTTACTGGCCGGAGTTTATCCCCGATTAATGCGCGGCGGCCTCATGCCCGTGCAGGCGGTGACGGGTCACCAGCCCCAGCAGGAAGCACATCACGAACACCACAAAATACAGGCCGTTGGCGGTCACCAGTGCGGCATGCACGCCAAAGTGTTGTACGATCGGCCCGGTGACGATAAAGGTCAGCATGGTCCCGACCGTTCCGCAGGTCAGAATGAAGTTCACCAGTTTCGGCGACGGCACTTTAGTCTGCTGGGAACCCAGCGTAATCAGCGTGGTGTAGATAGCGCTGGAAATAAAGCCCAGGCCGAAGATGAAGTATTTCAGCAGTTGGGGCTGATCGCTGCTCACGAACAGGTACATCGCCCCGGCGGCCAGAATAGCCAGTACGGTAACGACGCGCTGCAAATCAAAGAACTTGAGCACAAAGCTAAACACCCACATGCCGATCATGTATGACGTCCAGAAACTGCTGACCAGTTCGCCGGCATCGCCGATGCTCATGCCAAAGGATTTGGTCACATATTCCGGCACCCACTGGATAAACGCCAGTTGTCCCAGGATGTAGCACAGCGCGGCGATCGACAGAAATACTACGCCCATGCCCCATTTTTCCGTCTCGACAGCCGTTTTCTGAGCGCTGGTTTTATCCGTGCCGATGGCGGGGAAGTCAGACAACAGCGTCAGCACCAGAATCGCCACGTACAGCAGCCCGATACAGGCGTAAATCCAGTACCAGCCGAAATGGCGGGACAATAATGCCGCGGCCACAATCGGGAAAATCATGCCGGCCATACTGAAAAACGAATCGGTGAACAACAGACGGGCGCCGCGCTGGCGGCCGGAATACAGTTGGGTAATCAGGAAGGTGCCGATCGACATGGTAATGCCGCTGACCACGCCCAGCGTAAACATACAGACGGAAAAGACAGCCAGCGATTTACCCACGAACAGCCCGATGATCGACAGCACGATCAGGACAAAACCGAAGACCAACTGTTTTTTCAGCGGGAAAATATCCATCAGCCACACATTGAGGAAAATGGACAGCAAAATACCGGCGTTCAGAAACGTAAAGGTATTGCTCATATTGGCTATCGGAACATTGAAGTACTGGGCGATATCACCCATGACCATACCGGTCACGATAACCAGCGCACCGGTCAACGCATAGGAAAAGCAGCTGGTAAAAAATAGCCGCTGACGATTCAGATCAGACATATACCCTTTCCTGTCATCAAATATGAAAAGCGCAATGCCATACCACATTCAGTATCGGTATTGCGCCACAACGTTATCATCAAAGTATTTATAAGCCGTATGCAACAACATACTAACTGGAACCCGATTCCGCAGAGCAATCAGAACCGGCTATTCTGCCACCCTGAAAAAGAAAAAGGTTGAGTACCTCTTCAGTACTCAACCTTTCCGTACGAAATATTATTCGTCTTCCAGATACGTATAACCGTACAAGCCGGTTTCAAATTCTTCAAGGAATTGTGCTTGCAGTTCCGGCGCCAGATCGGTTTCCTTGACCTGATCGCGGAAGCGGGACATCAGCACGTCCGGGTCCAACTGCACATATTCCAGCATATCGGCCACGGTGTTGCCTTCGTCCGACTCTTCCAGTTCGACGGTGCCGTCCTGGAATACGAACACGTCCACGGTGGAGGTGTCGCCGAACAGGTTATGCATGTTGCCGAGAATTTCCTGATAAGCGCCGACCATGAAAAATCCCAGCAGCGGCGGGTTTTCCGGGTCATACGGCGGCATCGGCATGGTGGTGGCGACGCCGTCGCCGTCGACATAGTGGTCGATGGCGCCATCGGAATCACAGGTGATATCCAGCAGCACCGCGCGACGCTGCGGCGGCTTGTCCAGCCCTTCCAGCGGCAGCACCGGGAACAACTGATCGATCCCCCAGGCATCCGGCATCGACTGGAACAGCGAGAAGTTGACGTACAACTTGTCCGCCATACGTTCCTGCAGTTCATCGATAATCGGCCGGTGGGCGCGGTTGCTCGGATCAAGCTGCTGCTGAATCTGCTGACAGATATTGAGATACAGCTGCTCCGCCTGCGCGCGTTGGGTCAAATCCAACATGCCGTGGGTGTATTGAGTGTGGATGTCGTGCAGGTCCATCTGGCTGTCGTGCAGCCACTCGCGTAAAGAGCGACGGTTGCCCGGCTCCTTGATTTCCTGCCAGGTATTCCACAGGCTTTCCAGCGCGCGCGGCGCGTCTTCATCCGGCGCTACCGGTTCGCTGAATTCGTTGCGCTCCACCCCGATGATGTTGGACACCAGTACGGTGTGATGCGCGGTGACGGCGCGTCCGGATTCGGTGATCACCGTCGGGTGCGGCAGACCGTATTCGTTACAGGCGTCGCCGATACCCCAAATGACGTTGTTGGCGTATTCGTTCAGGCCGTAGTTGACCGAACAGTCGGACTGCGAGCGGGTTCCTTCATAATCGACGCCCAGACCGCCGCCCACGTCAAAGCATTGGATGTTGACGCCCAGCTTGTGCAGTTCGACGTAGAAACGCGCCGATTCACGCACGCCGGTCGCGATATCGCGGATGTTCGCCAACTGTGAGCCGAGATGGAAGTGCAGCAGTTGCAGGCTGTCGAGGCGATTGGCCTTGCGCAGCAGTTCCACCAGTTGCAGCACCTGCGTCGCCGCCAGGCCGAACTTGGATTTTTCGCCGCCGCTCGACTGCCATTTGCCGGAGCCCTGCGATGCCAGACGAGCGCGCACGCCCAAACGCGGCACCACGTTCAGCCGCTCGGCTTCTTCCAGCACCATGTTGATTTCCGACATCTTTTCGATGACCAGATACACCTTGTGGCCCAGCTTTTCGCCGATCAGCGCCAGACGGATGTACTCGCGATCTTTATAGCCGTTGCAGACGATTACGGAGCGGGTCATACCGGCGTGGCCCAGCACCGCCATCAGTTCGGCTTTGGAACCCGCCTCCAGTCCCAGCGGCTCGCCGGAATTGATCAGCGATTCAATCACGCGGCGATGCTGGTTAACTTTGATGGGATATACCAGGAAATAGCCGCCTTCATAGCCGAAGGACTCACGCGCGCGTTTAAACGCCGCGTTGATGGAGCGCAGACGGTGCTGCAGAATCTGCGGGAAGCAGAATAGCGCCGGCAGACGCTGGTTGCCCTGTTGACGGGTTTTCACCAGCTTGGCCAGGTCAACGCGCGCTTCCGGCACATCCGGATCCGGGCACACGCTGATGTGCCCCAGCTCGTTGACGTCGTAATAGTTATTGCCCCACCAGGCAATGTTATAGGTTCTCAGCATCTCGCTGGCGTCGCGGTCATTCATGGCTACCTCCTGCATGGAGCGCAGATGATCGTGTTTACCCGCCGCTGACGAGTACGGTTGAATCATATCGTCAGACATGGCGATCCCCTTCTTCCACTTCTTGATGAATAATCACATTTTTTCCCGCAACAAACACCGGCGGCACGGCAAAAGCGCGCGACGTCGGCAGTGAAAAACCCGACGGGCAGTAGTATGCCGCCGTTTTATGACTCTTATTAGTGTAAAACACGATGTCAGACTCCGAGGTTCGGGTCGGTGAAAACCAGGGAAAACATCACCAGGAAGAATGCAAACGCATTCACTGGCGCGGAGAAAAAAGCAGGTTAGCCAGCTCGGGAGTCCTGCGTTGCGCTGCGGGACAGGCAACTTCGGGCAAATGTCGGAAAGGATTGAGTCAGTGACGCGATGGCGTCAGAAGAAAAGCGCAGCGGGCGCAACTCACTCAATAAACAACGGATCATTAATCCTATCACCTCCACGCTCGCCGCAGATGATGCGGTCAGGCTATCACGAAAAACCATCAGGAAAATGGTCAAACAGTATCGGGCCGAACCCCGTCGCCAACGCTCGCGCATCACCCTGGATAAGCGTCGCGCAGCGCGCCGGAATCGCCCGAATTACGGACAACAAAACCGCCCGCCGTTTATACCTATCCAGCCCCGGAAAAGCAAAATGAAAATGGTAAAAAACCCTATCATTTCTGCAAAAGATGCCGATGAACATCTTCAACCGGCCCGTGCGGCATAAAAACTGCTGGCATGGGGCTACAGTGTGACCTAGAATAGCCGTCCAGATGTTAATCCATCTATACTGATTAACTGATATATTGCTTAACGGCTTTAGCTTATAAGGTAAAGAAACTCATGGCTAAACACCTTTTTACGTCCGAGTCGGTCTCCGAAGGACATCCTGATAAAATCGCTGACCAGATTTCCGACGCCGTCCTTGACGCGATTCTGGAGCAGGACCCCAAAGCGCGGGTTGCCTGCGAAACTTACGTAAAAACCGGTATGGTGTTAGTTGGTGGCGAAATTACCACCAGCGCCTGGGTTGATATCGAAGAAATCACGCGCCGCACCGTCCGCGAAATTGGTTATGTCAACTCCGAGATGGGTTTTGACGCCAACTCCTGCGCCGTACTGAGCGCGATTGGCAAACAATCTCCGGATATTAATCAGGGCGTTGACCGTAAAGACCCGCTGGAACAAGGCGCGGGCGACCAGGGCCTGATGTTCGGTTACGCGACCAACGAAACCGACGTGCTGATGCCGGCGCCGATCACTTACGCGCACCGTCTGGTACAGCGTCAGTCCGAAGTGCGTAAAAACGGCACCCTGCCGTGGCTGCGCCCGGACGCCAAAAGCCAGGTGACCTTCGCATACGACAACGGCAAGATCGTCGGTATCGATGCGGTGGTGCTGTCTACCCAGCATTCGGAATCCATCGCGCAGAAAGATCTGCAGGAAGCGGTGATGGAAGAGATCATCAAGCCGGTTCTGCCGTCTGAATGGCTCTCCGCCAATACCAAATACTTCATCAACCCGACCGGCCGTTTCGTGATCGGCGGCCCGATGGGCGACTGCGGCCTGACCGGTCGTAAAATCATCGTCGATACCTACGGCGGCGCAGCACGTCACGGCGGTGGCGCGTTCTCCGGCAAGGACCCGTCCAAAGTGGACCGTTCTGCTGCCTACGCCGCCCGTTATGTGGCGAAAAACATCGTTGCCGCCGGTCTGGCGGATCGTTGTGAAATTCAGGTGTCCTACGCTATCGGCGTAGCGGAGCCGACCTCCATCATGGTGGAAACCTTCGGCACCGAGAAAGTGTCCAGCGACCGTCTGGTCGATTTGGTCCGCCAGTTCTTCGATCTGCGCCCGTACGGCCTGATCCAGATGCTGGACCTGCTGCACCCGATCTACCAGCAAACCGCGGCTTACGGCCACTTCGGCCGTGCGGAATTCCCGTGGGAAAAAACCGACGTGGCAGAAAAACTGCGTGACGCCGCCGGTCTGAAATAATCGACCCGCGCTGTCATGCCAAACGGCGAAGCCTCTGCTTCGCCGTTTTTTATTGTAGAGCCGCCGCGGGCATTATTGCATCCGGCCCGCCCAGACCGTAAGCTGCCAGCATGAACACGCCACGACTCCCTATCGCCCTGCAGCAAGCGGTGATGCGCTGTTTGCGGGAAAAACTCCAGCAGGCCAACACGGCATTGGGCTGTGATTACCCTGAACCCGTCATCAATTATCAGCAACGCGGCTCCACCGCCGGCAGCGCCTGGCTAAAAACGTGGGAAATCCGCCTTAATCCGGTATTGCTGCAGGAAAACCAGCAGGCGTTTATTGATGAAGTCGTCCCGCATGAGCTGGCGCATCTGCTGGTATACGCCCGTTTCGGCAAAACCGCGCCGCATGGCCGGGAATGGCGCTGGATGATGGAAAACGTACTGAACGTGCCCGCCCGCCGGACCCACCAGTTTGCGCTCGCCTCGGTGCAGGGCAAAACCTTCCCTTATCAGTGCGCCTGCCGCCGACATGAACTGACGCTGCGCCGCCATAACCGGGTCGTTCGGGGCGAGTCGGAATACCGCTGCCGGTCTTGCGGCGAGCGGTTACGCGCCCTCGTAACAAACTCTGTTTAAACCATAAATCCAGCGTTTCATGCTGCCTTTTTTGCGTTTGCCTGCATGGTGTTCTTCAGGTACGCTGCCCACTTTCAACCCTGCTGGTGATTCTGGAATATGCTTCGCAATCTTGTCATTTTCGCTGTGTTAGGCGCGGGCCTGACGACGCTGGCCGCCGCCGGTCAGAACATCAACAATTTTACGCAGGCCAAGGCCGCCGCCGCCAAAATCCATCAGGATGCGCCCGGTACCTTCTATTGCGGCTGTAAGATCAACTGGCAGGGCAAAAAAGGGACGCCGGACCTGGCTTCCTGCGGTTATCAGGTGCGTAAAGACGCCAACCGCGCCAGCCGCATTGAGTGGGAACACGTGGTGCCGGCGTGGCAGTTTGGTCATCAGCGCCAATGCTGGCAGGACGGCGGCCGCAAAAACTGCACCAAAGACGATGTTTACCGCCAGATAGAAACCGACTTACACAACCTGCAGCCGGCGATTGGCGAAGTGAACGGCGATCGCGGCAACTTTATGTACAGCCAGTGGAATGGCGGCGAACGCCAGTATGGCCAGTGCGAGATGAAGATTGATTTTAAAAATCAGTTGGCGGAGCCGCCCGAACGCGCCCGCGGCGCGATCGCCCGCACCTACTTCTATATGCGCGACCGTTACAACCTGAACCTGTCCCGCCAGCAAACCCAGTTGTTTGACGCCTGGAACAAGCAGTATCCGGTCACCGCGTGGGAGTGCACCCGCGAAAAACGCATCGCCGCCGTACAGGGCAACCACAACCCGTACGTGCAACAGGCTTGCCAGCCCTGACGCCGCTCCCTACTATAACGGCTTGTCTCTTATAATGATTGCCTGCCGCTGTCGCCACCGTCGCCGCACGGTGGCTGACGTCCGTCGGGCCATTCGCCCATCCGACTGATAACCACGTAAGGCCAGATTATTCATGCGAATACCGCGTATTTTTCATCCCGATACGCTTGCCCCGCAGGGGGGAGAGACGGATCTGAGCGAAGACGCCGCCAACCATGTGGGCCGAGTGCTGCGCATGAACGCCGGACAGGCGCTGCAGCTGTTCGACGACAGCAATCAGGTATTTGACGCCGAGATTTTGCAGGCAGGGAAAAAAAGCGTGCGGGTCCGTTATGCCGCCGGGCAGACCGAAGATCGGGAATCGCCGTTGCACCTGCACCTGGGCCAGGTGATGTCGCGCGGCGAGAAAATGGAGTTCACCATCCAAAAATCCATTGAGCTGGGGGTGAATGTCATCACCCCGCTGCTCTCCGAACGCTGCGGCATCAAACTGGACGGCGAACGGCTGGAGAAGAAAATCACTCAGTGGCAGAAAATCGCCATTGCCGCCTGTGAACAATGCGGCAGAAACCGCGTGCCGGAAATTCGCCCCGTCCAGACGCTGGAAAGCTGGTGCGCGGAACCGGACAATGGGTTAAAACTGAATCTGCATCCGCGGGCGGCGAACAGTATCAACACGCTGCCGTTGCCGGTATCGCGCATCCGGCTGCTGATTGGCCCGGAAGGCGGGTTGTCGGCGGACGAAATCGCCATGACCGCAACCCAGGGTTTTACTGATATTCTGCTGGGGCCTCGCGTTCTGCGAACAGAAACCACCGCGCTCACCGCAATCACCGCGCTGCAGGTACGATTCGGCGATCTGGGGTAAAGGAGATAACAATGATTAAAATCGGTATCGTGATGGACCCAATTTCGTCCATCAATATCAAGAAAGACACCAGCTTTGCAATGTTGCAGGAAGCGCAGCGTCGCGGCTGGGAACTGCACTATATGGAAATGGGCGATCTCTACCTGCATGCGGGTGAAGCTCGCGCTACGACCCGTATCCTGAGCGTTCAGTACGACTACAACGGCTGGTACGACTTCGGCGCGACGCAGGACATCGCCCTGCATGAACTGGACGTGGTGCTGATGCGTAAAGACCCGCCGTTCGACACCGAATTCATCTACGCCACCTATATTCTGGAGCGTGCGGAAGAGAAAGGGACGCTAATCGTCAATAAACCGCAGAGCCTGCGCGACTGCAACGAGAAACTGTTCACCGCCTGGTTCCCGCAACTAACGCCGGACACCTTGGTGACCCGCAACGCCGACCGACTGCGTGCGTTCCATCAGCAACATACCGACGTGATCCTCAAGCCGCTCGACGGCATGGGCGGCGCGTCGATTTTCCGCCTGAAACCGGAAGATGCCAACGTATCAGTGATCATCGAAACCCTGACCGAACACGGCAGTCGTTACTGCATGGCGCAGAATTACCTGCCCGCCATCAAAGACGGCGACAAGCGCGTGCTGGTGGTGGACGGCGAGCCGGTGCCCTACTGTCTGGCCCGTATCCCGAAAAGCGGTGAAACCCGCGGCAATCTGGCGGCCGGCGGCCGCGGCGAAGCCCGCCCGCTCAGCGAAAGCGACTGGCAGATTGCCCGTACCGTAGCGCCGGTGCTGAAACAGAAGGGACTGATCTTCGTCGGACTGGACATCATCGGCGACCGCCTGACTGAAATCAACGTCACCAGCCCGACCTGCGTGCGTGAAATCGAAGCGGCTTATCCGGATGTCTCTATTACCGGCATGCTGATGGACGCCATTGAGCGCCGGCTGGCTCAGCGTTAACGATACACGGACCGTATCCCGGTCGGTGATGTATCCCTGCCCGGTTCGCTGCCCGGCGGCGAACCGGAAACATCCACTCCGACAGAGAAGCGATAATAAGACGATGAATTTACAGCACCATTTTCTGATTGCGATGCCCTCTCTGCTGGACCCCGTGTTCAAGCGGACGGTGATTTACATCTGCGAGCACAATGAGGACGGCGCCATGGGCCTTATCATCAACAAGCCAATGGAACAGTTCACCGTCGAAAATATCCTCAAAAAGCTGAAAATCACGCCTAACCCGCGGGATACGGCGATTCGCCTCGACAAACCGGTCTTTTCCGGCGGCCCGCTGGCGGACGATCGTGGTTTTATCCTGCATACGCCGCTTCCTGGCTTCGCGTCCAGCATCAGCATTTCCGACGAAACCATGATCACCACCTCAAAAGATGTGCTGGAAACGCTGGGCACGCCGGAGCAACCGCGCAATACGCTGGTGGCGCTGGGTTATTCCGCCTGGGAAAGCGGTCAGTTGGAAAACGAACTGCTGGAAAATGCCTGGCTGACGGTGCAGGCGGACCATCATCTGCTGTTCCACACTCCGATTGCCGAGCGCTGGCGCGCTGCCGCTAAAAAACTGGGCGTGGACATTCATAATATCGCCGCCGAAGCGGGGCACGCCTGATGGGAAATCGTACTTTGCTGGCCTTCGACTTCGGCACCCGCAGCATCGGCGTCGCCATCGGTCAGGAGATCACCGGCACCGCTCGCCCGCTGACGTCGCTGAAAGCGCAGGACGGCGTACCCGACTGGCAGAAAGTGGAAAAGCTGCTCAACGAGTGGCAGCCCGCGCTGGTTATCGTCGGCTTACCGCTGAACATGGACGGCACCGAGCAACCGTTGACCGCCCGGGCGCGCAAGTTTTCCCAGCGCCTGCATGGCCGTTTCGGCGTCAAGGTTGAGCTGCACGACGAACGGCTCAGTACCGTAGAAGCGCGGGCAGACCTGTTCGAGCGCGGCGGGTTTCGGGCGCTGGACAAAGGCAGTGTGGACGCCGCCTCCGCCGTGATTATTCTGGAAAGCTGGTTCGAGCAGCAACTCGACAGGCCGCAGTAAATCAGGCTCAGTGTTTCACACCACGTCCTTTCCTGATGCTATCAACGCCATAAAACGACTCAGGCCCGCATTGGCGGGCCTGAATTAAACTGCCGGCGTGAATTTACGCGTCCGGATAGTCGCGCAGGAACCCTTCCAGATCTTCCACCATCGACGTGTTGCCGACGAAGAACGGAGCACGCTGATGCAGCTTCTGCGGCATGATATCCAGAATACGGTTTTTGCCATCGCTGGCTTTGCCGCCCGCCTGTTCCGCCAGGAACGCCATCGGGTTGCATTCGTACAGCAAACGCAGTTTCCCTTCCGGATAGCTGGCCGTGCTCGGATAGAGATAAATACCGCCCTTCAACAGGTTACGGTGGAAATCCGCCACCAGCGAACCGATATAACGGGTGGTATACGGGCGCTGAGTCGCCTCATCCTGCTCCTGGCAGTATTTGATGTACTTCTTCACACCCTGCGGGAATTTAATGTAGTTCCCCTCATTGATGGAGTACATGTTGCCTTTCTCCGGGAAACACACACGTTCGTGAGACAGGCAGAATACCCCCAGCGACGGGTCATAAGTGAAGGCATGCACGCCATGACCGGTGGTGTACACCAGCATGGTGGAAGAGCCATACACGATATAACCGGCAGCCACCTGCTTGTGGCCGGGCTGGAGGAAATCCTCTTCGCGCACCGGCATACCCAGCGGGGTGATGCGGCGGTAAATAGAGAAAATGGTTCCGACAGAGACGTTTACGTCGATATTGGAGGAACCGTCCAGCGGGTCCATCAATACCACGTATTTGGCGTTTTCGGCGCGCTCACCGTCGAAGATAACGATCTCGTCTTCTTCTTCGGAAGCAATCCCAGCCACCTCGCCACGTGCTTTCAGCGCCGCTTTCAGCTTTTCATTGGCGTACAGATCGAGCTTCATCTGCACTTCGCCCTGAACGTTGGAAACGCCGCTGGTGCCCAGAATATCCACCAGACCAGCTTTGTTGATGTCGCGGTGGATAATCTTCGCACCCAGTTTGATGGCCGACAGCAGCGCAGTCAGCTCACCAGTGGCGTGAGAGAAATCGTGCTGTTTTTCGACGATAAATTCGCCTAACGTTTTCATAACACTATTCCAGAATCTACGAATGAAAAGCGGTTTCATTTTTGTACCGCCAGCGTTTGCGTCTGCAGTGTAGCCCAAAGAGAAAGCGAGTACCTAGCAAATCCATTTCTTATGACGTATTCCAGGCGTTAGAATGGACGGCAGACTCTCTGAATATAGATGGAAAACGTATGCGTATTCATATTTTAGGAATCTGTGGCACCTTCATGGGAGGACTGGCGTTGCTGGCCCGATCACAAGGACATCAGGTAACCGGTTCGGATGCTAACGTCTATCCGCCAATGAGTACCTTACTGGAAGAACAAGGGATTACCCTTATCCAGGGATACGACCCTGCGCAGTTGGACCCGGCTCCGGATCTGGTCATCATTGGCAATGCCATGACCCGTGGCAATCCCTGCGTTGAGGCGGTGCTGGAACAAAATATCCCTTATATGTCCGGTCCGCAATGGCTTCATGATCACGTGCTGCGCGAACGCTGGGTTATCGCCGTCGCCGGCACCCACGGCAAAACCACCACCGCCGGCATGGTGACCTGGATTCTGGAAGACTGCGGCTACCAGCCGGGATTCGTCATCGGCGGCGTGCCGGGCAACTTCACCGTCTCCGCCCGTCTGGGCGAAAGCCCGTTCTTCGTGGTGGAAGCGGACGAGTATGACTGCGCCTTCTTCGACAAGCGTTCCAAGTTTGTGCACTACAGCCCGCGCACGCTAATTCTGAATAATCTGGAATTTGACCACGCGGATATCTTCGACGACCTCAAGGCCATCCAGAAACAGTTCCACCATCTGGTGCGTCTGGTTCCGGGCAAGGGCCGCATCATCGTTCCGTCTCACGACCTGCATTTGAAACAGGTGATGGGCATGGGATGCTGGAGCGAACAGGAACTGGTGGGTGAGGAAGGCATCTGGAAAGCGAAAAAGGTCACCACCGACGCCAGCGTGTTTCAGGTGTACCTCAACGACCAACTGGTCGGGGAAGTCACCTGGAATCTGGTGGGCGAACACAACATGCATAACGGCCTGATGGCGATCGCCGCGGCGCGCCATGTCGGCGTCCCGCCGGAAGAAGCCTGCCGCGCGCTGGGCGGTTTCATTAACGCCCGTCGCCGGCTGGAACTACGCGGCACCGCGCACGGCGTGTCGGTCTATGACGATTTTGCCCATCACCCGACCGCGATCCTCGCCACGCTGGCCGCACTACGCAGCAAGGTGGGAGGCACCGCACGGATTCTCGCCGTGCTGGAGCCTCGCTCCAACACCATGAAAATGGGTCATTGCAAAAACGAGTTAGCACCGGCGCTGGGCCGCGCTGACGGTGTCTTCCTGTTCCAGCCCCAGCATATTCCCTGGCAGGTGGCTGAAGTGGCTGACGCCTGCGTTCAGCCAGCCTACTGGAGCGCGGATATCGACACGCTGGTGGAGATGATCAGCAAAACCGCTCAACCTGGCGATCATATTCTGGTCATGAGCAACGGCGGTTTCGGCAATATTCACAACAAACTGCTGGATGCGCTGAACGCCAAAGCGCAGGCGACGAACGACGAAGACTAACGGGTTTATCGCAGGCTGCGTACATCGCCGGCAACATGTTTGCCGGCAAGCGGATAGCAAAAAGGACGGGCAAGCCCGTCCTTTTTCATGCAGTCACCATTGTGATTACGCGTCGAAAGGATCGCGCAGAATCATGGTTTCTTCACGGTCCGGGCCTGTGGAAATGATATCCACCGGCACACCGGTCACTTCTTCGATGCGTTTAATGTAGTTCAGCGCAGCCTGCGGCAATTTGCTGTACTCTTTCACGCCAAAGGTGCTTTCAGACCAACCCGGCAGCGTTTCATAAATCGGCTCAATGCCTTCCCAGCCTTCAGCAGCCAGCGGGGTCACATCCACCTCGCTGCCATCCGGCATACGGTAGCCGACGCAGATTTTCACTTCCTTCAAGCCATCCAGAACGTCCAGCTTGGTCAGGCAGAAACCGGACAGAGAGTTAATCTGCACCGCGCGGCGCACCGCGACCGCATCCAGCCAGCCGGTACGACGGCGACGGCCAGTCGTTGCGCCGAACTCGTTGCCCTTCTGCGACAGGTGCTCGCCAACGTCATCGAACAGCTCGGTCGGGAACGGACCAGCGCCAACGCGGGTCGAATAGGCTTTAACGATACCCAGCACGTAATCCACATAACGCGGCCCCAGACCGGAACCGGTCGCCACACCGCCGGCGGTGGTGTTGGAAGAGGTTACATACGGATAAGTACCGTGGTCGATGTCCAGCAGCGTGCCCTGCGCGCCTTCGAACATCACCAGATCGCCACGCTGATGCGCTTTGTGCAGCAGATCGGAAACATCCACGACCATCGCGGTCAGGATGTCGGCAACCGCCAACACGTCGTCCAGCGTTTTCTGGTAATCCACCGCATCTGCTTTGTAGTAATGCACCAGCTGGAAGTTATGGTATTCCATAATTTCTTTCAGCTTGACGGCAAAGTTTTCCCGGTCAAACAGATCACCGACGCGCAGACCGCGACGCGCAACCTTGTCTTCATACGCAGGGCCGATACCACGACCGGTGGTGCCGATCGCTTTAGCGCCGCGCGCTTTTTCACGGGCATTATCCAGCGCGACATGGTAAGGCAGAATCAGCGGGCAGGCTTCGGAAAGCAACAGACGCTCACGCACCGGCACGCCACGTGCTTCGAGTGCGGTCATTTCTTTCAGAAGCGCATCCGGCGCCAGCACCACACCGTTACCGATGATGCTGATGACATTTTCGCGCAGAATACCTGAGGGAATTAAATGGAGAACGGTTTTTTCACCGTTGATAACCAGCGTGTGACCAGCATTGTGACCACCCTGGTAGCGCACAACATATTTGGCCCGTTCAGTCAGCAGGTCTACGACCTTGCCTTTACCTTCGTCACCCCATTGGGTGCCCAGTACGACAACGTTCTTACCCATCTCAAGAATCACCAGATTGGTTAAAAAAGGATTCTAGCATCTCATCTTGCGGCTTTCAGTACTTTTAGCACACGTTTGCGCACATTTTTAGCGGAAATTTCAGCCGCCTGCCCGACTACGCAACATGTAGTAGATCACACAGCCGGCGACCACAATACCCCCGCCAAACCGGCGCAAAACATTATCGGGCAGTTGTGCCATGGTCAGGATCATCCGCCGCCAGATACGTGGAAACAGCAACGGCCCCAACCCTTCCATGATTAGCACCAACCCCAGCGCCAGCCAGATGCTCACATTCATAAAAAACTCCAGACAGAAAAAAGCCCGTAAACACGGGCTTGATAGTGGCGGTAAATAACCTTAACGAGTAGAGAGGCTTTTCTCGGGCGATTTCATATAACGGAAGAAATCACTGTCGGGACTCAGCACCAGCACATCCTGATTGGTGCTGTTAAAGCTATTCTCATAGGCTCGCAGGCTACGAATAAAACCATAAAAAGCCGGATCCTGACTAAACGCGCCGGCGAACAGTTTAGCCGCGTCGGCATCCCCTTCACCACGCAGGATTCGACCCTGGCGCTCAGCTTCCGCCAGCGTACGAGTGACTTCATAATCGGCCGCCGCCTTGATTTTCTCGGCCTGCTCCTGACCCTGAGAGCGATGACGGCGTGCTACCGCTTCACGCTCGGCGCGCATACGCTGGTAGATCGCGTCCGATACTTCGGTTGGCAGGTTGATCTGCTTGATGCGCACATCTATCACCTCGATCCCGAGCGCCGCCATACTGTTAGGGTTGATCCGCGGACCACCGCTGGAGGTCTCGCGTTCCACACGCGCCGCCGCCGAGGCAATGGCGTTATCCGCTTCCGTGGTCTCGCCGGTACCGGCGTTCAGCGCTTCACGCACATCGGACATCAACTGGCCGCGGGAATCGGTCACGATGCCTTTCACATCCAGACGACCAATCTCGGAACGCAGACGGTCGCTGAACTTACGTTTCAGCAGGACTTCCGCCTGAGACACATCGCCACCGCCGGTAGCCAGGTAGTAACGGCTGAAATCGCTGATACGCCATTTGATATAAGAATCGACAATCAGGTCTTTCTGCTCTTTGGTAATGAAGCGATCGGCCTGGTTTTCCATGGTCTGGATGCGGGCATCCAGCATTTTTACCGACTCAAGGAACGGAATCTTCACATGCAGACCGGGCAAATACACCAGCGGCTTGTTTTCGTTGTCGCGCAGGACTTTGCCAAAGCGCATCACGATACCGCGCTGACCTTCCTGCACCACAAACAGCGAGGCATAGACCACCAGCAGTAACAGGACAAGAATAAAGAGGGCTGACTTACGCATTGATTATTCTCTCCCTACGCGAATGTTCTCGTCGCGCTGCGCGTTGGCGCGGCGTTGATCCATAATGTTGCCGTTGTTGCCGGAAGAACGCGGCGCATAGCCGACACCACTACTGTTTGATGAGGTTGACGGCAGACGCAACGGCGCCGGATTGGCGGCGTTGCCGCTCGTCGGCGCACTGGTCGAAACGCCCCCCTGACCACGCATAATTTGATCAAGCGGCAGGACCATCAGATTGTTGCTCTTGTCGCTCACCAGTACCTTGTTGGTGTGGCTCAGCACGCGCTCCATCGTCTCTATGTAGAGACGCTCGCGGGTAATTTCCGGCGCGGCTTTATACTCCGGCAACAGACGCGAGAAGCGGGACACTTCACCCTGAGCTTCCAGCACGGTGCGGTCTTTATAGGCGCGGGATTCCTCCAGAATACGCTGCGCCTGACCATTGGCGCGCGGCTGGACTTCGTTGGCGTAAGCTTCCGCCTCACGAATGTACTGCTGCTCGTTTTCACGAGCGGCGATCGCATCGTCGAACGCGGCTTTAACTTCCTCCGGCGGACGAGCGGTCTGGAAGTTCACGTCCAGCAGGGTAATACCCATATCATAAGGACGCACGGTTTCTTCCAGCACGCGCTGGGTATCCGTACGCACAATGGTGCGCCCTTCGGTCAGGATTTTATCCATGGTGTATTTGCCGATCACCCCGCGCAGCGCGCTGTCGGTGGCCTGACGCAGGCTGTCATCGGCATTGGTGACGCTAAACAGATACTTGTCGGGCTGGGTGACGCGGTACTGGACGTTCATCTCCACCCGCACCACATTCTCGTCAGACGTCAACATAACGCCGGACGTCGCCAGTTCACGAACGGACTCAACGTTTACGGCACGCACCGAATCAACAAAGGTCGGTTTCCAGTTCAGGCCCGGACCAACCAGATGGCTGAATTTGCCAAAACGGGTGACCACGCCGCGCTCGGCTTCCTTGATGGTATAGAAACCGCTGACGCCCCAGACCACCACGGCAGCCGCCACGACCAGCCCCAGAATACGGCCGCCGTTACCGCCGCCGCCCTGAGAACCGGTACCGGAACCAGACGACTTGCCACCCAGTTCGCCGAGCTTTTTGCTCAACTTACGGAAGATATCGTCGAGGTCAGGCGGTCCCTGATCCCGTCCACCTTTATTGTTTCCGCCAGAGTTGCCGCTATTGTTATTGCTGCTCCCCCACGGGTCGCGGTCCTGTCCGTTGTTACCGGGCTGATTCCACGCCATGTTTAGCTCCATTCATTATGATAGGTATTTTTCGGGGTCAATGTCCCAGAGTTATGAGACTGTCTGTGTCGCTCAGACAATATAATCCTGCAATTTCTGCTCCTGCTTGCACAGGCGCCGCCAGTCGATAATGGGCATTCTGACCACCAACCCTACGCTGCCGTCTTCCTCAATCCATTCTTTTTCTATTGCCTGAAGCTGGTAGAAACGGCTTCGCAGACGCCCGGCCTGCGGAGGAAGATGCAGAGAATAATGCGCAATTTCTCCGGAAAGCCGTTCAGTCAACGCCTGGAATAATAATGGAATCCCTTCTCCGGTCTGGGCAGAAAGCCATACCCTGATCGGTCGGTTCTCTTCATCACGGTCGATACGCGGTTCAATGTTTTCCAACCGGTCGATCTTGTTCATGATCAGCAGAAACGGAATATCGTCCGCTTCGATTTCAGCCAATACCTCATTCACGGCATCAATGTTTTCATCGATGCGAGCGTCAGAAGCATCAACCACATGCAACAGCAAGGTCGCTTCACGGGTTTCCTGCAGCGTCGCTTTAAACGCCGCCACCAGGTCATGCGGCAACTCACGAATAAAGCCGACGGTATCCGCCAGTACGGTATCCCCGACGTCATCCACATTGATGCGTCGCAAGGTCGGATCCAGCGTGGCAAACAGTTGGTCGGCGGCATACACATCCGCCGATGTCATGCGGTTGAACAGGGTCGATTTCCCGGCGTTGGTGTACCCCACCAGCGAAACCGTCGGCACTTCGGCTCGGGTTCGCGCCCGACGCCCCTGTTCACGCTGCTTTTCCACCCTTTCAAGGCGGGACAAGATCTGACTGATACGATTACGCAGCAAACGCCGGTCGGTTTCCAACTGGGTTTCACCCGGCCCGCGCAAACCAATCCCGCCTTTCTGTCTTTCAAGGTGGGTCCAGCCGCGCACCAGACGCGTCGCCAGGTGGCGCAACTGCGCCAGCTCAACCTGCAGTTTACCCTCATGGGTGCGGGCGCGCTGAGCGAAGATATCCAGAATCAACCCGGTGCGGTCGATAACCCGGCATTCGCACAGCCGTTCCAGATTACGCTCCTGCGCGGGCGTCAACGCATGATTGAACAACACGACAAAGGCGCCGGTCGCTTTGACCGCCTGCGCGATCTCCTCCGCCTTGCCTTCGCCGACAAAATATTTGGAGTGCGGCGCCTTACGGCTGCCGGTAATCACCTGCAACGCGTCTATTCCGGCTGAAGACACCAGAGATTCAAACTCCAGCAGATCCTCAGTATCTTTCTCTTGCGAAAAGTAAATATGAACTAGTATGGCCTGTTCACCGGCTTCATAACGGTCAAACAACCGGGCACCCTCTCAGAAAAAAGCGACCACGGCAGTGAAAGTCGCTGCAATCAGCGCTTTTCCCGCCGTGGTAAACTGGTAAGGACGCGTTATTCAGCGTCATCACTTTCCTGCTGCGGCTGTTGCTGCGCAGACTGGTTATTGGCATGGTAGTTATTTGAGCCGGGATTATTGCTATGATGCGACACCGGGCGAGACGGAACTACCGTAGAAATGGCGTGTTTGTACACCATCTGACTAACCGTGTTTTTCAGCAGAATCACAAACTGATCGAAAGACTCAATCTGGCCTTGCAGCTTGATGCCATTAACCAAATAAATCGAAACCGGAACACGTTCACGACGCAAAGCGTTCAAGAACGGATCTTGCAAAGATTGCCCCTTAGCCATTCTATATTTTCCTTATTTGCTTGTTATTTGTAACAAAGAACCCTGCGGCCCTAAAATAACGTTATAAAAATTTGTGCCGAGAATCAGTCAATTGTAGACACAGGCAATTGTACACAATCGTCTAACCTATGCACTAACAACCTGAATCACCTTGCGTAACGCCTCTCCGGGCTGGTCGCTGTCAAGCCAGCAAACTTCTTCCCAGCCACGCAACCAGGTCATCTGGCGCTTCGCCAGCTGCCGGGTGGCGCAGATGCCACGATACACCATCTCATCGTAATCGATCTCGCCCGACAAATATGACCACATCTGGCGATATCCGACACAACGGATTGACGGCAACGCAGGATTCAAATCCGGCCGGGCGAACAGCGCCCGAGCCTCTGTTTCAAAACCTGATTCCAACATCTGACGGAAACGCAACGCTATCCGTTCATGCAGCAACTCGCGCGTTGCCGGAGCAATCGCAAACTGATGAACACGATAGGGCAACGCTTCACCGGATGTCTTTGTCAACTCGGTTAAAGTGTTACCTGAAACGAAAAAAACTTCCAGTGCCCGAGACAGTCTCTGCGGATCATTTGGATGAATCCGAGCCGCCGACACCGGATCGATGGCACTCAACTGACGATGCAACGCTTCCCATCCCTCGGTCCGTGCGCGTTCTTCGATTTCCCGCCGTACCTGCGCATCCGCCGACGGCAGCGGCGACAACCCTTCCAGCAGCGCCTTGAAATACAGCATGGTGCCGCCCACCAGCAGCGGAATGCGCCCGGCGGCGGTGATCTCCGCCATCGCCTGCAGCGCATCGCGCCGAAAATCCGCGGCGGAATAGGCCTCGGCCGGATCAAGGATATCAAGCAGGCGATGCGGGGCTCGCGCCAGCTCTTCCGAACCAGGCTTGGCGGTACCGATATCCATACCGCGATAAATCAGCGCCGAATCCACGCTAATCAACTCAACGGGAAGTTGCTCGCGCAATGCCATCGCCAGCGCGGTTTTCCCGGACGCCGTCGGCCCCATGATAAAAATAGCAGGCGGATGCTGCGCCGTTTTAAACTCATTCATGCTTCTTCAACGCCTTGATGGCGGATTCAATATCCATCACATATAACAATTCTGACGGCGGCGTTTTCACGTGCAGAGGACATAAACGCTCTACATCGGACAACAGCTGTACGGCCTGAGCAAGCGTCCAGTTTTCACGCTCGCTGCCAAGTCGCCCGGCTATCCACGCCGCCACCGCATCAGGCTTCGCGTCATGAGAATCAGCAAGATAGCCTAGCAGGTCAGAAATCAAGTTTTGTAAATTTTGTTGTCTCAATGGTAAAGGTACCGCCCGCAGCGTAGCGCGCGGCGGCGCCAGTTCCACCTCGATTCCCATACGGGTCAATAGCGGCTGTTGCTGCTGCATGACCGCCAGCTCGGACGGGTTCAGCGTCAGCCGTTGCGGAATCAGCAACGGCTGCGGTCGTAATCCCTCGCCGGCGTCCAACGGCGTCAACTGCGCCTGCCTGAGGTAACGTTCCGCCACAGTCAACGACAACAACGCCAGACCTTGCTGATATTCCACCAGCGCATAGCTGGGCGGATACACCGTCAACACACGCCCCAGCCCTAACGCATGGCTCTCCAGCGGCGCTTCGCCAACTACCGCCGCCTTTACCGTCACATCGCGCTGCGCCGCAGGCACATCCCTGACCGGCGACATCTCTCGGGCGACCGTTTGCTGCCGCGATGACTCAGTATGCAGCAACTGCTGGTACAGCTCGCCCTGTTTCTTTTGATAACCGGCCGTCTCGGTCCGGGCAGGCTGGCGCTCACGAGCATGGTGACTCTCTACGTGACGCCCCGCGCTACCCGACGATACCGCTCTCGGCGTCTCCGGCGTTGGTTCTGCCGGCCGGGCAAACTGGTTTTCACCGGCGGCAGTCCGGTTTTCCGGCTGCCATGTCGTCGCCGGCGTCTGCGTATCGCCGACGCCGGTCAACCCCGGCGATGCCGCCTGCTGTAATACCGTTATCACCGCCTGATAGATAAAGTCGTGTACCAGCCGGGCCTGATGGAAGCGAACCTCATGCTTGGCCGGATGCACATTGACATCCACCTGATGAGGGTCGACCTCCAGATACAGCACATAAGCCGGTTGCTGTTCATCGCGCAACTGATCCTGATACGCCTGACGAATCGCATGATTGATTAAGCGGTCACGCATCATGCGCTGATTGACGTAGCAATACTGCATTTCCGGCAACTGGCGCGACCCAGCCGGATCCGCCACCCAACCGTGAATTTTCAGATCGCCATGTTGCCAGGAGATCGCCAGCGCATGTTGCAGAAACGCCGCGCCACAGATGCTGCCAAGCCGCCTCTCGCGCTGGGCGGGCTCCGACACCGCGCGATATTGCCGGATCAGCTTACCGTTGTGATGCAACGTGATCGCCACATCGAAGCGCGCCAGCGCAATGCGGCGCACCACTTCATCGATGTGCATGAATTCCGTTTTTTCGGTACGCAGAAACTTGCGTCTGGCCGGGGTGTTGTAAAACAGATCCAAGACTTCCAGCGTCGTGCCAACCGGGTGCGCCGCCGGTTTGACGGTCACCGCCATCTCTCGCCCTTCGGCGTAGGCCTGCCACGCTTCCGCCTGCGCGTCGGTACGGGAAGTCAGCGTCAGGCGAGAGACCGAACTGATACTGGCCAGCGCTTCGCCGCGAAACCCCAGGCTGACGATCGCTTCCAAATCGTCAAGCGTGGCGATCTTGCTGGTGGCGTGACGAGCCAGCGCCAGCGCCAGATCCGCCTTACCGATGCCACAGCCGTTATCCCGAATGCGAATCAGCTTCGCACCGCCGCGTTCGATTTCGATATCGATCCGCGTCGCTCCGGCATCCAGGCTGTTTTCAACCAGTTCCTTGACGACGGAAGCAGGCCGCTCCACCACCTCGCCGGCAGCGATCTGGTTCGCCAACTGGGGCGGCAGCACCTGAATCGGCATGGACTCTCCTCGTTTTATCACCCTGATCAGGCAGAAGGGATAATCAGCGTTTGTCCCAACTGCACGGTTCCGGAAGACATGTTGTTCGCCTGCTGGATCGCTTTCATGCTCACGCCATACCGGCTGGCGATGGCACTCAGCGTATCGCCCCGCGTCACTTTGTGTTTTATCACGGTTGCGCTTTTCTTCGCGCCCGAAGACGACGCGGCCGCAACGGGTTTGCTCTTCGTCGCCGAAGCCGTCTTGACCGCCGGTGAGGCGCCGGACGGGATCCTCAGCCGTTGCCCCACCCAGACCACGTCTTTTTTCAGGCGGTTTGCTTCACGAATGGCGTTCATACTGACGCCATAATGCGCGGCGATCCCCGATAATGTTTCGCCGGTCGCGACAGTATGGCGTACCGTTGCTCCTGTTGCGATCTGAGCCGGCTCAGGGGCTGCTGCGTTTTTCACCGTCTGCGAGCCGAGCGGACGGTTTTCCTGCTTTGGGATATTTTGTAACGGATGAGTCTGGAAATAGCTGCGCAACCCCTGATAGATGGCGTTGGCAATCTTTTCCTGATACTCGTTGCTGCCCAGCAGCCGTTCCTCGCTCGGATTAGAAATGAACCCGGTTTCCACCAGCAACGACGGAATATCCGGTGAACGTAATACGCCCAGGCTGGCGTGTTCCGGCCGGCGTTTATGCAGGCTGCCGACACGCTGCAGCTCGCGCAGCACTTTCACCGCCACATCATACCCCACCCGCTGCGAATGCCCGAACTGCAGATCCAGCACCGCCTGACTCAGGTACGGATCGGCCGCGCTGTTGGCCAGCAGATCGCCCGCCCCCCCCAGCAATTCGGACTGTTTTTCATGCTGTTCCAGCCAGTTGGCCATTTCACTGTTGGCGCGCCGGTTGGACAATACCCATACTGATGCGCCGGTCGCGCCGCGGTTAGGCGCCGCGTCCGCGTGAATGGACACCAGCAGGTTAGCCCCTTGCTTGCGCGCCACGTCGGAGCGCCCCATCACCGAAATAAAATAGTCGCCGTCGCGGGTCAGCACCGGTTTAAACTCCGGATCGGCGCTCATAATGGCGCGCAGTTTACGGGCTATCGAGATGGTGACATTTTTTTCATGCAACCCGCCCGGCCCGGTGGCGCCCGGATCCTCACCGCCGTGGCCGGCGTCAATCGCGACAATGATTTTCTCGCCGCTGCCCGCCCGTCCCGATACCCGGGTCGGCGCAGCCGCTACCGCCGCGGCCGATGTCTGAGGAACCAGAGGATTGCGCCCGGCCTGCGCCGATGGTTGTACGGGCTGGGCCACAGGTTTGCGGGCCACCGTTTTGCGTTCGCCGGTCAGAGTAAAGACGGCGCCATTGCCTTCTTTCACGGCCCGAACCTGCACCTTTTGGGTCAGGTCAAGCACCAGACGCAGGCTTTTCGGGTCTTTAGCGTTGCTGGTGCGAATGCGGGCAATCAGATTCTGGCCGTTAAACGCTAGCGGCAGCCCTTTCATCATGCCGGACTGGCTGATATCGATAACCACCCGGTTTGGATTATTCAGCGAAAAGTATTCATACACCGGCTGACCGCTAAAACTCAGCGTAACGACCGCCTCGCCGGCGGCGTTATTCACCCGGATATCGGTCAGGCTGCTCGCCCACAGCGGCCATGACAACATCAGCAGTAGCCCCAGCAGGGCCTTCATCAACCGCACAGTCATGGCGCTTCCTGCTCCGGCCAGGCGGCCAGCGCCGCTACGATCTGCTCGCCCTGCGGCGTACGGGCCTTGATCTCCGCCTGTCGGCCCGCCCCCTGATAGCCAAGATGTAATTCAACATCGGCTTGCGGCAAGAAGCCTGCGCCTTGTTGCGGCCATTCAATCAGGCAGAGGGCGTCCTGCGACAAATAGTCACGAATGCCCATGAACTCCAGTTCTTCAGGATCCGCCAGTCGATAAAGGTCGAAGTGATACACCGGACGCGGCAGCAGCGCATAGGGCTCTACCAGCGTATAGGTCGGGCTTTTCACATTGCCCTGATGCCCCAACGCCTGCAGAAATCCGCGGCTCAGCGTGGTTTTACCCGCCCCCAGATCGCCCAGCAGATAAATAATGGTGGCGCGCTCGCAGGCTCGGGCTAACGCCGCTCCCAGCGCAATCGTGGCTGCCTCGTCCGGCAAAGGTAACAAAAGCGTCTTCATTCTGTGTTTTCTAAGGATATCCGCTCAGGATTTACATACTGCGGCAATACCGCCATCAAATCGGTTGCCAACATCCCGCGTGTGCCCTGCCGCTGCGCCAGCCAGTCCGCTGCCGCTCCGTGGGCTACACAACCGGCGCAGGCGGCGTCGTACAACGACAGCCCTTGCGCCAGCATCGCCCCAATCATGCCTGCCAGCACGTCCCCCATACCGCCGGTCGCCATGCCGGGATTTCCCACATCGGCGATCGCCAATTCGCCCTGCTCGCCAGCCAGCACCGTACCGGCGCCTTTTAGCACTACCACGCCGCCATAGCGTTTCACCAGGCGTTGTGCAGCAAGTAAGCGATCACTTTCAATATCGGCAATCCGGCAGTTCAACAGACGGGCGGCTTCGCCGGGATGAGGCGTTAAAACGCGATTCTGACGTTTATGCGGGCTGATTGCCAGCAGGTTGAGCGCATCGGCATCCCATAACATGGATTTGTTACAATTTTCTGCGATTCGCAGTGCGTTTTTTCCCCATTCGCGCTGCCCCAGCCCCGGCCCGATCACCACTACATCCGCCCATTCGACGCCAGCCTTGACCGAATCGGTGGTCAGCTCCTGTACCATCAGTTCCGGGCGAGCCACCAGCAAGGCGGCCAGATAGCTTTTGTGAGTAAGCACTCGCACTAGCCCTGCGCCACTGCGTAACGCCGCTTCTCCCGCCATGAAAATCGCACCGCCGGTGCCTTCGTCGCCGCCGATAATCAACAAACGGCCGTGCTCGCCTTTATGAGCGCCCGCACGCCGTGGTTTCAGCCATTGCGTTAGCGACGCCGCGGTCAAACGCGCGATCGGCGCCGATTGTTGCGCCAGCCAGTCTCCAAGCCCTAAATCATGGTAATGAAGCTGCCCGACGACATCCCGTGCCTGGCTGGTTAATAAACCGGGCTTCAGCGCAATAAACGTCACCGTGTGAGCGGCATGGATCACCGCCCCTGCGCAGACGCCGGTTTGCGCATTCAATCCGGAAGGAATATCCAGCGCGACGATCGGTGCCGGATGGCGGTTGGCCTGAGCGATCAGGGCGTCATAAGGCGCGCGGGGAGCGGACGACAGCCCGGTTCCCAGCAGGCCGTCAATGATCAGGTCGACATCATCAGGCCACGGCGCATCGACATGTTGCTCGCGTCCCCCGGCATCGAACCATGCCTGACGCGCCAGGTGCGCTTCTGCCGGCAGCGGCCGATCGCCGATCCCCGCAACCACCGTGACCGCAATTCCTGCGCCGCGCGCCAGAACGGCGACCACATACCCGTCGCCGCCGTTGTTGCCGAGCCCACACAGAATCAGCCAGTGCCGGGCGGTAGGGTATTGCTGTTGCGCTATACGAAAAGCGGCATCGCCCGCACGCTGCATCAGCGTATTTAATGAGACGCCGACATAACCCGCCGCATGAGGCTCCTCACGGCGCAGCCAGTCGGGGAAAAAAACAGTATGAGGCAGGTCGGGTAATGATCCGCCGGGCTGATACACGCGATGGTCTTGATGCATGTCATCCCTCCGTCGGTAGCAGGATAGTGCGCCTCAACTTAGCAAGCTCTGCCGGGAAGCGCCATATGCGGAGAAACGGAATAAGAATAACAATACGCTGAACGCAATTCAGCGTAGCGATCCTTCCAGCACGTCGACAAACTGCCTTAATGCTTGTACATGCGTCTGCACGGTTTGTTCGTCGTAGCTCATCAGCAACGTTTCACGCACATCGTTAATCAACGTCGCCGATGAAGATAGATCCGCCGAAGCAAAACGGTTCGCTACCTGGTCGCCGGCAATCGACTGGAACAATTTCCCAGCATTCTCCTGATATTCACTAATCCATTCGGGGTGCTGGGGAAATTGCTTCACAAAATCGAGATAAGGCGTAAACCAGTCGCCACCGCTTTCCAGCGCACCCAGATATGCCTGATAGCGGCCAGGATCTTTTTCCTTCATCAGTTCGGCGACATCCACTTTATACTCGTTCGTGCCGGGAACACGCTCGGGCAAGGTAAGATAAGAAATGTTGCCGTTGTCATCGACCTGGCGTGTTTTCACTACCGATGCCAGCAGGTTCATGCTTTCCATAAACGCCGTTTTCTTATTGCCGCTCAGATAGCGTTCGGCGAAATAGCCGGCCTGCGACAAACCAAGCTCCAGCGCCAGCTGACGCTGCTCGTCGTCCAGCTCAGCCGCATTCACGAAGTTGTCGTCAATCAGGCGGTATATGGCTTGCGAAACCTGTTCCGGCTGATCGGCCAGCGCCGCCGACACCCCATTATCGATCTGCGAAGAAAAATAATACCGCGCCGGCGAGTCCACAATATCGCCCTCTGCCAGCTGGCGTCCCTCATTGCTGATTTGAACGTATTCAACCATCGGTTTCTCCGCGCGCGTCACATACGCCAGCGTCGTCTCCTGTGGCTGATTGGGGTCAATACGCAAATTCAGATCCTGATTCACCAGCCGATAGGCTGAAAGCGCTACTGTTTCCACTTCATTTCCTCCCAGAGCCATGACGAAAACCGCCAATTCGCTCAAGTTATCGACACCTTGTGGGAAAATATTAATAATTATGTCTATTTGTTTCTTTCGCTACCACCGACTCGCCGCGAACGATGCCGGGACAATGTGATAAAATCAGACGCCCGATTTCTTCTTGATGGTTACGCATGACATACCCCTACGATCTCAACGAACTCGCACAGCTCATCAAGCAATGGGGGCTTGAATTGGGTTTCCAGCAAGTAGGGATTTGCGACACGGATTTGTCTCATGAAGAACCCCGCCTTCAGGCGTGGCTCGACAATCAGTATCACGGCGAAATGGAATGGATGGCACGCCACGGCATGATGCGGGCCCGCCCGCATGAACTGTTGCCCGGAACGTTACGCGTCATCAGCGTGCGCATGAATTATCTGCCGGCCAAAGCCGCGTTTGCCAGCACGCTGAAAAACCCGCATCTCGGGTATGTCAGCCGCTACGCTCTGGGGCGCGATTATCATAAGTTACTGCGCCAACGGCTGAAAAAGCTGGGCGACCGAATTCAGGAGCATTGCGGCGAATTACAGTTTCGTCCCTTTGTCGATTCCGCACCGATCATGGAACGGCCACTGGCCGCTAAAGCTGGGCTTGGATGGGTTGGCAAGCACTCACTGGTGTTGAACCGGGAAGCGGGTTCCTGGTTCTTTCTGGGGGAACTGCTTATTGACCTGCCTTTGCCGGTAGACCAGCCGGTTGAAGAGCAGTGTGGTAAATGCGTAGCCTGCATGACGACCTGCCCTACCGGCGCAATCGTCGAGCCTTACACTATTGATGCCCGCCGCTGTATTTCCTACCTGACCATTGAGCTGGAAGGCACAATTCCGGAGCCTCTGCGTCCATTGATGGGAAACCGCATCTACGGCTGTGACGATTGCCAGTTGATTTGCCCCTGGAATCGCTTCTCACAACTTACCGACGAACCCGATTTCAGCCCGCGGGCGGCCTTGCATACACCAGAATTACTGGCGCTGTTTAGTTGGGATGAAACCCGTTTTTTGCGGGTAACTGAAGGTTCCGCTATCCGGCGCATCGGCCACGAACGCTGGCTGCGTAATATCGCCGTCGCACTGGGCAACGCGCCCTACGAAGATAAGATCATCCTGGCGCTGCAGAGCAGACTGGGAGAAAGTGCCCTGCTGGACGAACATATTCATTGGGCCATCGACCAACAGCTAACCCGACGCAGCCAGCAATCTATCGACGTTCAGCCGCCGCAAAAAAAGCGGTTAATCCGCGCGATAGAGAAAGGTTTGCCGAGAGACGCCTGAATTTTGCGTTGCGATTGTTTGACGATCCTGAACCATCCATCTGTGGATAATTTTAAAAAAGCGTTGTCAATCAATCATCACAAAAAGTACAAGTGATCTGGATAGCGTTTTTTATCATAAATTTATCTTTTTATTTCAATATCTTGAAATGACGTCTTTTTCATGACATTTCCAGACAGACGCACGCAACCCATTTTCAGGCTGTGGATAAGTCTGTTCAGAAAAGTATGAACATATGCAGAAAAGTTGTATGAAAATGAAGAGATGAAGAAGTGTAAAACTGGAGCGGGAAACGAGACTCGAACTCGCGACCCCGACCTTGGCAAGGTCGTGCTCTACCAACTGAGCTATTCCCGCACACGCAACGCTTAAGTATCGACGCTTTTCCGTCAAACGCAAACTGACGTGATCACATTTTGCGCTACTTTTATTGCATCACAGCTAACTTATTGATTTAACTGTGTTTTAAAAGCTGTATCGCAAAGAGGGCAGCATTATGAACCAATCCGCCCATTCTGACAAGGGGGGAAAACAACTTTCTTTGCGCCGCGCAGACACCCGATAAATGATTTTATCCGCCAGCCATCGCAGCACCTCCTTACTCTGCCGATGACGCAAAAACTTATCCAGCCTTACTTTTGAAGTAAGGAAGCGCTGTCCTATTTCAGAACACTCTACTATATAAGGTAGTAAACGATAAAGATTCTTATTATCGAAAATAGCAAATAGGAAAATCACCACTAAAAAAAGTCTGTCATTGCTGTAAAATAGTGACTTAACCTGTAAAATCGGCGCAGTAAAAGATAGGTACTGAACATAGACGATGCAGGCGCATCTGCTTGATATATATAAAACCCATACAATTCAGAGCTTTGGCAACTGTGAGCCAAGGGCGGTAGCTTGTCTGAATTAATATATCCCCAAGCGATTCGAAAAACCCTTTTTCGAACGGAAAACAATCAAGGTTATTACAAGATGTTACTCCCCGTAATCATGGCTGGTGGTACAGGTAGTCGCCTGTGGCCGCTTTCACGTGAACTTTATCCCAAGCAGTTCATTTGTCTCCACGGTCAGAATTCCATGCTGCAGGAAACGGTTAACCGTCTGAGTGGTATTGAAACACGAGCGCCTGTAGTTATCTGTAACGAAGAACATCGCTTCCTGGTTGCAGAACAGTTGAGACAAATTAACCAGCTATCCAACAATATCATTCTGGAACCTGCGGGGCGTAATACCGCTCCGGCGATCGCGTTAGCCGCACTGAATGCGATCAGGCAGGGAGAAGACCCTCTCCTCCTGGTGCTGGCCGCCGACCACATCATTGAAAATAAAGCCGCCTTTCACTCCTCCATCAAAAAAGCCATCGCTTACGCCCAGAAAGGAAGTTTGGTCACGTTTGGTATCGTCCCTACCGGCCCTGAGACCGGCTACGGATATATTCAGCGCGGCGAAAAATTACCCGGTGACGAATTTGCGCCTCATAAGGTTTTACGGTTTGTTGAAAAACCAAGCCTTGAGATTGCAGAGGAATATTTGCAATCGGGCGAATATTACTGGAATAGCGGTATGTTCATGTTCCGTGCCAAGCGTTATTTGCAGGAACTGGAAAAATTCCGCCCCGATATTTTGAAAGCGTGCCAATTATCTATTGATGGCGTTAGTCAGCAAGGGGACTTTATTAATGTCCAGACCGAGCACTTTATTACCTGCCCGGATGAGTCCATCGATTACGCTGTAATGGAAAAAACGGAAGACGCCGTTGTTGTTCCTTTGGACGCAGGATGGAGCGATGTCGGCTCCTGGTCGGCGCTATGGGAAGTCAATGACAAAGATGACGACGGCAACTCCCTGAAAGGCGATACCTTCCTGCATAACACCAAGAACTGTTATATCAATACCGATGATCAGTTGGTTGCCGCAATCGGCGTTGATAACCTGGTAATTGTAAATACCAAGGATGCAGTGCTGGTGGTCCAGAAAGATCAGGTTCAGGATGTAAAACGGGTGGTTGAATTCCTGAAAGAAAAATGCCGCCGCGAATACCGCCGTCACCGGGAAACTTACTGGCCCTGGGGACGCTGCGACCTGATTGTACGCACTGACAGATTTAATGTTAACCGCATTACCGTAAAACCCGGCGAATCATTCCCATTGCAGATGCATTATCACCGCACCGAGCATTGGGTCATTCTGTCTGGTACAGCCAAGGTGACCATTCAGGACAAAACCCAGTTATTAACTGAAAATCAATCCACTTTTATCCCAATTGGCGCTATGCATAAGCTTGAGAATCCTGGGAAGATCCCGCTGGAAATGCTGGAAATCCAATCTGGTTCCTATTTGGGTGATGATGATTTTATTGAAATAAACTGATAATCAAAATTTCAGAAGGGATATATGTCAGCATTAACGTGTTTCAAAGCCTACGATATTCGCGGTGAATTAGGCAAAGAGTTGAATGAGGATATCGCTTATCGCATCGGCCGAGCCTACGGGCAATTCCTTTCACCCAAAACGGTAGTCGTAGGCGGCGATGTTCGTCTAACCAGCGAATCCCTGAAAATGGCGCTGGCAAACGGGTTGATGGACTCTGGCACCGATGTGCTGGATATCGGATTAAGCGGCACGGAAGAAGTGTATTTCACCACTTTCCACCTGAACCTCGATGGCGGCATTGAGGTCACAGCCAGTCATAACCCGATGAATTACAACGGCATGAAGTTAGTCCGGGATAATGCAAAGCCGATCAGCGGCGACACTGGGTTACGAGATATTCAGCGGCTTGCGGAAGAAAACAATTTCCCTGCGGTTGATCCGCAAAAGCGCGGTTCTTATAAGAAGATCAACATACTGAATGCGTATGTCGACCATCTAATGAGCTACATCGATCTCAACAATTTCACGCAACCGCTCAAGCTGGTCATCAACTCTGGCAACGGCGCCGCTGGTCACGTTATCGATGAGATCGAGAAACGATTCAAACAAGCCAACGCCCCGGTTGAATTTATCAAGGTACACCATCAGGCGGATGGTAATTTCCCTAATGGTATCCCTAACCCTCTGCTGCCTGAATGCCGCAAAGATACCTCTGATGCCATGCTCAAGCACAATGCGGATATGGGCGTTGCGTTCGACGGAGATTTTGATCGCTGCTTCCTTTATGATAATCATGCCGAGTTTATCGAGGGTTACTACATTGTCGGCTTGCTCGCCGAAGCCTTTCTGCAGAAAGAATCTGGCGCAAAAATCATCCATGACCCACGCCTGACCTGGAATACGATTGATATCGTTAAGAAAGCCGGCGGCGTTCCCGTCATGTCAAAAACCGGCCATGCGTTCATCAAAGAACGGATGCGTAGCGAAAACGCTATTTATGGCGGTGAAATGAGCGCACACCACTACTTCAGAGATTTCGCCTACTGCGATAGCGGTATGATCCCCTGGTTGTTGGTTGCAGAGTTACTGTGTATTAAAAAAACCACGCTTTCAGACACCCTGAATGAAAGAGTAAATTTATTCCCGTGCAGCGGAGAAATAAATTATCGCGTTGAGAATTCAAAAGAAGTTCTGTCCCGGATTGAAGAAGCCTATATAGGTAATGCCAAGCGCGCAGAATATGTTGATGGAGTGAGTATTGAATACGAGGATTTTAGGTTCAATGTCCGAGTTTCCAACACCGAACCGCTTCTGAGACTGAATGTAGAGACCAACAACAGCAGCGAGTTACTGCGTGCCGAAGTTGAGAAGCTAGATAAAATTATTAAATCTTAATATCAAGACAGTAAAATAATATTGGAGAATTATAGATGAAGAAAGTTGCTTTGATTTCCGGTGTAACAGGGCAGGATGGTTCTTATCTTGCTGAGTTCCTTTTGGAAAAAGGTTACGAAGTTCACGGTATTAAGCGCCGTTCATCACTCTTTAATACACAGCGTGTTGACCATTTGTATCAGGATCCCCATGAAGAGAATGTAAAATTCAACCTTCATTATGGCGATCTGACTGATACCTCCAACCTGACTCGTATTATTGCTGAAGTTCAGCCTGACGAAATTTACAACCTGGGCGCCCAGTCACACGTTGCAGTCAGCTTCGAATCCCCGGAATACACGGCGGATGTTGATGCTATCGGTACGCTTCGCCTGCTGGAATCCATCCGTTTCCTGGGCCTGGCCGAAAAAACCCGTTTCTATCAGGCATCCACCTCCGAACTGTATGGTCTGGTGCAGGAAATCCCGCAGAAAGAAACCACGCCGTTCTACCCGAGAAGCCCGTACGCCGTAGCTAAAATGTACGCTTACTGGATTACAGTAAACTACAGAGAATCCTATGGCATGTACGCCTGTAACGGTATCCTCTTCAACCATGAATCTCCGCGTCGCGGCGAAACGTTTGTGACTCGTAAAATCACACGCGGCCTGTCCAACATTGCACAGGGCCTGGAAAAATGCATTTACATGGGCAACCTCGATTCTCTGCGCGACTGGGGTCATGCTCGTGACTACGTCAGAATGCAGTGGATGATGCTGCAGCAGGAAAAACCGGAAGACTTCGTCATCGCGACCGGCGTTCAGTATAGCGTACGTGATTTCATCAGAATGTCTGCGGCCAAACTGGGTATCGAACTGGAATTCACCGGTACTGGCGTCAACGAAAAAGCAGTAGTATCCAAAATCACCGGTAATAATGCGCCGGCACTGAAAGTAGGCGATGTGATCGTGGCTGTCGACCCGCGTTACTTCCGCCCTGCTGAAGTAGATACGCTGCTGGGTGACCCGAGCAAAGCCAAAAACAAACTGGGCTGGGTACCGGAAACAACACTGGAAGAAATGATCGATGAAATGGTCGCTTATGACCTGGAAAAAGCCAAGCAATTCGCTTTGCTGAAATCCAACGGTTACGATGTAAGCGTAAGCGTAGAATAACTCGATACAACAAATTAAAAGAGCTGTGTTAATCAGCTCTTTTATTAATTTGGGCATTTCCTACATGTTAAATGACTTAAAATCAGCGTTAAAAAACCCAGAGTCGTGGGTCGTTTTATCCTGGTATGATATAAAGCAGAGATATAAACGTTCAACACTAGGCCCTTTTTGGGTAACGATCAGTACTGCTATTCTGGTAGGGATGTTGAGCTTATTGTGGTCAACTCTCTTTAAGTTGGATGTACAAGATTACCTTCCTTTTTTCTGTATTGGTCAGGTATTCTGGACATATATATCTACCCAACTGACAGAAGCCAGCAATGGTTTTATTCAGTTTGATTATATAATCCGTCAGTCGAAAATATCTTTCACATCAATAATGTTAAGAATATTAAGTAGAAACATTATTGTTTTCCTTCATAACTTCATTATTATTATCTTTGTTATTACCTTTGTCGGCCCAGGATGGACTGTTACCGCCCTACTATCCATTATAGGGTTTGTATTGCTATCAGTGGCATTAGTCTCAAGCTCTCTGATCTTAGGTATCATATGTACCCGATTCAGAGATATGCAGATGATTATTCAAAATATTCTGCTCGTCAGTTTCTACTTTACTCCAATCATGTGGAAAACAGATCAGCTGAATGAACAATGGCTTTATTGGGTACAATTCAATCCATTAGTTCATTTCTTTAACATTATCCGTGAGCCCATGCTTGGTCATTTGCCAGACCAGAACTCAATAATTATCGCGACCGCGATAACTGTTGTTCTGTTTATACTGTCAATGATAACTCTCAATAAGACTAAAACCAAGATTGCGTACTGGCTTTAATATATGAAGAAAATAATTGAGGCGGTAAACGTCAGCGTTGAGTTTCCGATATATTCATCATCCCAGCGAAGCCTGAAAAAGATGCTTTTCAAGCGTACCGTCGGGGGTGGATTCAACGATAGCACAAGTTATGTCACGGTTAAGGCCCTGAATAATGTCTCCTTTGATATACATGAAGGCGAACGGGTCGCGCTGATAGGGCATAACGGCGCAGGGAAAACTACGCTGTTACGTGTTCTGGCCGGTGTCTATCACCCTTCTTCCGGCGCTATCAATATTGAGGGGGAAGTTGTCTCCCTCATCGATATGGCAATGGGAATGGACAGTGAGGCAACGGGATACCAGAATATTTTTATACGAGGAATCCTGCTTGGTTTGAGAAGAAAAGAAATCTCCAAGCATATCGATTACATTATCGAATTCAGTGAACTCGGTGATTATATCAATCTCCCCGTCAGAACCTATTCCAGCGGTATGCTGTTACGCCTTGCCTTCTCCATCATCTCTATCCTGAAACCCAGTGTTCTGCTGATGGATGAATGGCTGACCGTTGGCGATACCTATTTCAGAGAAAAAATGGGGAAAAAACTGGAAGAGATGATCAACAATACATCTGTCCTGGTACTGGCCTCTCATTCCAAAGATATTATCAAAAAATACTGTAATAAGTTCTTCTTACTACAGAACGGAACTATTACAGAACTGGCACTCTCTGAGATAGATAATTATCTATAATGGTGAATAAATGGAAAGGAAGAGCAAGATTTTAATCACTGGCGCAGGCGGTGTCTTAGGATATGGCTTAATCGATGCGCTGGCGAAAAATGGTTATGATAATGTACTCACACCGAATAGAAATGAGATGAACTGCCTGAGTCAGGAAAGTGTTGATGATTATTTTAATCAGCACCAACCTGATTATGTTTTCCATCTGGCATCGCTTGTATTCGGTTTGAAAGGAAATCTGGATAACCAGCTAAAATCGATATCCAACAATACCATTATCAACCAGAACGTTATTCTGGCTTGCCATAAGTTTAACGTAAAAAAAATCTTCTTTGCTGGTACCGTCGCCTCTTATCCTTTCCCGTATGTTCAGCTACCATTGGATGAAGACGACTTGATGTTGGGCGAGCCTCATGGAGGCGAGTATGGGTATGCCATGTCCAAACGGCATGCTCTGGCCTATCTCAAAATATTGAACCAGTATCATAATGTTGATTATTGTTATGCCCTGTTCACCAACCTGTTTGGCGCAAACGATAAGTTTGATCCAATCAATGGACACGTCATTCCTTCATTGATCGATAAAACATACAACAGTTTGCAACGCGGTGATAATCAACTGACAGTATGGGGTAGACCTGAAACGACACGAGATTTCTTATACAATAAGCAGGCTGGTCTGGCAGCACTACACGTCATGAATAACCTGAGCGGTGTGGTCAATATTGCCAGCGGCGTAGAAACGTCAATGGGAGATATCGTTAACGCGATTGCCCGTTATTATGATAACAAGATAACGGCAGTGTGGGACGCGAATGCTCCGATCGGAATTCCGAAAAGAAGTGTATCAATAAAACGCTTGAATGATTCAGGCTTTCAGCCAGAGTTTGATTTAAACCTGCAAATCTCAGATACAATTTCTTGGTATGAGAACAATGTTTCCAGGATAAGAAAATGAAAAAAATAGCTATAATTTCCAGCTTCTCCGAAAGCTGTGGCAATGCTTATTTTACAAAGATTTTAATGGACTCCATGACAGATGCTGGCGTTCATGTTGAGTGTCTCAGCTTAAACTTGTTGTTAACTCAGTCTGTTAACCCTGATATCAGAAAGAAAGCCGACAAACATATCGACGATCTGTGTGAAAAACTCAAACAGTTTGACGGTGTGAATATTCAGTTTGAAGCCGGACTCTATGGCACTATCCCGTCCGATATCATCAAGCGCACATTAAAACTGGTTTCCGCCAACCCGCACACCAGTGTGACGCTGCATAGCCCAAGACTGGTTAGCGATAGCGCGTCACAGCGTGAAGCCATTAAACAGGCTCTCAAGCTGCGCGTCAAAACAGCCATCAGAATGTATTTCGCCGAACTCAGACGTAATGTATCGACCCGCCTGAACGCGACCATTATCAAGAACCTTATCAAAAGAAGAATCAATATTATCGCTCATACCTTAAGAGCGAAGGAGCAAATTGAATTATTCTTTAATTACGATAACGTTCATGTACATCCGTTGAAAATCGTTGATGAATCACATGAAACATCGCCGGATCTCCTGAAGGCGATTAGAGTAAAATATAAATTCCGTGAGAATGATAAAATCATCGGTATGTTTGGCTTTGTGAATGAATACAAAGGCCACTCAATGGCGATCAAGACGTTATCCTGCATGCCGAAAGGTTATAAATTAATGATCTTTGGCAGACAGCACCCTCAGACGATCAAGAATAACGAACTGGTTAACCATTACATTTCATCACTTCAGCATCAGATTCATTGCGATAAAGTCGCGGACCGCGTCTTCTTCATGGGTGAATACGATAACGAAGATTTTATCAACCTTGCAGGATCGGTTGACTACGTTTGGTTGCCATATGTGGAAAACGGCCAGGATGGTTCCGGTATCGCCTCCATTTGTATGGACGTATCCAAACAAGTGCTGTGTTCTTCGTCATTTGCATTTGATGAATTATTCCGTCTGATTCCAGACTACAGCAACTATTCTCGATTCGATATCGGTAACTATTTGGAACTGGCAACCAAAACAACACGTTTTATTCCTGCCAAGCCCAAAAAACCATCATCTGGAGAGAAGAAATATACTCTTCAGTCTCAGGCTGAGCTTTATATCAAGCTGTCAACAGAATAAAGCGAAAGAGCCGTCTCTTTATGAGGCGGCTCGTTATCTTCTGGGAAAAACATGATTAACGTTCTGCATTTTTATAAAACTTACTATCCCTATACTTATGGTGGAATTGAGCAGGTTATATTTCAGCTTTGTGAGGGTGCGGCTCATCATGACGTTAACTCAACGGTTGAATATATTGCTCCTGGTAAAGACAGCGGTATAGAAAAGTTTCACCACCATAACGTTACCTGTGACCATAAACTTTTCGAAATATCTTCGACCCCGTTTTCCCTATCCTCTATAAGAAAATTCAAAAAGCTGGCAGAATCCGCAGATATCATTCACTACCATTTCCCTTATCCTTTTGCTGATATGCTGCATTTTATCTGCAAAATTAAAAAGCCGACAGTCGTCAGCTATCACTCTGATATCCTGAAACAAAAGTATCTGCTGAAATTGTATAAGCCGCTGATGTACAATTTTTTGGAGTCGGTGACATCAATTGTGGCAACGTCGCCAAACTATCTGGCAACAAGTGAGACGCTGCAAAAATTCAGCCATAAAACCTCGGTGATTCCGATTGGGCTTGATTCCCGTGCTCATCAGGTTATTGATAATGACAATAAGCTGAAATGGCAGAAAATCCTACCTGAACGCTTTCTGCTTTTTATCGGAAATCTAAGGTATTACAAAGGACTGGGCACGCTTTTAGCTGCCATAGAAAATAATCCGGAAATAAACATTGTTATTATTGGGTCCGGGCCTCAGGAAAAACAGCTAAAAGAACAAGTCTCAAGAAAAAACATTGAAAATGTCTATTTTCTTGGCGCACTGCCTGACAACGATAAGAACACATTACTTGAGCTGTGCTCCGGCATTGTTTTTCCGTCTCAATTACGAACAGAGGCATTTGGAATCACCCTGCTGGAAGGGGCAATGTATGGTAAACCGCTGATTTCTTGTGAAATTGGCACAGGCACATCTTTTATTAACATTGATGGCCAAACCGGAATTGTCGTGCCGCCATCGGATCCGGCAAAACTGCGTGAAGCGATGGAATATCTGTGGATTAACCCGGAAAAAGCGCAGGAAATGGGCCAAAACGCCCAAAAACGATTCCATGAGTTATTCACGGCTGAAAAAATGGTGAATGACTACGTCAATCTTTACAAAAAGCTTCTGCATAGAGAGCACGTATAGTCATCCCCTTTTCCGGCGGCAAGGATGCCTGATTTCCTGCCTTACCATCAGTAACTTCTATCGAAATCCACCTCTCCCGCTAACGTCTGTCCTTGTCGGAAGCGCGGCAGGTTGTCCAGAAACAGTTTCCCCAGCCGAGCGGGTACCAGCGGCCCGGCGACATGCGCCGTGATGGTGAGGTTCGGCGTCCGCCAGAACGGATGATCGCCCGGCAGAGGCTCCTGCCGAAACACATCCAGCACCGCCCCGGCAATCTGCCCTTCGTGCAAGGCCGCGCACAAATCCGTATCCACCACCGCGGTGCCACGACCAACGTTGATAAACAACGCCGAAGACTTCATCGCAGCAAACACGCCGGCGTGATAGATATCCGTTGTCGCCGGCGTATCCGGCAAAATGTTGATGACGTAATCCGCAGACGCTACCGCTTGCTCAAGCGATGACAACCCTTCTACCCGTGCAAACATCGGCATCTCTCGCGGTGAATAAGCAACCCCGAACAGTTCCACGCCAAAAGGCTGCAAAAAAGCCGCCACCTCCCGGCCAATATCCCCCGCGCCGACAATCAGTACCCGACGCCCGAACAGCGACCCCGGCAATATCTTTTTCCATTCGCCGCTTTGCTGACTCTGCAACCGTTGCGATAAATGCAGATCATGCTGCAACAAGTAAGCCAGCACGTATTCAGCAATAGGCTGCCCAAACACCCCGACAGCCCGGCTCAGCCGATAATCACGCGGCAACCCCGCTGCCAGTAAAGGTTTATAGCCGGCCCAGGTCGATTGTAACCAGCGAGGCTTCGCCCCCTGAGCCAGCAGCAGGGCAGCCTTATCCGGCTCGCCCACCCAGATATCACAGGTCGCAGCTTGAGCAACCTCACCTGAACCGATCAGCAACGGTAAGTCCGGCGCCGCTTCACGCAGCACGTCCCGTAGCTCATCCGCACGGGAGTCCAACAGCAGAATGGATGTCATGTTCGTCGTCTAGGGAAAACTCATGCGACGATAATATATGAAATCGAGATAGCGCCAAATAGCAGTGGCTTATGATTGAAGCTGTTTGGGAAACGACAAGAAAATGAGAGAAAACAGAAAGAAAACTTGGAGCGGGAAACGAGACTCGAACTCGCGACCCCGACCTTGGCAAGGTCGTGCTCTACCAACTGAGCTATTCCCGCGTAGGATGGTTATTCAAAGCGCCTTGAAGCATCTAATTCTTTGTAACCAACTGATTAAAAAGGCTTTAACACTTTAAGGCGTTTGGAATGGCGCTGATTATGGACCGGTTCGCCCACTATGGCAAGTGCTTTTTCGTGCCTTTAGTTTCGTTTGTTTATAATATCGACAATCCGTTACTGCGCATCCCCCGGCTGGCGATACAGCGCGGCAATGCCGCCCGCGCCCTTTTCCCGCCATCGACGTCGTTCAAGGATGACACCGACGCGGCCGAGGCCACGCCAACGCCTTCCCGGTTTCCATCTGTCAGGCAAGATGGTTATTCAGCGCAACAACTCTCCGTATTTTAGTTTTTCTCCAATCATTACCATCTATTGCGCAGCGTCATAATATCGCTGTGGAATAACTGTCATTTTAGAACGCTCGCCATCACGTGGGTTTATCGGTAATATCTGGCGAGTGAAATGAATAAGATGCGGTAGATATAAAATCTGATTGAGCACACGCTGGCATTCTGGCAAATTAAATCGACATCGAATGGCGCATCAATCACTGTTGATGTTATGAATTAAAAATAAAGCCGTTAATTTCACATAGCGTTATTACTCGACAACACCACAACCACTATTTCATTCTTCTTTTATGCAGGCTTTTGAGAAGCAGGTTGCTGGCTCATTTCTGGAGAGAACGCGTATGCCAGATATCAATATATTTTTTTCTTCCCTGCTCGAACGGCAATTACATGATGCTGCCAGGCGCGCCAGCGCCCGGGCGGAAGCGTTGAGCCGTCAGGAATTGCATCAAAAAGCCCGTGCGCTGCTCGACCAGCTCACCGGTATAGACAACGACGATAGTTATCAGGATGACCGCTCCGGGCAACCCGCTGACGATGCCCCTGAACGGTTGGCGCGCGCCCGGCAGGCCTCCGCCTTTGTCAACGACTACGGCGCAAACCCGTTCAACGGCCTGACTTACCAGCAACTATCGCTGATTGTCTACGATGAAAGCGGTGTGTTTACCCTGAATGAACGCCGGGCCGCCTGGAGTGAAGCCTACGCCCAGGATCAAGCCTGGCGACAGCACGTCGTCACGCAGGCCCGCTTGAACTACCGCCATCCTCAGTGGCAAATACGCTTTTTTACCGAGGTTCTGAAAAACTACCGGGCGCTGTCGGCGATTGAAAAAGCGCAATACCCGCGTTACTACGAACGGGAATTGCAATGTCACCTGCTGCCCAATCGCGACGGGACCCACCCCTTTGACTTTTCCGGTCTGGCTGATTACCCAAGCCTGCTGGAAATGCTGCTTGCCATCCGGCAGGACAGCCCCAGACGGGAAATGTCGACGGCTACCGTCAATCCTGCGCCCTGAGCCCGGCGGCCAACCCTCTGATTGACGTCAGCCGCGCTGCCGGGTCGTTAACCGGGGTATGAATAATGAACTCACTGACGCCAAAGCGCTGGTGATAGTGCTGCAACTGGCGGTGGACCTCCGCCGACGTGCCATACAGGATGTTCTGCGCCTGCTTCTCGATACGAAACTGCGCGCTGCCGGACTGCTGCACCAGCGTATCCGCCTGTTCCTGCGACAGCACGTTTAGCGGCGCCCGGTCCCCGATATACACCTTGTAGTTATACCGCTCGCCCGCCAGCGCTTTCGCCTCGTCATGGCTATCCGCCACGATCACCGATAGCGACAACAGCGCCTGCGCCTGCTCAGGCTGGTACTCGCGCCAGGTCGACAATGCTTCCGTCAACAGGGCTTCACTGGGCTGGATAAACCCGGCGAACACGAAATTCCAGCCCAGCGACGCCGCCAGACGCGCGCTTTCCGCACTGGCGCCCAGCAAAAAACGCGTGGGCGGCGCCGGTGGCGACGGCGTAGCGCGCAAGTCGGCATCCTGTGTCGCTCCCGGCTCCAGCAGCTCATGCAATTGCCGCAGTTTATCGGCAAACGACACCTGACGCGCCGGGTCAACCTCCTGTTGCAGCGCACGGGTCGACAGGGGAAAACCGCCCGGCGCTTTGCCGACGCCCAGATCGACCCGATCCGGCGCCAGCGACGACAGAACATGGAAATTCTCCGCCACCTTATAGGGGCTGTAGTGCTGCAACATCACCCCGCCGGAACCAATCCGGATATGGCGGGTATGGGCCAGCAGCCAGGCAATCAACACTTCCGGCGACGATCCCGCCAGTGCATCGGAGTTGTGGTGCTCAGACACCCAGAAACGGGAATACCCCGACGCTTCGGCGAGGCTGGCCAGCTCGACGGTCCGGGCCAGCGCATCGGCGGCGGTCATCCCCTCCGCAATCGGGCTTTGATCCAATAAGCCAAGACGATAACTCATATATTTCCCTTCTGTGATCCAGCCTAAATTTCCCGCATATTTTCATAGCCTGGAAAAATCCATAAATAACAAAACAGGGTTTGGTTAGTACAAATCCGCACTATAAATGAAATGAGAATCACAATAATCAGCGTAGTGAACTGCATACTTTCCTAACTTAATTTTTATTCTGCTCGCGTTCGAAAAATAGGCGTACGCCATAAGCGTCAATTTCAATTCCTGAATAAACAAATCACAAAACCCCCTGAGACGTTTTTTTGCTTTGTCATATTCAATTTTGTTGTTTTACATCCTGTAGCCTCTCATCAATAGTATTTTTCAGTTTTCTTAACTCTCCATTAACCACCTGAGCATGAGGTTTCTCCAGCGCTTTATCCGTGCCGGAGACGGGTTTCTTTTCGCCAAATTTCGCTGTAGGGAGCATGCTGATGAGTGAAAAAACGATTCCCCGACAAAAGACGAGTCCTGACCAGCGTCAGCTGAGGCTGGGCGTGATATTGCAGGGCGCGGCCGGAAACATGTCGGCCTGGCGGCACAACAATGTGGTGCCGGACGCCAGCATCAACTTCGGTTTTGTGCTGGATACCGTGAAAAAAGCCGAACAGGGGAAATTCGACTTCGCCTTCGTGGCTGACGGCCTGTACATCAACGAGAAGTCCATTCCCCACTTTCTCAACCGGTTCGAACCGCTGACGCTGCTGTCGGCGCTGGCGGCGTCAACCCATCACATCGGCCTGGTCGGCACCCTGTCCACCTCCTATAGCGAGCCGTTCACTACCGCGCGGCAGTTCGCCAGCCTCGACCATTTGAGCCACGGTCGCGCCGGCTGGAACGTGGTGACCTCGCCGCTGGAAGGATCGGCGAAAAACTTCTCGCGCGCCCAGCACCCGGAACACGCCCTGCGCTATCGCATCGCCGATGAATTTTTGCAGGTGGTGAAAGGATTGTGGGACTCCTGGGAAGACGACGCGTTTATCCGCGACAAGGCCAGCGGCCGCTTCTTCGACCCGCAGAAACTGCACCCCCTGAATCATCAGGGGGAATTTTTCTCGGTCGCCGGACCGCTGAATATCGGCCGCACGCCGCAGGGCCGCCCGATTATCTTCCAGGCCGGCGCGTCGGATGACGGCAAGAAACTGGCCGCCAGCCACGCCGATGCCATCTTCACCCACCAGCACACGCTGGCGGAAGCGCAGGCGTTTTACCGCGACGTTAAGCAACAGCTGGTGGAACAAGGGCGACGCGAAGACCAGTTGCACATCTTTCAGGGCGTCAGCGTACTGGTAGGCGACAGCGCGGAAGACGTGGAACGCCAGTATCAGGACACCGCCGCGCTGGTGACCATAGAAGACGCGCTGAATTACCTCGGCCGCTACTTCGAACACTACGACTTCTCGCAGCACCCGCTGGATGAACCCTTCCCGAATATCGGCGCGCTGGGCCAGAACAGTTTTCGCAGCACCACCGATGAAATCAAGCGCAACGCCCGCGAGCGCGGACTGACGCTGCGTCAGGCGGCGCTGGAAGCCACCACCCCGCGTCCGCTATTCAGCGGCACGCCGCAACAGGTGGCGGACGGGTTGCAACTGTGGTTTGAACAGCGCGCCGCCGATGGCTTCATTATCCAGAGCGCCACGCCGGACAACTTCACCCGCTTTGTCGATCAGGTGGTGCCGTTGCTGCAACAGCGCGGCCTGTTCCGCCGGGAATACCCCGGCTACACGCTGCGGGAAAGCCTGGCGTTGGATTATCCGACCAATCGCTACGCCGCCACCCACCAACCGGCAGAGGAAACGGCACAGTGAACGCGCACCATGCCACGCCGCTGCTGCTTGCCGCACTGCTGTTCAGCGCCGGCGGGCACGCCGAACCCGCCACCGTCGGCCGCATCGACCTGAAGGCCAACCAGTTGCCGGTGCGCGCGCCGGGCAACCCGCAGGCCATCGCCGAGATCCCGGCCGGGTTTACCTTTGCCGAACCCGGCACGCTGACGGTGGCGATCTCCAACCACAGTTCCCCGCCGCTGGCGCTGCTGGCGGAGGACAACAAGACGCGCATCGGCAGCGATCCGGACATCGCCCGGCTGCTTGCCGACGCGCTGGGGCTGAAGCTCAAGCTGGTGCCGACTGCCTGGGAAGACTGGCCGCTGGGTATCGCCTCCGGCCGCTACGACGCCGCCATCATCAATATCGCGGTGACCAAAGCGCGCAAGGAGCGATTCGATTTCGCCACCTACCGCGTGGATACGCTGGGTTTTTACGTCAAATCCACCAGCCGGATTCAGGCGATTCGCGGGCCGGCGGACGTGGCGGGGCTGAAAGTGATCGTCGGTTCCGGCACCAATCAGGAAAACATCCTGCTGGGCTGGGATCGCCAGAATCGCGCTCAGGGCTTGCCGCCGGTACAGCCGATTTACGTGACCGACGATGCCGCCGCCAACCTGAGTATTCAGTCCGGCCGGGTGGACGCCTTTTTCGGCCCGCATTCCATCGGGGCCTACAAAGCGGCGTTGACCGGCCAGACGCGGATGGTGGGCATCGGCCCCACCGTGGCACCGGTGGCGGTCACCACCCGCAAAGGCAACGGGCTGGCGCAGCCAATCAGCACCGCGCTCAACGGCGTCATCGCCGGCGGGCAATACGCGCAGGTGCTGGATCGCTGGGGCGAGAATGACGAAAAAGTCACGCGCTCCGACGTCAATCCACGCGGTCTGGACGAATAACCCGGCTCGCGCCGACCGTCGATTTTTTATGTTCAAGGAATACGCTATGCAGACTCTCGCCGTTCGTCCGTTTTACCGTCTGGCCGCCACGCTGTTCGGCGGCTGGCTGTTGCTCGGCAGCGCACACGCCGCCGGCATCGACCTCCAGGCTAATCAGCAACCGATCCATGCGCCCAAAAACCCGCAGGCCATCGCCCAGATTCCGGCCGGATTTACGTTTGTCGAACCGGGCAAACTCACCGTCGCGGTCGCGGCATTGGGTTCCTCGCCGCCGCTGGCCTTTTTGGCGGACGACAACAAAAGCGTCATCGGCAGCGAACCGGACATCGCCCGGCTGGTAGCCGACAGCCTCGGGCTGGAGCTGAAGCTGGTGTCGACGTCGTGGGAAGATTGGCCGCTGGGCGTCGCTTCCGGCAAGTACGATGTCGCCATCACCAACGTGACGGTGACCAAAGCGCGCAAAGCGCGTTTTGACTTTGCCACCTACCGCGCCGATACACTGGGCTTCTACGTGAAATCCAGCAGCAAGATCCAATCGATCCAAAGTGCTAAAGACATCGCCGGGCTGCGGATCATCGTCGGCTCCGGCACCAATCAGGAGGCTATCCTGCTCGACTGGGACAAGCAAAACCACGCCGCCGGCCTGCCGCCGTTTCAGCCGGTCTACGTCACCGATGCCGCCGCCGCCAACCTGAGCATTCAGTCCGGCCGCGCCGACGCCACCTTCGGCCCGAACGTCACCGGCGCGTACAAAGCGGCGCTGAACGGCCAAACCCGGCTGGTGGGCACGGTCAACGGCGGCTGGCCGCAGGTGGCGCACATCGCGGTGACCACCCGTAAAGGCAACGGGCTGGTGACTGCCCTCAATACCGCGCTCAACGGCGTGATTCAGAGCGGCGAATACGACCGGGTGCTGAACCGCTGGGGAGAAAGCGTGGAACGCATCAGCCGTTCGGAGATCAACCCGCCGGGCCTGGGCGACACGCCGCTGTAACCCGTATCCGGCTGAACAGGGAGGACACCATGTCTGACGAACGCTTTATTATCACCTACCCGGAAGACGCCCGTATTGCGCCGGTACTGGACGGCCTGTTCGCCGAATACCGCCAGCGCTATGGCGATTACTTCGCCCATCGGGATCCGGAACCGGAAGGACTCTATCTGCAGCCGGACGGCATCTTCATTGTGCTGCTGCGTGATGAGCGGCCGATCGCCACCGGCGCGTTCAAGCGCTACGACGCCACCACCGCTGAACTCAAACGGATCTGGACCGACAGAACCCTGCGCCGTCAGGGGCTGGCCAAACGGGTGCTGCATGAGTTGGAACAGCACGCCCGTCGGCTGGGCTACCGGGATTTATTCCTGACCACCGGTTTCCGTCAGCCGGAAGCGGTCGGCCTGTACCTGAGCGAAGGCTATCAGCCGCAGTTCGATACCCAGGTCGACCCGGAATACTACAGTCTGCCGCCGCACGATGGCCGCTTGCCGTTTCGCAAACCCTTGTATGGCCCGGTGCCTAACCGGGCGGCGCAACAGGAACGGGTAAAGGTATAAGCTCATGACGCAATCCATCCATCCTTCACTGTCCCAGAACCCGGCCGATATCCCTGCCGCTCCGTTGCGCGTGGTGCCGGCGCGTTATCCGCTGCGTATCGCAGGCGCGCTGTTTTCGCTGTTTATTTTCGCCGGCATCGCCGAGTCGGTGGCGCTCAACAGCCGCTGGGAATGGTCGGTGTTCGCCAGCTATTTCTTTAACCCGGTGATTCTGGAAGGGCTGGGGCGCACGCTGCTGCTGACGCTGCTCGGCACCCTGTTCAGCATTATCGCCGGCACCGGGCTGGCGCTGGCGCGGCTGTCGTCGTCCACGTTACTCAGCACGCTGGCCTGGCTGTACATCTGGCTGTTCCGATCGCTGCCGCTGATTCTGGTGCTGATTATCCTCTACAACTTTTCGTACCTGTACGACGCGCTGGCGCTGGGCATCCCTTTCACGTCCATCGAGTTTTTCCGCTATCCGACCATTGATGTGCTCGGCCCGTTCTCCGTGGCGGTGCTGGGGCTGACGCTGGTGCAATCGGCCTATACCGCCGAAATCATTCGCGGCGGCATCCTCGGCGTCGACGCCGGACAATTTGAAGCCGCCGCCGCTCTCGGCCTGCCGGGCTACCGCCGCACCTGGCGGATTATTCTGCCGCAAGCGCTGCGTTCGATTCTGCCGACCGGTTTCAACGAAATCATCAGCCTGGCCAAAGGTACCTCGGTGGTGTACGTGCTGGCGCTGCCGGAGCTGTTTTACACCGTGCAGGTGATTTACAACCGCACCCAGCAGGTGATTCCGCTACTGATGGTCGCCACCGTCTGGTATCTGGTGATCACCAGCGTGCTGTCGGTGCTGCAATATTTCGTGGAGCGCTACGTCGCCCGCGGCGCGGTGCGGGAAATAACGCCTCATCCGCTGCAGCGACTATTCCGGCGCCTGAGCGCACGCCGCCGACACTGATTTTCAGGGAGAAGCACCATGTCTGAAGCCATTGATCTCTATTCCATCCCACGTACCGCGCCACGCGCCGTGACCGAACAAGGCCGGATCGATATTCAGGGGGTCGGCAAGTGGTTCGGCGCGCACCGGGCGCTGGATAACATCAGCCTGACGCTGCCGCCCGGTTCGGTCACGGTGATTATCGGGCCGTCCGGTTCCGGCAAATCCACCTTGCTGCGCGCCATCAACCATCTGGAGCGGGTGGACGAAGGCACCATCCGCATCGACGGCGACTACATCGGCTACCGCCGCGAAGGCGATACGCTGTACGAACTGAAAGAACGGGAGATCCTGCGCCAGCGCCTCGGCGTCGGCTACGTATTCCAGAACTTCAACCTGTTCCCGCACCTGACGGTGCTGGAGAACATTATCGAAGCGCCGCGGGTACATCGGTTGTATCGCCGCGCGCAGGCGCAGAGCGTGGCGCTGGCGCTGCTGGACCGGGTCGGATTACGCCACAAGGCGAACGCTTACCCGCGCCACCTGTCCGGCGGGCAGCAACAACGCATCGCCATCGCCCGCGCGCTGGCGCTCAACCCCAAAGTGATGCTGTTTGACGAACCGACCTCGGCGCTGGACCCGGAACTGGTGGGCGAAGTGCTGGACGTGATCAAGGATCTGGCGCGATCGGGCGTCACGATGGTGATCGTTACCCATGAGATCGGTTTCGCGCGCGAAGTAGCGGATCGGGTGGTGTTTATGGTGGACGGCAAAATCGTGGAAAGCGGCGACGCGCATCAGGTGCTGAACCATCCGGCCCATCCGCGCACCGCCAGCTTTTTAAACAAGGTGCTCTAGCTTTAAACAAGGTGCTATAGATTGTGTCCCGATTCCCCGGCTGACGCCGGGGAGATAGAGGGTTATTTCAGTCGTTCACGCAGTTCGGTGGACGCCTGCAACAGCGCGGCGCGGGTGGCCGGCACGTCGCTCAGCGCATTGAGCAGACCGAAGTCATGGATCATGCCGTTATAGCGTGTGACGGTGACATCCACCCCGGCGGCATCCAGTTTACGGCCGTAGGCTTCGCCTTCGTCGCGCAGCACGTCCAGTTCGGCGGTTTGAATCAACGCCGGCGGCAAGCCGGTCAGTTGTTCGCGAGTCGCCTGCAGCGGCGAAGCCAGAATATCGCGGCGCTGTTTGCTGTCGGTGGTGTAGGCGTCCCAGAACCATTTCATCATGTTGCGGCTCAGGAAGTAGCCATTCTGGAACTGCTGGTAAGACGCCGTGTTGAAGTTGGCGTCGGTCACCGGCCAGAACAGCACCTGATAACGAATACGCGGCGTACCCGCCTGTTTGGCCTGCTGCGCCACCGCCGCCACCATGTTGCCGCCCACGCTGTTGCCCGCCAGCGCCAGTCGTGAACCATCAACGCCGATGTCTTTACCATGCTCCGCCACCCAGCGGGTCGCGGCATACGCCTGACGAATCGCCATCGGATAATGCACTTCCGGCGATGGAGAATAATCGACGAACACCGCCGCCGCGCCGGACTGCACCACCAGATCCCGCACGAAACGCTCGTGCGTCTGGTAATCCCCCAGAATCCAGCCGCCGCCGTGGAAGAACATGAACACCGGCAAAACCCCGGTGCTGCCCGCCGGCTTGACGATGATCAGCGGGATTTTCTGACCGTCGACGGTAATGGTTTTCTGGGTGACGTCGGCCGCCGGCAGTTTCGCGCCCGCCTGCGCCGCCACCAGCACTTCGCGCGCTTCCGCCGGCGACAGCTGTTCGATCGGCTTGCCGCCGCCCGCGTTCAGTTTATCCAGAAACGCCTGCACATGACGTTCGGCATACGGCGCGTTGTTATCCGCGGCGGAGGCGTTTCCCGTTACAGCGGCCAGCAAGGCCGCGACAAGACATTTTCTCATGATGAATTACCCTGGTGTTAAGTGAAAAAGAGTTTATTTTTTATTTATTTACACTTACTTCTCACTGACTCAGATAACAGTCAGTGTTACATCGATGTTGCCGCGCGTCGCGTTGGAGTACGGGCAAACGATGTGCGCTTTCTGTACCAGGTCTTCCGCTACCGCACGGTCCAGACCCGGCAGAGAGATTTTCAGTTCGACTTCGATGCCGAAACCGTTCGGAATCGCGCCGATCCCCACGCTGCCATTGATGGTGGTCGCCGCCGGAATCGACACTTTGTCGCGTGCGCCGACGAACTTCAGCGCCCCCAGGAAACAGGCGGAGTAACCGGCAGCAAACAGCTGCTCCGGATTGGTGCCTTCGCCGCCGGCGCCGCCCAGCTCGCGCGGGGTAGTCAGTTTGACGTCCAGCTGCTGGTCGGAAGAGACCGCACGTCCGTCACGACCGCCGTTAGCCTGGGCATGAGCAACATAGAGAACTTTTTCAATAGACATGGTGTGACTCCTTTTGAGTGGATTGGGTTGGCGATTTAAATCGATAAAAATTAAATCGCACACTACTTAATTGGATATAAAAAAACATAATCAACAACCGCGCGTCCCGCTACCTCCATCATCAAATATGTCTGATGAGACTGGCGCGCAGCGTTTCCAGATCCGTCTTGATGGCGCGTAACTGTTCGATATTACATTCCGCCGCGCAGAACACGCCTTCCGGCACCGCCTTCGCCTTATTCTGCAATTCACGACCGTCATCGGTCAGCTCAATCAGCACCTGACGTTCGTCTTCAGTACCGCGGCGGCGCGTCACCAGCCCGGCGGTTTGCAGGCGCTTGAGCAGCGGCGTCAGGGTGGCGGAATCCAGGAACAGACGTTCACCCAGTTCAGATACCGTTATTCCGTCGCGCTCCCACAGCACCAGCATCACCAGATACTGGGGATAGGTGAGGTTCAACTCGGTCAGCAAGCGGCGATATAACTTGTTCATCGCCAGATTCGCCGAGTAGAGCGCAAAGCAGAGTTGGCCGTCCAGCCGGAGGGCGTCATCACTCAGTGTTGGTTTGGTGTCGGTATCTTTTCTGTTCATGGTCGCCACTCTACATCGCTCAAAATTAAATAGCAAACGATTTAGATTAAAAAAAGACAAAAACCAAAAAGAAAATCCTAATACATTGATAAAAAATAAAAACCGGCGGATAGCACCGCCGGTTTACCGTCAGTTATGGTTACAGGCAACTTTGGTTACAGCCAACTCTGGTTACAGCCAACTCTGGTTACAGCCAACGTTATGCCGTATGGCGATTATAAATGCGGATAAACACCTGGTCCGATCGGCAGCCCCAGCAGATACCACACCAGCAACAGCGCCAGCCAGACGGTAAAAAACACCAGCGGATACGGCAACACCAGCGAGTAATAGGTGCCCAGCCGCGCCTCTTTGTTATAGCGCTGCAGAAATCCGAGGAATAGCGGAATGAACGGCGACACCGGCGCCAGCGGGATCACCGACGAATCCGCCACCCGGAACACAATCTGGGCAAAGGCCGGATGAAAACCCAGCAGCATGAACATCGGCACGAAAATCGGCGCCAGAATCGACCAGATGGCCGAACCGCTGGCGATAAACATGCACAGGAACGCCGACAGAAAGATCAGCCCGACAAACGCCGGTATCCCGGTCATGCCCAGCGATTCCAGCAAGTCGGTCAGCCCGATGGCGATGAACTTGCCCATGTTGCTCCAGTTGAAAAACGCCACGAACTGCGACAGCGGAAACACCATGACGATGAAACCGGCCATGCCCTTCATCGGGTCGACCATCAACTGCGGCAGGTCGTTCTGGGATTTGATTTGGCCGGTAACCATGCCGTAAGGAATCGACACCACAAAGAAAAACGCAATGATCAACGGCACGATGCCCTGAATAAACGGCGACGGCATCACGGTATGCTTGACCGGATCGCGTAGCGGCCCCCATTCCGGCACCACCAGCAACGCCACGATAGCGATGAACGCCAGCGCGGCGATACCGCTGGCGCGCAGGCCGCGATTTTGCTCCGGCGTCAGCCGGGACAGATGCTCGTGGCGTTCGCCCTGATAAGGCGGCAGACGCGGCTCGATAAATTTGTCCGTCAGCAATGCCCCGGTAATGGTCAGCACGACCACCGACGCCGCCATGAAAAACCAGTTATCAATCACGCTGACATGTACCGCCGGATTGATGACCTTGGCCGATTCGGTACTCAACCCGGACAACAGCACATCGGTGGTGACGATCAGCAGGTTGGCGGTAAAACCGGAACCGACGCCGGCGATCGCCGCCAGCAGACCGGCCACCGGGTGACGGCCGACCGCCAGAAAAATCAGCGCCCCCAGCGGCGGCATCACCACCAGCGCGGCATCCGACGAAATGTGGCTGAAAAAAGCGATAAACAGCACCATGTAGCTGGCGTAGCGGGCGCTGACGCGCGAGGCCATCTTGTACATCAGCGTTTGCAGCAGGCCGACGCGCTCCGCCAGCCCGGCTCCCAACACCAGCGCCAGAATGGCGCCCAGCGGGGTAAAGGCGCTAAAATTCCTGATGACGTTGGGCAAAATCCATTGCAACCCTTCTACGCTGAGCAGGTTTTTCACCCGCACCACCTCGCCGTTGGCCGGGTTGGTGGCGGTGATGCCAAACCAGGAAAACAGCGCGCTGGCCGCCATCAGCGCGGCGATCAGGTATACGAACAACAGAAACGGATTGGGGATTTTGTTCCCCACCCGCTCTACCCACTGAAATAGCCCGCCCGGCTGCGGCTGGCTGCTTTCCGCTGTCACACTCATGGTTTTCCCCTCTGTACTGAATTTTTATGTGGTTGTTTTGTTGTGATTTATAGGTAAAACACGGTCAGGTATCGGGCGGTGATTCACGTGTATCTCTCTGAACACATCGTTGACTCGCCCCCAAACCCTGCCGTCGGGTAATAGCGACCTTCCCCTGCTCGGTTTCTCCGACGTTTGCGGCGGTTGCGGGAACGACGCAACGACAGCAAACGATTGCCGGACTACGGTCAACAAACCGGGAACATTAGCCTTGCAACGGCGACGGCTGGATACCGGCCGGGATCGGGCAGCGGTACGGCGTTTCCTGCCGTTGCTGCCGCCACTCCTGCCGACAGGCTTGCAACAACGCGCTGTCGGTCAACAGCGCCAGCACGGTGGCGGACATCACTTTCGCCGCCAGCAGCATGCCCTTGTGCGCCAGCGAAGTGCGGCCCTGCGCCACCGCCTGCCAGGTATGCAGCGGCGTGCCGAGCGCGTAGCAGGGGCTGAAGCACTGGGCGGTCGGCACCAGCCAACTGACATCCCCCACATCGGTGGAACCGGATAGCAACGATTCGGTCGGCGCATAAGGCGCGACCTGCGAGGTCAGCGCCTGGCCTTTCAGCGTGCGGCTGAACGCCTGACCGGCCGCGCCGCCGGTGCGGGCGATGGTCGCCAGATTGCTGGCGATATCCTCGGCGCTCAGCGTCCGGGCTATCTCGGCGGCGTACTCCTGCTCCTGCCCGCTGTACGCCGGCACGCCAAACGCCGCGACAAAACCGTACATCGCCTGTTCCAGCGTCCGGTTGGGCACATAGTTGGAACAGGCCTTGTCGAAGCGCACCGTCAGGGCGGTGTCGGTCATCAGCGCCGCGCCGCGGGCGATATTCACCACCCGCTCATAGATGGCCTGCGCCTGATCGATCTGCGGCGCGCGTACCAGATACAGCACTTCGGCGTCCGCCTGCACCACATTGGGCGAATGGCCGCCGGTGTCGGTCACGGCGTAATGCAGCCGCGCTTCAGGAATGATGTGCTCACGCAGGAAATTAGCGCCGGTGTTCATCAGCGTTACCGCATCCAGCGCGCTGCGCCCCAGATGCGGCGCGGCCGCCGCGTGCGCCGCCACGCCCTTGAAACGAAAGGCGGCCTGAATGTTGGCCAGCGTCGGGGTACAGAACATGCCGCTGAAGGTTTCCGGGTGCCAGGTCAGCGCCGCGTCCACGTCATCGAACACGCCCTCGCGCGCCATGAAGGTTTTGCCGGAACCGCCCTCTTCTCCCGGGCAGCCGTAAAAACGAACGGTACCGGCCTGCGGGTGTTGCTCCAGCCAGGCTTTCACCGCCAGCACCCCGCCCAGCCCGGCGGTGCCGAGCAGATTGTGGCCGCAACCGTGGCCGTTGCCGCCCGCTGTCAGCGGCGACGGCGCGGCGCAACCGGCCTGCTGGCTCAACCCGGCCAGCGCGTCGAACTCGCCCAGCAGCGCTACCACCGGCTGGCCGCTGCCAAAGCTGGCGACAAACGCGGTATCGATGCCGGCGATGCCGCGCTGCACGCAAAAGCCCTCCGCTTCCAGCGCACTGGCCAGCCGTTCGGCCGAGTAATGCTCGGTAAAGCGGGTTTCCGGGTGATCCCAGATATCATCCGCGATGGCGGCCAGCTGTTGCGCGCGTGCCGCCAGCGTGTCGTTAACAAATCCGACGATTGTCTGGGTCATTGCGCCTCCCCAAACTCGCGGATATTGAGCGCCAGCAGCGCCAGCGTTTTCACCGCCACCGCCATCACGCTTTCGTCGAAATCGAATTTCTCGTTGTGATGCCCGGCGCTGAGTTCGGTGCCGAACACCGCGTAAGATGCCAGACCGCCGTGCGCTTTCACCCGCTCCATCAGGTAGGTGGCGTCTTCAGAACCGGCCGCGCCGTCTTTGCGGTCGATGATATGAGTCAGTTCCCGCACCTGCTCCGCCTGACGACGAATGAACGCCACCCATTCCGGGCTGGGCTGGCTGCACTGCGCCGCGCCCATCAACGCGATATCCACCTCAACGCCGTGCATGGCGGCGGCGCCGTCGATCACCTTCAGCGCCTGCTGATAAATAAACTCGTTGACCTCGTTGGTGGCGCCGCGGGTTTCCACTTTCATCGCGGCGTGCGACGGCACTACGTTGCGCCCGGTGCCGGCCTGCAACACGCCGACGTTGATACGCGAGCTGCCGCCGCTGTGGCGTGGAATGGCATGCAGCCCCAGCGTGGCCTGCGCCGCCGCCAGCAGGGCGTTGCGGCCCTCTTCCGGTCGACCACCGGCGTGAGACGCCACGCCGCGGTAGCTGACGTCCAGTTTGGTGGTCGCCATAAACGTATCGTTGCCGCACACCAGATGCCCATTCGGAATGCCGGTGCCGATATGAATGGCGGTGAAGTAGTCCACGTCATCCACCACGCCCGCTTCCGCCATTGATTTGCCGCCGCGGGTGCCCTCCTCCGCCGGCTGGAACAGAATTTTGATGGTGCCGCACAGGTGCTCGCGCATCGCCATCAATACCTGCGCCAGTCCCAGCCCGATAGTGGTGTGGCCGTCATGACCGCAGGCATGCATCATGCCGGCGTTGCAGGAAGCAAACCCGTCGCGGAACGGGCGGTGATCGTCCGCCAGTTGTTCGTTAAGATCGAGCGCGTCCATATCGACGCGATAGCCGATGACCGGGCCGGGGCGTCCGGTGTCCAGCGTCGCCACGATGCCGGTAAAACCGCCGGAGAAATAGGGCAGCCACTGCGGCAGCGCCCCCTGAGCCAGCGCCCGTTGCTCCTGCGCCTGCAATACCTCGTCCGGCGGCAGCCCCATGCGGGCGTCGGCATTGATCACCTCCCGCCCGAGCTTCAGCGGATAACCCAGTTGGTGCAGCGCTTCGGCGACCCGCGTGGCGGTACGAAACTCCAGCCAGCCGGATTCCGCATATTTATGCAAATCGCGGCGCGTTTCCCGCAGCCACGGAATGAGTTTTTCCACGCGTTGTGACAAATCGGAATAAAGAACGTCTGAGTGCATAAGCCTGTTTTCTCTGGTGGTGTCCTGATCGACGACGCCCGCGCAACGGGCTGTCACGTAATTGAAAAAAATGTACACAAACCCACCAGTGTGAATAAGATGTCAGGATCTTTGGCGTGATAAATCATAGTTATCACCAGAACGGCGATCAGAGAACCAGATGACTCAGAACGTAAAGCTGCATCAGTTGCAATCATTCGTAGAAGTGGCGCGCCACGGCAGCATTCGGGCCGCGTCGCGGCAATTGAATCTGTCGCAACCGGCGCTGACCAAATCCATTCAGGAGCTGGAAGCCTGTCTGGGCGCACGCCTGTTTCTGCGCCACCGCCAGGGGATGGCGCTGACCGACTGCGGCGAAGCCTATTTCCGCCACGCCAGCCTGATTATGGAAGAGTTGCGCGTGGCGCGCGAAGACATCCAGCAGCGGCTTGGGCAGGCCAGCGGACGGGTCAATATCGGGGTCGGCGCCAGCATCGCCCACACGGTGATGCCGGAGATCGTCAGCCGTTTTCACCGGCTTTATCCGCAGGTCAAACTGCGCATCACCGAAGGGCAACTGGTGGCGATGATCCACGAGCTGCGGCAGGGAGAACTGGACTTCACCGTCAATACCTACTCCGGCTCGTCCTATGATAACGAACTGTTATACGAAAAACTGATGGAAAAGGAATACTGCGTGGTGGTGCGGCGTGACCACCCGATTCAACGGGCGCATTCGCTGGAGGACTTACTGGACTACGAGTGGACCATGCCCACCCCGCGCGGCAGCTACTACAAACAGCTGTTTGACCTGTTCGCCACGCTGCCGGTCACGCCCCGGGTCAGCGTCACCTGTGAAACCCTGATGTCCAGCGTCAGTCTGGTCGCCAAAACCGACTTCGTCAGCATCCTGTCACGGGATGTCATCCGCGACCCGATCCTCGGCGAACGCCTGCGGGTGCTGGAACTGGACCAGCCGCTGCCCAAAGCCACCTTCTATCTGATTCAGCGTAAGGACACCATGCTGTCGCCGATGGGCGCCCAATTAGCCAAACTGTTTCGGCGCTATTGCCGGTAATCGGCGCCATGCACGCTGGCTCAGGTTTTTCGCCAGACAACAGCACATCTACGGTTTAGTACATCAATGGTTTAGCACATCAATGGCTTAACACATCAATGATTTAACACATCAATGGCTTAACACGTCGCTGAGTCAAAAAAGCGGCGACAACCCGCAGGTCGCCGCCGCTGTAAGATTCGTACCAAAGGCGCTGTGTGAAGCCGACGCCGCCGGGATTAGAACGACGTCCAGTCGTCGCCGGCCTTCTCCTGTCGGGATGCCGGGCTCAGGTTTGCCAGCGCGGCTACCTTCCCGGCCGGTTTGAGTTCCCGACGCGCCGCCGTTGCATCGGCCACGCCCGGCAGTTTGAATACCGAGACAATCTCGTTCAGTTGATGCGCCTGTTCTTCCAGCGAAGACGAGGTTGCCGAAGACTGTTCAACCAACGCCGCGTTCTGCTGCGTCACGCTGTCCATCTGCGTGATGGCGGTTCCCACCTGGGAAATCCCCTTGCTCTGTTCGCTGGACGCCGAGGCGATTTCTCCCATGATATCCGTCACATTGGTGACCGACTTCAGAATATCCTCCATCGATTTGCTGGCCAGCGACACCTGCTCGTAGCCATTCTTGACGTTGTCTACCGACTCGTCGATCAGGGTTTTGATTTCCTTCGCCGCCTGAGCGCTGCGCTGGGCCAGATTTCTGACCTCGCTCGCCACCACTGCGAACCCGCGACCGGCTTCTCCGGCGCGCGCCGCTTCCACCGCCGCATTCAGCGCCAGAATATTGGTCTGGAAGGCGATACTGTCGATCACATTGATGATGTCGACGATTTTCTGCGAACTGTGGGTGATGTTCTGCATGCTGTTGCTTACCGCTTTCACCACGTCGCCGCCGTTGTTGGCCGCTTTTGACGCATCCCGCGCCAGCGAGCTGGCCTGATGGGCGTTATCCGCGTTCTGTTTCACCACCGCGCTCAGTTGTTCCATGCTGGCGGCGGTTTCACTCAGGGCGGCGGCCTGCTCTTCGGTACGAGAGGACAGATCACTGTTGCCGGCGGCGATCTCGCTGCTGCCGTGATAAATCTCGCTGGCGCTGCGGCGAATATCGGTCACCGTCTTTATCCAGTTATTCTGCATGGTGTGAACAAACGGAATTAACTGCCCAATCTCATTGCGTCCCATCTCGCCGATTGTCGAATCCAGTTGTCCGTTCGACAGGATTTGCAGATGCGCTTTCACCCTCTCCAGCGGGCGGCCCATCTGAATAGCGAGATAGCGGTCGGTTAATATCACCACGCACAACCCAACAATCATGGCGACGATCAGCGTAACCTTACACCAGTATACCCAGGCTGAAATGCGGGCCTGCGCTTCTGTTTTCAGATTTTTAATAATCTGATTATATTCGTTGATGGCGGCGGTGAATTTTACCCGCAGCGGGTTGTATTTCTCCCTGACGAGTTTGTCATAGACATCGTGGTTATTCTGTTTGGCCGCATCCAGCATCGGCACAATCGCTTCGCTGAACAGTTGATAGGAACTATTGTAAATATCATCAATGGTATTGCTGCTGATATTGGCGTGGTCGGTCACTTTGAACTGCGCCAGCCCGCCTTTCAGAAAATCCACGTCCGCGGTGGCGTCGTTGAGCAATGTGCGAGCGCGCTCACTGTTATTTCCAGCAATAACGGCTTCGTCCATCGATAATTTAACTTTGTAGTAACTATCGCTGGCGCCATTAATAATATCGCCGTTGGTTTGCTGCACATTCGTCAGACCAATCTCACCGGTCAGACTATTCAGTGAATACAGAGAGAAAACTGACACCCCGCCCCATAACAAGGTAAATATGATCAGGATAGCCAGCATCATAATTTTAACCCTGACGTTACAAATAAAACTCATTTAATACCTCTCGTACATGCGATTGATTATTGGTTTTATGGCTATTGATTCGTTCTCATTTTAATTAATTGTTATCCGCCTCCTTTTATCGCAGCAGAGATGCCTGCTATATCGGCCATTCCGCCTTTTTATTTAACCGGCGGTTCGAAAATGATAAGTAAGAAAGATATTTAAAATAAATATATTTTTAAACGCGGGAGGAACGAAAGAGAATAAAAGTGGAAACGGCAGGAAACCATCCGCAGGACCAATCGTAGTATAAATGCATCATTTACGCCTCATTGCAGGGCGTCGTCGGATGAAATTATTCCGGCGCAAAGCACAGCGCCCATTCGCAGCAGTCGTCGCAACTGGGGGAGCGGCACACCAGTTCACCGTCCTGATGCAGGCAACGCTGACGGTAGAAGAATTTTTTCCAGCGCATGTTTTGGTGGTTCAGCGCCACCAGTTCAGGGAAGCAGTCGCTCATCAGCAGACGCAGCTCGGCGCGGGAATCCAGCCCCAGATCCTGCCACAGATGATTGAAGCCCAGCGAGGCGCTGGCGATGATCTGATGCATCGGCGCGCCGTCCGCCGCCAGATAGCCGTACAGCCAGTCGGCCAGTTGCGCCCGTTCTTCCCGCCGGGTTTGTTGCAGTTCGCTCATCAGCGACTGGCGTTGATCCCGCGCGGCGTTCTCCCCCGGCGCGGGCCCGTTCAGCCGCTGTCGCAGCGCCAGCCAGGCGGCGTTATCCAACCCCATTTGCCGGGGGAAGCAGGCCGCGCCGGCGTCATGCAACGCCAGCAGCCGCCGCAGCCAGTACTCCGCCCCGGCCATCAGGCCGCTCCCTGCGCGCGTTCCCCGACGGGTTGCGCTTGCTGACGTTGCCGCCACCAGCGGCCCAGCACCTCGGCGATATTCTGCCAGGCGCCTTCCACACAGGGCTGGATACCCTGCTGTTCCAGCTTCTGCCACGGCGCGTAGCCGATGCGGGCGCAGAACACCGCCTCCACGTCCGCCAGCAACGCCAGCATCGCCGCCATGCGATCCTCGCTGTCGGTCGGTTCGCAGTCATCGCCGCCGCGGCAGTATTTGGGCGCAAAACGCTCGTTGACCAGAATCACCCCCGCGGCCGACAGGCTGTAGATTTGAAAGCGATCGGCATGGCCGAAATGGCAGTCGATCACCTCGCCGCCGGACGACGCCACCGCCACCAGACAGGCGTCCGGCTCCTCGGACTCGCCGCGCGAGGCGATACTGGCGTGCACCTGCGCGCGCTGGTGCAGCAACGGCAGGTAAGGCTGCGGCTCGGCAGGCAGCGACGACAGCCGAAACTGCTGGCTGCGGTCTTCGCCCAGCATGCCGATAGCGTCGGCCCGGCACTGCTGGCAGTGCGCCATTTGCGGCATCGCCGCGCCGCACTGCGTCCGCGCCGCCGCCAGCGCCTCGGCGTCCGGTTCCGGCTGACCGTTGAGGCCGAATACCGTGCCGTGTTCCGGCCGGGCGATCAGCGGCATGATGTTGTGCAAAAACGCCCCCCAGCGCCGCGCCTGCTGGCTGACCTCAAACAAATGCCGATCGTTGATGCCGGGGATCAGCACCGAGTTGATCTTCACCAGCACGCCGTTCTCCGTCAGCCGCCGGATCCCCTCCTGCTGGCGTTCCAGCAGGATCGCCCCCGCCTCACGCCCGGTATAGCGATCGCCGTCCAGCCACAGCCAGGCGTAGATCCGCGCTGCGATATCCGGATCGAGCGCGTTGACCGTCACCGTAACGTGATCGACGCCGACATCCAGCAACCGATCCACCGCCTCCGGCAGCATCAGGCCGTTGGTGGACAGGCACAGCTTGAGATCCGGCAACTGTTCGCGCAGCAGCGTCAGGGTGCGAAAGGTGCGGGCGAGATTCGCCAGCGGGTCGCCCGGCCCGGCGATGCCGACCACCGACAGTTGGGGAATAGCCGCCGCCACCTGATGCGCTTTCGCCACCGCCTGCTCCGGCGTCAGCAGTTCGGACACCACGCCGGGGCGGGATTCGTTGCTGCAATCGTACTTGCGGTTGCAGTAATGGCATTGCAGGTTACAGGCGGGCGCCACCGCCAGATGCATGCGGGCGTAGTGATGGTGCCCGCTCACCGAGTAGCAGGGGTGATGCGCCACTTTGCTGGCTTGCAAGGGGGTAAAACGGTCGGTCTGGTCGGAACGGCAACCGGATGCGGAAGGGCAGGATGTCATGGTTATGGCCTATCAAAGGATGGAATCATATCCGGAGAGTGCAAGCGCCATACCGTATAGCCAAAAAATTTATTATTGAAAAAACAACGTGATAATAAGGAAAACTGCCGAAGCGGTTTGTCGGGATTGTGGCATTCGGCCGACAATGTGCCACATGCCACAATCCCGTCGTCCGGTTACAGACGGTGCATGTTGATGTCCATAATCTGGATGCGATAGGCCACCTGCCGCGGCGTCATCCCCAACAGCCGCGCCGCCTTGGCCTGTACCCAGCCGGTTTTCTCCAGCGCGGCGATCAGCCGCTGGCGTTCATCCAGATTCTGATCGAGCCAGCCCTCTTCGGCGGCGGCCGGCGGCGTCGGTTTGTTCATCATCGGCGCCGCGTCGTGGTGGTTAAACAGGATGACGTCGCGGTCGATCAACCCGGTGTCGGTCATCACCGCCGCCCGTTCCAGACAATTTTCCAGCTCGCGCACGTTGCCCGGCCAGTTGTACCCCATCAGCAGGCGGATGGCGCCGTCGCTGATGCGCAGCGCCCGGCCCTGATGCGCGGCGATCTTCTTCACCAGAAACTGCGCCAGCTCGACGATATCCTCCTGCCGTTCCCGCAGCGGCGGCAGCGACACCGGCATCACGTTCAGCCGGTAGTAGAGATCTTCGCGGAAATGGCCGGCGCGCACCTCCTCCTCCAGATGGCGGTTGGTGGCGGCGATAATCCGCACATTGACGCGCAGGGTTTCGTCGCCGCCCACCCGCTCCATCTCTCCTTCCTGCAGGATACGCAGCAGCTTGGCCTGAAACGAGGCGCTGCTCTCGCCGATTTCATCCAGAAACAGCGTGCCGCCGTCCGCCAGTTCAAAGCGCCCCTTACGCTGACGCACCGCGCCGGTGAAGGCGCCTTTTTCATGGCCGAACAGTTCGCTTTCCAGCAGGTTATCCGGCAGCGCCGCGCAGTTGAATTTCACGAACGGCGCCGCCGCGCGCGGCGAATTGTAGTGGATGGCGTTCGCCACCAGCTCTTTACCGGTGCCGCTCTCGCCGCGCACCAACACCGTGGTGTCCCAGCGCGACACCTGACGGATGATCTCCATCGTCTGGCGCATCGCCGCGCTTTTCCCCACCATGTTGTCAAAACCGAACGGCCGCGGCGTTTTACAGGCGGCCGGGCGGCTCGCCGCCGACGGTGATTCGCCGTCGCGCCGGGGGGCGCGCATCAGCCGCACCGTCTGCACGATCAGGCTGGCCACCGTTTCCAGAAAACGGGTGCTGGCCGGCAGGCGTTCCTCGTAGCGCGCCATCGGCTGGGCCGCCAGCACGCCGATCGGCTGTTGTTCGATGCCCAACAACGGCACGCCGATAAACGGCAGCTCGTAGTCATACAGATTAAGCCGGTCGAGAAAACGCTGATCGTCCGCCACGCGCGGCAGCGTCAGCGGCTGACGCTGGGTCATCACCGTGCCCACCAGCCCTTCGCCCGGCCGGTAGCACACCTGGCTGCTGCTGGACAGGACCCGCTGATCCTCGCAGTACAGCGCTTCCACTCTCAGCCCGCCGCGCTGCGGGTCATACAGGCAAATCATGCCGTGCTGCATGAAGGCATCATCATGCAGCACCCGCAACACCGCCTGTAACGCCTGCCCGATGTCGGTGGCCCGGCTCAGCGCCGCGCTAATGCGCTGCACCGCGGTAAACTGCTGAGACAAATCAAAACGCCATACGACGTTCCCCGTATCGGGTGCCTGTGTCATTTTGAGCCTCCTGTCAGTGAAGTGGGGAGTCTGGTTAGTGAAGCCGAGTGTGCCGTGAGTGCAGCAGATAGGGGGAAGCGCAGGACCAGACAGGTGCCGCCGCCCGGATGGGACGTCAGGTCTATCGCCCCCTGATGATGCGCCACCAGCGTCTGGATCAAACGCAGTTCCATGCCCTTGCCCGGCGTGGTGAGCGCGGTCTGGGTGCTGACGTAGCGCACCTGCTCCAGCGGTACATTGTCTTCCAGATACAGCGCCAGCCAGTCGCCGTCCTGACGGGCGAACAGATGCACCGAAAGCGCGAAAGGCCGGATTTCTCCCGCCAGCGCCAGCGTACGGTCCAGCCACAGGCTAAGACAGGCCAGAATCTGGGTACGTTGCCCGAACCCGGTCAGCTGCGGCGTGTCCAGTTCGCAGCGCAGCTGGTCGCCGTCGGTAAAACGGGTGTGATACAACGCGGCCAGATCCTCAGCCAGCACGCCGATCGGCCAGTCCGCCGCCGGTTCGAAATCCAGCGACGGGCGGCAGGCCTGCAACCGCGCCACCGCCTCTTCGCCTTCGCGCCAGGCGGATTCCAGCGCCACGTTGCTGCGGTCCGCGCCGTTGAGCCGGCGGGCGGCCGCCAGCATGTTGAGCGGGCAATTGAGCTGAATCAGCGCCGCATCCAACGACTCGCGGATCGCCGCCAGCAGCTTGCCGTTGGTCATCTGCTGTTTGAGACGATCGAGCCGTCCCTGCTGTTGTTGCTGCTGCTGTTCGGTGCAGTCGCTGATGACGATCAGCGTGCGCGGCAGCGCGGTGTCGGTGAAATAGCGGCTGGCTTCCTCATTGACGCCGGGCAACGCCCAGTAGCCGAGCGTCAGCCAGCGCACCGCGCCGCGAATGGTGACCGGCAGCGCCGTTCCCTGCTGCAACGCCGCCTTATTGGCCGGGTAATCCAGCACCGCCAGCAGTTCGCGGCCACCGCAGTCGGCGCACAGCGTCTTGTAGGCCAGGTTATCCATGATCACCCGATCCTGCTCGTCCACGACTACCACTGCCGCCGGGATATTGTTCAGCACCGCGGTGATCATGGTCATGTGGTTGCGCAGCCGCTGTTCCAGCGCATAACCGGCGCTGATGTCTTTATGCATGCCGAGGTAGTGCTCCACCTCGCCGTGGGAATTGAAAATCGGCGTGATGTCGATTTCCGCCAGATACAGGCTGCCGTCGCGGCGGCGGTTAATCAGCTGACCGCGCCAGGCGCGCCCCTGCAGCAACGTCTGCCACAGCGTCTGATACACCTCGGTCGGGGTCTGCTGGCTGGCGAGAATGCGGTGATTCTGCCCGAGCAATTGCGGCAGGCTGTAGCCGGTCAGGCGGCAAAACGCCGGGTTGGTGTACACAATATGGGCGTGCGGGTCAGTCAGGGAGATCGCCACCGACGACTGTTCCACCACGGTGGAAAACAGCGACGGATGCTGCCGGGACAAATGGCTGGCGATTTCGCCCAGCGGAAAAGATTCCGTCATCAAATGCATGGACATGGGGTGACTCCCTTACGGTTTGGCGGCGGGGATGTCGGCTTGTCGACAATTTGTCGCAGGCTGCAACACCCCGTCCGGCTGGCGAATAACGGAGAATAACCATGCAAACACTGCACCTTTTATTGATTAAGCCGACTAAACATTGATCCGGATCCCTGTTTTACCGCCCAAAAGCGCCCATCCCTGTTGCCATGCGCCCTGACCGTGAAAAACCGCCAGCTCGCCAGTACAAAAAAAGCACAATAAAAGTGCAGCGGTGCGCCATCAATGTGCAGAAAAATCCATATTGCGCACAGTCAAAACTGGCACGGGATTCGCAAATGGCAAATGAATGAACGGCCTGATCCTTCAGGGTGGGCTGCTTCTCTTTTCATTACCTGTTTTTTCATCACGTAATCAGGAGCAACGCTATGGCGAACATTGGCATTTTCTTTGGCACCGATACCGGCAAAACCCGCAAGATCGCCAAACTGATTCATCAGAAACTGGGCGAGGCGGCGGACGCGCCGGTCAACATCAACCGCACCTCGCTGGAAACCTTTCTGTCCTACCCGGTACTGCTGCTGGGCACCCCAACGCTGGGCGACGGCCAGCTACCCGGTATCGACGCCGGTTGTGAAAATCCGTCCTGGCTGGAATTTGCCGATGAGCTGGCCGGCACCGACCTGAAAGGCAAAATCGTCGCGCTGTTCGGGCTGGGGGATCAGCAGGGCTACCCGGATAATTTCGCCAGCGGGCTGAAACCGCTCTACGACGTGATGACCGATCTGGGCGCGCGCGTGGTGGGCGACTGGCCGAGCGACGGCTACGAATTCAATACGTCCGCCGCATTGCAGGAAGACCGCTTTGTCGGCCTGGTGCTGGATCAGGACAACCAGCACGACCTGACGGAACAGCGCCTCGACAGTTGGCTGGCGCAAATCAAGCCCGCCATCCTGTAACGCGCATTCGGTTCCCCGCCCAATATCCACCCGGCCTTTCCCGCACCTCGGAGAAAAGGTCGGGCATCTCCTGCTCAAAAACACTAATTATTTGATTTTTAAAATAAAAAAATATCCGTCACGTTTTTTTGTGACGAAAATCACATTTCATCACCAAGACCACTATCCTGTTCCGAAACGCGGAAGATTGGGGAACGCTTTTGCGGTTTACTGAAGGCCGGAATTCAGGGGAGAACCACATGAACGATACCGTGCTGACCACATGGCAACAGGCGAGAATCAGCCGCGATCCGCGTTTTGACGGCACCTTTTTCGTCGCCGTCAAATCCACCGGTATCTTCTGCCGCCCCATCTGCCCGGCACCGTTGCCGCTGGAGAAAAACGTCGTTTACTACCGCACCCGCACCGAGGCGATTCAGGCCGGTTTTCGCCCCTGTCTGCGCTGCAAGCCGGAATACGCGCCGCGTTTCGCCGAACTGGACCGCAAGCAACAACTGCCGGTGCGCATCGCCGCCGCCATCGATAGCGGCGAACATCTGCTGTCGAAGGTGGAGCAGATTGCCGCGGCCCACCATCTCTCCAGCCGCTACCTGAACCGGCTGTTCCGCGAGCATTACGGCTGTTCGGTGAAGGAATACCAGAACATCGCGAAGATTTTTTTCGCCAAGAAGCTGTTCCAGAGTTCCAGCCTCAGCATCACCGACATCGCCGCCTCGTGCGGGTTTAACGGCCTGAGCGGGTTTTATCAGCTTATCGACAAGTACCTGAAAACCACGCCCAAACGGATGATGTTGTCGCCACCGGACAGCCGGGATAAGGCAGAACACATCAGGCTGCGCCTCCCGGTCGGCGGCCGCTATCACTGGGATTATTTTCTGGCTTTTCAGTCCCGGCGGTTGATCGACGGCGTGGAATGGATCGACGGCGCGACTTACGGCCGCCGCTTTATCCTCAACGGCGAGAAGGGATCGTTTCAGATACGTCCGGCGACCGGCGGGTTTGACGTGACGATCGCGCTAAGCCGCCTGACGCTGTTGTCTCAGGTGCTGGAGCGGATCCGCAACATGTTCGATCTTAACGTCAATATCGACGCGATCGAGGATCAGTTGCGTCAGGCTTATCCGACATTGCCGATCGCCTCCGGCATCCGCATTCCCGGCGTGTTCTCGCCGTTTGAAGCCGCCATCCGCGCCGTTTGCGGGCAACAGGTGAGCGTCAGTGCCGCGACCACGCTGCTAAACCAACTGGTGTCGCTCTGCGCCATCGAGGAAGACGGCCAGCGTTACTTCCCAACGCCGGACCGCATCACCCCAGAAATTGTTGAGCAACTGCGCAGCATGCGGTCGAAAAAAACCACGCTGGCGAATGTCGCTGACTGGTTCTGCCGCCACGACATCAGCGACATCGATCGACTCACCGAGGTGAAAGGCATCGGTCGCTGGACGCTTGATTATCTGAAACTGCGAGCGCTCAACGATCCCGATATCTGGCTGGGCGGCGATCTGGGTATCCGCAACGCCTTGCGTCAGTTGGGGGAGATCGACCCGCAGCGCGCGGCGCCGTGGAAAAGCTATCTGACCCTTCATCTGTGGAACACGCTGTAAACATGCAACCTGTGGTGAAAAAACATCCTGTGGAGGAAAATCGTGTGAAAATGGCGACGCAACAACTGGACTGCCCAGACAGCTTTCCCTGGCGCTACGCCGACGTCACCGCGGCAGACGGCTGCGTGACCAGCGTGCTGTTCAGCAATGAGCAAAAACCCACCCGGCCGGACGCCGTCACGCAAGCCTGCTGCCAGCAGTTGCAGGCGTATTTCGCCGGTCAGCGCACCACCTTCGACCTGCCGCTGCATCAGGACGCCACGCCGTTCCGCCGGCAGGTCTACGCCCGGCTGCTGGACATCGGCTACGGCGTTACCCGTACTTACCAGCAAATCGCCGCCGCCGTCGGCAATCCCAACGGGTCGCGGGCGGTAGGCATGGCGTCGTCCAAAAACCAGATTTCCATCATCGTGCCCTGCCACCGGGTGATCGCCACCTCCGGCGCGCTGACCGGTTACGCAGGCGGGCTGGCGACCAAGCAGTGGCTGCTGGAGCACGAGCGGCGTTATGCCGTCAGCACGGCAACAACGTCTGCAACCATTGGCGCTGGTGCTGACGCTGACGCTGCGCCCGCAGATAATCGCCCGCTTTAGCCAGCGCCTCCGCCTCAGGCAGCGGCGCGGCCGGGCGAATCGCCTCGCAGCGCAGCAGATGCAGGCCCAGTTCGGTTTCCACCGGCTCGCTCAGCGCCCCCGCCGTCAGCGCAAACAGGCAGCGGTCCAGCGCCGGAAACAGCAAACCCCGGCTGACCCAGCCCATCAGCCCGCCGTCCAGCGCGGTCGGGCAGTGAGAATGCCGCCGCGCCAGCGATTCGAAACGCTCCGGGTCGGCGCGCAGCTGACGCAACAGCTCGGCCATCTGCTGCCCGACTGCCGGGCGATTATCGTCGACGGTCAACAACAGGTGGCGGGTCAGCCGCTGCTCCGGGCGACAAAAACGCCCGGCGTGTTGTCGATACCAGCGCCGAATCTCGGCCTGTTCCGGCTCGCCGGCCTGCGCGCCAACGCTCGCCAGTTGCAGTTCCATCAAGGCGTGGTGCAGCACGATGGCCTGTTGCTCGTCGGCGGAAAAGCCGGTGCGGGTCAGTTCCTCCGCCAGTTGCTGCGCCACCTGCTGCAACTGCGCGCCTGTCGCCGCCAGCGATTGCCGACGGGCCGCCGTCACCACCGCGTGCTCCAGCGCCAACTGACACTGCAACTGGCGCTCAAAGCGCGGCCGATCCGGCTCAGGCAGTTGCTCCGGCAGACAATGCCAACGGGTCTGCGCCAGCCGCAGGCGACTGAAGCGCTGCCAGGCCGGTGGCGTCATTCGTCCACCTCCAGGCTATGCAACGCCGATATCGGCACCTGAAACTGCCGCTCGCCGAACAGTACGATGCAGCTGTCTCCCCGTTCGCCCTGCGCCGTCGCCAGCACCTCGCCCTGCTGGCCCATCGTCACAACGATGTCGCCATTGATCGCCAGCGGCTGCGCGCTGCACACCCGATCGCCGTACTGAAAATCACCCGCCAGCCAGGGCTGATCCGCGTCGATCAGCTCTGACTCGCGGCAGCCGACCACCCGATCCCGATCGAGAAAATGTACCTGATAGACTATCTGATCCTGCAGGAATACCCCCCACTCGCGCACATACCCGACACTGCCGCGCCGCACCAGCAGTTCACCGCGCGCGCGCCCGACGAACGTGCCGTCGTTGCGCAGCGCGCGCACTACCCGCACGGCATCGCCGCATTCAAACCTCGGCGTCATCGCGGCCTCCCTTCGCCCAGTGTTGATAGCTCTCCGCCAGCAGCCGCCGCGCTAACTGCCAGTCAGCGTTCGGCGCATCGTCCAGCGCGTTGCGCAGCGGCACTGCCGTCATCAGCCGACGGTGAAACTCGCGCAGCACCGGCACCTGACACCGGTTCAACCGATCGGCGTCATACGGCACCTCAAAGAAGGCAAAAAAAGCGTCGGCGCCCTGTAACGCCTGTACTCCCGGCAAACGGTAGAACCACTCCATCGCCTTATCCCCCCTGACAGCGCAACGCCCGATCGTCGCCAAACAGATCCTGATAGATCTGGCGCAATTCGGTATCCCGCGGGTTGCGTTTCCCGTTTTCCGCAAACACCCGCACCGCATCAAGCAACGCGTCGACCTGTTGCGCATCCAGCCCGTAGCCCAGACGGGCGAACACGCCGCCCACCGCCTGGCGGCCGGAATGCTTGCCCAGCACCAGCCGAAACTCCCGCCCCATCAGATGCGGATCGATGCCTTGATAGCTTTCCCGATCGTGCAGCAACGCCGCCACATGCACCCCGGACTCATGGGTGAACACCTGCTCCCCCACCAGCGGTTGCTGTACATCAATGGCGCGCTGCGCGGCGTTCGCCACCAGGTGGCACAACGACGGCAACTGCGCGAAGCGGATGCCGCTTGAGCGCCCGAGGCAGCGCTGCAACCCCAGCGCCACTGATTCCAGCGCCGCGTTGCCCGCCCGTTCGCCCAGCCCCAGCACCGTGGTGTTGACGTGGGTGGCCCCCGCCCGTACCGCCGCCAGCGTGTTGGCGGTCGCCAGCCCCAGATCGTTATGGGCGTGCATCTCGATCTCGCCGGGCCAGCACTGGCGCAGCGCCTGAATCCGGTCATAGGTGGCGAACGGATCCAGCACCCCCAGCGTATCGGCGAAACGCAGCCGCTCCGCACCTGCGGCCTGCGCCGTCTGCGCCAGCTGGCGCAACACATCGTCGCCGGCACGCGAGGCGTCTTCACACCCGATGCTCACCCGCAGCCCGCACTGACGCGCCAGCGCAATCAACGCCGCCAGCCGGGGCAACAGCACGGACAGCGGCTGGCGCAGTTTCTGCTGCCGCAGCCGATCGGACGACGGCACCGAAATATCCACCCAGTCCATACCCAGATCGGCGCTCTGACGGATTTCGTCCTCGTTCATCCGGCACCAGGCCATCATCACGATGCCCGGCAGCCGCCGTCTGACCAGCGCCATACGTGAGCGCTCTTCCAGCCCCATCGCCGGCGTACCGACCTCCAGCGCCGGCACGCCCGCCTCCGCCAGCGCTTCGGCAATCGCCAGCTTTTCGCTGGCGCGAAATGCCACACCGGGGCTCTGCTCGCCGTCGCGCAGCGTGGTGTCGTTGATGATCACCTGCTCCATCGTCGGCGCTCCTTAACCGTAGGTCGGCGCGAACGCCGTCCCGGCCAGCGCCGCCGGTTTGTCTTGCTGCCAGTAAGGCGACAGCGTTCTCAGCCGGGCGATAATCGGCGGCAGTTGTTCAATCACATAGTCGATCTCTTTTTCGCGGGTATAGCGCGACAGCGAGAAACGAATGCTGCCGTGGGCGGCGGTATAGGGAATGTCCATCGCCCGCATCACATGCGACGGCTCCAGCGAGCCGGAGGTGCAGGCGCTGCCGCTGGACGCGGCGATGCCGACATGGTTCATCAGCAACAGGATCGCTTCCCCTTCGATGAATTCGAACGCCATATTGAGGGTATTGGGGGTGCGCGGCTGCCCGTCGCCCATCACCATCACGCTGGGAATGCGGCGAGCCAGTTCGTGCTGCAAGGTGTCGCGCAGCGGCGCCACGGCCGCCGTCATCATCGGCAAATGCACCTCCGCCAGTTCGCAGGCGCTGCCCATGCCGACAATACCGGCGATATTTTCCGTACCGGCGCGACGGCCGCGTTCCTGATGCCCGCCGCGCAGCAGCGGACGAAAGCGGGTGTTGCGACGCAGATACAGACAACCAACCCCTTTTGGGCCGTGGATCTTGTGCGCCGAGCACGAGAGCATGTCGATATCGGTGGCGGAGAGCACGATCGGAATCTTGCCCACCGCCTGCACCGCGTCGCAGTGGAACAATACGCCGTGCTCATGCGCCAGCGCCGCCATCTCCGGCACCGGGAACAGCACCCCGGTTTCATTGTTGGCCCACATCACGCTGACCAGCGCGACGCGATCGCTCAGCAAGCGGCGGTATTCCGCCAGATCCAGTTCGCCCTGCGGCGACACCGCCAGCCGATGGATGGTATAGCCCTGCCGCGCCAGGTGCTCGCACACCTCCAGCGTGGCCGGATGCTCCACCGCGGTGGTGATGATTTCGCGCCGTTCCGGCGCCAGATTCACCGCGGAATGAATCGCGGTGGAGGTGGCTTCGGTGGCGCAGGAGGTAAACAGGATCTCGCTGTCATAGCGCGCCCCCAGCAGGCTGGCGACCTGCTGGCGCGCCCGTTCCAGCGCGCCGCGGCACGGCGTGCCGAAATCGTGAATCGACGACGGGTTGCCGTAGTGTTCGGTCAGAAACGGCAGCATCGCTTCCAGCACCATCGGGTCAAGCCGGGTGGTGGCGTTGTTGTCCAGATAGATTTTTTTGTCTGGAGCGCTTTTTTTGTCCGGATAAACATTGTTCATGGTTGTTTTCCTCATGCCTGTCTGCCTGACGGTTATGCCGCCACCACGTCCATATACTGCCCGGTGCGTTCCACCAGCTTCTGTTGCAGCCAGGCCAGCGTCATGTCGGTCATCATGCAACCGCTGCAACTGCCGGACAGGCTGACCGTGACCTGACGCTCGCTGACATTCACCAGCGACATATCGCCGCCGTCGGCCTGAATGTGCGGCCGCAGCTCCGCCACCGCCTCCGCCACCTGTTGCCAGCGTGCATCCTTCACTACGATCGTCGCCGCCGCCGGCGTCGCCTCGTGCTCGCTCAGGATCTGCGCCAACGCCAGCTCGATCTTTTCATGACAGGCGCTGCAACCGCCGCCCGCTTTGGTGTAGTTGATCACGTCCTGCAGCGTCGTCAGGCCGTTGGCCACCACCGCACGGCGGATCTGCCCTTCATCCACCGCAAAGCACTTACAGATCAGCGCCCCTTCCTCGTGATCGTCCTCCAGCGTTTCGCCACGGTAGTTGGCGATCGCCACCCGCAGCGCTTCCTGTCCCATCACCGAGCAATGCATTTTTTCCGGCGGCAGGCCGTCGAGATAGTCGGCGATCTGCTGGTTGGTTACCTGTTCCGCTTCCCGCAGGGTGCGGCCGATGATCAGCTCCGTCAGCGCCGAAGACGACGCGATGGCGCTGCCGCAGCCGAAAGTCTGAAAGCCGGCGTCAAGGATGGTTTCGCTGTCCGGATCGACGCGCAGCATCAGCCGCAGGGCATCGCCGCAGCTGAGCGAACCGACATCACCCACGGCGTTGGCCTCCGCCACCACCCGGGCATTGCGGGGATTAAAAAAATGGTCTTTCACTTTCTCGGAATAGTTCCACATCTGCTCTGCTCCCTACTGAATGGGTGAAAACGCCGGGCACCCAGCCGCCCGGCGCTCACCCGCGTTGCATGGTCTGAGTAAACAGAGTCAGAGCAAATGTGATGCCAGTCACAGAAACAAATGCAGATCAACGAGATAGCGGCGATAGCCGATAACAAAACCGCGACCAATGTCGCGGTTTATGTCGGTTTTGTCAGAGAGGTGACACTAATCAAAGGCAATCCTTCCGGCACGGAAGGCTGACAGCAGGGAAATAGATTCCCTGCTAATGTATAATCGAATTGAAAAATTATTTAACCATTTTAATTCAGAAAAATATTATTTATGATATAAGATCGTCGAATTAGAAGGTGAAGGAGAAATGAATTTTTTCATAAGGAGATGGTATGGATACTATTGAGTCATCAGTTGGCCTTGGTGGTATAAATAGAAAAAACGATGTTACTACCGTACAACAATTACTGAAAAAAAGTGGTTTCCCATATCTACGCGTGGATGGAATTTGTGGGAGAAACACAAAAAGAGCAATTATTGCGTACCAAAAATACTTTCATTTTCCTCCCTATGGAATTATAAATCCTGGCGGAAAAACTATTGAAAACCTTACATCAGAATCGCATGAAGACTCTCTACCTAATCCTCATGGCTCAACCGGAATAAATCCCAGAGGCGAAAGGAAAAGAGCATCCCTCATGTCTCCCAGCTCTCAATGTATTCATTTAATGAAGCAATATGAAAAACTAAAAACCAAACCCTATGATGATCAAACAGGGAGAGAAACAACATATTGGAAAGTAGGTGCTACGATAGGCTATGGGCATTTAATTAGCGAGAATGAATTTGAAAGATATAAGCAGGGAATAGCTATTTCAGAAGCAGACATGTTATTCTCTCAGGATATCAACAGATTCATACTCGCGGTTAGAAATTTTGTTAAAGTAGATATAACTCAAAATGAATTTGACGCAATCGTCATGCTATCTTTCAATATTGGAATAAAAGATAGACAGAGACACAGGGGGCTATATTACTCAACCGTATTAAAAATAATAAACGGTGAATCATCAGAGAACATAGATAACGCATGGATGAGATATACAATATCTCAGGGACACCAAATGCGAGGGTTGGTTAATAGAAGAAGAAGCGAACTCAATGTATATCAAAAAGGTATCTATGTGAAATTATGAAAAATATAATTATATCTATAATCGCAGTTATTATTTCATTCAATGCGTTTTCTAAAGAAGAAAATCTCCCATTCTTTGAAGGAAAAACGTATAATATTTATCTATCCTATGGTAATTGCTCACAGAATGATATCGAATGCGGTGATATAACATATCATTCAGTTAACAAAAAAAACAAAAGCGAGCTAAATATAAAAGGGAAGACATTAAACATTGGACCATCAAAAAACTTCAGGGGATATATATTCAAAAACGGAGAATATACTTATACATTAACCCCCTCTCCAGAAGCAGATAATTATGATGACAGCATATGGTTTCTGGATGTCTATAAAGCAACAGATAATGGTGACAAGCCTATCTTCAGAGAAAAAGGAAGAGTCTCTGATTAGAAAATCCGGGAAAATAACAAGTGTATCACTCTGAAGTAAAAGCCTGTCATTACAGGCTTTTACTAAAAAACCATATTAATCAGAATTGACTATCATTCCATATACTATACCCTGATGTACCTGCGGTTTTATGGGTCCATGCTATAGTATTATATCTGAGCATGATAACTTCATATGGCAGAGAGTCACTATCATTTAATGAATGTGGATAGGTCGCTGATACCTCAACAACTCTGGCGTCAGTGAGTTTTAATTCATAGAAAACTTCTAATTGCCCAGCCTGGTTTGTCCGATAAAAGAAAAAAGTAGCAGTAAGTGACTCATTTGATGTAACCGAAACACCAAGCAAAGGAGAAGATTTATCTATCGGTTTAATTAACTGTATAGGGTGATGAGCCACATTCTCCTCTCGGGTTATCGTATGATTTAGTCCCAGCACCTGTATTTGGTCCTCATGTCCTTTCTGATAACGATTACCAATAGAATCAAATGTTGAACACCCCGAAGAAATCAACCCTTGCTGATTACCTTCCAGAGTCAGATAAATAACATGTGACATTGATTACCATCCTTGTGAAAAATAGTACAAAAAACTACATTGATAGTAGCCCACGAATAATACATCAATAGCATTCAGCAAAGAAATTAAATTAGCAGATAAATACATAATCCTTGGATAGTTATCCAATTAGGTCGTTATCTAAATAATTTTAGAATAGTGAATAATTAAAATTTATTCAAAATGATATCATTAATTAACAAACAGTTATAAAAACACTTCATTATTCATTATAAGCTTCCGATATAGCATGTAATAGAACCTCATCAGGATGATTATATCAATACTGAAAGTGATAGCCGATAACAAAACCGCGACCAATGTCGCGGTTTATGTCGGTTTTGTCAGAGAGGTGACACTAAACGGCTGGAACAGGGACGTACATGTGAATACGCGCAGATACCCGCTAACCGCCCCGGTCACGGCGTTCAACGGTCAGGTTCACCAGCAAACTAACAGAAAAAACTACTTTTTCTTTTTTAACAGTATTCCGCCCAGATAAGTCACGGTAAAAGACAGCACGGATGATATCAGCACCCTGGTAATCAATACTGAAAAAGAGAAATCATCCATTGCTTCTTCGCCATCACCGCTGATGCTCAGGTGGCTGATAACCAAATACCTTAATACATGTTCAGGCAGGACAGATGCGATCAAGAAAAACAAAATAAGAAAATAAATTATATTTTTCATTACATTATGCCAAATCAGTTCAGGCCGAAGCACAAAGCGATCGCGTGTTGAACAGCGCCATACGTTGGCCCTTCAGGGGCAAGGCTCATGACGAGCCTTGTCACGCGGCAACCGCGTGAGTCCCCAGAAGCTTACACAACCATCACTCACAACACATCATCCTCCTCGCTCCATTCCTGCTCGGCGATCAGCCGTTCGAAACGGTTAGGGTCGCGCTGGCGGCGGGTGACGCGCGGCTCGCCGTCATGCCAGCATTGCTGGATCTGCTGCAACAGTTGGGCGATCGGCGTATCGGTCGGTACGCGCACCGCCCGTACCCCCACCTGCAATAGCTGGCGGAATACGGCGTCGCCAATCGCCACGCAATACAACGTGACGCAGTCCTCCAGCGCGTCGATGCGACAGGTGAGTTTGTCCTCCTGATGACCGTAGCGTACGTTGAAGTCCACCACTTTCAACAGCGTGACCTGATCTTCTTTCACGCCGTAGATCACCAGCCGGGGCGTGGCGCCAAAGTGTTGATCGACATGGTGATAATCAGAACTGGCGAACGCCACTTTCATTGACCAGACGCCGGCGCTGATGGCGCTGAGATGCCGGTTAACATGCTGCATGGTCCGCCTCCTGACGCCGCGGCGGCGCAAACTGCTGCTTGAGCGGCGAGTGGTAAACCGGCTGGTGGTGATGGCCCGCCAGCATCAGGTTCGCCAGTTCGAACAGGGTGTCGCGCATACCGGCATAGCCCTGACGCGGGCGGCGGAACTCGCCGATCTTATCGAAGATTGGAAATCCGGCGCGGATCAACGGCATGCCGAACTGTTCCGCCAGATCGACGGCATGGGAATTGGACAGCAGCAGGTCGGCCGGGTTGTCGCACAGGAGATCCTGCAAATCCTCCAGATCGCCGATCACCACCTGTTCCACCGGCAACGCCGCCAGACTTTGCTGGTTGACCGGCGCCACCACCGGGCCCGGCGTGATGCCCTGACTGAGAGCGAAGTCGCACCAGCCCGCCAGCAGATCGCCCTCCGCCGCCAGCGCCATCCGCCGACCTTGCAGCCACATATGGCAGTCGATCATCGCGTCCTGCAACTGGCCGCGCTGACGGTCGATCCACGCCGGGACCTCGCGCCCGGCCAGCTGTTGCAGATGCTGGATAAAGCAGTCCATGTTCTCCAGCGTCATCAGATGCGGCAGGCTGAGCGACTGACCGCGGCTGCGCATCGCCAGTAAACTGGCGGCGCGCTGGAATGACACCCCAATGGTGATGGTGCTCAGGCTTTGCCCCATCTGCTCGATACCGCGCAGCGGCGTGCCGCCCTGCGTCACCGCCTGAAAATCGCCGCCGGCGAGATGCCCGTCCAGCGATTGCGACAGATCCGGCAGGATCACCGGTTGCAGCCCAAACGCCTCGACGTAGCTGCGGATCAGCTCGACATCGCCGGGATTGAGCAGATGACTCAGCAGCAGGTTGACGCGCCGGTTGCGCATCCCCACCGGCGGTTTTTCCGGCACCCACTGCTGGATAATGCTCTCCACCACCGCGCTGAAGCCATTCTCCAGCGATCCGTAGAAATCCGGCGTGTTGACCGTCAGGATCGCCACCGATTTAAAGCGCGGATAGTCGTCGCGGAACTGCCGCACCGCCCGCGCCATATCGCTGCCCTGCGCCTCGGACAGCCCGGTGCTGACCAGCACGATCGCTTTCGGCGTATTGCGCTGGCACAGCGTGGCGAGCGCGGTAAAGATGTTGTCGTCCGCTCCCATGATGGTGGTGGTCGGGTCCATCGCGGTGGATTGCAACGGAATCGGCTCGTGAAAATGCTGGATGAAAAACACCTTGGCGAACGCGCTGCACCCCTGCGCGCCATGTACCAGCGGGATACTGTGTTCGATGCCCTGAGCGGCCAGAATCGCCCCCAGCGGCTGACCGCTTTTAATCGGGCTGGTCGCCAGCGGTTTTTTACTGCGAATCACCTGTGCCATCGCTGCTCCTTAGTGCCACGGGGCCCGTTGATGAGTTTGCCGCCAGATGGGGCTATCGAGCGTCAGGCACAGCTGCTGCGCCAGCGCCACCAGCCCGCGATACCCGGCGAAAGCGTGCTCGCGCTCCTGATTGATATCCAGAAACGGCAGCCGCGCCTTGTACGCGGTATACATGTTGCGCCCGCCGGCGATCATCATGTCCGCGCCGTAACGGTAAACCACATCCAGTAGCGTGCGGGCGTTGCCTTCTTCCAGCATCAGCGCGTCGTCGCCCATCAGCTCGCGGATGCGCTGCTTGTCCTCCTCGGTGGATTTACGGGTGCCGGTGGCGACTACGGTGATGCCCAGATCCTGCAACGCCGACACCACCGACCAGGATTTGACGCCGCCGGTGTACAGCAGGACTTTGCGTCCCTGCAGACGTTCGCGGTACGGCGCCAGCGCCTGCGTCACGGCGGCCTCTTCGCGGGCTATCAGCGCGTCGGTGCGGGTTATCAGGTCCGCATCGCCGGTCATCGCCGCCAGTTGCCGCAGCGCGTCGGACATCGCCCGCACGCCGTAGAAGCTGCCTTCAAACCACGGAATGCCGTAGCGCTGCTCCAACTGCCGGGCGACATTGATCAGCGCCCGCGAGCACACCAGCATGTTCGCTTCGGCCCGGTGCATCGTCTGGATTTCAGCGAAGCGGGCATCGCCGGACAGACTGCCCAGCACCCGGATACCCAGTTCGTCCAGCAGCGGCAGCACGTTCCAGAACTCGCCGGCGATGTTGAACTCGCCAATCAGGCCGATATCGTGCCGGTGTTCGGGAGCGAATGGGGTGTCCTGCGGCCAGGGCGCCGGTTCCCGCTGACCCATCACCTTTTTCACCATCACCTCGCCCGCCAGCCGGTTGCCGAAATTCTTGCTGCCGTAAAAACCGGCGGCGTCGATGGCGATCACCGGCACGCCCACCGCCTCCGATGCCGCCAGACATACCGCTTCAATGTCGTCGCCCTCCATCGCCGGTACGCAAGTGTTGTAGATAAACACCGCCGCCGGGCGGTAGCGGTTGACGATATGCCGCACCGCATGGAACAGCCGCCGTTCGCCGCGCCCCATGATCACGTCCTGCTCGCTGAGATCGGTGGTGAAACCAAGCCGGTTGAGCGTCGGGCCGGAGCTTTGGCTGCCGCGGTTATCCCAGGAACTGCCGGTGCAGCCAATCGGCCCGTGCACCAGATGGGCGACGTCCGCCAGCGGCAGCAACGTGATCTGCGCGCCGTCAAACGCGCAGCCGCCTGCGGTGGCGCCAGGTTTGGGCGCGCTGCACCCCGACTTTTGCTTGTGGTTATGTTCACAGGCTGGCTCGTAGAACAACGCCAGAATCTCACTTCCCTTCATCTCACCCTCGCCGCGTTTGTTGATATCCCTCATGCGGTGCAAAACGCAGGCCAGCGCTGATAAATTGATTTATAAGGAAAAAATGATGTGAGGTTTACGACAAAGCAGACAATTGGCGGAGATTACCAGCACAGGGGACGCGAATCATTGCGGGGCACAGCCTGACCTACATCAACAACCATTCGTTATAAAACTATTAGGCTGTCCCCCCTATCGGGCCGGCACGCCACGTCTGATGAAAAACACAGCTTAATAGTCGCCTTACCGATATTGACTTCATGTCAGCAAGACATAAGAAACCATAGCGGCAGGCAGGGAAAACCCGTCGTTTAAAGGAGATAGGGAATGTTAGAAAAAATCAAAATAAAAAATGGGCTTTACTGCGTTATCGCCGTATTTGTGCTGCTATTACTTTCTGTTTGCACGTTCAGTCTGTATTCCTCCATGCAAAGCAACCTGTCTATCCGCAAGGTCAGCAGCATCGAGGGAGAACAGCTTATCCCGCTTTATTCCGCCTATTCGGAAATGCTGAATGCCCGGCTGGCCGGCATTAACGTCGCGTTGGCCATTGAGAGCAAAAAGGATGACGCCACCATTCAGGCCGGTCTTGAACGGCTGAACGGCTACATCGCTTCCGCCAACAGCACCATGTCGGAACTGCGCGGTATTCCGGCGCTGACGTCGCAAGGCCGGGCGCTGCGCGGTGAAATCGACGACGCCTTCAATGACTACATGAACAACGCCGTCGCTCCTATGCTCACGGCGCTGCGCGACCGAAACGTTGATCGGTTCTACACGACGCTGGTGCCCGATGCGCTGGAAAAAGGCGCGACCTTCCGCCAGAAGCTGACGCAGTTTGTCACCTTCGCCAAAGGTATCGGGCATGAAGAAATCGCGCATGCGGACGGCTTCTATCAGCAGACATTAACTATCCTGATTTCCACGCTGATAGTGGTGCTGTTCATCAGTCTGTTCACTCTAAAATTCATTCGCACCGTGGTGCTGACGCCGATGCAGAAAGTCAGAACCTATTTCGGCATGATGGAACGAGGCGTGCTGACGCTGGATATTCCTCCTCAGCACAATACCGAGATGGGCGGGCTGATGGTTTCGCTGAAAGACATGCAGCAGGCATTCCGCAAAATCGTGCTGGATGTCAGAGACTCGGCCGGTTCCGTGGCGGCCGGCGCGGAACAAATCTCCGCCGCCAACCGGGATTTCGCCGCCCGTACCGAAGCGCAGGCGTCATCCGTCGAACAAACCGCCGCCAGCATGGAGCAGATCACCGCGTCGGTGCAGGAAAACACCGCCAACACCGGCAAAGCCATGACACTGACCAACTCCGTGGCGGCGCTGGCGGAAAAAAATGCCAGCAACTTTAGCCAGATGATCGAACGCATCCAGCACATCGCCGACAGCTCCAACAAGATCAACGATATCATCAGCATCATGGACGGCATCGCCTTCCAGACCAACATCCTGGCGCTTAACGCGGCGGTGGAAGCCGCCCGCGCGGGCGAAGCCGGTAAAGGCTTTGCGGTCGTGGCGTCTGAAGTACGCAGTCTGGCGCAGCGCAGCGCCGGATCTGCACGCGAAATCAAAGAGTTGATCGAAAAAACGGCCAATGAAATCGCCCAGGGCGAAAAAGTCGCGTCGCTCTCCACCCAGGATATGGCGCGGCTGATGGACGAGATCAAACGCGTGAATGAATTCATGGCGGATATCTCGATGGCCTCATCAGAGCAAGCCAAAGGCATCGAACAGGTTAACACCGCCATCACCCTGCTTGAGCAATCCTCCCAGCAAAACGCGGCGCTGGTCGAAGAGTCCGCCTCCGCCAGTTCCTCGCTGCACGAACAGGCGAAAAATCTGGACGACACCATGACGTTTTTCAATCTGAACGACAGTAACCCGCTGGCTATCGCCGCGCCGCGCTGATGCTTTCCGGCAGAAACAGCCGCTCACACCAATCAGCGCGCTTGTTACACCCGGCACGCGATCTTTTACATCCAGCGACGATAATAGACGGTGTCCCGCCATAAGGCGTGACACCGCCCAACGTTGAAGAAGGCTACCTCTTACCCGCAACGGCTTTATCAGGAGGCATCATGGCGCTCAAGCCTGTCCGAACCGGCATTATCCCTATGAGATCGTTGTTATCCGGGACATTTTTGTTATGCGGTACGTTGCTGTTGTCCGGCTGCCCCCGCACGTCGGAATGGCCTGATAGCGGCGCCGGTACGCCGCCGGCCAACCAGCCGGTGCCCTACGGCCAATGCGACAAAGTCGGCACCTACGACATCCGTTTCGATCGCTTCGACGAAACCGCCCAGCAGATCGCCCACGCCACCGGCTGCGGCATCATCACCGACACCAGCAAAACCGGCGCGGTGCGCCCTCACCCGGTTATCGGCACGATGACCATCCGTCAGGCGGTGCAAACGGCGATCGCCGGCACCCGACTGCGGATCACGCATCAGGACGGAGAGAGCATAACGGTGGAGTGATAACACGGAACTTAATTGAATTTTTTCTTTTTATCATGACGATACGGCTTCACGCTGTAAGTCGGCGTCATGACTGTCGATACCGCGTGTTTAATTGACGTTTTTAATCCTTTAAACACGCTGACTTCATTTGAAATATCCAGATAATCACTAATCCCCTGAGCCAGGGACTCAATAATAGTTTGGGCGTCACGAATACGGAAAGTAGACGACTCCGCCAGTTTCAGCAGGCAGGCTTTATCCGGAAACACCTTACTGTTTGCCATCTTGAGCGCCATTTTATTATCAATGGTGTCATAAATCAGGGTGTGGGTGATATCAAACGGTGGAGAAACAAATATCCGTTTCATGTCGGGCGTATATTGCAAAGCAAAATTTTTCAGATGCGCATCGCCATTACCGATCAGACAATTAAACACAATGTACCGATACATTCTGGATACTTCATCGTAACTATCGGTGTAAAGATGCGTTGCTTTCAACAATGTCTCATAGCTGCCGCTATATTTCGCATCAGGATTGTTGGGTTTCTTCAACAATGTGGTGAAATCTTCATACCCCAATCGCTGCCCTTCTGGTTTGTCGAAACGCGCGACGATGAAGGTTTCGAGATTCTCCGACAACCAGGTTTCAGGCGGTTCCAGACCGCAATACCTCGCCGCGCCCATACATACAAACTCATTAACCGTCAGTAATGGAAATAGCTCGTCAAACGATTTAACGATAAGCGCTTTCTGTTCCACCGTCCTGCCTGCTTCAGGCAAGCTGACCTTGGGCTGCACGCCAGCCAGCGTATTACGTAAATAATATTTTTCCAGCAATTGGGGAAACAACGGCTCCGATCCCTGATAATGCAAAATCTCGGATAACGAGATATTTTCAGTTTCAGGAAAATGCAAATCGCTTTGGTAATCCAGCATGCCGATACCATGTTCTCCCTGCAATGCAAGCAGATACATATCATTAACCCGCGCATAACGGGCCAGTTTTTCCGCGATGTAGCGTCGGTTAAATCCCTCAGGCAAGTTTTGCGCGAAAACAGGATGCAGGGCGCCGGATACATAGCCATCCAGCGTAGAGTTGGTCATGGTTAACGATACATGGCGCTGAACCTGAGTGGGCTGGTAATGATGAACCGAGCCATGCGTTAGCACGCCCAATGGCTGACCTGACGAGCACACGGTAATCTTATCGATTTTTCTGGGTAGTTGCTCCAGCACCATTACTCATCCTCCGCAAAGAGCTTGTCGACCTCATCCCAGCCTGGCAGCCGATGCTGCTTCGTCACCAACTCAAGCTGTAAACCGACCGCATCCAGATACCGTTCAAAAATATCCAGCGAGCCAGTAAACCGGCCGTTCTCAATCTCGGATAGCGTGGTTTTGTTAATCCCCGTTTGCTCCGCCAATTGTCTTTGTGTTAGCCCGCGCGCCTTACGGGTACTGGCTATCGTTTTCCCCATACTCTCTCTGCTTGCCATGCTCGCCGCCGTCAACGTGATGCCATCGCCTATCAAAAGAATACCACCGAAAAAGTTAGCCATATAGCTAACAAGTGAAATAAAATACAAAAAGTTAGCCATACGGCTAACCTTTATCAAAAAATAGACGTCAACCATCAACGATGATGGCACCAATCAACGGCGACACGATGCAGAACAACGGACGCCAGCCATCAGGGAAAGCATACCAACGCACTGGTATGCTTTTAGGATATCAAAACACCCTATCCTCCAGCGGGTTGCCCTTTTCCAGCCGCTTGGCGAGCCACGGCGGCAGCGTGCCGGCCAGCAGGGTTTGCAGCGCGTCGCGCTGGGGTTGAATCCGGGTGCCGGGCGCGACCTTGACCGGGTGGATGTTGTGGCGAATGATGCGCGCCGCCGCCGGGCCGCCAATCGCCTCGCAGAACAGCAAGTGGCAGTCGTTCAGCAGCGCCGAACGCACTTCATTGCCTTCCTGCTCGCCGCCGGCAGGCTGATAGCGGCGCAGGTCGTGCAGCCAGGAACCGTCCTGATCGAACGCGTAGATAAAAAACAGCCGACACTGACCGAAATGGCCGTTAATGGTCATCCCATCCTGCGAGGCGAACGCCGCCAGCAGTTGCGGCCTGCGTCGGGAAGGCGCCGCGACAGCCAGGTGCGGCGGCAGCGCGCCGCGCAGGCAGTCCATCACCGAGCGCCAACGCGCCGGGGTCATGGCGTCGGCATCAATCGGGAAACGCGCCGCCAGTTCCGCCTGCGTCAGCGACGCCAGCCGGTCCGCATCCAGCGACGCTTCATCGCCGTCGCCAAGCCAGCCCAGCAGCCGTGGCGGCGGCAGCTCCGGCAGGCACTGGATCAGCGCGAACAGGCGCCAGAACAACACATCATCATCAGACATGCTCCTTTCTCCTTATCCGAGCTCAGCACGGCTGGCCCGCAGGCTGACCGGGAACACGGGTTTCGCGTCCTGAGGATTGACGTAATAACACTTGCCGCCTTCCAGCTCGACGCGTCCGCCCCAGTAATCGTGCCGATCAAACTCCATGCCCGTTACTTTGGCTTCCAGGTCCAGCTTGGCGACGTAGCAGTACAGTTGTGCGTTGCGTTCACGAAAAATCACCACCGGCATCGGTTTCTCCTTAACGGAACAGGACAGCCCGGACAACGCCGGGCGCCTGATAGTGGAAGAAGGTTGCAGCCCTCCCTGTTCACAGGGAAACGCCGCCACCTCAGCGGATCAGATCGAAGTTGTAATCGGTCTTGCCGAGCGTCATGGTGTCGTGATCCAGTTTCTCCAGCACCGCATTCACCAGCGTGGTGAGGATCGACATCGCTCCCTCGTAACCCCAGGTGGTCTGGCGATGCAGGTGGTGACGGTCGAACAGCGGGAAGCCGAGCCTGATCAACGGCACTTCAAACTGTTCGCCCTTCGCCAGCGTGTCGCGCTGAATGAACTTGCCGTAGGAGTTGCCGATCATGAAATCCGGTTTGTTGGTAAACATCAGCGAGCGGAAGTGCCACAGGTCGCAGTTGATGTACACCTCGCTGTCCTGACCATAGGGCGACGCTTCCAGTAGTTTCTTCATCGCCTTTTGCCAGCGTTTGCTGCCGTTGTGGCACAGGATCACCGTCGGTTCGCAGCCCAGCTCCAGCAGAAACTGGGTTAACCCCATGACAAAATCCGGATCGCCGTACAGGCCGAAGCGCTTGCCGTGCAGCCAGGTGTGGGAGTCGAGCATCATGTCCACCAGCCGGCCGCGCTCCAGCGTTAGCGCCTCGCCAATCGGTTTACCGGTCAGTTCGCTGACCGTCATCAGTAGTTTGTCGGTGGCGGCCAGGCCGATCGGCACCGGCACCTCGGTGGCGGGCTGGCCCCATTCGTCATGCACCATTTTTTTGGTCTTCACCAGATGCCACGGCTGCAGCAGCAGCGTATCGATGGCGTTCGGCGCGTCGCGCATCTCCTGCTGGCTGGTGCCGCCGGCGTACATACGGTAGTGACCGTCGGCCGGGGTATCCAGCACCTCGGACGGATCCGACAACAGGCTGCACGGCACTTCCATCTGCGCCATCATCCGTTTTATCACCCGGTAGTTGCCGAGGTAGGTTTCAAACCCGGTAACCAGATTCAGCCGCGCCAGCGAGCCGGGCTGATGGTTTTTCCCTTCGCCGGTGGTGAAAGTGCGGGCGAAACCTTCGAACATGTTGTCCCAGCCGGTGATGTGGCTGCCGATAAAACTCGGGGTGTGGGCGTATGGAATCGGCATGTCCGCGGCGACAAATCCATCTTTCTTGGCGTTGGCGATAAAGGCCTGTAAGTCATCGCCGATCACCTCCGCCATGCAGGTGGTGGAGACGGCGATCATTTCCGGCTGGTACAACGCGCTGGCGTTCTGCAAGCCGCTGTTCATATTGTTATTGCCGCCGAATACCGCGGCATCTTCGGTCATCGAGTCGGAAACGCAGGCGATCGGCTCTTTAAAGTGACGATTAAAGTAGGTACGAAAATAGGCCACGCACCCCTGCGAACCGTGTACGTAAGGCAGGGTGTTGGCAAACCCGAGCGCGCACAGCACCGCGCCCAGCGGCTGGCAGGCTTTCGCCGGGTCGATGGTCAGCGCTTCGCGCTGGAAATTCAGCTCCTGGTACTCTTGAGTGGTGGTCCACTCGAAGACGTCGCGCACGCGCTGTTCGTCGTGGGCTTCCTCCATACCGCGCTTGTTGCGAAACAGCGTCTGGTATTCCTCCTGCTCGAACAACGGGTAGCAGGGCTGGGTTTTTTCAGCAGTTTGACTCATGGTGTTCTCCTCCCGCGCCACTAATCGGTGAACTGACGGGATATCAGGCTGGTTTTATAAACAATCATCGTTGATAAATCATCATCAGGCGGACTTCAGCCACGGGGCGGTTAATTCGCTCCAGCTGGGGTTATTGAGCGTCATGTCCATATCGCGGGCGAAGATGGCGAAGCCGTCATAGCCGTGGTACGGACCGGAGTAATCCCAGGAGTGCATCTGACGGAACGGCACCCCCATTTTCTGGAAGATGTACTTTTCCTTGATGCCGGAGCCGATCAGGTCCGGTTTCAGCGCCTTAACGAAGGCTTCCAGCTCGTAGCTGCTGGCGTCGTCGAACATCAGCGTGCCTTCCTTCAGCTCCGGCAAGGTGCGGTCGTAATCGTCGTTATGACCGAATTCATAACCGGTGCCGATGATCTCCATGCCGAGGTCTTCATACGCGCCGATGATGTGGCGCGGCCGCAGCCCGCCGAGGTACAGCAGCACCTTGCGCCCTTCCAGCCGCGGGCGGTATTTGGCGATTACCGCGTCGGTTTGGGCCTGATAGCGGGCAATCACCGCCTCGGCGTTTTTCTGGATGGTTTCATCGAACTGCGCGGCGATTTTGCGCAGCGACTCGGCGATTTTGGTGGGACCGAAGAAGTTGTATTCCATCCACGGAATGCCGTGTTTTTCCTCCATGTGACGCGAGATGTAGTTCATCGACCGGTAGCAATGCACCAGATTCAGCTTCACATGCGGGGTGTTTTCCATCTCCACCAGCGTGCCGTCGCCGGACCACTGCGCCACCACCCGCAGCCCCATCTCTTCCAGCAGAATGCGCGAGGCCCAGGCGTCGCCGCCGATGTTGTAGTCGCCGATGATCGCCACGTCGTACGGCGTGGATTCGAACGGTTTGCCGTCGCGGTTATCCAGCACCCAGTCGCGGATCACGTCGTTGGCGATGTGGTGCCCGAGCGATTGCGACACGCCGCGAAACCCTTCACAGCGTACCGGCACCACCGGTTTGCCGATGGCTTTGCGGCTGGCGTTGGCGACCGCTTCGATGTCGTCGCCGATCAGCCCCACCGGGCACTCCGACTGAATGGAAATGCCCTTGGTCAGCGGGAACAGCTGTTCCAGTTCCTCAATCAGTTTGGTGAGTTTTTTATCGCCGCCGAACACGATGTCTTTTTCCTGAAAATCAGAGGTGAAATTCAGGGTGCCGAAACTGTTCACGCCGCTGACGCCGGTGTAGTAATTGCGGCGTCCGGCGCGGGAATACTGCCCGCAGCCGATCGGCCCGTGGGAAATATGGGCCATGTCCTTGATCGGGCCGAACACTACGCCTTTGGAACCGGCGTAGGCGCAGCCGCGAACGGTCATCACCCCCGGCTGGGATTTGCGGTTGGACACAATGCATTTGCCCACGCTGTCCATCGCCGGGTCGGTCACCATCATGTGTTTTTTGCGCTCTTTGCGCGCTTTTTCAGGGAAGACCTCCAGCACTTCCTGGATGATCGCCTGATTGCGTTCACTCGTTGCGTTTGTCATTCCGGCTTTCCTTTATTCATCGCCAGACGCCCGCCCCCGCGGCCGCCGGCACAGGGTTCATCAGGCGGCATTCTCTTCGGCGGCGGTCTTGCCGATGATGCTGGTGTCTTCTTCTTCCATGATGCCGAACTCCATCAATAGCGACTCCAGTTCATCCATCGTCACCGGCGTGGGCACCACCATTTTGGTGTTGTTGACGATCTTGCCCGCCAGCGTGCGGTACTCATCGGCCTGATTGCATTTGGGGTCGTATTCGATCACCGTCATGCGGCGGATTTCGGCGCGCTGCACGATGTTGTCGCGCGGCACGAAGTGAATCATCTGGGTGCCGAGTTTTTCCGCCAGCGCGATGATCAACTCATCTTCCCGATCGGTCTGACGGGAATTGCAAATCAGCCCGCCGAGGCGCACCTTGCCGGATTTGGCGTATTTAACGATGCCTTTGGAAATGTTGTTGGCGGCGTACATCGCCATCATCTCGCCGGAGCAGACGATGTAGATTTCCTGCGCCTTGTTTTCGCGGATCGGCATGGCGAAGCCGCCGCACACCACGTCGCCCAGTACGTCGTAGAACACGAAGTCGATGTCCTCTTCATACGCGCCTTCCTCTTCAAGGAAGTTGATGGCGGTGATGACGCCGCGACCGGCGCAGCCCACGCCCGGCTCCGGGCCGCCGGACTCGGCGCAGCGCACGCCGCCGTAGCCGATTTGCAGCACGTCCTCCAATTCGAGGTCTTCCACCGAGCCGACTTCCGCCGCCATTTCCATGATGGTGTTCTGGGCCTTAGCGTGCAGGATCAGACGAGTGGAGTCCGCCTTCGGGTCGCAGCCGACGATCATCACCTTCTTCCCCATCTCCGCCAGCGCGGCGACCAGATTCTGGGTGGTGGTGGATTTACCAATACCGCCCTTGCCATAGATGGCGCATTGACGCATTGCCATGATTGCTTCTCCTGTTCGGGTTGAATGCTTGTTGCACACCCCATGAGGAGTGCAGGGAACGTACCAGCCGGGCCATATCCATCAATTCATTGATTTACTTTGATTTTTATAAAACGTCAGCCGCCACGGCGGCACAGAGACAAGACAATCGGCAGACCAATTGTTGGAAAAGGGACAATCAGGATAGCGTCTGAATGCGGTATGCGGCCGGCAGCGCCGCCAACCGGCATGCAATCGGAATACAGTACGTTTTCTTAAACGCCGCCATAGTCGATGCGATAAAGAAATGACCGACGCGATAAAGAAGATGAATGAAAAGAAAAATAAAAAAACCACGTATGTTATCCAAACGTGGTTATTATTGAAGAATACATTTATACATATTTTATCTATGATTCTGAATTATCTTTTCAGAAAAAAACCATCGTTATGAAATTTTCTGTATAGAGATGGAGCCATCCTGGGTGGTATTAGCCGCGGATATCGGTGAATAAACCAGTTGGCTCGAAACACCGTAAAAATTCTTGGTATAAGAATTCCCCGGATTCACCAGAATATCAAAATCCGCGCTGGCAATACCGCTGCCGGAGGTGGCAATCACTTTGGTTCTTAATACCTCCTTGATTTCATTTGGCGTATTAACCGCAATAACATCAATACGATTGCCGGAGAAATACAGCCCCACCTGCCCGGTATTACCGGATTGAACGGTCAGTGCATACCAGGCCAGCGGCGGGGTGGCGTACGAGCGGGAATAACCGTTAAAGTGTACGGCACGCCCATCCAGCGGAATTTCCTGATTCTGGATTTTACCCAGCGGAAAATAGAGACTGACCGCATAGACGTCAATGGACGATCCCTGCTGTTCCGTTTTCGGTACGGAAACCGTGATCTCGCTGGCATGGGTCACGCCGGGATTGATGAGATAAGCCAGCCCGAGAGAAAAACCCTGGGACTGTACGGAATCAATCTGATAACTGGTCGGCGCCTGATTGTTATATACCACATTAAAACTGGTTGTATTCCCGGTATTGTTATACGCCACAATGGCAACCGGCTGATTGGGTAAATTGGTGAATGTCACTGCATCCCCCGTACCTAATGTCGTACGGCTGCCGTCATCAATACTTTTTTTCAACTGCACCGCATTCAGGGTTTCAACTGCAATAGCCATATTCCGTTCCTCTTAATGAATAATATATTGGAGTGAAAGCGGTAATATCACCGCCGTCTGATAACTGTAGGCAGTGAATATTTTCCTCTCAAGAAAATAGAATATGATATTTTCGTCAATACTAATCCATTAATGCCAATTGAATTACTTAATTCATCGCATGATCCATCCCCATTGATATATAGAGATATTTTTAAAACATCCACGCATATTATTTATAATAAAATAATTCAAAAGCGTATTTCTTATTATCAGGCCACAAAATTTGATGGCGGCGACTCTATTATGCGCGCCGCCCTCGTCTGACGCCCGGCAACAGTAGCCACAAGTGCGGGACGCGGCACAACACTTTGTTGGCAGGCCGACAGGATGTCGCAGTCCGTGTCTTGTTCCGCTCAATCACACCGGCGCCACATTGCCACAGCCGCGGCAGCAGCCATCGTAACCCATTCAATCTTCTGTCTTTCCTTTATCAGGCGCTAACTGGCATAAGCCGTGCTAGGTCAGCCCATGACGGTGCGTCAGCCGGCAAAGCGTAGCTGGCGGCCTTCGACACCACAGAGAGGAACCCGTACATGGCAAGAAAGATGAAAACAATGGATGGCAACGCCGCGGCGGCGTATATCTCGTACGCCTTTACCGAGGTGGCGGCTATCTATCCCATCACCCCCTCCACGCCGATGGCTGAAAACGTGGATGAATGGGCGGCGCAGGGCAAAAAGAATCTGTTCGGCCAGCCGGTCAGAATGGTGGAAATGCAGTCGGAAGCCGGAGCAGCGGCGGCGGTGCACGGTTCGTTGCAGGCCGGCGCGCTCACCACCACCTATACCGCGTCACAGGGGTTGTTGCTGATGATCCCCAACCTCTACAAAATCGCCGGCGAGCTATTACCGGCGGTGTTCCACGTCAGCGCCCGCGCGCTGGCCACCAGCTCGCTCAATATTTTCGGCGACCACCAGGACGTGATGGCGGTGCGGCAAACCGGCTGCGCCATGCTGGCGGAGAGCAGCGTACAACAGGTGATGGACCTGTCCGCGGTAGCGCATCTGGCGGCGATCAAAGGCCGGGTGCCGTTCATCAACTTCTTCGATGGTTTTCGTACCTCCCACGAGATCCAGAAGATCGAACTGCTGGAGTACGACGAACTGGATGCGCTGCTGGACCGGCAGGCGGTGGAGCGCTTTCGCCGCGGCGCCCTGCATCCGGACCACCCGGTGGCGCGCGGCACCGCGCAAAACCCGGATATCTACTTTCAGGAGCGGGAATCGGTTAACCGTTTCTATCAGGCGCTGCCGGAACTGGTGGAAGAGACGATGGCGCACATCAGCCAGCTCACCGGCCGCGAATACCACCTGTTCAACTATTACGGCGCGCCGGACGCCGAACGCCTGATTATCGCGATGGGGTCGGTGTGCGAAACCATTCAGGAAACCGTCGATTACCTCAACCAGCGCGGCGAACAGGTCGGGCTGCTGACCGTGCACCTGTACCGCCCGTTTTCGCTGACGCATTTTTTTGCCGCCATCCCGCCCACGGTGCAGCGCATCGCGGTGCTGGACCGCACCAAAGAACCGGGCGCACAGGCCGAGCCGTTGTACCTGGACGTAAAAAATGCCTTCTATAATCACGATACCCGGCCGCTGATCGTCGGCGGCCGCTATGCGCTGGGCGGCAAAGATATCGCACCGGCGCACATCGCCGCGGTTTTCAATAACCTGCTGCAGCCCATGCCGCAGGATGGTTTTACCGTCGGCATCGTGGACGATGTCACCCACAGCTCGCTGCCGCTGCCGGTCGATGACATCAATACCGCGCCTGCGGGCACCACCGCCTGCAAGTTCTGGGGACTCGGTTCCGACGGTACGGTCGGCGCCAATAAAAGCGCCATCAAGATCATCGGCGATCAGACGCCGATGTACGCGCAGGCCTATTTCTCCTACGACTCGAAAAAATCCGGCGGGATTACCGTGTCGCACCTGCGTTTCGGCTCCCAGCCGATTACCTCGCCGTACCTGATCCGCAACGCCGACTTTATCGCCTGTTCGCAGCAATCCTACGTCGATAAATACGACCTGCTGGCGGGGCTGAAACCCGGCGGCATTTTCCTGCTCAATTGCACCTGGAACCCGACGGAGCTGGAAGCGGCGTTGCCGGCGGCGATGAAACGCTATCTGGCGCGCAACCAGATTCGCTTCTATGTGGTCAACGCGGTGGACATCGCCCGACAGCTCGGGCTGGGCGGCCGCTTCAACATGATCATGCAGGCGGCATTCTTCAAACTGACCGGGATTATTCCCGCCGATACCGCCGCCGATTACCTGAAAAGCGCGGTCGCCCTGTCCTACGGCAAGAAGGGCCAGAGCGTGGTGGAGATGAATCAGTCCGCCATCGATCAGGGCATGCAGGCGCCGGTTCAGGTGCGCATCCCGACCGAGTGGGCCGACCTGCCGGAACCTGTTGCGACCCTCGACGACACCCAGCCCGATTTTATCCGGCGTATTCTGACGCCGATGAACCGGCAGGAGGGCGATAACTTGCCGGTCAGCGCCTTTACCGGCATGGAAGACGGCACCTTTCCGCTCGGTACCGCGGCGTTTGAGAAACGCGGCATCGCCATCAGCGTGCCCGCCTGGCAACCGGAAGGCTGCACCCAGTGCAACCAGTGCGCGTTTATCTGCCCGCACGCCGCCATCCGCCCGGCCCTGCTGACCGAAGAAGAGCGGGCGCTGGCGCCCGACACCCTGCTCAGTAAACCGGCCACCGGCGCTAAAACGCTGCATTACCATCTGGCGGTGTCGCCGCTGGACTGCTCCGGCTGCGGCAACTGCGTGGATATCTGCCCGTCGCGCGGTAAATCGTTGACCATGCAGCCGTTGACGTCGCAGCAGCCCAAAATCGCGCTGTGGGAACAGGTGCTCGGTCTGCCGCCCAAAGCCAACCCGTTCAGCAAAACCACCGTCAAGGGCAGCCAGTTCGAGACGCCGCTGCTGGAGTTCTCCGGCGCCTGCGCCGGGTGCGGCGAAACCCCGTACGCCCGCTTGATTACCCAGCTGTTTGGCGACCGCATGCTGATCGCCAACGCCACCGGTTGCTCCTCCATCTGGGGCGCCAGCGCGCCGTCCATCCCTTACGCCGCCAACCACCGCGGACACGGCCCCGCCTGGGCCAACTCGCTGTTTGAGGACAACGCCGAATTCGGATTGGGGATGCTGCTGGGCGGCAACGCCATCCGCGAACAGCTGGCCGGCGACGCCGCGACGGCGTTGATGCAACCGCTCAGCCCGGCGCTGGCCGACGCGCTCAACCTGTGGCTGGAACTGAAAGACCGCGGCGACGACACCCGCGAACGGGCCGATCGATTAATCACCCTGCTGGAGCATGAAAAAGGCGACGATCCGGTGCTCAACCGTCTCTATCAGAACCGGGATTACCTCGCCAAACGGTCGCAATGGATTTTCGGCGGCGACGGCTGGGCCTATGACATCGGCTTCGGCGGGCTGGACCACGTGCTGGCCTCCGGCGAAGACATCAACGTGCTGGTGTTCGACACCGAGGTGTATTCCAACACCGGCGGCCAGTCGTCCAAATCCACCCCGGCGGCGGCGATGGCGAAATTCGCCGCCGAAGGCAAACGCACCCGCAAGAAAGACCTCGGTCTGATGGCGATGAGTTACGGCTACGTGTACGTGGCGCAGGTAGCGATGGGCGCGGACAAGGCGCAAACGCTGCGCGCCATCGCCGAAGCGGAGGCCCACCCCGGCCCGTCGCTGGTCATCGCCTACGCCGCCTGTATCAATCACGGCCTGAAAGCCGGCATGGGATGCAGCCAGCGTGAAACCAAGAAGGCGGTGGAAGCAGGATACTGGAATCTGTATCGCTTTAACCCGCAGTTGCAGGCGGCGGGCAAAAACCCGTTCACGCTGGACTCCGACGAACCGGAAGCCGATTTCCAGGACTTTTTGATGGGAGAAGTGCGCTATAGCGCGTTACGGCGCCAGTACCCGGAGCAGGCGAGTCAGTTGTTCGCCAAAACCGAACAGGACGCCAGAGAGCGTTTCGAGCGGTACAAACGTCTGGCGGAGGGGTAATGCTGCCAGCGCCTATGATTGTCAGGCAAGGATAGCCGTTGCTCTGGCGCCTGCGTTGCAGGCGCCATCTTAATCACCGGGGAATCAGAATGACTGCAACGCGCCGATCTTCCCTTGCTGCCAGTTGGTTTCAGACTGGCGCAGCGCCTGACTGATATCCGCCAGCCGGTCGGAAGGCAGCGTTTTCGGCAGCAAATCCAACCCAACGGTCGAGAGAATTTGGCCGTAGGTATTGCGCAATTCCGCGTAGGCCAGATCCTGACGCAGATTAGCATTCAGGGCGTTCAGTTCGCCTTGAATCAATTGCAGTTCGCCGATGCTGTTGGCCTTATAGCGATTGCGCAGTTGTTCGGCAATCTGGCCGTCGAGATCGCGCAGTTCCACACTGGTTTTATACTGGCGCACCGCTTCGTTGAAGTTGGCGCGGGCGATATACAACTGTGCCATAACGGCCAGCGACATTGCCTGACGCTGCACTTCCGACACCTTTTCATTGGCCTGAGCGGTCTTATACGCCGCCGGTCCGGACAGCAGATTAAACAGGTTCCAGGTCACCTTCACGCCGACGTCGGCCCAGCTCTGGTTAACCATGAACGAGTTGCTGTCGTAGTGGCCGCCCGCACTGACCTCCAGCCCCGGCAACATGCGCAGCAGAGATTTACGGGTTTCAGCTGCGTGAACGCGCACCTGATAATCCTGCTCCTTCAGTTCCGGGCGGCTAAGCAGCGCGGTCTGTTCCAGGGTATTGAAGTCGACGTTTAATTGCGGCACCGGCATGTCGTTACTGTTCGGCAACGCCAGCGTATACGGGGTATCCAGCGGCAGATTCATCAACGTCGCCAGTTCGGTCTTCGCCAGCGACAATGCCCGGCGTTGTTCTTCCAACTGGCGCACCGCGTCAATCAGCGCACGGCGATAACTGAGCGCTTCAACCGGATCGCCGACCTGCTGCGTACTCATGTGCTCACTGGCTTCGCGCGCCTGATTCACCCGATCGATCAGGCTATCAATCCGCCCCAGCAGGCGCTCTGCCGCTACCGCCCGCCAGTACGCCGAGCGCACGTCCTGAATAATGGTATGGACGACCTTGCGCTTACGCTCGTCGGCGATCCAGCGCTGATCGGCCTTTTGTTTGGCGCTGACATAACTGACGCCGAAATCCAGCACGTTCCACACCATCGTCAGGTCGGCAACGTCGCGGTCGCGTTCCAGCGAGGTGGAAGGCTCCAGCGATTGCCGCCCGGTTTCGATGCTGCGGCTACTGGACGCGCTGGTGTTGCTGCGCCCGACATAGCCCGCCGACATCGCCATCTGGGGCAGCATGTCATAGCGCGCCAGCTCCAGTTGCTGTTGCGACAACGCCTGCTCCATCACCTTAAGCCGGGCTTCCAGGTTGTATTTAAGCGCCCTCGCCATCGCATCGTACAAGGTAATGGGCGCCGTTACCGGCTCCTGTTTGCTGAACATGGCGACCTTATCCAGTTGGATACGTTGCTCGCTTTGTTCTTTCGAAATAGGCTGACTGGTGACGGCACAACCGCTCATCGTCATGACGATGAGGCTGAGACTGAAAAGTTTCCGACCCTTTGACACGATTTCACTCCTGACCTTTGTTGTTATTTTTCGGCTGCTATTGTCATCACTACTGCTATTGCCACGAATGCCTTGTCCCAAGACCGCGTTTATCCTTGCTGTCTATCGTTACTGCTCTGACCGCGATCGGCCTGAGCGCTATTGAACTGCCCCATATCGAGCAACGCCTGTTCAATGGCGGCCAAACGTTGCGATTCCATGTCCCCAATGTGCCGCAACTGACGCTCCAGGCCGGGGGCGAACTCCATCGCCATGCCGCCGGATGGCGTCGTAAGCCGCGCCTCATTTCCGGTGTTGCCTGCGTTGACGCTGATGTCACGCCAGCTACCGCCGGAGAACACCGCCATCGGCGACAAGGAAGGCAGGTTGATCCCTGAAAACACGCCTGCCAGCGAAGAGCTTCCGCCCAGCGCGCCGCCGGTATTGAAACTGGGGAATGACCCCAGCGAACTTTCAAACCGGTTGGCGCCGCCGGAAACAGCGCCCTGCCCGAAGGCACCGGCGATCTGACTGACCGGCGCGCTACCGGTTTGCTGCGTATTCTGGGACGCCTGAAAGATCGTTGACGTTGCCGTCGTGTTGTCTGTCGTTACGCCGGTATTCAGTGAGCCGAGCGGCGTCGGGGCAAATAATGCGCCTAACGTGATCGGCGCATTGGGCGCCACCGTAATCATCGGCACCGGCGCAGCGTTAGTCGGCATCGACCCCGTGCCGTTGACCCTGAATTCCGGGTCGCCGTTATCCACACTATTGCTGTTATCCACATTATTGCTGTTATCCACACTGCTGCCGGTGACGACAAGCCCAAAGGTGGTGCTGACCGAGGCATTACCGCTGTCGGTCGCCGTTACCCGAATGGTCAGGTTACCCACATCGCCGTTGCCCGGCGTGCCTGAGAAGGTGCGCGTCGGCGGATTGAAAGCCAGCCAGCCCGGCAGCGCCGAACCATCCGCCTGCGTCGCGCTCAACGTCAGCGTATCGCCGGTATCGGGATCGGTGAAAATACCGGCCGGTACGGTAAAGCTGAAGCCACCGTTTTGTGTCGCCGTTTGAGCATTCAGCGAGCCGGACACCACGGGCGCATCGTTGACGTTGGTGACGGCCAGCCCGAAGGTGGTGCTGACCGAGGCATTGCCGCTGTCGGTCGCCGTCACCCGAATGGTCAGGTTGCCCACATCGCCGTTACCCGGCGTGCCCGAGAAGGTGCGCGTCGACGGGTTGAAAGCCAGCCAGCCCGGCAGCGCCGAACCATCCGCCTGCGTCGCTCTTAACGTCAGCGTGTCGCCGACATCGGGATCGGTAAAAGTGCCGGCCGGTACGGTAAAGCTGAAGCTGCCGTTTTGCGCGATGGTCTGGTCGACCACGGGTAGGGAAACGACCGGCGGAAGATTACTGTTGTTAACCGTTAACCCGAAGGTGGTGCTGACCGAGGCATTGCTGCTGTCGGTCGCGGTTATCCGGATGGTCAGGTTGCCCACATCGCTGTTGCCCGGCGTGCCCGAGAAGGTGCGCGTCGACGGGTTGAAAGCCAGCCAGACCGGCAGCGGTGAACCATCCGCCAGCGTCGCGCTCAACGTCAGCGTGTCGCTGCTGTCGACGTCAATAAACGTACCGGCTGGCACCGTGAAACTGAACACCGTATCTTTCGTCGCGCTTTGACCACTGACAGTGCTGCCGACAGTCGGCGCATCATTCACGCTGGTCACCGCCAGCGACGCCTCCGCACTATTGGTAGAGAACGCGCTGCTGCCGCCGGAGGTCGAGGTATCCGCCAGGCCCTTGCTGGCACCCGCCGTCGCCGTGCCGCTGGTTTGATCCCACGCTCTGAAACCCAACGTTGCGGTTTCGCCGTTGGCGCGGTCCGGCATATAGCGAATCTGCGCCGTCGAACCAAGCAACAGGGCCGATGACCCCGATACCGTACCGACATTAAACCAGTTGGCTCCGCTGTCGGTGGAGTATTGCCAGCCGCCATTCCCCACCGTCGAGGTAATGGCGATACCGCTGGAGGCTCCGCTGTCTACGTCGCCATAGCCGGCATTGCCGAGCAACGACGACACAGTGGTCGCGGCAGATGTCACGTCTTCGGTCGTCGGCGTCAGTGCAACGGTCACGCCGCTGGATAAGGTCGGCGCATCGTTGACGTTGCTCACGGCCAGTGACGCCTGCGCGCTGTTGGCGGAGAACGCGCTGCTGCCGCCGGTGGTCGAGGTATTAGCCAGCCCCTTGCTCGCGCCCGCCGTCGCCGTGCCGCTGGTTTGATCCCAGGCTCTGAAACTGAAGGTGGCGGTTTCGCCATTGGCGCTGTCCGGCATATAGCGGATCTGCGCCGTCGAACTGAGCAGCAGCGCCGACGAGCTGGATACCGTGCCGACGCTGAACCAGTTGCTCCCGCTGTCCGTCGAATATTGCCACGCCCCGTTGCCGGTCAGCGCCGTCAGCGCGATACCGCTGACGGCGCCGCTGTCCACATCCGCGTAACCTGCAGAGCTCAGCAGCGACGATACCGTCGTGGACGACGAAGCGGCGTCTTCCGTCGTGGTGGTCAGCGTAACCGTGGCGCCGCTGGATAAAGTCGGCGCATCGTTGACGTTGCTCACGGCCAGTGACGCCTGCGCGCTGTTGCTAGAGAACGCGCTGCTGCCGCCGGTAGTCGAGGTATCCGCCAGCCCCTTGCTGGCACCTACTGTCGCCGTACCGCTGGTTTGATCCCAGGCTCTGAAACTGAAGGTGGCGGTTTCGCCATTGGCGCTGTCCGGCACATAGCGGATCTGCGCCGTCGAACTGAGCAGCAGCGCCGACGAGCTGGATACCGTGCCGAGGCTGAACCAGTTGCTCCCGCTGTCCGTCGAGTATTGCCACGTCCCGTTGCCGGTCAGCGCCGTCAGCGCGATACCGCTGACGGCGCCGCTGTCCACATCCGCGTAACCTGTAGCACTCAACAACGACGACACCGCCGTGGACGACGAGGTGACGTCTTCCGTCGTGGTGGTCAGCGTCACCGTGGCGCCGCTGGATAAAGTCGGCGCATCGTTGACCGGCGTAATAGTGAGCACCGCCTGATTGCTACCGGCGCTGTTTAGCGAACCGTCATTGAAGGTCCAGTTCAGGGTTACGCTGGTCGGCGGATTGTCGGAACTGTTGGCATAGGTCAGGGATTGCAGCACGGCATCGACGATGACCGAGGTCGCGTTGATGTTGAACGTCAGCGCCAGCGTACCGTTCGAATTGGTGGTGACGCTGCCCACCGTCGTGCCGTTGTACGTGAAGTTTTGTCCTTGCGTCAGCACCCCCAGCAAGCCGCTGTTGCCGAAGATATCATTACTGCTGGCTCCGCCGTTGCGGGCGATGGTAATCGACGCGCCGTTATAGTTGCCAAGTCCGGTGTTAAGCGCATCCAGCTCGGTGTCAGCGACCGTGACATCGCTGTCTATCACCACCGCGCTGCCATTTTCGGTATAGGTGGCTCCGCCGTTCAGGTTGCTGAATACCGGCGCGGTATTGGAGGTCGAGGTTATCGACGAGCTGTTGCTCGCCGTCAGGCCGCCCGAGGTAGCCCGCAGCGCCAGCGTATTGGTGCTGCCGCTGTTGGTGTACTGGATAATGAGGCCGGTGTAGGTGGCAATACCACCGGAGGGCGTCAGCGTCACCGTCGTGCCGCTGGCGTCCTGATCGCCGGAGGTGACCGACAGGCTGTTGACGGTGCCGTCAACGGTGCCGTCGTTAGGATCGGTCACCGAGAGCACGATATTGGTGGTGTAATCCTGATCCACCATGCCATTGGCATCTACCGCCTGCACGACCGGCACCGTGCTGAAACTGGTGCTTTGCCCATTCTGAATGGTGACGGGCACCGGCTGGGTGGAAAAAACCAGCCTTGTTGCGACCACATCCGGATCAATTGACGCCGAGGCGGCGCTGACCAGGCTGCCAGATGCGGCGGTAAGCACAAAGTTGGCGTCGGCGTCGCTGGCCGAGGTGTATTTCACGCCGCTGAAGGTAGCGATACCGCTTGATGCCGCCACCGACGTGGTGCCGGTCAGCGAGCCGCTGCCATTTTCGCTCAGCGTGACGGTGCCGCTGAAATCAGTATCGATATTGCCGCGATCGTCAACGGCGATCACGACAGGCTGGGTGGTAAAGTTAATGCCGCTGACCACCGCGGTGGACGGCGACTGGCTGTAAATCAGTTTGGTTGCCGCCACATCAATGCTGGCGCCGCTGCCGTTGGTCACATTGGCCTGGCTGCTGGCAAAGGTGGAACTGCCTGACCCGGTAGTGAAGCTGCTGGCATTCACCGACAGCACCACCGTGTGGTGATCCGTAATGTCGTTACTGCCGGTGTTGTCGTTGTAATACGCCTTGATGGTGTAAGTTTCGCTGCTGCTATTGGCAATCGACAGGCTGAGCCCGGAAAACGTGATTCTGCCGGTGCTGCTGTCGTACGTACCAACTACGTTGGTGGCATCCGGGCCGCTGAGCAGAAACCGCATCTGGCTCAGCTCCGATGACGTCGCCGTCCCGCTGACATTGGCGTAAAAAGCGCTGACGGTAGTGGCCGAACCATCCGACGTACCGGGGTCGGTAATGGTGAAGTCCAGCAGCGAGGCGGCGCTGGCCGCAGAGGTGGCGGTGGTGGAGAATGTCGTCGCTTCGCTGGCCGGCCCGGCAGTCACGGTCGATGTCGCATCTACCGAAGACGCGGCCCGAATATTGTTTAACACCAGGTTATCCAGGTAGTACTCGTTGGTACCCGAGGTAGTAATGGTAATTGAGGACACGCCGACAAAATTGCTGTTAAAGCCGCTGACCGTGGTATAAGACACCGCCCCGGGAAATGTCAGCACCCCGCTCTTATTGTCCCCACTGGTCGATTTACTGGATGAAACCGTGTAGTTCATGTTCCCGACGCCATCGGCATTCAACATATCCAGTGAAGACAAGTCAAAAATATAGCCGGGAATGCTGATGGTGAAAGTCAGCGAATTTGACGAGCTGGAACCATCCGTTTGCACGTCGTATATCATGGTATTGCCATCGCTGTTTAACCCAGCCAGCACGTTACCGACAAAATCGAAATGCAGGGTGTGCGTCCCTTCCTGCCAGGTCTGGTTATTACCGCTACCGCCGCTGGAACCGGCTTCAAAAGTAAAGGTATCCAGCACGCGGGTATATTCGCTCTGCGTAGCCGCCGTTAGCGCGATGTCGGTGTTTATCTCGCCTACTTGCGCTTCCAACACCCAGTCGCCGTTCAACGTCGCCGACCCGGTCAGATCGGTAGACGCCGCCACATCGGCCCCGGTTAGTGCGGCCAGATCGCTGATGAAAGCCTGCCCATTGGTTCCTTCCGCCACATTACAGCCATAAAGCAGAATATCGCCGGAGTCGCTCAACGCCTGGCCGATGGTCGTCAGGTCGGCGCGTCTGCTGGCAAGCATACTGTCGGTCAACGTGACGCTCCCCAGCGTCAGGCTGCCTTCGCCACCATTGCTGATGATATGGATGGCTTCATAACCGGTATGCGTTTGCGCCCATTGCGCTATCTGGCTTAATCCATCCTTGCCGGCATCCAGCAGCACCACCTCAACCCCGTCTTTCACACCGCTGGCCAACTGCTGGTAATCCGCCACCGAGGTGTCAATAAACACCACTTCTTTATGCGTGGCGCTGCCAGCAACCGCAACGCTGCTGTCTGCCGAAGTCGTCGAATCCTGGGTATCGGTATTGTGGCTGGTCGCCTCAGTCGCTTTTTGGTCAGATTGACTGCTGTCGGCATGCGACGCGGTATCGGTTGTCGCGGTTTGCGTAGCCGTATTTTGAGTGGCGGCAGTCTGTTCAACAGTGGCAGCCACCGCGCCATCAAACAGCATTCGCGCTTCCAGCATGACCCCCAGAGGCGATTCCGCGTTGAACTCAGCGCCCTGTGAAACCTGACGACTTTTTTTACCCAGCCAATGACGCCACAACATAAGGATACCTTTCAGGATGTGATTTATTTACAACACAGACCAGCCCGCGTTATGCCGAACTGGTCTGTTTTTTCAGATAATTGCCCCGCGAACCATCCTGTTAGTCATCAATCAGGACGCGGTGGATACAGTCCATTGGCCATAATGCAAACAGTCAGCCCTTGCGAAGGCGACTGGGTCGCCACGTTAACCACCGGCTGCGCTACCCCTGTCACGCTTACCGCCACTGTTCCGCCAGTGACTGTCGGTATCGTTATCGGGAACGACGGAATCGTTGGCGTACCCGTTACCGTACCGCCGCTAATAGACGAGGTAATGGTGCCGCTCACCGGGCCGGTAAGCGTCTGGCTAGGCCCGATAGTAGTATCGGCAGCCGCCGTAGGATTATAAATATTAGGTGCCCCCAACGCGGGTTTGGCCAGTATCGCGCCATTGGTGGGTAGCGGCGCGCTACCGGCGACAGTCGCCCCCCCGGCAATCTTCAGCAGGCCGGAAGTCGCTGCCGTCAGGCTGTGCGTATTGGTGATGGTCTGGCCGCTTACCGTTAGCCCGGTACCGGTTTTTTCCGGCACCGTTACCGTGGTCGTAGAGGTGGTTGCGGTAAAGGCCGCGATGTGGTTATGCGCGGGTAAAGGCACGGTAACATTCACCGCCGGATTACCGATTTTCTGCCCGAGGGTGACGGTCTGTAACCCGAGCCCGGTACCCGTTCCGACTGCCGAGCGTCCACGCAAATCAGGTATCCCGAAGGTGGTTGAGCCGTTGCCGCCGAACTGGAATCCCAGCAGGGAGTACAACGCCTGATAGCTATTGATAGGGACAGTCTGACCGTTGGCCGGAAGCCAGCCCCGCGGGCAAAAAGACATGGCAAAAGAACACACGGTGCCGGTGTAGGCTTCGTCATTACAAGCTGCCGCACTTTGGGGCAGCAAAGCGCTCACGGCAATAGCAGTAGTGATGGCTGATTTTACAAATAAACGCTGAATATGCCTCATACACATCCCTCCTGGAGGAATAGTTGGTTTAATAAATTAACGTTATTAATAGCCAGCATTATAATTTGGATTGAAAATCAAATAACAAGACTACGGTGACGCTGTAAAATCTGTATGACTACTCTGGAATATAGCTCAGCCAGAGAAAAATCCCCTACAAAAAAACAACACTACTTTACATTTTTCATTCAAATGAAATAAATAGAAAAAACAATTTTTTTTGTTTTAATTAGAATAAGATAGTGTGGCCGCACCCTTTCGGAGCCATATCACAGCGAATCCTCACCTTACAACGATGACAAACGCCTTACGGCCACAGCCAAGATGACGAACATCCCCTGAAGCCTCCCGGCGTATTCGCATCAGAAACCGCTTTCCCGGATCCCCAGCGCCGCCACCCGACGCCATACCGCACCGAGGATGGATTCTTTTTCTCCTTCAAGGATGACGCTGCCCCGTAGCGGCTGTTGCGGCGGCGAAAACCGCCCGTCCTGCACCGTAAAACGGACGCCATACTGCGCCTGCACCGGTTGGGGGTTATGGTCCCGATCCCGGCGCACGGCGATAGGGCCGTGGCGATCGGACGCCAGCATCTCTTGCTGTAGCCAGGCCACGCCGGTTGGCGCTATGTCTTTCAACTGCACCGCAATGCGGGGATAAGCCGGGTCATCCGCGATAAAATCACCGGTCATGCCCACCTGAGCCCGTTTCAGCGTGTCTTCGGGCAAATACCCTTGTACTTTTCCGCTCCCCTGCTCGACGACGCGTAACAAAGGCATGTCGGTGGTCAGCCAGCGGCCTGCGGTCATATCCCGCGCCACATCTCTGATTTTCCCTGCCTGCGGCGCCGTGATCGACAACCGCTGACGCTGCGCATCCAGTCCCCGATAACGAGCCAACGATTCGGCCAGTTGCCTGTCAAGCACCTGGGTTTCGCTGGCGGTTTCCTGACGCCCGGCGCCCCGCTGCCGTTTTTGCTGCAACACCGCAATCTGCTGGCGTTCAATGTTGATGCGATAATCCAGATCGGACGACGTCAGTTCCAGCAACACCTCGCCGGCTTTCACCTGCTGGCCGTCCGTTACATGCAAGGCTTTAACCTGTGCGGCAATGGGCGCGTAAAGCACGCTGACGTTTTCAGCCTCCAATACCGCCGGAATACGGACGCTGCCGCGCCAGGGGAACAGCAGAAACAGCAGCACAGCCGCCAAAATCAACCCCGAACGCCACAGGCTGACAGGATGAGCAGTTTTACGCATGGACCACCAGATATGCGCTTCCTTAACCACTGGAAGCGCGATAAACCAACCAATTTCCACCAGCATCAGGACGATGCCGACCACCTTGATAAAAAAGTGATACACCACCAGCGCAATGCCGAAAAACAGAAAGAAACGCCATATCCACGAGGCGTATCCCCAGATCAGCAGTTTGCGTTGCATCGCGGGCGACCAGGTTTGCGGCGCCGGGCGGCCGTAGCCAAACAGCGCTTCGCGCAGTCGCCAGCGACACAGGGCATACGCGCGCTCCTGCAGGTTTTCCACCCGCCAAAAGTCGCTCAGCAGAAAGTACCCGTCAAAACGCATCAACGGGTTGAGGTTAACCGCCAGCGTGGTTATCCAGGTTACGCTGGAAAGCATGAAAGCAGCGGTGCGTATCGGTCCGTCAGGCAGCAGCGACCACGCCAGCAGGGCGACGCATGCCAGCATCAGCTCCGCCAGAATACCGCCCGCGCTGATCAGTAGCCGGGCGTGGCGGTCCCGGAGCTTCCAGGCGTCGCTGACATCGGTATAAAACAGCGGGAACAGCACGATAAAAGCCACCCCCATGTTTTGCACCCGGCAACCGGCGCGTTTGGCCATAAAAGCATGCCCCAGTTCATGGATGAATTTGGCGCCGACCAGCGCCACACCGAAGGCGGCCGCCCCTTGCAGGCTGAACAGATGGGGAAAAGAGTGGATATAACGGACCCAGTCCCGGCTGACTAAAAATCCCCCCAGCAGCAGTATTAGCGGTAACGCGATCCGCAGAAACGGCCGGCCGTAACGTTGCAGCCAGGGCCAGCAACGGCTGAGCACCGGGTCTGGACGCCATAATGGAATCCGGAAAAACAGATACTGATGCAGCAGGGTTTTCCACAGACTGATCCGCAATGCCGCAGCCTTGATGGCATAGCCTTGCCGTTGCAGCGGGTCGCTGGCGGCAATCAGATCGTGGTTACGCAGAAACCGCAGCAGTTGTTCCAGTTCTTTATCCTGCAAGGGCAAACCGGGCTCGCGGTTGGCGGCGTCCAGCACCCATTTGGGATGGCGCAGCGACCAGTGCCGCAACAGACGGATCGCCGACGGCGCCAGTTTAAAGTAGCGCCCGGTGACCGGGTCGGCCAGCACCCACTGCGGCGCGCCGTCCAGACCGGTGGCGGACTCCACCAGTTGCAGGTCGGTTCTCAGTTCGGGCAGAAAACCACTCATAGACCGACCGATTGACGCAACACGGCGAGCGGCCGCCGGAACAGATACACCGCCAGCGGCACATATTCGCCGGAAACTTTAGCGGTGCCGCGTAGCCCGATGCGCGGCGGCTCGCCGGTGAAACGCGCATCCAGCCGGTAAGCCAGGTTGCCCGCCGGGGTCTGTTCCGACTCGTAAGCGACGCGATCCAGCAGGGCGCCATGCGGCGTCACCGGATCGCTATCGAGAAACAGGGTGATCGGCGCATCCGGCTCCAGTCGAATGGCATCGCCGACATCCAGTTCGATGCGCAGCGATACCGATGCCGGATCGGCTAATTCCATCAATCGTTCACCGGTACGGACCGGTTTACCGGTCCAGCGTTCGGCCTCGGCAAACACCGCGATGCCGTCGCGTTCTGCTCGAATTTCAGCGCGACTCAACAAGGCATTGGCGTAATCACGCTCGGCGCGCTTTTGCGCCACCTGTGCGGCCAGAAAATCCAGCTTCGCCTTGGAATCGGCGTCCTGAAAAGCGCGTTGCGAATTGGCGCGGTACTCCGCTTCCGCCACATTCAACGCCCGTTCGGCAACATCCGCCTGCGCTTTCAGGGTGGTATCGTCAAAGCGCACCAGCAGGTCGCCCTTGCGCACGCTCTGGTTTGGTTGAACGGCAAACGCCTGAATCACGCCATCCAGCGGCGCGGCGACTACTCGCCCGTTGAACGGAATCACCTCTGCCGGAGCAAGCACTGACTGACGCACCGGGATGAACAGGCACCCGACGAGCAGCAGGCAGGGAATAGCCAGTTTCCACCGCCAGCGGGTGCGCCGCCAGACCGGTTGCGGCTCCAGCGCCAGCCAGGCATGACTAAACGCATGAGCCAGTTGTTCCGCCAGCAATTGCTCGGCGCTCTGCCAGGGCTGCTCGCGGGCATACCAGATGCCGCCAAATGTGCGTCCCTGACGGTCTTGCAGCGGCGCCCACAGCACTTCGGGCGCCGACAACGCCAGCCAGTCATTACGGCTTTGTTGATCCAGCGACGCTGCGGTTACCACCGCACACTGCTCATGCTGCTGAGCGTTCTGCAACTGCGCGCCGGCTCGCTCGATAAACGCGACAAAGGGCGCATGCGGCGCCGGCTGAGTCACGCCAGTCACCGCCCGCACCGTGCCGTTGATCACCAGCGCGGCGTGGCGAAACCCAAACAGCGTCTGGCTGTCGTTAACGATGCAATAAGCCAGCGCTTCGGTCGTGTTCGCCGAGCGCGCCTGACGTTCGATGTCCAGAAAGCGGGCGAAGATACGTTCGCCGGAAACAGGGGGCGTATTGCTCACGGTTTCTCCGGAAAATGTGCTGTGCCACTCATTCCTGCCATCAACGCAGTGTCTTTGGTTTCGATGACGCCGGTCAGGCTGAGAGTCTGGCTGCTTTCATCAATACGCGCCCCCAGTCTGGATACGCTGGCCTGCAGCGGCGTGCCGGTTTCATCGGGCGTAAACGTAAAGGTCAGCCCGGGTTTCAACATCGACAGCCAGCGGGACGGCACCAGCAGATTAATCTCCAGATGGCGGTTGTTGACGATATCCAGCACCGGCGCGCCCGGCGCGACGCTTTCATAAGCCTGAGCGCGCCGCTTAACCACCTGACCGTCGAACGGCGCCAGAATACGGCAACGATTAACCTGAATCTGGTAAACCTGGCTTTCCGCCTGCGATTGCGCCAGACGCGCGGCGGACAAGGATACCGCGTGCTTTCCCACCGACTTCAGTTGCGCCAGTTGCTGGTTCTGGCTCAGTTCCGCTTCCGCCGCGCGCATCGCCGCCTGAGACGCCGCCAACTGCGCCTGATAGATGGCACAGTCAAAACGCGCCAGCAGGTCGCCTTTTTTGAATGACTCCCCTTCCCTGAACGGCATTTCCACAATGCGCCCGGCCAGATCGCTGGAAATCGTCGCCTGATCCACCGCCACCAGCATCCCACGCGCCTGATTGTCTGCCGTAGCAAGCGGCTGACCCGCGCTAGTGGGAAGCGGGGAAAGTTCGGGAGCGCTGGCCTGGCTCGCTCCACTGAATCCCGCAGTACAGAAAACCAACACCTTCAACGCATCACAAAACATGAATTTGCTGAAATTATTCACACCAGCCTGCCTTAATCTCGTTGTAGCATAAATTTAATTATTAACAGGTTATCGGCTCTGAATCGCTGAGCCACAGAAATATATCCGCCGTCCGTCCATCAGACGCGAATCAAATCAGTCATCAGGGCAAACAAAACGACCGAGGGCACATTGAACGCCATCGGTCGCGGTTCTGTCGATTATTTCCGTCACACGTTTATGACGCGGGTATCACGGCATATATCCATCATACTTCAAGTTACCGCTGCGTTGGCTGCCCTCGCTCACCCCAGTCACCGACTAATGAAGGTATCGCTCCACGGCGCTCACACACGTTAGCGTGTAAAAAAAATTAGTGATAAAGCAATCAGGCCGCCTCCTCTTTTATGCGGTCCTCTCAGCAATGAGAGGCCGCATTCCCCAAGAGTAAAACGCGTGAGATGAGAAAAATCAGTCGAGATCTTCAGGCGGCAAAAAACGCGGCGACTGGCGTAACAGCGTCAACAAGTGTGCTTGCAGCGGTTGTTCCAGCACGGCAAGCCGGGCATCAACCGTTTGATAAAACGCCTCCTCTTTGGCGGCGAAATCAGCGTTTTCCTCCTGCCATTTCGTCTGCCATGCGTTGAACTTCTCGTTAGTCGGCGCCTGATCAGACATCAAGTCTTCCTGCGCTTTGAACCAGAGGTCGCGTTTTGCCGGCATGGCCCGTTCCGCCGGCGTCCAGCCCGCGTCAATTTGCGCGATTTGCCACAAAATGACATTGATGGGATCCCGTAGCGTTTGCCATGTTTCCGAAGCCGCGACAGGGGCAGGCGACAATGCGGCGAGGATATCGACCAGCGCATTCTCAAGCTCTTGCGTCGCGTCCTGTTCGGCTTTCCAGGCGGAGGTATATTGCCGGAAAGGCTCCCAGTCGCGTTCCGACACCGCCTGTCCCGATAAATAGCGGTCGGTCAGCGCCAGCCACTGTTTACGCAAGGCATCCAACTGCGGCGCCCGCAGCCAGTCAGACCAGGGCTGGCAGGCATCGCTCAACAAAAAGCGCACCCATTGCAGCGGCACCGCCCAGATGTCCTTGTCCGGCGTCAACACCTCAAACAGTGCCTCGGCCTGTTCCGGCGTCAGGAACGGCGCCGACTCCAGAATCACGGCGAAAGCGGTCGGCAGTCCGGTCACACCGTCATGGATTCATGGTGCGCCAGCGTGGCGGAAATCGTCCCGCGCTCGTCCGCCCAATACGGTGTGGAAGCGCGCACCACCGCCCCTGCGGCGGCATGCTGTGTCAGCCGCTGCGCCAGAAAGGCGTGTAATGGCGGGTCACCGTAAAACGCAGGCCAGGGCGCGTCGGTTCGAAGCGATGCGGCCGGCAGGTTTTCCAGGGCGATGCCCTCAGACTGTAGCCATTGCTTAAGCTCCGATAGCGTTAGGGCGCCCATTTGCCGCGAGGCCAGCTTCCCATGCTTAAACAGCAGCAACGTGGGAATAAACCGGGGCCGGGCGCCTCGCACGAATTCATCGTGGAAATAGAGGAAAATACCGGTACACAAAGAATTCTGGTTAAAGACACGCTGGGTCAGACCCATATGACCGCCATCAGTGCCGTCAATCAGGTCGAGCGTGTTTTGGGCTTGAATCACCGCTTGCCGCCCGCTATCGGCATCACGTATCCGGAACAGTCCGCTGATTTGCAGGCCGATATTACCGCTATGGCCGCCATGGGGTTGTCGGTGCTGCCTTGTTGATTAACGCTTTTGTTAAACCCGATGAGAGGCAAAGACCCGATTATGAATTTGTCGTGGCGATCGACAACAGCGCAATAATGGGCTGCTGCGATCCTTGCACTAAAACATCGTTGACGCCGATTTATAAAACATCGACGCAGCGAAAAGAGAGATGACGAGCGAAGCGCCGCGATAAAACAGCGTTGGCTTTAGCCTGCGCTGACTTGAAGCGTCGTTGAGACTAATCAGCGTGCCGGCGTAGGTCCATATAAAAGAAATGGGAAGCAATGCCAACAGCAGAGCGAACATCGCTTGAATATAACTGTCTTGATATATGAAAGCCGACGGAGGAATGATGGAATCGGCGAATAAAAAGGCCTTGGGGTTGAGTAAGGTCGTGATAAAGACCGTGCCGAAAGTGATATTGCCGCTAATTTGATGAAGCGAAAACCGCCACACTTTGATCGCCAAATAAACGACATAACAGGCCGAGAACAATTTAATGACGCTCAGCACCAGATTTCCATGTTGTGCCAGATAAGTAAACAACAGCCCCCATGCAGAGACTGCCAATAGATATCCGAGCCATTCTGATAAAATCAGCTTTATGCTTTTAATAAAACCTTGGGTATAACCAGAACAAAGAAGCAAAGTGTTGGTCGGCCCCGGAATGCTCAGAAATAATGCGATATAGAATATAACTTTTATGTATTCATTTTCATGAATCATGTTGATATTACCTCAATTAAGCCAACAGTGTTTGATCTGGGTATCGTTACAGGTTCGGTATACCGATATAGTCCGCTCCTAAACAAAACAATCACCTTTCTATCTGGATCTGCTAGACTGGGCGCCTTGTCTGATAACTCATTTGGTTTGTTGATGAACACGTCCCAACATCACGATAAAGCAGAAACAACATCCATTAATATTGGAAACAAAATCAAACAATTAAGAATGACCAGAAATATTTCTCTTAATGATCTTTCCAGGTTATCAGGCGTGTCAAAAGCCGCGTTGTCCAAGCTAGAGTCTGGTCACTCGAACCCACGAGTCGATACGTTGGATGCGATTGCCAGCGCCCTGCGAGTTCCTCTAAGCGATCTGCTTGCCGTTAATACCAGCGCCTATCCTTACATGGAAAAAAGTATTCCAATGCAAGGGGAATACGCCCAAAAGATGAAATTCCGTATTGGGCTGGGCAATATCGCTGAAATATGGCATTTGCAAATGAACCCCGGCGTCATTATCAATAGCCCGCCACATGCATCTGGAACACACGAGCATATTCTGGTGCATTCAGGCTCATTAATGCTCAAGCTTGCCGATGACGAAAGCATCGTGCTTAAAGCGGGCGATTTTTACTGTTTTTCCGGAAACATCACTCACTCTTATATATGCACAGATAGTGCGGTCAGTGCGACCGTGGTCATGTCTAACGCTATTCAGGTTTAGTCAAACGGGGCGCCGCCGCCCCCAATGGACATATATTCTTCAGCTATCCTTTCGTATCGACGTCTGAAATAAAGCGAAGAATGATGTCGTAAATGTCTTGCTCCTGCTCCGATTGAATAAAATGCCCTCCCGGCACACTCTCCATACGATAGATGCCGCTGGTACATTCACACCAGCGGGAAGGAGCAAAGGGAAGATACGGGTCGTCCTCTCCGTAGATCACTAACAACGGCACATCTTCCAGTGAACAAGTGCTTTCAGGCTGAATGGAATTGGCAACGTCCAAATCGGCAGCCAGCACCTGAATGAACTGCTGGCGCAGCACATCATCCTGCGTCAACCAGTCAGGAAGCTCCCCGAGTTGGGTCGCAAAATGCCATATCGCTTGCTGCGACTCCGGGTTAAGCTCCTGCCACGGAAAGCGCCTGCGGCAATGGATAGGGTCGTTAGACATCGCCACCAGTACGATATCCCGATCCGGCGTTCTGCTCCGGCAGTAGCCGGCCAGCAAATAGGCCATATAGGCGCCCAGGCTGTGTCCAACCAGGATGAGCCGGCCCTGAGGGGGAATGCGCGAGGCAAAGTCATCCACGATACGCCCGGCGTCACGCATCAGTTCTTCCTGACGGCGCCGGCCGCGCCCCGGCATTTCCATCAGCATGGTGTCGAACTGTGGCGAAAAACGCCGGGCAATCGCGTTCATAGCCGAGGCGTTACCGCCGGCATGATGAAACAGAACCATGTGATGCTGGGGCTCATTCATAGCGTTTACCCTCAAGCACACGCCCTACCAACGCAGCAAAAACGATGACGGCTCCACCGATGCCCTGCCAGACCCCAATCACCTCGCCCATAATGGAGACAGCAAAAAATGCGGCAAAAGCGGGCTCCAGCGACAAAATGAGCCCAACCCGAGTCGGACTGGTGAGCTTCGCCGCATAGAGTTGCATCAGGAATGCAAATGCCGTCGCCAGCAGGCTCAGAAAGAGAATATAGCCCCAGATATCAAGGGAAATGCTGGGGATAGTACGCATAGACTCCGGATCGGAAACATAGACAAACGACAAGCCAAGCACGGCGACGGTCAGCAGTTCGACCAGCGTGATATTGATCAGCGAATAGGGTTTGCCGGCCGTCTGCCTGCCAAACATGAATATCTGGAATCCGCGAATTAATGCCGCCAGCAGCACAAGCCAGTCACCGAGGTTGAAGCCGACTTGCCCACCATTGGAAAAGCTTATCAACCCACCGCCAGCCAATGACAGGAAACAGGTAAAATAGATGAGCTTGCTCTGTCTGCGCTTGCCCAGCACCCGTTCATAAAAGGGAACCAGAACCACCGACAGCGCAATCAGAAAACCCGCATTGGCTGCGGTAGTATGCTTCACGCCAAGCGTTTCGAGCGTCAAAATGGCGTAGAGCAAGGCACCGAAAATCACACCATTAACGACTTCGCCGCGTGTAAAATCGCGCAAGCGGATGCGAGTGCCAATGAACATAAAAGGAACAGCCAGGGCAAAGCGCAGCATCAGGAACAAAGGAACAGCCACCCCCGCATGAATGATCATCTGCATCAATGAGTAACTTGCGCCCCATGACAGGGCGACCGCCAGTAATCCCAAATCCACCAGATACAGTCGTGAGCGTGAAAGTTGCAGGGTCGTCTCATTAGACATTGTCATTCCTCGGGGCGGTATGGCTGGCGTCATAACTGATACGCAGCTGGTTTTTCTTGAATTTGGCCGATTTGATCGAGAAATCGGCGATCTTACTGAGGTTATCCACGTGCGTTCCGCCACAAGGCATCGCTTCGGTATCGTGAATCAGAGAGTAGCGGGTATCCCCCTCCAGCCATATCTTGACCTCGCCGCCATCCCTCAGACGTGCGCTGATGCCGGCTTCGATATCCTCAAGCGGCAAGCGATCAACCAGTACCGCGCTGGAACCCATAGGGGAAAAGACGACGCGAGACTCCCCGGGGAAATGATGCCCGGCAGTCGCCATCCATCCATACCGACGCATTTCCCAGTTCAGCAAATGCCCGGCGGTATGCAACGCAGCATTTCGCATACGTTCGGACGCGGATAACCTCGACTCCAACAGGTCCGCCTCAGCGGACTTGAGTGGAGATTGCGGATAAACGACCACCAGACCGGACGCATCTTTGCGGACGCTAACGGGGATGCCATTGACCCACCCCGTATCTGCGGGCTGCCCCCCGCCCTGCGGGTGAAAAATGTTCTCCTTCAGGGCTAGCCATGTTCCAAACTCATCAGTGCCGGCGGCAATGACCTCGCTTGTTGCAGAAAAGCAGTAGGTATCATCCAGATAGCGTTGAATTTGAATCATTTGGGGGCTCCTTTTTATAGGGTTTCAGTCAGGGGAGTGAAGGGTTGCCCGAGCAGGTTATTTGAAGCGATACGGTTTCTTCCGTTGAGGCTCCGGCCTGAAACAATAACGCACCCAAACTTATCGAGCGGAATACTGCCGCCGTACTCCTGCACGACGTCGGTATCGGGATAGATATCGACAACGCTTGGCGCATAGCGCGTGGCAAACCCCATACGGAAGTCTTTTTTGGACGAGTTGGGATAGGAAGCGTGCATCAGCGTGGACCAGAAGATCACGCATTGGCCCGCCTTCATTACCAATGGAACCGCTTTGCTTTCGTCTGGTTTCCAGTCCGGCTCGATTTGCAGTTCACGGTAGTCATAGCCAAAGAACCCCCGGCTTTTACCCTCTTTCGCGCGGTTATTGATAATATCTGTCTGATATGCCATCGACTTGGTTTCGTCGTAATTCATCTTGTGGTGCGTGCCGGGCATGATTTCAAGACAGCCATTTTCAATCGTGGCGTCGGTAAAGGCCGTCCAGACGGTAAGCGTTCCCTTGCCGAAGCGATCTTCCGTTTCGCCGGGCCATAGAATCTGCGGCTTGCCGCTGGCGTTGGCGAAGGTGTCGGCCTGATGCCAGTCAGTCCCCTCATCCCCCGGATATTTTGGGAAAAACTCGGTCCGCCAGCACAGCACATCCTTGCCCAGAATATCGGAAACAGGGGCGACGATACGTGGATTGGTAATATGCCGGCTAAGGAGTTCAACATCCAGATGACGATCATAATTGGAGATGTTTGTCGCCGCGCTGTAGGAGTCGGATGGATAGGCGGCATTACTCCGGTCAGGTAATTGGCGACGCACTTTATTCCAGATTTCATTCATTTCATCCGGAGTATAAATAGTTAACGGGCCGATATAACCGTTGCGATGAAAGCCATCCAATTGTTCTTCTGTCAGGTGTAATGTCTTACTCATTTTACATATCCTCTGTTAGGGAACTATTTGGCTGCAAAGAAAACGTCTTTTAATGTCGTGTTATATAAACGCTCCATTGATAGCGTAAGTCCGAATTCTTTTTTAACCCTTTCATTTAACGAAATAGCAATCATCGAGTGACCGCCTGCGTCGAGAAAGTTATCGCCGGGTTTAACCGACTGCTCCAGGATATCGCTCAGCCACAGTAAATATTGCTCTAGTGCTTTTTCCTTCTGGGCTGTTTTATTCTGGATATGGTCTTGGGAATTTAAAGCATCAGTGACAGTCATGATTTACTCCATTGAATGCAAAATTAATTTTTTATCAACCTTTCCGTTTACCGTTTTTGGCATCACGTCGACTCGCCTGTAACGCATCGGACGCATATATACAGGCAAAGCGAGTCGGGCCAGAGACTTCAACTTCTCCTTTACATCACCTTCTGCAATCTTCGATGAAGTGGTAAAGAAACAGATCAAGTGATGACCATGCATTTCGGTCTTTGCCGCCAGCACTGAGATGTCGTCAATGTCGTCTATCTGTGCCAGGACAGATTCGATTTCGCCAGTTTCAATCCTGAATCCATTGATTTTCACCTGGTCGTCGCATCGACCAAGATAGAGCAGTTCACCGTCATGGTTATGCTTTACCACGTCACCGGAACAATAATATCTTCGCGATACACCCTCTGTTTCCAGCCAGATAAATTTTCGGCTTTCGTCGTTGTTTATATTCAGGTATCCATGAGTAAGCTGTGGACCGGATAACAGAAGCTCACCACCTTCCTCTGCGGAAGGCTCGTTTCCGATAGGTCTAATAATGTAATGAAAATCTGGCAGCACTCGCCCAATATTGGAGTCGGGGTTGATTAAATCGGCGTCGCTGACAATGTGCCAACTGGTATGCACCGTCGTTTCGGTGATGCCGTACATATTCACCAGCATGGGGGAATGTAATCCAAAATGATTATGCCAACGTTTCAGCGTTTGGAAATTCAATCGTTCCCCACCAAAAATAATGCAACGTAGCGAGAGTTCGTCTGGTTTAAATTGGCAGAGTTTATCGGCATTCACAGAAAATGCGGTGGGTGTTTGATTTAATAATGTAATATTTTCTTCTTTAATTAGTCTGGCCAGAGCATCCGGAACAATTCTGGTTTCATCGTCAGGTATAACCAATTTTCCGCCATAACCCAGAACCGACCATATTTCCCATACTGAAAAGTCAAATGCATAGGAGTGATACAACAGCGTTGCGTCTTGTTGGTTGAAATTATAAATAGCGGCGGTAGCGGAAAATAATGCTTCAAGATTGCCGTGGGTAATCGGCACACCTTTGGGTTTTCCTGTGGTACCTGAGGTGTAGATGATATAAGCCGTGTTTTCGAGCCGTGACTGATCGTATATGTCGGATGAAGCAGAAGCAGACGTCAAAGCCTGTATGTGCACATTTTTGACATCCCGATGAGGAGTCATGTCGCTATCGGAAATAATCAAAGCGGGCCTGGCGTCATTCACGATCAGTTGGTTTCTTTCCAGCGGCGCCTTCTTATCCAGAGGAACATAAGCAGCCCCGACATATTGCACGGCGAGCAATGCCGCGATCAGCTCTTTGGAAGGGGTAAGTTCGACGGCGACGCGGTTACCCGGCACCACCTGCAATTCACGCAACGCGCTGGCGATATTGAGGATCAAGCCCTTCATGGCCTGGTAGGTGAGACTTGTTTCGCGATCTTTGACGGCGATGCGGTCGGGATACTTTTCCGCCGCTGCCAGAAAGCACCCTAAGAGTGTCCTTCTCGGCTGCGTGGATGAGGGCTTAGCGTTCACACCATCCTCCTTTTCGTTCACATTTGCATCACATTTGTTTTTTTAAAGACTATACAATACCACTAAAACGAACAATCGTTTTTTATATGATGATTTTTTTATTAAGAAGTCATTTTTATACGCTGTTAATCGAACCGCCCGACGTCAGGCATGCCACACCGCACCTTGTCAGTTCGCAATGGTTTTCTTATCAAAGCGGTGTAAAGCGAATAAGGGGAGAACGCGGATGTCGGGGTTTCCCCGTCAGGCACGCTGCTGACACGCCGATTGCAGGAAGGGCGAGGACAGGAATCAGGGAAGACCCGCTCGTGGGAAAAAGCGGTGGGAAAATCGTGTTGGTAAGAATCAGTCGCCGGGTTTGCTATAACGAACGGCAGAAACAAAAAAACCACCTTTCGGTGGTTTTCTGCATCATGCAGACGTTCATCTGCACAACTGAATTTGGAGCGGGAAACGAGACTCGAACTCGCGACCCCGACCTTGGCAAGGTCGTGCTCTACCAACTGAGCTATTCCCGCAGGGTGTGGCGTAACGTCGCACTACTTTCTGTCGTTACGGGGAGCGCATTATACGAGAAACGTTTTTTCCCGCAACCCCCCTGACGAAAAATGTCGTTCAAGTGCCGACAAAATCACCAACACGCTGAAAATGCCCGCAGAACCGGGCGATTTTCCTGGTTTCCTCGTGGAGGATGCCGTTACAGCTGGATAAAGTGCTCACGGTAGTAAGCCAGTTCCGCTACCGATTCGCGGATATCGTCCAGCGCCTGATGGGTGTTGCGCTTTTTGAATCCGGCCAGCATCTCCGGCTTCCAGCGGCGCGCCAGTTCCTTGAGCGTGCTGACGTCCAGATAACGATAGTGGAAGTAAGCTTCCAGTTCCGGCATGTAACGGAACAGAAAGCGGCGATCCTGCCCGATGCTGTTGCCGCAAATCGGCGATTTGCCCGCCGGCACCCACTGCTGCAGGAATGCGATGGTTTCCCGTTCCGCGGCGCTTTCGTCAAAGGCGCTGGCTTTGACCCGATCCACCAGACCGCTGGCGGTGTGGGTGCGCACGTTCCAGTCATCCATCAGCGCCAGTTGGCTGTCCGGCTGATGCACCGCCAGCGTCGGGCCTTCCGCCAGTACGTTCAGGTTGGCATCGGTCACCAGTGTTGCGATCTCGATGATCCGGTCCCGCTCGGGATCCAGCCCCGTCATTTCCAAATCGATCCAGATCAGGTTGTTTTCATTTACCATCGTCGCCTTTCCCGTGTCGCCGTTGCTGAAAATTTCGCCGGCGGCAGGCTGACAGGCCCGCTGGCGGCGGTTAATTAAAATAAAATAGCGTGTATTATAGTCGCTTCCATCGCCACCGGCGATAAGCGCCGAACCAAGAGAGACTGCGTGAGTAAAAAGAAACTGTCAAAAGGTCAGCAACGGCGGGTCAGCGCCAACCATCAGCGCCGCCTGAAACATGCCGACAGCAAGGTCGAGTGGGATGACAGCCAACTGAGCGAACCGCAGGAAGGCGTCATCATCAGTCGTTTCGGCATGCACGCCGATGTGGAAGCGCCGAACGGCGAGCTGCACCGCTGCAACATTCGCCGTACCATCCACTCGCTGGTCACCGGCGATCGGGTGGTCTGGCGCGCCGGCAACGAAACGCTGGCCGGCATCAGCGGCATCGTCGAGGCGGTGCATCCGCGCCAGTCGGTGTTGACCCGCCCGGACTACTATGACGGTCTCAAACCCATTGCCGCCAATATCGATCAGATTGTGATTGTCTCCGCCATTCTGCCGGAGCTGTCGCTCAATATTATCGATCGTTATCTGGTGGCCTGCGAAACGCTGGAAATCGAGCCGCTGATCGTGCTCAACAAAACCGATCTGCTGGATGACGAAGGCCGGGCGTTTGTGGAAGAGGTGATGGATATCTATCGCGCGCTGCACTACCGGGTGTTGATGATGTCCAGCCACACCCAGCAGGGCGTCGCCGAGCTGGAAGCCGCGCTGACCGGCCGCGTCAGCATCTTTGCCGGGCAGTCCGGCGTCGGTAAATCGAGCCTGCTCAACGCACTGCTCTACCCTGACGACGCCCAAATTCTGGTCAACGACGTATCCGACGCTTCCGGACTGGGCCAGCACACCACCACCGCCGCTCGTCTGTACCATTTCCCGCACGGCGGCGACGTTATCGACTCGCCGGGCGTGCGCGAATTCGGGCTGTGGCATCTGGATCCGGAACAGGTGACGCGCGGTTTTATCGAGTTCCGCGAATACCTGGGCAGTTGCAAATTCCGCGACTGCAAACACGACACCGACCCCGGCTGCGCCATTCGCGCCGCGCTGGAACGCGGGGAGATAGCACCAGAGCGTTTCGACAATTATCACCGTATCCTTGAGAGCATGGCGCAGGTAAAAACGCGTAAATCCTTTTCTGCTCCGGATAACTGACATTTATCGTATCCACCGCTACAATGCGCCCCTTTTTACGGCGTACCCTTAAAAAAACGACGAGGCTCACTGTGCTGGACAGAATCAAGATTGCTCTACAACATCTGCTCCCGAAGGTCTGGCTGACGCAACTGGCTGGCTGGGGAGCCGACCGTCAGGCCGGCATGCTCACCAAACTGGTGATTGACCTGTTTGCCCGCATCTACAAAGTCAACATGCAGGAAGCGCAGCAACCGGATACCGCATCCTACCGCTCGTTCAACGACTTCTTTGTGCGCCCGCTGAAACCCGGCATCCGCCCGGTAGACCCGCTGCCGAACCGGCTGGTGTTGCCCGCCGACGGCACCATCTCCCAGTTGGGCACCATTGACGACGACCGGATCCTGCAGGCCAAACAGCACGACTACACGCTGGAAGCGCTGCTGGCCGGCAACTACATTATCGCCGACCTGTTCCGTGACGGTCTGTTTGTCACCACCTATCTCTCCCCGCGCGATTACCACCGCGTCCACATGCCGTGCGACGGCATTTTGCGCGATATGATTTACGTGCCGGGCGACCTGTTTTCGGTCAATCCACTGACCGCCGCCAACGTACCGAACCTGTTTGCCCGCAACGAACGCGTGATCTGCCTGTTCGATACGCCGTTCGGTCCGATGGTGCAGATTCTGGTCGGCGCCACCATCGTCGGCAGCATCGAAACCGTCTGGGCGGGGGTGGTAACCCCTCCGCGCGAAGGCATCATCAAACGCTGGGCCTATCCGATGGAAGGCGAAGACGCGGTAATTCTGGAGAAAGGCGACGAGATGGGCCGCTTCAAACTCGGCTCCACGGTGATTAACCTGTTTGCGAAAGACCGGGTGCAATTGATGCCCGGACTGGCCAGCCAAAGCGCCACTCGCATGGGTGAAGCCATGGCCGAAGCGCTGGATGAGGACGTTTTGGCGCGCATGAATGCCGCCAACGACAGCGATACCCCCTGACCCCATCAACCCGCCTGAGGAGGCCAGCCGTGCGTCTGATTCTGATTTTCCTGTTGGGATGCCTGTTATCAACCACGTCGCTGGCCGCCCAGTTGCCTGACGAAACGCAACTGAAGCAGGAGCTGCAACAGGCGGAAGCCAACAAGAACACCCCGGCGCAGGCCGATATCGTCAAAGAGTTACAGTCGGCGCTGCGGCTGCTGGACGAACGCCGGGACACCCGCCAGCGTGCCGACCAGTACCAGCGCGCGATTGACGACTTTCCCAAATTGACCCGCGAACTGCGCCAGCAGTTGGATGCCGAAAACGCCAAACCGGCCGCGCCGCCGAAAACGACATCGGTCAACGAGCTGGAACAACAGATTGTCCAGTTCAGCAGCCAGTTGCTGGAGCAAGGCCGCCAGTTGCAGCAGGAACAGGACCGCCAGCGGGAAATCAGCGATTCGCTGGCCCAACTGCCGCAACAGCAAACCGAAGCCAACCGCGCGCTGAGCGAAGTCGAACGGCGTCTGCAGGCGCTGGGCACCCCGACCACCGCGCTCGGACAGGCTCAGTTGGCCGCATTGCAGGCTGAAGCGGCGCTGCGTAAAAGCCGGGTGGAAGAGCTGGAGCTGGCGCAGCTTTCCGCCAGCAACCGTCAGGAACTGTCGCGCCTGCAGGCGGATGTCTACAAAAAGCGGCGCGACCGGCTGGACAATCAACTGCAGCTGTTGCGCAGCACGCTGAACACCTTGCGCCAGCGCGAGGCGGAGCAGGCGCTGGAGCGTACCGAGCAACTGGCGGAACAGGAAGGCCAACTGCCTGCGGCGGTCGCCGGCCTGCTGCAAACCAACCGCGAACTCTCCGTGGCGCTCAACCAGCAGGCGCAGCGCATGGATCAGATCGCCGCCCGTCAGCGCCAGACCGCCGCCCAAACGCTACAGGTACGTCAGGCGCTGAGCACGCTGCGCGAACAGGCGCAGTGGCTCGGCTCGTCGCCGGCGCTGGGGGAAACCCTGCGCGCGCAGGTGGCGCGACTGCCGGAAATGCCCAAGCCTCAACAACTGGACGGCGACATGGCGCAACTGCGCGCCCAGCGTCTGCATTACGAAGACCTGCTCAACAAACTGTCGGCGGCCGGCGAACCCGCCCGGCAGGACGACGGCACCCCGTTAACCGCCGCCCAGCAAAAGATCGTCAACGATCAGCAACGCACCCAGCGCGATCTGCTCACGTCGCTGATTTCCGGTTGCGACACCCAGATTCTGGAACTGACCAAGCTGAAAGTCGCCAGCAGCCAGCTGGAGGACGCGCTGACCGAGATCCGCGATGCGGCGCATCGCTATCTGTTCTGGGTGGCGGATGTCGACCCGATCGGTTTCGCCTACCCGCTCAACCTGCTGCGCGACCTGTCGCGCCTGCTGTCGCTGGATACCTTTACCCAACTTAGCGGCGCGATGCTGATGATGGCGACCAGCCAGAGCACGCTGTTGCCGCTGCTGGGCGCGTTGCTGCTGGTCGGACTCAGCATCAGCTCGCGTCGTCATTATCATGCTTTTCTGGAGCGCGCCAGCAGCCGGGTGGGCAAAGTCACCCTCGACTATTTCATGCTGACGCTGCGTACCGTGTTCTGGTCGGTGATGGTGGCGATGCCGCTGCCGGTGCTGTGGGCCGCGCTCGGTTATGGCCTGCAAAACGCCTGGCCCTACCCGGTGGCGGTGGCGATCGGCGATAGCGTTACCGCCACGGTGCCGCTGATGTGGGTGGTGATGGTCTGTGCCGCGTTTTCCCACCGTCAGGGGCTGTTCATCGTGCATTTCGGCTGGTCGCCGAAACAGGTGGCGCGCGCCATGCGTTACTACCGCCTGTCCATCGGCTTTATCGTGCCGCTGGTAATGGCGCTGATCACCTTTGATAACCTCAACGACCGGGAGTTTTCCAGCACGCTGGGGCGGTTGTGCTTTATTCTGCTGTGTATGGCGCTCAGTCTGGTAACCACCAGCCTGAAACGCGCCGGTATTCCGTTGTATCTGGATAAGGAAGGATCCGGCGAAAACCCGGTGAACCGCGCGATGTGGAATCTGATGATCTGCATCCCGCTGATTGCCGCGCTGGCATCCTGTCTGGGCTACCTGACCACCTCGCAGGCGCTGCTGGCGCGGCTGGAAACCTCGGTCGCCATCTGGTTCTTCCTGCTGGTGATTTATCACATCATCCGCCGCTGGATGTGGATTCAACGCCGCCGCATCGCCTTTGACCGCGCCAGACAGCGCCGGGCGGACATGCTGGCGCAACGCGCCCGCGGCGAGGAAGACACCAACCCGTCGTCGCACGAAGCCGGCGTCGACGTGGTGGAAGAACCGGTGGTGGATCTGGACGCCATCAGCGCCCGCTCGCTGAAACTGGTGCGCTCTATCCTGACACTGATTGCGCTGGTGTCGGTGATTGCGCTGTGGTCGGAAATCCATTCCGCTTTCGCGTTTATGGAAAATATCAGCCTGTGGGACGTCACCAGCACGGTGAAAGGCGTAGAGAGCATACAGCCGATTACCCTCGGCTCGGTGTTGATCGCGCTGCTGGTGTTTGTCATCACCGCGCAACTGGTGCGCAACCTGCCCGCGCTGCTGGAACTGGCGGTGCTGCAGCATATCGAGCTGTCGCCCGGCACCGGCTACGCCATTATCACCGTCAGCAAATACCTGCTGATGCTGGTGGGCGGGCTGATGGGGTTCTCGCTGATCGGCATCGAATGGTCAAAATTACAGTGGCTGGTGGCGGCACTTGGCGTGGGGCTGGGGTTCGGCTTACAGGAGATCTTCGCCAACTTCATCTCCGGCCTGATCATTCTGTTCGAAAAACCGATCCGCATCGGCGATACCGTGACCATCCGCGATCTGACCGGCAGCGTGATGCGCATCAATACCCGCGCCACCACGATTTCCGACTGGGACCGCAAAGAGATCATCGTACCCAACAAGGCGTTCATCACCGAGCAGTTCATCAACTGGTCGCTGTCCGATTCGGTCACCCGCGTAGTGCTGACCATCCCGGCGCCCGCCGACGCCAGTACGCAGGAGGTCACCACGCTGCTGCTGGACGCGGTGAAACGCTGCTCGCTGGTGCTGGATAACCCGCCGCCGGAAGTATTTCTGGTGGACCTGCGTCAGGGCATCCAGATTTTCGAACTGCGTATCTTCGCCGCGGAAATGGGCCACCGCATGCCGCTGCGCCACGAACTGCACCAGCTGATTCTGGAAAGCTACCGCGAACACCATCTGGTGATGCCGTTCCCGCCGTTCCAGGTACAAATGGATTCGGTGCAGATCGTCGGGCGTAACGCCGCCACCTCAACCCGCACCGCTGGCGGACTGTAACCCCTCTGCAAAAAGAAAACCACGGTAAGCGATGGCTTCCGTGGTTTTCAGTCAGACTGAATAATAAAGGAAAAGCGGCGTCAGGCGCGATCCACCGTAAACGCCATCACCTCGCCGATAGACTCGGCATTCAGCGCCATCATCACCAGACGATCAACGCCCAGCGCCACGCCGGAACACGGCGGGATACCGGCTTCCAGCGCCGCCAGCAGGTTTTCGTCGATCGGCTGCATCGGCAGGCCGCGCGCCGCGCGTTTACGGTTATCCTGCTCGAAACGCTGACGCTGCTCTTTGCTGTCGGTCAGTTCGCAAAAACCGTTAGCCAGTTCGATGCCTTTGTAATAGACCTCGAAACGCTCCGCCACCCGGTGATCCTCGGTGCTGATTTCCGCCAGCGCCGCCTGCGTTGCCGGGAAATGGTAGACAAACGCCGGTTTGTCGCGGCCGATTTGCGGCTCCACGCCAAACGCGAACAGCAGTTGCAGCAGGGTGTCGCGATCCTCTTCCCGGTTGGCGACATCCCCCACGCCGATTTTCTCCGCCGCTTCACGCAGTTGCGCCTTGTCCGCCGACAGCGGATCCACCTCCAGATGACGCTGGAACGCCTGCTGATAGGAAAGCATCTCCGCGCTGTCGCACTCCAGCACCTGTTGCAGCAGGTCATCCATTTCGTTCATCAGCCGGTACATGTCATAGTGCGGGCGATACCACTCCAGCATGGTGAACTCAGGGTTGTGATAACGGCCGGATTCTTCGTTGCGGAAACTGCGGCACAGTTGGTAAATCGGCCCGCTGCCCGCCGCCAGCAGGCGTTTCATGTGGTATTCCGGGCTGGTCATCAGATACAGCGCCATGCCATCGGCGGCGCCGGGGCCGACAAAGTGGGTCTGGAACGGGAACAGATGCACATCCGTCACCGTCGCCTGGCTCATGGCCGGCGTTTCCACCTCCAGCACGCCGCGGTCTGAGAAGAAACGCCGGATTTCTTTCATTATCGACGCCCGCTTCAACAGATTGGCGACAGGGGCGCTGGGCTGCCAACTTGCCGTTTCGCTCATGATTTCCACTCCACACTAAAACTGGAGGTGCAGTCTACCCGCATCACCACAGCCAGACAAATTTATCCCGCGAAGGGTTTTCCTCTATTTGGCTTACCTATATTCATAATTACCAGGCGCCGCCTAATCCAGACTCCCGGAGATTCACCCGGCGGCCCTCTTGCTGCAACTCAAATTATTTGGGGTATGAAAGTGCTATTTGCGGATAAATCACATTTTCCGGAATATGTCCGTATAGATATTAAAAAACAGCAAAATGCTGGATCACATCAAATTTCAGTCATCTACAAATCGCTATAATCATTTCCATACAAAAAAAGGGTGATTTAATCTCTCAGTACTGTTTGACCGGATATTTTTTCACTCGATTTAATGTCTTGGAAATTAAAACGGAAAATAAGTGGCTAAACTTAATTTCATATTATTTTCTTAATTTAATTTATTTAACTTAAGTAACTGGAGGCATGCAGTGCAAACCTTTAATGCCGATTTGGCCATTATCGGGGCCGGGGGAGCAGGTTTACGGGCGGCGATCGCCGCAGCAGAAGCAAATCCCCAACTCAAGATTGCGCTGATTTCCAAAGTCTACCCGATGCGCAGCCACACCGTGGCTGCCGAAGGGGGATCGGCGGCAGTCACACAAGATCACGATAGCTTCGACTTCCACTTCCACGACACCGTGGCCGGGGGAGACTGGTTGTGTGAACAGGACGTGGTGGATCACTTCGTGCAGCATTGCCCGCGTGAAATGACCCAGCTTGAACAGTGGGGCTGCCCGTGGAGCCGCAAACCGGACGGATCGGTCAACGTGCGCCGCTTCGGCGGGATGAAGATCGAACGCACCTGGTTCGCCGCGGATAAAACCGGCTTCCACATGCTGCACACCCTGTTCCAGACATCGCTGAAATACCCGCAGATTCAGCGCTTCGACGAGCACTTCGTGCTGGATATCCTGGTGGATGACGGGCAGGCCCGTGGGGTCGTCGCCATCAACATGATGGAAGGGTCGCTGATTCAGATTCGCGCCAACGCCATCGTGATGGCTACCGGCGGCGCCGGCCGCGTCTACCGCTACAACACCAACGGCGGCATCGTTACCGGCGACGGTATGGGCATGGCCTTCCGTCACGGCGTACCGCTGCGCGACATGGAATTCGTACAGTACCACCCCACCGGTCTGCCGGGCTCCGGTATCCTGATGACCGAAGGCTGCCGCGGCGAAGGCGGCATCATGGTCAACAAAGACGGCTACCGCTACCTGCAGGACTACGGCCTCGGGCCGGAAACGCCGCTGGGCGAGCCGAAAAACAAATACATGGAGCTGGGTCCGCGCGACAAAGTTTCGCAGGCCTTCTGGCACGAATGGCGCGCCGGACGCACCGTGTCCACCCCGCTGGGCGACGTGGTCTACCTCGACCTGCGTCATCTGGGCGAGAAGAAACTGAAAGAACGCCTGCCGTTCATTTGCGAACTGGCAAAAGCCTACGTCGGCGTCGACCCGGTGAAAGAGCCGATTCCGATTCGCCCCACCGCGCACTACACCATGGGCGGCATCGAAACCGACCAGCAGTGTGAAACCCGTATTCAGGGCCTGTTCGCCGTCGGCGAATGTTCGTCCGTCGGTCTGCACGGCGCCAACCGTCTCGGTTCCAACTCACTGGCGGAACTGGTGGTCTTCGGCCGCGTCGCCGGTGAAAAAGCGGTGGAACGCTCGCAGGCGGCAGTGCCGGCCAACGCCAGCGCGCTGGATGCGCAGGCCAAAGACGTGGAACAGCGCCTGCACGCGTTGATGAAGCAGGAAGGCACCGAAAGCTGGGCCAAAATCCGCGACGAAATGGGGCTGTCGATGGAAGAAGGCTGCGGCATCTACCGCACCACCGATCTGATGCAGAAAACCGTCGACAAACTGGCGGAACTGAAAGAACGCTTCAAGCGCGTGAAGATCACCGACCATTCCAGCGTGTTCAACACCGATCTGCTCTACACCATCGAACTGGGCCACAGCCTGGACGTTGCCGAGTGTATGGCGCATTCCGCCATCAACCGCAAAGAGTCCCGCGGCGCGCACCAGCGTCTGGATGAAGGCTGCACCGAACGCGACGACGTCAACTTCCTGAAGCACACGCTGGCGTTTTATAACCCGGAAGGCGCGCCCCGCCTGGAATACAGCGATGTGAAGATCACCAAGCTGCCGCCGGCGAAACGCGTTTACGGCGCCGAAGCGGAAGCTCAGGAGAAAAACAAGAAGGAGCAAGCGAATGGCTGATATGCAAACCCTGAAAATGGAAGTCATGCGCTATAACCCGGAGCAGGACAACGCCCCGCACTTCGAAACCTACGAGGTGCCGTATACTCGCGAAACCTCGCTGCTGGACGCGCTGGGCTACATCAAGGACAACCTGGCGCCGGACCTGTCCTACCGCTGGTCCTGCCGCATGGCGATTTGCGGCTCCTGCGGCATGATGGTCAACAACGTGCCGAAGCTGGCCTGTAAAACCTTCCTGCGTGAGTACACCGGCGGCATGAAGGTCGAAGCGCTGGGCAACTTCCCGATCGAACGCGATCTGGTGGTGGACATGACCCACTTCATCGAAAGTCTGGAAGCGATTAAGCCGTACATCATCGGCAACAACCGCACGCCGGACCAGGGACCGAACAAGCAGACGCCGGCCCAGATGGCGAAATACCACCAGTTCTCCGGTTGCATCAACTGCGGGCTGTGCTACGCCGCCTGTCCGCAGTTCGGCCTGAATCCGGAGTTCATCGGTCCCGCCGCCATCACGCTGGCGCACCGTTACAACCTGGACAACCGCGACCACGGCAAGAAAGAGCGTATGGCGCAACTGAACAGCGACAACGGCGTCTGGTCCTGTACTTTCGTGGGTTACTGCTCCGAAGTGTGTCCGAAGCACGTCGATCCGGCGGCGGCTATCCAGCAGGGTAAGGTGGAAAGCGCCAAAGACTTCATGATCGCCATGCTGAGACCACAATAAGGGAGGCAACAAATGATCACCAAACGTAAAGCGTATGTCCGTGGCATGACGCCCACCTGGTGGCAGAAGCTCGGTTTCTACCGTTTCTATATGCTGCGCGAAGGCACCGCGGTACCCGCCGTCTGGTTCAGCATCGTGCTGCTGCATGGCGTGTTTTCGCTCAAAGCCGGTCCGGAAGGCTGGAGCCAGTTTGTCAGCTTCCTGCAAAACCCGCTGGTACTGTTGCTCAACATCATCGCCTTGCTGGCGGCGGTGTTGCACACCAAGACCTGGTTCGATCTGGCGCCCAAGGCGAGCATTATCATCGTAAAAGATGAAAAAATGGGGCCGGAGCCAGTGGTTAAAGGACTGTGGGCAGTCACCGTCGTTGTCACGCTGGCGGTGCTGGCCATCGCCTTGCTGTTCTGAACAGGAGGAATCTCGTGATTAATCAACAACCCAAACGTTCCGACGAACCGCCGTTCTGGGGCCTGTTCGGCGCCGGCGGCATGTGGAGCGCCATTTTCGCGCCGGTTATCATCCTGCTGGTCGGGGTTCTGCTGCCGCTCGGTCTGTTCCCGCAGGCGCTGACCTACGATCGCATCGCCGCGTTCAGCCACAGCCTGATTGGCCGCGCGTTCCTGCTGCTGCTGATTGTGCTGCCGCTGTGGTGCGGCCTGCACCGTATCCATCACGCCATGCATGACCTGAAAATCCATGTGCCGGCCGGCAAATGGGTGTTCTACGGTCTGGCGGCGATCCTGTCGGTCGTCACTATCATTGGTGTGGTTACGCTGTAAAACCGCCGCCTCGCCATGTCTCACGGCTCGCACTATGCGGGCCGTTTTTTATTGCATCTTCGCTTCCCGCTTCCTACTGTTAAACCATGTTCAAACCAAAAGGCACAGGAAGCCGCGCATGAAGCACTGGCGCTTATTGCTGACATCGTTTATCGCACTGTTTACGACCGCATGCAGTACCACAACGCCACAGGGCGTTCAGGTCGTGGACAACTTCGAGCCTTCCCGCTATATGGGAACCTGGTATGAAATCGCCCGACTGGACCACCGTTTCGAGCGTGGTCTGGAGCAGGTCACCGCCACTTACAGCCCGCGCGAGGACGGCGGCATCACCGTGGTTAACCGCGGTTTCGACCCGGTTAAGCGGGTCTGGCGCGAAAGTATCGGTAAGGGCTACTTCACCGGCTCGCCGCAACGCGCCGCGCTGAAAGTGTCGTTCTTCGGCCCGTTTTACGGCGGCTACAACGTGATTGCGCTGGACAGCGACTATCGCTACGCGCTGGTATGCGGCCCAAACCGCGATTATTTGTGGATTCTGTCCCGCACGCCTGAAATCCCTCCGCTCGTCAGGCAGGCGCTGCTGGCGACCGCTCAACGCAATGGATTCCAGACGGACAGCTTAATCTGGGTTAAACCATTCTCTGGGTTAATCCACTCGCCGGTTCAGGGAAATAATCAGGCTGACCGAAACAACACAGGAAATAAATAAAACATCGTTTTGATATTGTTATTTCCTGCAATAACAGGCCAATTCGTCCGGCTTATTTTCAGCCGGCGATCGCGCCGACTGTTTTTACGAAATATCGTTACGCGATGGGTCAACCCATAATTTTATCGCGGAACATAAAGAATACCGCGCCCAGCAGACACAGCCCGGCCCAAATATAGTCGGTACGGAATGGCTCTTTGAGAATAATTATCGAAAAGGGAATAAAGACTGACAGGCTGATCACTTCCTGCAGAATTTTCAGTTGCCCGGCAGACGCCACCTGATAACCGATACGGTTGGCCGGCACCTGCAACAGGTATTCAAACAGTGCGATCCCCCAACTGACCAACGCCGCCACCATCCAGGTACGGCCGCTGAAATAGCGAAGATGCCCATACCAGGCAAAGGTCATGAATACATTACTGAGGGTCAGCATGAAAACCGTGATAATTAGTGGGGACATAGCACTCTCCTTAACCAAGACGCGGCATTATTACGTCAGGCGGCGCAAAATACCATCAGGCAACGCTCGGCGTGTGTGAGAGAATTTTTCAGGCGGGATATCAAAGGCAAAGCAACGCGTAAACCGCCCGACGGGCAGTTTACGCGCCGGGAAGATTACTTCACGCGGGAGACGTATTCGCCGGAGCGGGTGTCAACCTTGATCACTTCGCCGATCTGCACGAACAACGGCACTTTTACCACGGCACCGGTGGACAGGGTAGCCGGCTTGCCGCCAGTACCGGCGGTATCGCCTTTCAGGCCTGGATCGGTTTCGGTGATTTCAGCTTCGATAAAGTTCGGCGGCTGAACGGCGATCGGCCGACCGTCCCACAGGGTAACGATACATTCGGCGTTATCCTGCAACCACTTAGCAGAATCACCCACGGTTTTCGCTTCAACCTGATGCTGTTCAAAGGTTTCAGGATGCATGAAATGGAAGAACTCACCGTCGTTATACAGGTAGTTCATGTTGGTATCCATCACGTCAGCGCCTTCAGCCGAGTCGGTAGACTTGAAGGTTTTCTCAACGCGGGACCCCGTCAACAGACGACGCATTTTGACGCGAGCAAAAGCCTGGCCTTTACCCGGTTTCACAAATTCACTGGATTCGATGGCATACGGCTCGCCTTCGAACATGATTTTAAGACCGGAGCGGAAATCGTTGCTAAAATAAGTCGCCATAATGGCCCTCTACATTAATACTGGTACTTAGCCAAAAAAATGGCACACATTGTAACCCTAAATATACCTTCCCGAGAAGATTGGTTGCAGCAACTCACCGACGTTATTACCGATCCTGATGAATTGCTGCGACTTCTGGCGCTGGATAACCATCCGCAACTGACCGCCGGGCGCGATGCCCGCAAACTTTTCCCACTGCGGGTGCCGCGCGCGTTTGCCGCGCGCATGCGGCCCGGCGACGCGCGCGATCCGCTGTTGTTGCAGGTGCTGACCGCGCAGGACGAGTTCATCATCACCCCCGGCTTCAGCCACGACCCGCTGGACGAACAGCACAGCGTGGTGCCCGGACTGCTGCACAAATACCGCAATCGCGCGCTGCTGCTGGTGAAAGGCGGGTGTGCGGTCAACTGCCGTTACTGCTTCCGCCGCCATTTTCCCTACCAGGATAATCAGGGCAACAAAGCCAACTGGCGCCAGGCGCTGGAGTATATCCGCCGGCACCCGCAACTGGACGAAATCATCTTTTCCGGCGGCGACCCGCTGATGGCCAAGGATCACGAACTGGACTGGCTGCTGACCGAACTGGAACAGATTCCCCACCTGAAACGGTTACGCATCCACACCCGCCTGCCGGTGGTGATTCCGGCGCGCATCACCCACGAACTCTGCCAGCGGCTGGCGCGCTCGTCGCTGCGCGTGGTGCTGGTGACTCACATCAACCACGCCAACGAAATCGACGCGGAATTCACCGACAGTATGGCACGTTTGCGCCGGGCGGGCGTGACGCTGCTCAATCAAAGCGTACTGCTGCGCAGCGTCAACGATAACGCCGACACGCTGGCGGCACTCAGCAACGCGTTGTTCGACGCCGGTATTTTGCCCTATTACCTGCATGTGCTGGATAAAGTACAGGGCGCGGCGCACTTTTTGGTGCCGGACGACGAAGCGCGAACCTTGATCAGGGAATTGATGACGCGGGTATCAGGCTATCTGGTGCCGAGCCTGACGCGGGAAATCGGCGGCGAAGCCAGCAAGACGCTGCTGGATATCGGTATGCCGCAACAACAGGAAAATCAGAACTGAGACACCGCCAGCGTCACGCGACGCTGGCGGCCTTCGACATCAGGGGCACTTATAAACCTGACCCTGCATCTTGCTGTCCAGCGGCGCGAAGCTGGACAGGAACGTCTGGCTCGGCGTAGTCGCGCCGTAAATCACGTTGCCGCCCATCTCCGCCGCCCTGTTGCGCAGGTCATTCGCCGCGCCGCGCATTGAGCTGCCTTCATCACCGCCGCCCGACAACCAGTTGGATTGCGTGCCAGTAATATTGCCCAACAGCTGGCATTGCGCCGCTGGTTTACTGTCGGTAAAACGCACCGCCTGACCGGCAGCACTGAGTTCGTTGGTGGTGCTGCATCCCGCCAGCAAGGCGACAGCAGCCAATCCCATCAGAATACGAGTCCGCATGCTTCTCTCCGTGATAGTCGATACACTGGTCGAAGCCGGGCTACCCCGACCCGACAATCGAAAACTTATGCCAAAACAGGCTCATGTTACCACCATCGGGGTGGCAATTACCGGATAAACGACAACAATTTCTGTTGCCATGACTGTGATCACGCCCGGCTTCACATCGGCGGGCACAGCATTGTCGCGCTCTGCCTCGGGGCATTCGTTGCAACCGAGGCTTTTCCCTTCACCAACAGGATATATCGCATGAAAAGGACGTATCAGCTATTTCGCCAGATATCACTTGCCGCCTGTCTGATGACCGCCACAATCAGCCAGGTCGGCGCCCATACCGTGTCACCAGTCACTCCCAACGCGATGGCGACGACCCGCGCCATCTACAACTGGATGGCGCACCTGCCGAATCGTAGCGATTCCCGCCTGCTCTCCGGCGCGTTTGGCGGCTACGCCAATATCGGCGGCGATGACGCCTTCTCGCTAGCCGAAGCGGAGAACATCGCCGCCCGTACCGGTCAGTATCCGGCCATCTACGCCTGCGACTACGCGCGCGGCTGGGACCGAACCTCCGCGGGTAACGAGGCGGATCTGGTGGATTACAGCTGCAACAGCACACTAATCGATTACTGGAAAAAAGGCGGTCTGGTGCAAATCAGCCATCATCTGCCCAACCCGGTATTTGCCGGCAACGATCCCGGCACCGGCGAAGGCGGGCTGAAAAAAGCGGTCAGCAACGAGCAACTGGCCGCTGTGCTGCAATCAGGAACGCCGGAGCGCACCCGTTGGTTGGCTATTCTGGACAAGGTGGCGGCCGGGCTCATGCAGTTGCAACAGCAAGGCGTGGTAGTGCTGTACCGCCCGCTGCATGAAATGAACGGCGAGTGGTTCTGGTGGGGCGCCACCGGCTACAACACCCATGACACCACGCGAATGAACCTGTATATCCGTCTGTACCGCGACATCTACACCTATTTCACCCAGACCAAAGGGCTGAACAACCTGCTGTGGGTGTACGCGCCGGACGCCAACCGCCAGGACAAGACCGGGTTCTACCCCGGCGACGCTTACGTGGATATCGCCGGGCTGGATATGTATCTGGACAACCCGGCCAATCTCAGCGGTTACGACGAGATGTTGCGGTTGAACAAGCCGTTCGCCTTAACCGAGGTCGGCCCGTCCACCACCAACCAGCAGTTTGATTACGCCCGTCTGGTCAGCATCATCAAAAGCCATTTCCCCAAAACCGTCTACTTCCTGCCCTGGAATAACGTCTGGAGTCCGGTGAAAAATCTGAATGCCTCCGCCGCCTACAACGACAGTAGCGTCGTCAACCGGGGCGGCATCTGGAACGGCAGCCAGTTGACGCCGATCGTCGAAGCCAACTGATGCTATAAAAAACCAATGCCATAAAAAAACAGGCCCCGAAATCGGGGCCTGTTTTTATTGAGCGCCTGCGCCGTCATTACGCACGCCACTGTTTGAAGCGGTTGATCAGCCCGTTGGTAGAACTGTCGTGGCTGCTGACGGCGCTGTCATCCTGCAGTTCCGGCAGGATACGGTTAGCCAGCTGTTTGCCCAGCTCCACGCCCCACTGGTCGAAAGTGAAGATGTTCAGGATCGCGCCCTGGGTGAAGATCTTGTGCTCGTAAAGCGCGATCAGCGCCCCCAGGCTGTACGGGGTGATTTCCCGCAGCAGGATGGAGTTGGTCGGACGGTTGCCTTCAAACACTTTGAACGGCGCCACGTGCTCGACGTCTTTGGCGGATTTGCCGGCCGCCGCAAACTCCGCTTCCACCACCTCGCGGGATTTACCGAACGCCAGCGCCTCGGTCTGAGCGAAGAAGTTCGACAGCAGCTTGTTGTGGTGGTCGCTCAGTGCGTTATGGGTGAGCGCCGGCGCGATGAAGTCGCACGGCACCAGCTTGGTGCCCTGATGGATCAACTGGTAAAACGCGTGCTGACCGTTGGTGCCCGGTTCGCCCCAGATGATCGGTCCGGTCTGGTAATCCACCGGGTTGCCGTTGCGATCGACGTACTTACCGTTGGACTCCATGTTGCCCTGCTGGAAGTAGGCCGCAAAGCGATGCATGTACTGATCGTACGGCAGAATCGCTTCAGTTTCCGCGCCAAAAAAGTTGTTGTACCAGATGCCGATCAGCGCCAACAGCACCGGCAGGTTTTTCTCGGCCGGGGTGGTGGCGAAATGCTGGTCCATAGCGTGCGCGCCGCTCAGCAGCTGCTCGAAGTTGTCGAAGCCGATGGACAGCACGATCGACAGGCCGATGGCGGACCACAGCGAATAACGGCCGCCGACCCAGTCCCAGAATTCGAACATGTTGTCGGTGTCGATACCGAATTCGCCGACGGCTTTGGCGTTGGTGGACAGCGCCGCGAAGTGTTTGGCGACATGTTTTTCATCGCCGGCCGCCTTCAGGAACCAGTCGCGCGCGCTGTGGGCGTTGGTCATGGTTTCCTGCGTGGTGAACGTCTTGGAGGCCACCAGGAACAGCGTGGTTTCCGGGTTGACGCGTTTGAGGGTTTCGGCGATGTGGGTGCCGTCAACGTTGGAAACGAAGTGCATATTAAGGTGATTTTTATACGGGCGCAGCGCCTCGGTCACCATGAACGGCCCCAGGTCGGACCCGCCGATACCGATGTTCACCACGTCGGTGATCGCCTTGCCGGTATAGCCTTTCCACTCGCCGCCGATCACGCGTTCGCTGAACTGCTTCATCTTTTGCAGCACGGCGTTCACTTCCGGCATCACATCCTTGCCGTCGACCACGATCGGCGTGTTGCTACGGTTGCGCAACGCGACATGCAGTACGGCGCGCGCTTCGGTGCGGTTGATCTTCTCGCCGGAAAACATCGACTTGATGGCAGCGGACAGATCGGTTTCACGCGCCAGCGCCTGCAGTTTTTCCAGCGTGTCGGCGGTGATGCGGTTCTTGGAATAATCCACCAGCATCAGGTCGCCGAACGTGGCGGAAAAGTGAGAGAAACGCTCGGGATCCTGCGCGAACAGATCGCTGATCTGCACCTCTTTCATCGCGGCAAAATGCTGCTGCAATGCCTGCCAGGCGGCAGTCTGCGTCGGGTTGATATTTTTCATCACACTACTCTTCGGTTTGAGAACAAGTCGGTCGCCGGGCGGGAAATCCTGCCCGCTTTTTCCCGATTGTATCCCTTAACGCCGTGCGGGGAAGCCCTTTTCTTGCGAAATGCCGCGCCCCGGTCCAATGTTGATTGACAGCCGCCGCGTTACCCGCTATTTGTAAAAGCCTACTTGCGCACCCGTTGCGCAAGCCAGAAGAGGAGCGCCGCCCAGGCAAGGTATCGGAGGAACCGTATCCGATGAGGATACCAGAGGGGGAGCGGCGCCGAGACAGACGTAACCTACGGTGTTTACGCTGTCGACCGCAGGGGCTGAATCCCCTGGGTTGTCACCCGCATCGCTCCGCAAGGCGGAACGATCAGCAAGGTGGAGCGCTTCTGGGTGTGCCGTAGCCAGTTCCTACGCTTGCCCCCTGCTTACCGCTCTTCCCTTGTGCCAAGGCTTAACGATGGAATGCTGTTGTCGACGATGACAATGACGCCCCTGACACGAGGTTTTTGAATGTCCGCTAACACTGAGAACTCACTGATTATCGCCAAATTCGGCGGCACCAGCGTCGCTGATTTCGACGCCATGAACCGCAGCGCCGATATCGTGCTGTCCGACTCGCAGGTCCGGGTGGTGGTGCTGTCCGCCTCCGCCGGCGTGACCAACCTGCTGGTGGCGCTGGCGGAAGGTTTGCCGCCGGTCGAACGCGCCGAACATCTGGAAAAAATCCGCCAGATCCAACACGCCATTCTCAACCGGCTGGGCCAGCCGGCCGTCATCCGTGAAGAGATCGACCGCATGCTGGACAACGTGGCCCGCCTGTCGGAAGCGGCGGCGCTGGCGACGTCCAACGCCCTGACCGATGAGCTGGTCAGCCACGGCGAACTGATGTCCACCCTGCTGTTTGTGGAAATTTTGCGCGAGCGCAACGTCGCCGCCGAATGGTTCGACGTGCGTAAAATCATGCGCACCAACGACCGCTTCGGCCGCGCCGAACCAGACTGCGACGCGCTGGGCGAACTGACCCGCAGCCAGCTTGCGCCGCGTCTGGCGCAGGGACTAGTCATCACCCAGGGCTTCATCGGCAGCGAAGCCAAAGGCCGCACCACCACGCTGGGCCGCGGCGGTAGCGATTACACCGCCGCCTTGCTGGGCGAAGCGCTGAACGCCAGCCGCATCGACATCTGGACCGACGTTCCCGGCATCTACACCACCGACCCGCGCGTGGTGCCGTCCGCACACCGCATCGACCAGATTACCTTTGAAGAAGCGGCCGAAATGGCGACTTTCGGCGCCAAGGTGCTGCACCCGGCCACGCTGCTGCCCGCCGTGCGCAGCGACATTCCGGTGTTCGTCGGCTCCAGCAAAGACCCGGCGGCCGGCGGCACGTTGGTGTGCAACAAGACCGACAATCCGCCGCTGTTCCGCGCGCTGGCGCTGCGCCGTAAGCAGACGCTGCTGACCCTGCACAGCCTCAACATGCTGCACGCGCGCGGTTTTCTGGCGGAAGTGTTCAGCATTCTGGCCCGCCACAATATTTCGGTGGACCTGATCACCACCTCTGAAGTCAACGTGGCGCTGACGCTGGACACCACCGGCTCTACCTCGACCGGCGACAGCCTGCTGTCCAGCGCGCTGCTGACCGAACTGTCCTCGCTGTGCCGGGTGGAAGTGGAAGAGAACATGTCGCTGGTGGCGCTGATCGGCAACAAGCTGTCGCAAGCCTGCGGCGTCGGTAAAGAGGTGTTCGGGGTGCTGGAACCATTCAACATCCGCCTCATCTGTTACGGCGCCAGCAGCCATAACCTGTGCTTCCTGGTGCCGTCCAGCGATGCCGAACAGGTGGTCCAGACGCTGCACCGCAATCTGTTCGAATAACGCGAGATAAATGGCCGCAAGCCATCACGGCAGGCAAATCCGAAACCCCAGACGGGTTTCGGATTTTTTTATGCCTACGGTCCGCCAGCGCCGCCGCCTCCATGATCCCAGCCAATAAAAAAGGATAAACGACAGAGCCTGCCGCAGCGGAAAACACGATGTTTAAACATCAAGGCGGGATGGAAAAAGGAGCGCGGTGAACGCATGGCAAATCCTCGTGAAATTGTAGAGCTCAGTCATCACATACGAAAAATCGCCAATAACAAGATTGCCGATATCGACCACATCAACCGGGAAACCACATTTCTTGCCCTGAATGCCTTGATTGAGGCGGCACGCGCCGGAGAGGCGGGAAGAGGATTTGCGGTGGTCGCCAGCCAGGTTAAACACGTAGCGTCGCTGATTAACCAAATCACCACCGACCTCAATCAGGAACTGGCGGGACCGCTGTCAAAGCTGACAGAACTGGGCGACAACATGATTTCCCGGCTGCACGAGCATGAAAGCGGGCGCCACGTCGATCAGGCGCTGAACATGATCGACATCATCGATCGCAACCTGTACGAGCGCTCCTGCGACGTGCGCTGGTGGGCGACGGACACCGCAGTGGTCGCCTGCGCCGCTCATCCGGGGCAGGCCGAAAAGCAGTACGCTTCGCATCGGCTATCGGTCATTCTGTCGAGCTATACCGTTTATCTGGACCTGTGGATTACCGACCTGAACGGTACGGTGCTGGCGAACGGACGCGGGCAGGATTACGACGTCACCGGCCGCAACGTCTCCGACCTGCCTATTTTCCGGCAGGCGAAAGCGACGAAAAACGGCACGGACTATGCGGCGGCGGATATCCAGAAAATCGCGCTGCTACGTAATGCGGCGGTAGCGACCTACGCCACGGCGATTCGTGAGAACGGCGACGAGCATGGCCGCCCGGTTGGCGTATTGCTGATTTTCTTCGACTGGGCGCCGCAGGCCACGACGGTGGTTCGAAATGTGCGCCTGACGGCTCAGGAGTGGCGGCATACGCGCTGCCTGATTGTGGATTCCGCGTCGCGCGTCATCGCCAGTTCCGATGACGCGACCCCGCTGGGAGAACACTTTCCGTTACGGACTGAAGGAAAGGCGGCCGGGTACTATAAAACCGACGGCCGAACCCTGTCTTTCGCGCTGACGCCGGGTTACGAAAGCTATCAGGGCCTGGGCTGGTACGGCGTGATCGAACAGCGAACGGACGTATAGGCATGAACCGCCGGGCAGCGGCGAAACGCATCGCCGCCGCCCGGCTCTTAGCATGGCTTACATGGAAACCGAGGACTCTTCCCGCCCTTCGTCCTCTTCTTCCGTCACCATCAGCACGTTGTAGGCGACCGCGCAAAACAACGAATTCAGTCGGTTCATATCGCCCAGCAACCCGAGATGCAGCGAACTGGTTTCCAGACTCTGCACATTCTGATGATGCAACCTGTCGACATGCGCGTGGGAGTAGCGCCGGTTCAGAATACGAAAACGGTGTTTGGCGCGGCGCAGCCGTCTGGCGCTGGTCACATCCGACGACAGGAACACCGACATTCCCAGTCGCAGGTTGTTCAACAGTTGTTCGTACAATGCATTAAGCTCGTCGCGCCCGGCGGTCGAAAAACCGCGCAGCCCATCTGGCGCATGCGCGTCAAGATCGCAAACCACCCGCTCGATAATATCGCCGGCCTGTTCCAGATTGAGCGCCATCTCAATCACCTCCGCCCAGCGCCGGGAATCACGTTCATGCAACCCGGCCTTTTCAATCTGCGCCAGATAGAGCTTGATGGCGTTGTAGAGCACGTCCACGTCGTCATCCAGTCTACGGATCTCTCGCACCTGCTGGCGGTCACCCCGCAGCGCGCCCTGAAACATTTTCAGCATCTGTTCGATCACATCGCCGATGCGCAGCGTCTCCCGCGCCGCGTTAGCCAGCGCCAGCGTCGGTGTATCCAACGCGCTGACATCCAGATGGCGGGGTCGCAACCGCGGATCGAGATCCGGTTCAACCCGCACCAGATTGCCGCACAGCTCCGCCATTCGTCCGGCAAATGGCAACAACAGCAGACAGCGCGCCAGGTTGTAAAACAGGTGGAAATAAATCACCCGTTCCTCATCCGGCAACGGCACCGCCTCCATCCAATCCGCCAGATAACCTATCGCCGGCAGCGCCGGCATACAGCCAATCAGTTTGAAGAACATGCTCCCCAGCGCCACCTGCCGCGCCGCCGGGCCTTGTGCGCTGGCGTTCGCCAGCGCCAGAATGCCGCTGCCCAGATTGGCGCCGATCACCAGACACAACGCCACATCCAGGGAAATCACATGGCTGGCGGTCAGGGTGGCGGTCAGCAGCACCGCCGCCAGGCTGGAATAACTCACAATGGCGAACACCGCCCCGACCAGCGCATCCAGCATCACATCGCCAGTCAGCGAGGAAAACAGCACCTTAACCCCGGCGGTCTGGGTGATCGGCGTCGCCGATTCCACAATCAATTCCAGCGCCAGCAGAATCAGCCCCAGACCGATGGCAATCCGCCCCAACTGTCCGACTCGGGTCTGCTTGCAACTGAGGAAAAAGATAACCCCGAGGAAAATCAGTAACGGCGACAGCCAGGAGAGATCAAACGTCAGGACTCGCACCATCAGCGCGGTGCCGACATCCGCACCCAGAATAATCACCAGCGCCGGCGCCAGCGCAATCAACCCTTGCGAGACAAAAGAGATCGTGAGCAGCGCGGTGGCGTTGCTGCTCTGCACCAGCGCGGTCACGCCGATGCCGGCGAGAAAGGCCAGCGGCTTACGGCTTACGCTATCGCTGATCGTTCGCCGCAGACGGGCGCCGTACACCCGCATAATCCCGGTACGAACAATATGCGTCCCCCAGACCAGCAGCGCGATGGCGGACAATAAATGCAGCAGCGTCAACACGGAACTGGGCCTCCCTTAGTCAAAATAGTTATGGAAAAAAAATGGCATTCCCGCCCACAAGCCCGGTGTACTCCCCACTTGCGCCCGGTCTTAATTCTGACATCTTACTGACATCTTATCCGTTCTTGAGTGGGTCAACGGGTGTAAATAAGCGTAATTTTTTTAAAATCACGGCCTAAATCAATAACAGGGCGTATTTCCCCCCACGCGGCACGTTTCTGGCGTTATGCTTCTTCCATCAGCCGCTTCGCCCGACACCGGCGACGGCATCCTCTTCAGACCTGAGCTAAGGATATACGGATGAAGACAAAAACCGCATATGGCCTGAACTGGCTGGCGCTGCTTATCATCATGATTGTGGCCGCCTTTTTCTGGCAACTGACGCCCCCAGCCGGGCTGAAACCCGCCGCCTGGCACTCCGCCGTACTGTTCGTCGCCACCATCATCAGCATCGTGGCGAACGTGCTGCCGATCGGCGCCATCGGTATCATCAGCATTACGCTGTTCGCCCTCACCTACGCCGCCGGCGACACCAGCGCCAGCGCCTCCATCCAGACCGCGTTGAGCGACCTCAACAGTTCGCTGATCTGGTTGATCGTCGTAGCATTCATGATTGCCCGCGGTTTTATCAAAACCGGGTTGGGCCGTCGCATCGCCTTACAAATGATCCGCCTGTTGGGTAAACGCACGCTAGGGCTGGCTTACGGTCTGGCGTTCGCCGACCTGGTGCTGTCGCCCGCCATGCCCAGCAACACCGCCCGCTGCGGCGGGGTGATTTACCCGATTGCCGACTCGCTGGCGCGCAGCTTCGACTCCAAACCGGAAGACGCCTCCCGCAGCAAGATCGGCACCTTTCTGGTGACCTGTATCGGCAACGTCAACGACGTCACCGCCGCGCTGTTCATGACCGGCTACACCGGTAACCTGCTGGCGGTGAAACTGGCGGCCAACGCCGGCGTCACCATCACCTGGGGCAGTTGGTTTGTCGCAGCGGTCGTACCTTGCGTGATTTCTCTGCTGCTGGTGCCGCTGTGCGTTTATATGCTGGCGAAACCAGAAATCCGTCATACGCCGGACGCGCCGAAACTGGCGATCACCGAACTGGAAAAAATGGGGCGCATGTCGCGCGGCGAATGGCTGATGGCGGCCACCGTAGTAATTCTGCTGGTGCTGTGGATTTTCGGCGATCTACTGGGCGTCGACGCCACCACCGCCTCTTTTGTCGGCCTCTCCTTCCTGCTGTTGACCGGCGTATTAAGCTGGGAAGACATCAAAAGCGAGAAAGGCGCATGGGATACGCTGATCTGGTTCGCCGCGCTGCTGATGATGGCTAACCAGTTGAAGAAACTGGGTTTCACTACCTGGTTTGGCGACCTGATCGGCAGCAGCATCGGTCACCTGATGCAGGACACCAGTTGGGTACTGGTGTTGCTGTTGCTCAACGCCGCCTACTTCTACACCCACTACTTCTTCGCCAGCGGCAACGCCCAAATCGCGGCGTTGTACGCGGTGTTCCTCGGCGTGGGCATTAACCTGCACATCCCGGCGGCGCCGATGGCGCTGATGCTGGCGTTCACCAGCAGCCTGTACTGCTCGCTGACCCAGTACACCCACGCCCGCGGCCCGATTCTGTTCGGCGCCGGCTACGTGCCCACCGCCGTCTGGTGGCGTACCGGCTTTGTCATCAGCCTGATCAATCAGGCGATCTTCATGTCCGCCGGTCTGTTGTGGTGGAAGGTGATCGGGCTTTACTAAGCCAAGCAGGCATCAAAAAAACACAGGCCGGGGTAACCCGGCCTGTGTTTTTTTAGCCTCTGATGACTCGAAACGAATATGACAGGCTGGCGATGATTAACGAGTCAGCCCCTGGCGCACAATCTCGGCATACACGAAAGGGGAGTCATCTTTCAGGCTATTAAGCGACCAATCCCCGTTGATATATTTCTCAAAATGGCGTGTACGCATCCGTCGATGCTCCTGACTATCGAGCCTAAGCCGGGATATTGTCGATTCTGCCTGCGTGGCATACGGCGAACCGTTAGGATATAACGCATAATTAGGGCTAATCTCACCCGACAGGAAATTAATTACAAAGGTATCCGGCTGCAAACTGATTGGATCCAAGACGTCATCGAAGTCATTCTTGTTGCGATTTGGCCCCAATGAACTTAGGCGATAATTGTTCCATTCATAGGCGTCACCGGCATTATGGGATTTAGCGACGAAATGGTCGGTAGAAGATGCCCCTGTCACCCACTCAAAATAAATCGCCAGATAGGCGCAGACACCGCAATAAGATTCCCAAAGCGAATAATTGCTGTGCGTCCAATAGTTCGGTAAATCCGAAGCCTTCGGCGGTGGTGCATTAAGAGCAATACCCTTTTTACTCAACCAGTTATGCCCTCTCTGACGCACCTCGACATCAAAATCATCAGGCTCCGCCTGTAACACCACCGGAATCATCTTTGCGTCCTTTTTTTATCTTCTTATTATTTTGCTCCGGGTTTGCTTTTTTTCCACGGATAAACCGCCAGCGAAACAGGAACTCATCTTTAACATCGAGAGCCGCCAGCAACTGCTGATACATCGCGTCCAGCTCCTTTTCCGATGCATCAGACTTATTCAGCAGCTTTGCCGCGTCCTCAACCAGTCGCTCATACTCCAGCGGTCTGCCACTTTTTAAATCGAACGCCTCGCTCGTCAGCCAGTTGGTCACATCACCGTGTTTTTCAAATTCACGCCGCTCCAGCACCACCGCACCGTTTAGAAAATCCAGATCAAACCATGCATCTCGTGAGCCATCAAATAATGGCTCTACCGAGGTCATCACCAGCGGAGAATGCGTGGTAGTGATCAACTGCACCTGTGCTTTGGCGTTCAGCTTTCCCATCACTTTCAGCAAAGCGGGAACAATACTGCGCTGCCAACTGGGATGAAGATGAGACTCAACTTCATCAATCAGGAACGTAATCTGAGGGCTGACGTCTTCCCCCACAATACTGGCGGCTCGCTGGTGTTCCTCCCAGGCCCATACCAAAAAATAAGCCAGCGCCAGAATACGCCGCATTCCCGAAGACGCATGGAGCACAGGCACATCTTTTTGGTAAGGCATCCTGAGGGTCGGTATTTCACGTACGTCATCCAGACTGATGCGGGTCAGTTCCCCCAGCGAGAGCACTTCGGTTATCGAGGGGGAAAGCACCTTCAGCACGGCATTAAGATGTTTGAACGCCGCGCCTTTCTCTTTTTGCCAACTGGCAATATCACGGATCAACCCGTTACAGAGCCAGGAGCGTTCGTCACCCGGCAAACCATCCCACACTTCAGTCGGGTTTAACACATAGGCCGGAACCCGCTCCTGCACATCAATGCCATCCTGCGTGCGCCAGTAATTACGGTGCGGATCCCACACCGCAAAGCTGCCATCCGCCATCGCATACAGCACCAGTCCAGGGTTGGTCGGCCGACCGGCACGGCCAGTCCAGCTCTGCTCACGTCGGGCATAGGTACTCTCGTAATGGCTTTCATAACGTTCAGTCTTGACCTTACCGGCAAATGAAAAAGCAATACTTGCCTCTTCACCTGCCAGGCCGAACGCAGGGAGCGCTTTTTTGCCAGCGGCCAGTTTAGGATTCACCTCTGCGGGCCATCGGCGAGTCAGCGCCCACCAAATAATATCCAGTAAAAAACTCTTTCCCAGACCATTATCGCCGGTTAACAGGTTGAGCCGATTGCCAAATGTGAGATGCATGGTGCTGGCGGGCCCAACATTGGCAAGGCTAAGTTCATGGATCATCTCACCACCTTATTCCGTTTCATGAATAACTTTTATATCAATCCGCATCATACCCCAGATTCGGCGCCAGCCAGCGCTCCACCTCGTCGATCGGCAACGATTTACGAGCGGCGTAGTCTTCCACCTGGTCGCGCTGAATTTGCGCCACGGCGAAATACTTGCTGTCCGGGTGGCTGAAGTACCAGCCGGACACCGACGCGCCCGGCCACATGGCGTAGGACTCGGTGAGTTTCATGCCGACGGTATTGTCCACGTCCAGCAGTTGCCAGATGGTCGCTTTTTCGGTGTGGTCCGGACAGGCCGGGTAACCCGGCGCCGGTCGGATGCCCTGATAGTTCTCGCGGATCAGCTCGTCATTGCCGAGGTTCTCGTTCGGCGCATAGCCCCAGTGGACCTTGCGCACCCGCTCGTGCAGGTATTCGGCGAACGCTTCCGCCAGCCGGTCCGCCAGCGCTTTGAGCATGATCTTGTTGTAGTCGTCGTGCTGCGCTTCCCACTGCGCCGCCAGCTCGTCCTCTTCCAGCCCGCCGGTCACCGCGAACGCGCCGAAATAATCCGGCTTGCCGCTGGTTTTCGGCGCGACAAAATCCGCCAGACAGTAGTTGGGAAAATCGGTCTTTTCGGTTTGCTGGCGCAGATGATGGCTGACGGTCAGCACCTCGGTACGACGCTCGTCGGTATAGATTTCGATGTCATCGCCCACCCGGTTGGCCGGGAACAGCCCCACCACCCCGCGCGGGTTCAAGGTGCCGCTGGCCGACAGGGTATCCAGCATGGCGTTGGCATCGGCAAACAGGCGTTTGGCTTCCTCACCCACCACTTCGTCTTCAAGAATGTTGGGGTATTTGCCCGCCAGCGACCAGGTCATAAAGAACGGCGTCCAGTCGATGTAGTTACGCAATGTCTCGATGCCGGCGGAAACCGGCTGTACGCCGAGGCGATGCGCCACCGGCGGCGTATAGCTTTCCCAGTCGATCGGCATGGCGTTGTCGCGCGCCACGCCCAGCGCCACCGGCGGCGTGCGCGGTTTTTTGCGACCGTGCTGAATGCGCACCGTTTCGTATTCTTTGCGGATACGCGCCACAAAGTCGTCGCGCTGGCTGTCCGACAGCAGCGCCGACACCACGCCCACCGAGCGCGACGCATTCTGCACGTATACCGTCGGGCCGCTGTAGTTCTGTTCGATCTTCACCGCGGTGTGCGCCTTGGAAGTGGTGGCGCCGCCGATCAGCAACGGCAGCGTAAAGCCCTGGCGCTCCATCTCTTTGGCGACGTTGACCATTTCATCCAGCGACGGGGTAATCAGCCCCGACAGGCCGATGATATCGACGTTCTCCTCGCGCGCGGTCTTGAGGATCTTGTCGGTCGGCACCATCACGCCCAGATCGATAATTTCATAGTTGTTGCACTGCAATACCACGCCGACGATGTTCTTGCCGATGTCGTGTACGTCGCCCTTCACCGTCGCCAGCAGGATCTTGCCGGCGCTGGAGCCCTGCTCTTTGCTGGCCTGAATGAACGGTTCCAGATACGCCACCGCCTGCTTCATCACTCGCGCCGACTTCACCACCTGCGGCAGGAACATTTTGCCGGCGCCGAACAGGTCGCCGACCACGTTCATGCCGTCCATCAGCGGCCCCTCGATCACTTCGATAGGGCGAGTCGACTGCGCCCGCGCCTCTTCGGTGTCCTGCTCGATAAACTCGGTGATGCCTTTGACCAGCGCGTATTCCAGCCGTTTTCTCACCGGCCAGCCGCGCCATTCGGCCTCACCTTTGTTGCTGTCGTCATCGGATTTGCTGCCGCGGTATTTCTCGGCAATCGCCAGTAGCCGTTCGGTGCCGTCGTCGCGCCGGTTGAGAACCACGTCTTCCACCGCGTCGCGCAGCTCGGCGGGTAAATCATCGTAGATCGCCAACTGACCGGCGTTGACGATGCCCATGTCCATGCCGTTGCGGATGGCGTAATACAGGAACACGGCATGAATCGCCTCGCGTACCGGCTCGTTGCCGCGAAACGAGAACGACACGTTGGACACGCCGCCGGAAATCAGCGCGTGCGGCAGTTGTGCTTTGATGTCGGCGCAGGCCTCGATAAAGTCCACCGCATAATTGTTGTGCTCATCAATACCGGTAGCGACGGCAAAAATGTTCGGGTCGAAAATGATGTCTTCCGGCGGGAAACCGACTTCTTCGGTCAGGATCTGGTAGGCGCGGCGGCAAATCTCAATCTTGCGCGCGCGGGTATCCGCCTGCCCCACTTCATCAAACGCCATCACCACCACGGCGGCGCCGTAACGGCGCACCAGCCGGGCGTGATGCACAAAGGCTTCCACGCCTTCTTTCATCGAAATCGAGTTGACGATGCCTTTGCCCTGAATGCACTTCAGCCCGGCTTCCACCACGTCCCACTTGGAGGAGTCGATCATGATCGGCACCCGGGCGATATCCGGCTCGCCGGCGATCAGGTTAAGGAAACGCACCATCGCCGCTTCGGCGTTGAGCATGCCCTCGTCCATGTTGATGTCGATGATCTGCGCGCCGCTTTCCACCTGCTGACGCGCTACGTCCAGCGCTTCGTTGTACTTTTCTTCTTTGATAAGACGCTTAAATTTGGCGGAACCGGTGACGTTGGTGCGTTCGCCGACGTTAACGAACAGCGTGTCGTCGCCGATGTTCAGCGGCTCCAGCCCGGACAGGCGGCAGGCCACCGGCAGCGTCGGCAACGCGCGCGGCGCCACGCCGTCGACGGCCTTAACCATCGCGGCGATATGCTCAGGCGTGGTGCCGCAGCATCCGCCGATAATGTTCAGGAAGCCGGACTGCGCCCACTCGCCAATCTGGCGCGCCATCTCGTCCGCATCCAGATCGTATTCGCCGAAGGCATTCGGCAAGCCGGCGTTGGGGTGTGCGGTCACATAGCACTCGGCGATGCGCGACAGTTCCGCCACGTACTGACGCAGTTCGTCCGGCCCCAGCGCACAGTTAAGACCGAACGACAGCGGCCGGGCGTGACGTAGCGAGTTATAAAACGCTTCGGTAGTCTGGCCGGACAGAGTACGGCCGGAGGCATCGGTAATGGTGCCGGAGATCATCACCGGCAGCGTGACGCCCAGCGCTTCGAATTCGGTTTCTACCGCAAAAATGGCGGCTTTGGCGTTCAGGGTGTCGAAAATGGTTTCGATCAGGATGATATCAACGCCGCCTTCAACCAGCGCGCGGGTCGATTCGCGGTATGCTTCCACCAGTTGGTCGAAGCTAACATTACGGTACGCCGGGTCATTGACGTCCGGCGAGATCGACGCGGTGCGGTTGGTCGGCCCCAGCACCCCGGCGACATAGCGCGGGCGCTCCGGCGTACGCGCCGTCCACTCGTCGGCACAGGCGCGCGCCAGCCGGGCGGCGACGGTATTGATTTCCGCCGACAGCGCTTCCATCTCGTAGTCGGCCATGGCGATGCGGGTGGCGTTGAAGGTGTTGGTTTCCAGAATATCCGCGCCCGCCGCCAGATAATCGTTATGAATGGCGGTGATCACCTCCGGTTTACTCAGCACCAGCAAGTCGTTATTGCCTTTCAGGTCGCACTGCCAGTCGGCAAAACGTTCGCCGCGGTAATCTTCTTCCTGCAGGCGGTAACTCTGGATCATGGTGCCCATGCCGCCGTCCAGAATCATAATGCGTTGCGCCAGCTGCTGCTGTAATGCCTGTAACCGATTTGCCATCATTTTATTCTCGTTATCACCCTCGTCTGTGCGAACCTTTATCCTAGCACAACAGCCCGCCGCGCCAGCGCAGTACGCGGTTGATAAAACCGCCTGACAAGACGGTTGCATTCTGCGCTAAAAAAACGAAAATCGATTCCATGATATGAAAAAGGAAATCGACGATGACGCCACCCGAACCCGCCAAACGCGGCAAGAAACCCCGCGCTGCCGCCGCCAGCCCCGCTCAACCTGCCGGACAGGTGCAGTCGTTGACCCGCGGTCTGACGCTGCTGGAATACATCGCCAAAGCCAACGGCAGCATCGCGCTTACCGATCTGGCCCAGCAGGCGGGCCTGCCCAACTCCACGACCCATCGGTTGTTGACCACCATGCAGCAGCAGGGATTTGTGCGCCAGGTCGGCGATTTGGGATTGTGGACCATCGGTACCCATGCGTTTATCGTCGGCAGCAGCTTTCTGCAAAGCCGTAATCTGCTCAGTCTGGTGCACCCGATGTTGCGTCAGTTGATGGAGAGTTCTGGTGAAACGGTGAATCTGGCGGTACTGGATCAGAGTGATTATCAGGCCATTATCATCGATCAGGTGCAGTGTACCGCGCTGATGCGCATGTCCGCGCCGATCGGCGGTAAACTGCCGATGCACGCGTCCGGCGCCGGCAAAGCGTTCCTCGCCATGCTGCCGGACGACAAAATCACCCAGCTGCTGCACCGCAAAGGGCTGCACAGCTATACCCCGCACACCCTCAGCGCCCAGACGCTGAAGGAGAACCTGACCAGCATTCGCCGGCAGGGCTACGCGCTGGACGATGAGGAACACGCCCTAGGCTTGCGCTGTGTCGCCGCCTGCATTCTCGACGAACACCACGAAGCGTTTGCCGCTATCTCCATTTCCGGGCCGGTATCCCGCATCACCGATGATCGCATCACCGAACTGGGCGCGCTGGTGATCAAGGCGGCGAAAGAGATCACCTATCAGTACGGCGGCGCGCGCTGACCGGCGTTATAACGTCAGCGCGTCCGCTGACGTTACCGGGTCGGCATAACGTAAGCTGAAGCGTTTTCTGCGCCGGTAAGCGTAGACATCTTCGATGTGACCGTCGCGAATCCGCTGCTGCAACGCCCGCCAGTATTCAGCCCGAAACAGATCGCCGTGCAGCTCTTCAAACAGCGGCAGCAAGCGGCGATCGCTGCACAGAAACTGGCGAAACTCTTCCGGAAACACATCATTCGGCCCGACGCTGTACCAGGGTTCGGCCGCCAGTTCGTCCGCCGGATCGCGAGGCGGCGGAATGTCGCGGAAATTCACCTCGGTCATGTAGCAGATTTCGTCGTAGTCATAAAACACTACCCGGCCGTGGCGGGTGACGCCGAAGTTCTTGAACAGCATATCGCCGGGAAAGATATTGGCCGCCGCCAGTTGCCGGATGGCGTTGCCGTACTCCTCAATCACATCGCGCAGCGCCTGACCGTTGACCTGTTCCAGGTAGAGATTCAGCGGCGTCATGCGACGCTCCATGTACAGATGGCGAATCACCAGCCGGTCGCCCAGGTCTTCCAGTTTGTCCGGCACTTCCCGCCATAATTCCGCCAGCAGTTCCGGGCTGATGCGCGCTTTCTCCAGCACGAAATTTTCATACTCCTGAGTGTCCGCCATACGTCCGACGCGGTCGTGTTCCTTCACCAGCCGGTAACACTCCCGCACCCGCGCTTCGCTGACCTCTTTTTGCGGCGCAAACCGATCTTTGATCACCTTGAACACCCGGTCGAAAGTCGGCAGCGTGAACACCAGCATCACCATTCCTTTTACCCCCGGCGCGGTAATGAACGGCTCTTGCGTACTGGCGATGAAATCGAGGTACTCGCGGTAATATTCGGTCTTGCTGTGTTTCTGACAGCCGATCGCCAGATACAACTCCGCGGTGGTTTTACCCGGCAAAATCTCCCGCAGCCAGGCTACCAGCGCCGACGGCAGCGGTGCGTAAACCATGAAGTAGGAACGGGCAAAGCCAAACACAATACTGGCGTCCGCATGACGGGTCAGGCAGGTATCGATAAACAGCGCGCCGCGCTCGTTGTGGTGAATCGGCAGCAAAAACGGAAACACGCCGCCCGGCAAACGCAGTTTCCCCACCAGCCAGGCCGCTTTGTTGCGGTAAAACAGCTCGTTCGCCACCTGTAGCGAAGCGTTTGCCAGCGACGCCGCCGGGAACGCTTCCCGCAGCGACCGCACCACATAGCCGATGTCTCGCGTCAGGTCTTCCCACTGCAACCGCAGCGGCAAAGCGGTCAGCACCGCTTCCAGCATCGCGGGCCAGCCGTTGTCGGGCTGGTAAGTACGAGCCAGCGGACGCGGAATTTCCTGAAAACGCCGTGCCGGCTGCGAACTGAACACGAACAGTTTGTCCGGCGTCAGTTCACGGTGATGAAACAGCCGGCAATACACTGAGTTGAAAAAGCTCTCCGCGATTTCGAAGCGCGGATAGTCCGGCAACAGCGCGGTATAAATCTGTTTGACCCGCGCGACGAACGCCGCGTCGTAACACTGCCGGTCGGTGATGCAGCCCAGTTGCTCCACCACCAGCCCGACATGATGGTCATAGAGCTGGATACGCTGCTTCATCGCCTGCTGCACCGCATGCCAGTCCGCCTGCTCGAAGCGCTGCTGTGCGCCGGCAGTCACTTCCAGAAACCGGCCATACTGCGCATCGAACCCTTGCAGAATGGTCTGCGCCACCAGTTGTTCCCGATCTCGACTCATCCACCTCTCCTCTGACGCCATCGATGTAACGACACGCGGCCAGCATCAGGCTGGCCGCGATGGTGCGATCTTCCGGTTCAGAACTGCTGTTCTTCCGTCGAACCGGTCAGCGCGGTGACGGACGACGCGCCGCCCTGAATCAGGGTGGTCACTTTGTCGAAGTAACCGGTACCCACTTCCTGCTGGTGAGACGAGAAGGTGTACCCTTGTTTAATGGCCGCAAATTCCGGCTGCTGTACTTTCTCCACGTAGTGCTTCATGCCTTCGCCCTGCGCATAGGCATGCGCCAGGTCGAACATGTTGAACCACATGCTATGGATACCCGCCAGCGTGATGAACTGGTATTTGTACCCCATCTCCGACAGTTCATCCTGAAAACGGGCGATGGTGCGATCGTCCAGATTCTTCTTCCAGTTGAACGACGGCGAACAGTTGTAGGCCAGCAGTTTGCCGGGGAAACGGGTGTGAATCGCCTCGGCGAAACGCCGCGCCAGCGCCAGGTCGGGCGTTGAGGTTTCACACCACACCAGGTCGGCGTAAGGGGCATACGCCAGCCCGCGGCTGATCGCCTGTTCCACCCCGGCGCGGGTGCGGTAAAACCCTTCCACCGTGCGTTCGCCGGTGACGAAGTCCCGGTCGTAATCATCACAATCCGAGGTCAGCAAATCGGCCGCGTCGGCGTCGGTACGCGCCACCAGCAATGTCGGCACGCCCAGTACATCCGCCGCCAGCCGGGCCGCCACCAGTTTCTGCACCGCTTCCTGCGTCGGCACCAGCACCTTGCCGCCCATATGGCCGCACTTCTTCACCGACGCCAGTTGGTCTTCAAAATGGACCGCGGCGGCGCCCGCTTCAATCATCGATTTCATCAGTTCAAACGCATTCAGCACCCCGCCGAAACCGGCTTCCGCATCGGCGACGATCGGCAAAAAGTAATCGGTATAACGCGGGTCATCCTGCCCGATGCCGTTGGCCCACTGGATTTGATCCGCGCGCCGGAAGGTATTGTTGATGCGCTGCACCACCGACGGCACCGAGTTGGACGGGTAGAGCGACTGGTCCGGGTACATGCTGGCGGCCAGGTTGGCATCCGCCGCCACCTGCCAGCCGGACAGATATATCGCCTCCAGCCCGGCTTTCGCCTGCTGCAACGCCTGCCCGCCGGTCAACGCGCCGAGGCAGTTGACGTAGCCTTTACGCGACTTACCGTTCAACAGCTTCCACAGCTTTTCCGCGCCCAGTTGCGCCAGCGTACAGGCGGGGTTCACCGACCCGCGCAGATTCACCACATCCTCGGCGCGGTACGGGCGGGTAATGCCTTTCCAGCGCGGCGTGTTCCACTCTTGTTCCAGTTGCTCGATTTGTTGGGTACGAGAGGTGCTCATAGCGATTCCTTTTTTAAACAGGATTAATCAAGTAAGTCGTAACCGGGTAAGGTGAGAAAATCGATTAATGCGTCCTGCGTGGTGATGCGTTCCATCAAACGGGCGGCGTCATCGAAACGGCCGTCGTCGAAACGGGCGTCGCCCAGCTCACCGCGGATAACCTGCATCTCTTCCGCCAGCATCTGGCGAAACAACGACTTGGTCACCACCCTGCCGTCACTGAGGGTTTTGCCGTGGTGAATCCACTGCCAGATGGAGGTACGGGAGATCTCGGCGGTGGCGGCATCCTCCATCAGTCCGTAAATCGGCACACAACCGTTGCCGGAAATCCAGGCTTCGATGTATTGCACCGCGACGCGGATATTGGCGCGCATGCCGGCTTCGGTACGCTCCCCCGGACAAGGCGCCAGCAGTTCGTCGGCGGTCACCGGCGCATCGTCTTCACGCAGCACATCCAGTTGATTGGGACGATCGCCCAGCAGGCGATTGAATACCGGCATCACCGTGTCGGCAAGACCGGGATGGGCGATCCAGGTGCCGTCATGACCATTACGAGCCTCCAGCTCCTTGTCCTGCCTGACTTTTTCCTGCACCCAGGCGTTGCGCTCCGCGTCTTTGCTGGGAATGAACGCGGCCATCCCGCCCATCGCAAACGCGCCGCGCCGGTGACAGGTTTTGATCAGCAAACGCGAGTAAGCGTTCAGGAACGGTTTGTCCATCGTGACTGATTGCCGGTCCGGCAATACCCGGTCCGGGTGATTTTTCAACGTCTTGATGTAGCTGAAAATGTAGTCCCAACGGCCGCAGTTCAGCCCGACAATGTGGTCGCGCAGGTGATAGAGAATTTCGTCCATCTGGAACACGGCAGGCAGGGTTTCAATCAAGATGGTGGCTTTGATAGTGCCGCGCGTCAGGCCAAAACGTTCTTCGGTATAGCTGAACACCTCGCTCCACCAGGCGGCCTCCTGCCAGGATTGGGTTTTCGGCAGGTAGAAATAGGGGCCGCTGCCTTTTGCCAGCAACTGGCGGTAGTTATGGAAAAAATAGAGCGCAAAATCGAACAGACTGCCGGGGATGGGTTCATCATTCCACAACACGTGTTTTTCCGGCAGGTGCAGGCCACGCACCCGACAAATCAGCACCGCCGGGTCAGGCTTGAGCTGATAAATCTTTCCCGCCTCGCTGGTGTAGGTGATGGCGCCGCGCACCGCATCCCGCAAGTTGATTTGCCCTTCAATCACTTTCGGCCAACTGGGCGCCAGCGAATCTTCAAAGTCCGCCATAAAGACTTTCACGTTGGCATTCAGGGCGTTAATCACCATTTTTCGTTCCACCGGGCCGGTAATCTCTACCCGGCGATCCAGCAGGTCAGCAGGAATACCACGAATCTTCCAGTCGGATTCACTTATGGAATCCATTTCCGAAATGAAACCGGGTAATTCACCGTTATCAATTCTTGCCTGCACCGCCTGGCGCTCAGCCAGTAAACGGTTGCGCTGCGGAGTGAACCGGCTGACCAACGCGGTGAGGAAATCCACCGCCTCAGCCGTCAGAATCTGTCGTTCTGCCTCACCAAATGCGGTGGTGAACACCAGTTCCCTGCTTATCGTCTGTTGTGTCATGTCGTCGTTCCTATTCCGTTGTCCTCGCCTTATCGGCTGTTCAATCTGCGAACTCATTCCGAACATTTTTCAGCCAACAGAACTAAGCCTAATTCAATAAAATTAAAAATCAAAAACAATTTCCATTTTTAATTTAAATTCAATTCAAGCATATGATTAATTTAAAATTAAAGTTATACGTAATAGAGAAATGCATTCCATGAATAGTAAGTGGAGGAAATCTGAGATCGCTTGAGCAGGAAAAAGAAAAGGCGCCATGAGGCGCCTGACGGGAGAGAATGAGAGGAAAGCGTCAATCCAGCGTAGGATTCATATGACGCAAATCGAACGGCGTGATCTGGTAAACGTAGTAATTCAGCCAGTTGGAAAACAGCAGATGGCCGTGGCTACGCCAGGTCGCCCGCGGCGTTTTCTGGGGGTTATCCCCCGGAAAATAGTTCACCGGGATTACTGGATTAAGGCCGGCATCGTAGTCACGGAAATACTCGCTCGATAATGTCAGCGCATCGTACTCCGGGTGCCCGGTCACAAACGCCAGCCGCTTATCCTTACTGGCAAACAGGTAGGCACCGGCTTCCTCAGACTCCACCAGAATATCCAGATCGGTGTGCTCACGAATCACGTCGGAAGGAAAATCCGCATAGCGGGAATGTGGTGCCAGAAAGGTTTCGTCAAAACCGCGCGTCAACAGGGCATGCGGTTGCAACGTATGGTGTGAATACACGCCGGATAATTTCACGTCACGGGTCAGCTTGGGGATGCCGTACAGCACATTCAACGCCGCCTGAACCGCCCAACACACAAACAGTGTAGAAGTGACATGCTCTTTGGCCCAGTTCACCACCCGCTCGATCTGCGGCCAGTACACCACATCGCAAAAATCCACCAGCCCCAGCGGCGCGCCGGTCACGATCAAACCGTCAAAATTCTCGTGCTCGATATCTTCAAAGTCGCAGTAGAAGTTATTGAGGTGCTCCGTAGGCGTGTTCTTCGATTCCCGGCTATCGATGCGCAACAACTGAATATCCACCTGCAGTGGCGAATTCGACAGGAGCCGCAGGAACTGATTCTCCGTTTCGATTTTCTTTGGCATCAGGTTAAGCACCAACACCTTCAACGGACGAATTTCCTGCGTTCTAGCTCGGGAAGACGGCATTACAAAGACGTTTTCATTGCGCAAGAAGCTGACAGCTGGCAACTCATCAGGAACCCGGATTGGCATAACCTTACACCTCACTGCATACGTTTATACGTTTATACGTTTAGCCTTCTAGGCTGCCGAAGATAACGACTTTCCAGAGCAATGTCGAGTACATAACCTTCTGGTTGAAAATCTTTCATCAGAAATCAGATTTATATATCCATTTTTAGCATAAGAATTACACAGTATGACGCAAAGCGAGACAGTTCCTCTGCTGATGCAAAGTAATGGGAACCACGGTAAAGGAGAGATAGGAGAGAAGGTATTGCAGAAAAGTGAAAAAAATATCGGACAGCGTTCAAAAGATCAGGAAAAGGACAAGGCGGTAGGGTAGTAAAAAACATCGGGCCGCCGGTCATCTCCGCCCTGGCACTCGGTTTGGCCACCGCACCCCCAAAGCAAAAAACCCCCGGCATAACCGGGGGTTCCTTATGGGATGCCTGGCAGTTCCCTACTCTCGCATGGGGAGACCCCACACTACCATCGGCGCTACGGCGTTTCACTTCTGAGTTCGGCATGGGGTCAGGTGGG